>Ga0315284_10001732_pt1 | contig 31148 bp, 26 predicted proteins | sample YL17G09_16_MG_FD_203696 | JGI IMG/M metagenome (GOLD analysis project Ga0315284, IMG submission 203696) | Sediment microbial communities from Yellowstone Lake, YNP, Wyoming, USA - YL17G09_16 | ecosystem: Environmental > Aquatic > Freshwater > Lake > Sediment | place: USA: Wyoming | collected...
TGGGTTTCAGCTCGGCGAAGACCTACGACCTGGAGGTCTGGTTGCCCTCGAGCGGCGAGTACAAGGAAATCTCCTCCTGCTCGAACTTCGAGGCCTTCCAGGCGCGGCGCGCCAACCTGCGCTTCCGTCGCGGCGCAGGCAAGACGGAGTTTCTGCACACGCTGAACGGCAGCGGCTTGGCCATCGGACGAACCTGGCTCGCTGTGATTGAAAACTACCAGCAGGCCGACGGCTCCGTCATCATTCCCCAAGCACTGCGTCCCTACCTCGACGGTCTGGAACGGCTTGTCCCCCCCAAGTAGACGCCTGCCTGCGCTCAAGGTTGACCGCGGAAAGCTGATTGTTCCTGCGCAGCATCTTGCCGCTATTTCTCTGGCTCCTTTTCCGTGGGTGCCGGCTCCGGCATGTAGACGTGAAAATCACCCGGGGCGTGGGGATGTCCGTGAAGTTGTGCCAGCCGTCGCTGATCAGGGCCAGGCTGTGGGCCAGCATCCCGGCCACGAATTCCGTCGCGACCAGGGCGAGGGTGGCCACCAGGGCAATCTTCACCACCCAGCTCGCCGAACGGGAATGGCTCAACGCGTGCACGCGGCCTCCGCGGGCGATTCTATGCCAGCTCTGAATAGGCACGCAAAGCGCGGTGGCGTGACCTGTGGCGCGGGCAGGCGAAATTGACGCTGCGCAGGGCAGGGTGTAGACTGCCGCACGCACCTCAGCCGGCCGGGTTAGCGATAAGCGGTGGTGTCGTGCCGCCCCGAAGTCAGGCCGGAAGACCGAATAGCCGTCAGGAGAAGAATCCGTGGCCACCACAACTTTTGACTATTACCAGGCAAACCGCGAGCGATTTCTGGAGGGATTGAAGACGTTTCTGAAGATTCCGAGCATCTCGACGCTGCCTGCGCACAAAGCCGATATCCGAGGCGCGGCGGCGTTTGTGGCCAACGAACTGCGCGAGATGGGCATGCGCAGCGTGGAGATCATCGAGGGGAAGGAAAACCAGAACCCGCTGGTTTACGGCGAGTGGCTGGAGGCACCGGGTAAACCGACGCTGCTGCTTTACGGCCACTACGATGTCCAGCCGCCCGACCCGCTGGAAGAATGGAAGTCGCCCCCGTTTGAGCCCACCATCCGCGATCAGAACATCTATGCGCGCGGCGCCGTGGACGACAAGGGGCAAACGTACCTCGTCCTGAAGGCGGTGGAAGGCTTCCTGAAGGCCGAGGGCAAGCTGCCGATCAACATCAAGTTCCTCATCGAAGGCGAAGAGGAAACGGGTGGCGAGCACATCGAGCAGTATGTGGCGGCGCATCCCGACCGGCTGAAAGCCGACGCCGCGCTCATCTGTGATACAGAGATGTTTGCGCCGGAGTTGCCCACGCTCACCACAGGCTTGCGCGGCCTGGTTTACACCGAGATCGAAGCCCGCGGCGCCAGCCACGACCTGCATTCGGGTGTCTATGGCGGGGCCGCACCCAACCCGTTTCAGACGCTCGCGGAAATCATCACCGCGCTCAAAGGCCGCGACGGCAAGATTCGCATCCCCGGCTTCTATAAGCGCGTGAAGAAGCCCAGCGCCAAGGAACTCCAGGCGTGGAAGCGCCTGCCCTTCAACGAGAAGGAATATCTGAAGAAGGAAGTCGGCGCCCCGGCCCTGGTGGGCGAGAAGGGCTTCTCGGTGCTCGAACGAACCTGGGCTCGACCGACGCTCGAAGTCCACGGCATCCGCGGCGGGTTCACGGGCGAAGGCGGGAAGACCGTCATCCCGGCGGTGGCCACGGCAAAAATCAGCATGCGCTTGGTGCCGGACATGCGACCGCGGGAGATCATTCGCCAATACACGAATTACGTGAAGAAGCTGACGCCGAAAGGCATCAAGACCACGGTGCGTGTGCTGAGTTCGGCGCCCGCGTCGGTGGTCTCGACCGCGAGTCGATATATCGCGGCCGCGGCCAACGCCTTGGAGCAGGTCTTCCACCAGAAAACGGTTTACATGCGCTCGGGTGGTTCGATTCCCATTGTCGGCGTTTTCTTGAAGCACGCGGGAATCCCGAGTGTCCTGATGGGGTTCGGCTTGCCCGACGATAACCTCCACGCGCCGAACGAGAAGTTTCACCTGCCCAACTTCTACCGCGGCATTGAGACGGTGGGGCGGTACTTTGAGCTGTTGGGGCAGTAGCGAAGAGCAGTTCACAGTTGACAGTCCACAGTTGACAGTTCGGGGGCGTGGCGTTCTTGCTGTGGACTGTTGACTGTCAACTGTCGACTCCTTTGCCATGAGCGAATTCAAACCCTACGTTCCCCACGATTCGCCCGAGCCTGAGTTCACTCTCAAAGCTGTCTTGGCGGGCATCCTGATGGCCGCCGTGTTTGGGGCGGCCAACGCCTACCTGGGCATGAAGGCCGGCCAGACGGTGGCCGCCACGATTCCCGCCGCGGTGATTGCCATCGCGCTTTTCCGTTTACCGTTCTTTCGCGGCGGCGTCCTGGAGCAGAACCTGACGCGCACCGCCGCCTCGGTGGGCGAGGCCTTGGTGGCCGGGGCCATCTTCACCATCCCCGCCTTCATGATGGTGAACGTGGGAGGGCAGCGTCTCTGGACCGACCTGCGCAGTCATTTCTGGGTGGGGACGCTGATCTTGCTGGCCGGCGGGCTGCTGGGCATTTTCTTCATCATCATTTTGCGGCGGCCGCTGTGCGTGGAATCGGATTTGCCTTTCCCCGAAAGCACGGCCAGCGCCGAGGTGGTAAAAGCCGGCCAGCAGGGCGCAACCGACGCGCCCAAATATGTCTTCGGGGCAATGGCCTTGGGCGCCCTCTTGCAGGTGCTCAAGGACGACAAGGGCCTGCAATACTTCAAGGATTCCGTCAGCTTCTTCGTGCATTTCCCGAAGTCGCTCATCGGCTATTTCGGTTTCCAAAAAGAACCGATCGGCGATGTAACCTACACGGGAGGCATCGCCTATGCGACACCTTCCGCGTCGCCCGCGCTGATCGGCATTGGGTACATCATCGGGCCGCGCCTGGCGGCCATCAACTTTTCCGGCGGTGTCATCGCCTGGCTCGTGCTGATTCCGCTCATCCTTTTCATCGACCCAGATCTGCCGCGTCGCCTGGGCGGCACGGTGGGAGGCACCGCCCCCTGGGACCTGCTCAGCTACACGGTTTGGTACAACGTGGTTCGCCCCATCGCGGTCGGAGCGATGCTCGTGGGAGCGGTCTATACGCTTTACGGCATGCGGGAACCCATCCTGCGCTCGATCCGCGGCGCCGTGCAGGCTTCCTCCGCCGCGGGCACCGCTGCCGCGCGCACCCGCCTGGATATCGACATCCCCATCAAGTGGATCCTCCTTTCCATCGCCGGGCTGGTGATTCCCATAACCATCATCTACTACCACTTTGCCCGGAGCTGGGGCGCCGCGATTCTGGCCGCCGTGGTGATGACCCTGAGCGGATTTTTCCTGGCCGCGGTCGGCGGCTATCTCGTCGGCTTGGTAGGCTCCTCGAACCAGCCCGTCTCCGGCCTGACGCTTGCGGCGCTGGTCATCGCCGCGCTGGTAATGGTGGCCATCGGGGTGAAGGGGCTGGGGGGCGTAGCCGCCGTGCTGGGTGTGGCTTCGGTGGTTTGCTGCGCCTGCTGCGTCTCCGGCAGCCTGATTCAAGATTTGAAGGCCGGGTACTTGCTGGGCGGGACGCCGTGGAAGATGGAACTGGTTGAGGTCTTGAGCGTCACGGCCGTGTCCTTCTTTCTGCTTCTGCCCATCATCGCGCTGCACGAGGCCAATCTGGCGACCGGCGGGATTGGCGGTCTGAAACTGCCTGCGCCGCAGGCCGGGCTGATGGCCTCGCTGGCGCAGGGCATCGTCGGGGGACAGATGTCCTGGGGACTGATCTTGATGGGACTTCTGTTTGGCATAGCCCTGGTGATGATTCAGGCACCTTCGCCCATGCTCATCGCCGTGGGGATGTATTTGCCCCTCGAAACCACCTCGGCGATTTTCGTGGGCGGCGTGATGAAGTGGGTCGCCGACCAGTGGGCTCGCCGCCAGAAACTCTCTCCGGAAGAAAGCGCCAAGTTCGAGGAACGCGGGACGCTCCTGGCCTCCGGCCTCATCGCCGGCGAAGCCATCACCGGCATCTTGCTCGCTGCCCTGTTCCTGACAGGCATTTCTTCGCTCACCAAACTCCTCACCGGTCTCGAGACGCTTCCCTTCGTCGCCGCCTGGGGCGGCCGGATTTCGCTCGTCGCTTTTGCCGTCATCGCTTATTGCCTGATTCGCCTCCCGCTGCGGAAGAAGCCCGCGTAGGGGCGGACGGCAGCCGCCCAGGGCGCAGCCGCTGCGCCCCTACCCTGTAGGCCAGGGTGGAATGTCTAACTACCGCTTTACAATGCCGGGGTTTGGCCCCATACTTTGCGCCAGCGAGGACACCTCAACGGTGGAGCCTCTTGTGCGCCAGCAGGGCGCAGAACCCATGGAGGATGCCATGAAGAAAGTCCTGATCCTAGTCTTACTCGGCGTTTTCGCCACGATAGGATTTGCTGCGCAAACGGTGAAAGCGCAGGAGAAGAAGGAAAAGCCTGCCGTCGCTGCCAAGGAAGTCCGTTGGCACGGCACGCTCGTCCGGATCAGCAAGGATGCTTCTAGCCTTGACGTCCGCAAGGGAACTAACGAGAAAAAGATCTACTTTGACAGTTCCACCAAGTGGACCAAGGGAACGACGGCCGTCGACATGAAGGAATTCAAAGACGGCTCGGACGTGATCTGCCTGGGCAAGTACGATGAGAAAGGCGAGTTCCACGCCACGCGCATCGATCTGCGGCGGTGATTGGGCTTCGTTTTCACCACCATTGCAGGCACGGCGGCGACGCGGCTGAGGCCGGGGCACCGTTGACTGCGAGGGCCGGCAGGGCGAAGTCGCCTTCGGGTCGGAAGCGCAGGTGCGTTTAACAAACCCCAGCGCCATCCGGGAGTGTCGCTTTTAGCCGGTGCTCGCGGCGACGGGAACCCGAGCCGTGGTGTACCGCGCCTCCGCCAAGCGAAAGCGGGCACCATCCAGGCATAGGGGCGGACGGCGTCCAAGGCGTAAGCCGTTGCGTCCCCACCCTGTAAGCTCAGGTGAAATTCCTAATTACCGCTTTACAGCAGCGAGATTTGAACCTACACTTTGCCTCATCTAAGACACGCCAACGAAGGAGACTGTCTCGCGCCTACAGGGCGCACAACCCACGGAGGATGTGATGAAGAGAATCTTGGTCGTAGTTCTACTCGGCATTTTGGTGACCATGGGATTTGTCGTGTCAACGTCCGTTGCCCAAGAGAAGAAGGAGAAGCCTGCCGTCGCGGCGAAGGAAGCCCGTTGGCACGGCATGGTTGTCCGTTTCAATAAGGACGCCTCGACCCTTGACGTCCGCAAGGGAGCTATCCAGAGGACGATCCACTACGACAGTTCGACCAAGTGGACCAAGGGGACGGAGACCATCGAGATGAGCGAGGTCAACGACGGCTCGGTCGTGATCTGCATGGGCAAGTACGATGAGAAAGGTGAGTTCCACGCCACCCGCATCGATGTGCGGCGGCATTAGTTGTACGTTGTTTCAAATGCTTTTGAAGCCCCTGTGGCCTCGGTGAGTCTCCAGGAGCGGCCAGCGCCCGGCGCAGGCTCGGAGGGCTCGACCGAACCCGAGTAGCCGCCGAAGGAGGTGTCCTATGTTCTACCGTCGCCTCTCGGCGGCGTTCGCGGTGGTGGTGTGGCTGGCCGCCACGAATTCCGCTCCCGCCGCACAGCAACCAAAGCTAAGTGACGAACCCAATTTGACGGACGAGCAGAAGGAAGAGTTCCTGCTGAAGGCCCAAGTCGTCAACAGCAAGGAAATCGGCAAAGGCATCACTCATCCTTGGCGGTTGACGCTGAGCGACGGTACACTGACCCACGACGCTGCCTTTGTGGCCATTAACGTCAGCAAGCTATACTGGAAGGGCGAGGATGGGCGCGTCGAGCTTGCCTTCCGGGATACGTACCACTTCAACATAGCATCGCGTAAACTGGCCGAGCTGCTTGGCTTGGGCGACATGATACCGGTGACGGTGGAACGCAAATGGAAAGGCGAACCTGGAGCGCTGAGTTGGTGGATCCCCTGGAAGTGGGACGAGGAGATGCGCCGGAAACTGAGGTTGCCGCCCCCCGATGTGGATGCTTGGAACAATCAAATCTATAGGGTGCGCGTGTTCACCGAGCTTGTCTACGATACCGACCGAAACCTCGGAAACCAGCTAATCACCGAGGATTGGAAGCTCTGGATGATTGACTTCACGCGCGCCTTCCGTCTCTACCACACTCTGAAAGAGACCGCGGGGCTTACGAGCTGCGACCGCAAGTTGCTGGAGAAGCTGCGCCAGTTGGACGGGAAGGAACTGCTGGCGAAAACCAAGGGGCAGCTCAGCAAAGGGGAGGTGGAGGCGGTGATGGCGCGGCGCGATAAGATCGTGGAGCATTTTCAGAAGCTCATCGCCGAGAAGGGTGAGAACGCGGTCCTGTACTGATTGCGGCAGGAGTGCGCGGCATCCTGAAGCGGCTGCCGGACCGGGGTACTCTCGCCGCTACTTCCTTCCCGCATGAGAGTGAAGCAAGAAGGTGGCAAGTGTAGCTGCGGAGCCCACAGCGGGTGGGGCATGCCCTGCTGTCAGGCCCTTGCTCCTTGCTACCCTCCCATTCCCAGTACGCCGGTTGACATCCTGAGTTCGCCAGCCCTCCCCCAAAGGGAGAGGGCAGAGACGTTTGGGCGGCGTGTTGGCATGTGACAGGCCATGAGGGAGCGGATCGAACTGGTTCTGGGTGACATCACGAAGCAGCAGGTGGACGCCATCGTGAATGCGGCGAACGCGACGCTGCTGGGTGGTGGTGGCGTGGACGGCGCGATTCATCGCGCGGCGGGGCCCAAGCTGCTCGAAGAGTGCCGGAAGCTCGGCGGCTGTCCGACGGGTGAGGCGCGGATCACCCAGGGCTACAACCTGCCCGCCAAATGGATCATTCACACGGTCGGCCCGGTCTGGCACGGCGGAGGCCGCGCAGAGGACAAGCTACTGGCCGCCTGCTACCGCAACTCGTTAGCCCTGGCCGAACAGCACGGCATCAAGACCATCGCCTTCCCCTGCATCAGCACGGGCGCTTACGGCTTTCCTTACGAACGCGCGGCAACGATCGCCGTCGAGGAAATCAGGAAGTTCCTTGAGGGGAGCACAACGATCGAGAAGGTTGTCTTTGTCTGCTTCCTGAAGCGCGACTGCGAGTGCTACGCCCAGCTTCTCAAGAAAGCCGCGTAGGGCCCGGCGGACTATCTCCCCCTGGAAAGGGCCCCAGCGGGCCTGGTCGCGACGGGATTGTGATTCGCCCAGACAGCGGTGCTGTGACCCCGCCTTTGGCAGGCAATCGGCTTGTTGACGGAGGAAGGGGCTTCAACTATTCTTTACGCCGTTTTCTCGGGGCTCGGAATTATGCGTGAGGTTTCATTCTTATTCGCAGACCTTGCAGAGGTTCGACGGCCATAAGCTATGGGACAGCGACGTGAGTTCTTGAAGACATTAGGTGGTGCGGCGGCGGTTACGCTGACTTCCTCGGTGCCGTCGTTCGCGGGCGCGCGAGCTTTGAGCTTGCGGGCGACGGTGGCCGGCGCCGAAGGTCCCGACCGGCTCCCGGTCGAATGGTACAAAAAGAAGATCGCCCAAGTGCAGGCGGAGCTGGAAAAGCGCAAGCTCGACGCGCTGCTGCTTTTGAACGCCACGAACATCATCTATACCACTGGCTATTTCCACCTCACGACCGAACGCCCGCTGGCGGCGTTGATTCCCAAGTCCGGCGAGCCCGCGCTGTTCATCCCGGAGCTGGAAGTGGATCAGGTCAAGCTGTGGTGGGTGAAGGACTACGAATCGTACTTTGACTACCCGGGGCCGGTGAACCGCATCCGCTGGATCTTCGAGCGGGTGGCAAAGCGGGGTCTGGCACGGGGCCGGATTGGGATCGAAGAGCCAACCCCGGGGAAACTGAAACAGATGAAGCTCGGCGCGCCCAACGCCCGCTTGGTGGTAGCGGACGACCTCATCGAGCATTTGCGCTGGATCAAAGACGAGGATGAAATCGCCGTCATGCGTCGGGGGATATACTTCGCCGAGTTTGGAGTGCAGGCGGGCCGCGATTTCGTCGCCCAGAACGGCCGGGTGACCGAAGACCAGATTCTCAAGGCCACCGCCGATGCCCTGGCTGATAAGCTGTCCCGCGAACTGCGGGACGTGGTGGGCGTTGCGATTGAAGCGCCGTTCGGGGGGCTAGTGCCGTTTGGCAAGCGTTCCGCATTCCCCCACGCCGTCCCGAGCAAAGAGCGCTTGAACAAGGGGGACGCGCTCATTCTGAGCTACGGCGCGCAGGTGGGCGGCTACTGTGTGGAGTGCGAGCGGTCGTTCTCAGTGGGCCAGCCGAGCGATTACGCCCGCAGGCTCTATGAGGCCATGCTGGCGGCCTTCGACGAAGGCACGCGGGTCATGAAGGCCGGGGCCATCGCCGCAGAGGTTGACCGGCGCGCCCTGGAGCAGATCCGCAAGGCCGGACTGGGCGCCTTTCTGCGGCACCGCACCGGCCATGGCATCGGCCTGGAAGGCCACGAGTCCCCCTGGATCGCCGAGGGCGACAAGACGGTGCTGCGCGAGGGCATGACCTTCAGTTGCGAGCCCGGGGTGTACGACCCGCATTTCGGCGGCTTCCGCCACTCCGATACCGTGGTGGTGAGGAAAGATGGGGGAGAGAGCTTGAACCGCTATCCCACGCGGCTCCAGGAGATGATTATCGAGATCTAAGGGGGCGGAGGGCCACCGGGGCGATTACCTCGTCTGCCGTCTGCAACCTGGTACCTGCCACTTGCTTTCCCGCTTCCGCTTTCGTTGACTTTCCGCCGTCCCTATTGTAGTTTCAAGGATGGGACTGGTATTACCCCTGCCTAATATGACTGCTGAGGCCAGCGTCATCGAAGTTGAGCTTGAGAGTGACCTCAAGAACGTGGAGGTGGCTGAAGAAATCACGCGGCGCGTCTCCGGTACCGTGGGCTTCAGTGAGGACGACCAGCACAAGATCGATATGGCCGTGCACGAATCCGTCATCAATGCGATCTGGCACGGCAATAAAAACGACCCGGGCAAGCACGTCTGGCTGCGGTTTCAGATATTCAGTGATCGCCTGGAGATCCGGATCCGCGACCAGGGGAACGGCTATGACCCCAGCAAGTTGCCGGACCCTCTGGCGGAGGAAAATCTCCTCAATGTTTCCGGGCGCGGGATTTTCCTCATCCGCACCTTTATGGACGAGTTCCGGGTGGAAGGGATTGCGGGCGGCGGGACCGAGGTAATTCTAGTGAAGCGGCTAAACTCCAACAATTCAGCCCAATCAAGGAGGAACGAACCGTGAGCATGAAAGCGACGCTACGCCAGGTTGACTCCATCATTGTCATTGACATGAGCGGCAGGATCACCCTGGGTGAGGGATGCACACAGTTGCGCGAGCTGGTGCGTGAGCAGTTAGGGAAGGGCAAGAAGGAGCTGTTGCTCAACCTCGCGGATATCACCTACATCGACAGCTCCGGGATCGGCGAGCTGGTCAGCGCCTTCACGACAGTCTCCAATCAAGGGGGCCAGTTGAAGCTGTTGAACCTCACCAAGAAGGTCCACGACCTCTTGCAGATCACCAAGCTCTATACCGTCTTCGACGTCCACGACGACGAGGCCAAAGCAATCGGCACCTTCGGGAAGGCAGCCGGGGCTTAGCTGCCCAGTTTTTGAGGGAGTCTGCGTCACCTTCCGTCTGCGTTGTGCTCCTGCGGAACACCCCGGTGACTGAACGTCCTCGTCCCGCGCTTCTCCGTGGGCGGGGGTGTGCGGGCAGATTCGGGCCCGGCGGCTCCTGGCGCAGCCAGACGCCAGGCAGAGCGGACGGGCCGTTTGGAACATGCTGGGGAAGACGTATAATGAGCGCGGATAGTATCTTCCTGGCACCATATCTTCAAGTGTGAAGGGCCCATGGCGAAGAACCTTTACTATTTCCGGCCATCCACATTGGGCAAAGTGCTGCCCAAGCTGCCGGGTTCCTACCGGCTGGTACCTGTAGACCGCGGCGTGGAAGGGCGTCCAGCCTGGGAGTTGCCCGCCGTCCTCATCGCGCACGGGGGCGAGGACCACCTGGAGGATATCGAGCGGCTCGCGCCCAAGGCGGACGGCTGGCGTCTGATTTACCTGGTGGAAGGTGAGCGTCTGCCCAAGACACGGCTGGATCATCGGCTCTTCGCGGTGCTTCCCCCCGGGGTGCCGCGAGCCGCTCTGGCGAAAACAGTCGAGAGCGCCTTTGAGAGTTTGCGTCTTGAAGAAGAACGCCAGCGCGCGCGTCAGCAACTTCACTCGGTGGCCACGGAACTCGAAACGCTCAACAAGATCGGCGTCGCCCTTTCCAGTGAGCGCAACACGGATGCGTTGCTGGAACTGATTTTGACCAAGAGCCGAGAGATCACTTGCTGCGACGCAGGCTCCCTGTATGTCGTCGAAGAGGGGGCGGGCGGCGAGAAGCACCTGGTCTTCCGCCTCACGCAGTGCGACAGCCAATCCGTTCCCTTCTGTCAGTTCACCTTGGCGATCGACACACACAGCCTTGCCGGATATGCCGCCGCGACAGGGAAGATTCTGAATATGAAGGACGCCTACCGGATCCGCAACCTTCCCTTCCGGCACAATCGCGATTTCGACCAGAAGTTCGGTTACCGGACCAAGTCGATGCTGGTGGTTCCGATGAAGAACCAGAAAGACGAGGTGATCGGAGTCCTGCAGCTCATCAACGCCAAGAGGGATCCGGCCGTCAAGCTGACTTCGGTCAAGGTGGTGCACCAGGAGGTGATCCCGTTTTCGCAGCGGAGCCAGGAGCTGGCGTCGTCGCTGGGCAGCCAAGCGGCAGTGGCCCTGGAAAACAACCTGCTTTACCGCGACATCCAGAACCTGTTCGAAGGTTTTGTGAAAGCCTCGGTCACCGCGATTGAGTCTCGCGACCCCACCACGTTCGGCCATTCAGAACGTGTGGCGAAGCTGACGGTCGGCTTGGCCGAGGTGGTGGACCGAGCTGACGCTGGACCTTTCCGGGACATTCATTTCACCCGGCAGGATATCCGGGAAATTCGTTACGCCTCTATCCTGCACGATTTCGGTAAGGTGGGCGTGCGCGAGGAGGTGCTGGTCAAAGCCAAGAAGCTTTATCCTCCCCAGCTGGAACTCGTCAGGAAACGGTTCCAGTACATCCGCAAAGTCCTGGAGCTGGATGCCTACCGGAAGAAATTGGACTACGTTCTGGCCCAGGGGAACCAGAGCTACGAGCAGTTCTTTGGCGAAATCGATGGGGCGCAGAGCGAGGAGCTACGCCAGCTCGATGAGTTTCTGGCGCACGTCCTGCAAGCCAACGAACCCACGGTCCTGCCCGAGAAGACTTCCGAGAAACTCGTGGAGATCGCCGGGTGGATCTTCCAGGACCCCTCCGGGCCCACCGAACCTCTGGTGACTCCCGAGGAGTTGCGTTTCCTCACCATTCCCAAGGGCAGCCTCGACCCCGAAGAGCGCGTGCAGATCGAGTCGCACGTCATCCATAGCTTCCGCTTCTTGAGCCAGATTCCATGGACCAAGGAGTTGAGGAACATTCCGCTCATCGCCAAGGCCCACCACGAGAAGCTGGACGGCACCGGCTACCCCTACCGCATGAAGTCCGAGGAAATCCCGTTCCAGGCCAAGATGATGACCATTTCGGATATCTATGACGCCTTGACGGCTCGCGACCGACCCTACAAACGGGCTGTCCCGCTGGAACGCGCCTTGGACATTATTGGACAAGAAGTCAAATCCCAGCTCCTCGACCCCGTGCTTTTCCAGCTCTTCGTGGGGGCCAAGATCTTTCAGATCACGTCCAAGGAGTAGGGTGCAACGCCCGCTGCTCCCTCTTTTTGCCTTCGGGGCGCCACACCAGATGGTATGCTCGCCACACCAATTCGTGCATGAGATGTCCACGTGGACTGTCCGGCCGGTCGGTCACCTTCCCAGCCTCTCTTCTTTAAGCCATTGAATCTCAAGGCCATACGCACCAGAATAACCTTCACCGATCTTTGGTAGCTGGCGTGCCCCTGAATGCTAGCGTAAGCAAGTCTAAAAGGAGGTTTGTGCCGCAATGAAGAGACTCTTCACGATGCTGCTCACCTTCGTCCTGGCCTACACGCTGGCGATGCCGGTGTTCGCTCAGGAGGCCACGGGACAGGCGACTGCCCCCAAGGCCGAGAAGAAGGTAAAGAAGGAGAAGAAGGTAAAGAAAGAAAAGAAGGAAAAGAAAGAGAAGAAGGGCGAGGAAGCACCCAAGCAGTAACCCTAGATCTTCTGGCATGGGTCTGAAACCCTATGTTTCAGACTTTTCCTTCGCAGACGAACCCCCGGACGAGCATGCCGGGGGTTCTCTTTTTGGGGGCCAACAATTCAGTGATTTGCAGGGCCACCCCTCGATAGACTCGTCGGATTTGCCACGGCGCCTCTCACCCCGGACTGGGAGTGTGCAGGCTAATAAGGCCCGGAGCGGAAATGAGCTACGATCCTTCAAGTCCCCACGTTGACCCCACCCTCCCGTTCCGATACAATCAGAAGCTGATAGCGCATAACAGAAACCGCGCTGAGGGAAAGCCCGCGTTGGCACAGCTCGCCTTGCACCTTCGGTTTCGCACTCGGTTAGCACTGGTGATGCTCCTGACCATGGGATGCACCAGTGTCATCCTGATGATGACCTATATGCAGCACAACCAGAAGGTAAAGGCTTATGTGGCGGGTCAGACCTCTGACTTTTTGCAGATCATCCAGCTCACGCAGGCACGCATACCGGCCACGGCCGACCGCAACCAGGCCCTCGATGCTTACATGAAGGCGCTCCGAGACGCGGGGCTGTCTTCGGTCACCCTGGCCTCTCCTTCGGGAGAGGTCGTCGCCAGCACCAACCCGAGCCAGGTGGGGAAGAAGATCAAGCTCAAGAAGCGGCAAATCGACGCGAAACAAAACCCCATCAAGATCTCGGCGGAGTTGCGGGATATTGATGTGGAGCCGAGCATCGAGCAGAAGCCTTACATCATCGAGTTTCCCATCATTCAGGGCGACCGGGTCCTCGGCTATGCGCAGATCCGGGGAGAAATGGATGAGGTCGGAGGGATACTGAGGCGCATGTACCTCATACGCCTCGCGTGGATTCTGGCCACGATGCTGGCTGGGATGTTTGCCATCGTGTACTTGGCTTTCATTTTCACTAAGCCGATTGACACGCTGGTGGCCGGAGCGGAGCAGATCGCCCAGGGAAATTTGGACGTGTCGTTGCCCATCGGAAACAACGAGATGGGGCGACTGGCGGAGACCTTCAACCGCATGATCGAGCGCCTGCGGGAGAACCGCGAGCTGCAGGAGCGGCTGAATGAAGCGGAAAAGTCCTCCTTGCTCGGCCGGTTCGCGGCCACGGTGGCTCACGAAGTGCGAAATTCCTTGAACTTCATCAACCTCAGTATTGATCAGATTCGCGCCAAACACGCGGGGAGCGACGAGCGTACGGCGCGCGAGCTCCAGCGCAACCTGCGGAACATCAAGGACGAGATCAGCCGGCTGAATCAGCTGGTCAACGATTTCCTCGCCGCGGGCCGCCAGGCTCCTCCCGCGTTGGCGCCCTGCGATTTGCGGGCCAGCGTGCAGCAAGCCGTGGCGCTGGTGGAGAAGCAAGCTTCCCGCCAGGCCATCTCCATCACTACTGACCTCCCTCCTGACTTGCCTGCCCTTTATGCCGACAGTGGGCAGATGAAAACCTGCTTTCTGAACATCCTCACCAACGCCGTTCAGGCCATGCCGCGGGGCGGCGAAATCCGCGTCACGGGGCGCCGCGCGGGCGCCGGCAACGGCAACCCAGGCTCATTCCAGGTGCGCTTCGCTGACACTGGCCCCGGCATTCCCACCGAGGATCGGGAGAGGGTCTTCGCGCCGTATTATTCCACCAAGGCCACCGGTTTCGGCCTGGGCCTGGCCATCACCAGAAAGATTGTGGAAGACCACGGGGGCCGCATCTACGTGGCCGACAGCGACGGCCCCGGCGCGGTGATGGTGATCGAACTCCCCCTTCCGGCGGCATCGCTGGCCCCGCCTGCGGTGGTCGCCAAGTCATCTCCCGCTTGAGGACTCGTTTCCATGCCCGGCGGATCCATTCTGGTGGTTGACGACGAGGAACGGCAGCGGGAGATCTACCGCGAGATCCTCCACGACGAAGGCTACCAGACCGAAACCGCGCCCAGCGGCGAATCCGCTCTCCGCTTGCTCGCGCAGAAACGCTTTGACCTCGTCCTCACAGACTTGAACCTGACGGGTATGACCGGGGTACAGTTGCTGAGCGAGATCGTAGGGGCAGACCCCACCGTCGCCGTCATCCTCATCACGGGATACCCCTCCATTCAATCCGCCATCGAGGCTACCAAGCGGGGCGTCTATCAGTACCTGGAGAAGCCCGTGGACCGCGACAAGCTGCTCGAGGTTGTCGCGGAGGTTTTTCAGCATTTGGCCACACTCAAGCAAAGCATCCTGGGGGAATCACCTGCCACCAAGGCCATGGTGCGGATGATCCTGAAGGTGGCGCCCACTTCCCACACCGTCTTGATCCTGGGAGAAAGCGGGACGGGCAAGGAACTGGTGGCGCGCGAAATTCACAACCACAGCCCGCGGCGGGAGCGCCCCTTTCTGGCCATCAACTGCGCCGCCCTCACCGAGACGCTGCTGGAAAGCGAGCTTTTCGGCCATGAAAAAGGCGCCTTCACGGACGCCTACCAGCAAAAGAAAGGGTTGTTCGAACGCGCTCACCACTCCACACTGTTCCTGGACGAGATTGGCGATACCAGCCTGGCCCTCCAGGCTAAAATCCTGCGCGCCCTTCAGGAACGCGAAATCCTGCGCGTGGGCGGCACCGAACCCATCAAGGTGGATTCCCGTATCATCGCGGCCACCAACCGCAACCTGGAGAAACTGCTGAAAGAGGGCAACTTCCGTGAAGACCTCTATTACCGCCTGAAAGTCATCCCCATCGTCTGTCCACCGCTGCGCGAGCGCAAGGAAGACATCGCAGCGTTGGCGCTGCACTTCACGCGCCGGGCCGCGCTGGCAGCGGGGCGCAAGGTGCTGGGGATTACGCCCCCGGCAAAACAAGCGCTTCAAGCCTACTCCTGGCCTGGCAACATCCGCCAGCTCGAGTGGGCCATGGAGCGGGCGGTGGTACTGGGAGAAACTGAGTGGCTGGAGCTGCGTGATCTGCCCGCTGAGATCTCCCAGCCTGCTGCGGAAGCCGTTGCTGTCTCGTCCAGCCTCCCTGCACCGGGAGCCGGCGTTCTACAGCCTGTCATCCCTGAACCTACCTGGGAGGAGCACGAAAAGGCCAAGATCCTGGAAGCACTCCAGCGTACCAATTGGAACATCACCCGGGCCGCCCAACTCCTCGGCATGACCTTTCGGACGCTCCAGTATCGGCTGGAGAAATTCGGCATCAAGAAGCCCTGAAAGCGCGCGGCTGCACCCCAGACCTTCGCAGAACCTTTTCCTCACTCCCCGTCATCTAATTCAAGGAAGGGAAAAGGCGGCGCCGATTATGCCCTCGATCCTGGGAGTTGTCTTTTGGGGGATACTGAAGTTCCTCTTGGTAGCCTTGGGGATTGTGTACTCTGGCTTGGTGCTGATGGCTTATCGGACCGCAGGCCCCCGCTGCCAGCTCCGTTTAGACTGGCAGCGCCCCACGCGCGCGGCCCAGCAACTGCTGGTCTGGCTGGGCGTGAAGATTCTGGCTACCAGCGTGGTCGTCGGTCGAACGGCTCTAGAGATGCTCTCCGAAGCTTCTGCCGAAGTCGGCGAGTGGTACCTCCGCCGGCGCGGCGAAGCCGGAGCGACCGTCCGCTCCCACTTCCTCTGAAGTCTCACTACGTTTTCCACGGACCGCAGAGCCCCGCTCCCGCCGCGTCCAGGAAAGCGCCTGCCTTGGTACTTTCGTGTCTAAACGCAACTCGCTTACGGATTCGCCGCGCTGGCTGCCTGCTTCAGGGCGTTGATGAGGTCGTCCTGCCCGCCGGCGGCGCGGATTTCGTCCAAGTCATTGGCAGTCGGAGTGAACTTGACCCCGCGCTCTTTCACCAGCGCTGCCACCCGTTGGCTGGGCACGAAGCCTTTCAGGAGGTCGAGAATGTCCTGCTTGCCGAGCGCCTTGGGGTTGGGCGCCGGGGGCGCTGCCGGGGGTGTGTACCGTGCCACAAACGCCAGCTTGGCCTGCCCTTGGGCGCGGTTGAGGGCGACGATTTCAAACTTGTTCTCTCCGGGTTGGAGGGTGACGGCGTCGAACCAGAATTCCGCCGCTTGGGCATTCTGCGGTTTCATGTTCGCCGGAGTGCCATTGATGCTCACGATGGGAAAACCTGTCGAGTCCATCGCCACGCCGCGGATCTTCAGCGTGGGACTTGTGACCTCGAGCGTCTGCCCCGCAGCGGCGGAGGGCTCGACGAGCATAATCGTAGGCGGGGCGGCCGCCGCCGGTTGAGTGACGGTCACGACCGCCGTGGCGGTTTTCGTTCCCCCCAGGCCCTTGGCGGTCAGGGTGTACGTGGTGGATTCGCTCGGCGTGAGCGATAGCGTGCCCTGGGTCGGCATGCTCCTATCCCCGGGCTGGAGCACCACGCTCGTGGCATTCATCGAGGTCCAAACGAGCGCGAGCGCGTGGCCTTTTTCCACCGTAGCCGGCTCGGCCTGCAGCGTCAACTCCGGCGCGGGGGGCGGCGCAGGCTTCTCCGCGCCCAGCCGCTGCTCCGCTGAACGCAACACGTCGTTAAAGTGCATCGCCGCCTCGATCAGCGGTTGCCACGTGCGAACATCTTCCCAGCGGAACTTGGGGTCCTGCTCGCCCACGAGGCTCTCACGAATGCGGAAGAAGTGATACGTCTTCCCACCCAGGAACTTGAATTCTACCTCGGGCATGCGCGAAGCCATCAGCTTCCACTGGCGCGCCTCGGTGACGGAAGAACGCGGATAGCTGAACCCGTGCTCGCGATCCTTCTCTGGCTGGATGACCTCGAAGCGCATCATTTCGCGCGTGATGTACAGATATCCGTAGCAGGCCGAGGCCTTGTGCTGATGCGCCACGGCAAACCGAAAGGTTGGCTCCGGAGCGTCTTTGACGAGGTACTTCTCCCAGGCGATTTCCTCGTCCGCCGCCAGAGGCGGTCCTACGGCTTTGCGGCGGAACTGCGCGAATGCAGACGTACCCAGCAGGAGAACTACACCCAACGCGACCAGCACCCGTGCCATGCGGCGTCGCGCCATTCTCCTAAGCAGTTCCTGTGTCAGATGAAATCTCAAGCTCCTCACGTCGAACCCAACCGGAATTTCCGATTTGAGCTTCGCTTTCGCCCAAGATCGTACGCCAGCCTGCCTTATCGAATCAAGGTTGAATTGCCAGGGCCTCTTTTGGGGGCATCGCGAGTCGCTTTGACCGTTCCCGGTGACTTGTCTGCGCTGTTTCCCGCCTCCAACCTGCCTCGGTGCTAACACCTGTCCCAACTGGATGATTTTTGAGCGTTCAATTCGGCGTCTTCCTCGCTCGCTAACCGTCCGGCACCGGCAGCGCCGCAATCATCCTCAGCATACTCGCAAACAGCCTCCGACTCAGGTGCCCTTCGGCCAAGAGCAGCCAATAGTAGCGCGCATGTTTGACCAGCCGTCCGCCGGTCTTCACCAAACGCTGCTGTAAACTCGTCAGCGACCAGTTCCGAATCCTTTCCGGTAGCGCGAAACGTCGCCACAGGTTGCCCAGATTATAGGCGATGACACTCAGCCACAGACGCACTTCATTCCCCCGGAACCGGTGGCAGGAAAGACGGGTCCAACTCACCGCCAGCTTGCCTTCCTTGATCCACTGCTCCACCGTCCCTCTCTTGTTGTAGAAGCGCACGACCGCCCGACCCGGGATGCCGCCTCGACATCCCAGCGCCTACGTCAGCGACGCTCCGCCGCGCAGCACCTCTCCAGAAGAAATTTCCCCCGCACGCATTATTCCACCTTATGGGCAGCGGTTTCAACCACTCCGCCGGCCTCGCGGCTGGAACATTAACTTTGGTCGTAGTCCGCTGGAACGCCTATTCTATGCCTGAGATATGCCGCGGGGCGCGGTGCAGGGGGTGTGGCGAGAGGCCGTGTCCTGCCGTTCCTTATGCACGGGAGCGTACAGCCCCTGTGTGTGACACGTGATTTCGACCTCCAACGGCCCGCCGCGTGTCCCGACCCGCGGGAACTTCTTCTCAGTCGGCCTTGCCCGGATCACCGCCGAAGGTGGCCAGCGGCCCTCCCAGGGTGAGACCCTCGCCACAGGAGGGAATTTTTCAGCTTGCGTCGCCACCACATGTTCTGCGATTTTAGTGCCGGGATATAAGGGCGCATCCCAGACCCCCCTGCTGGGCCATTGGCATTTTCGGTCGCCCAGCAGAGAGCTGCAGACTTGGAGAACAACTCTGCAGCCGAGGAGAGAAACGGCGTTGGGCGACGAGAGCATCCAATATTGGCTGGCGCTGACCCGCATGGAAGGACTGGGGGTGCGTGGCGCCCACAAGCTGATCGAGCACTTCGGCTCGTCGCGCGCCACCTACATGGCCTCGCTCACCGAGCTGGAAAGCTGCGGGATTACGGCGCCCGTGGCCCAGGCGATTTTCGCTCAAGCTGGGCTGAAGGAGGCCGAAAAGGAACTAGAGGCGGCTGCCAAGGCGCAATGTCAACTGCTGAGCTATGCGGACCAGGGCTACCCGCCCTTGTTGCGACAGATTCCCGACGCGCCGTTGGTGCTCTACGTACGTGGGGATGCGACCGTGCTCTCCCAGCATGCGGTAGCCATCGTGGGAACGCGTCGCCCCACGGCCTATGGCAGCCAGGTGGCTCACCGCCTGGGTCACGATCTAGCGGAACGACAACTGGTCATCGTCAGCGGTATGGCGCGGGGTATCGATTCGGCGGCACATCATGGGGCGCTGGAGGCGAAAGGCAAGACTGTGGCGGTTTTCGGCTCGGGACTCGATGTGATCTATCCCAGGGAGAACAGCCGGCTGGCGGAGAAGATCGTCGAAACTGGGGCGCTGGTCTCTGAGTTTCCCCTCGGCACCGCGCCCACCCCCGAGAACTTCCCCATCCGCAATCGGATCATCAGCGGCCTCTCGCTCGGGGTGATGGTGGTGGAGGCAGCGGAGTACAGCGGCTCGTTGATTACCGCGCGCTTGGCAGTCGATCAGAACCGCGAGGTGTTCGCGGTGCCGGGCAACATCACCTCCGCTCAGAGTTTTGGCCCGAACCATCTGATCAAGCAAGGGGCCAAGTTGGTCGATCAATGGGTGGACGTGATCGAAGAGTTCCCGGCCCATATCCGGATCCAACTTCTGCCGCCCGTCGAGGCATCGGACGGAAAGCCAGCGTCTCCCGAGACTGCGGCGCTCTTTGAGCAGTCGCTGACCCCGGACCAGAAGGCGGTCTTCGAGGTGCTACGCACCGATGAAGCCCTGTTCGTAGACGCGATCTTCGAGTCGGTGGCCTTGCCCCCCGCGCGCATCCTCCAGGCGTTGCTCGAACTGGAGATGAGCGGCCTGATCCGGCAGTTGCCGGGGAAGAATTTCATTCGTAAACTGTGAAAAGGGCAGTTCACAGTCGACAGTTGACAGCCTGGAGCGCGCGAAGGCAATCTAAGGAAGGAAACCACCCGTGATGCCGGAGTTCTCGGTTACGGGCTGCAACCGTTCGGAACGGGGTCGTTGACTGTCAACTGTTGACTGTCGACTGTCAACTGCATTTTATGGGTAAATCGCTCGTTATCGTCGAATCGCCGGCCAAGGCGCGAACCATCAACCGTTACCTCGGGTCCGACTACACGGTGAAGGCGTCCATGGGACACGTGATGGACCTGCCGAAAAGGGATCTGGGGGTAGACCTCAAGAAGGATTTCAAACCTACCTACATCGTGATCCCCGGCAGGAGACGGGTCATCCAGGAGCTGAAGGCGGCGGCGGAGAAGGCGGACGCCGTGTACCTGGCCGCCGACCCGGACCGCGAGGGAGAAGCTATCTGCGCCCATCTGCGCGAGCTTCTGGATGGGAAGCGGAGGAGATTCCATCGCGTCCTCTTCAACGAGATCACGCGCGATGCCGTGCGCGAGGCTTTCGCGCATCCGGCGGAGATTGACGAGCACTTGGTGGACGCCCAGCAGGCGCGGCGGATCCTCGACCGCCTGGTGGGCTACCAAGTCAGCCCGCTGCTCTGGGACAAGGTAAAGCGCGGGCTTTCCGCCGGGCGAGTGCAGACCGTGGCGTTGCGTTTGATCGTCGAGCGCGAGCGGGAAATCCTGGCTTTCCAGAAGCGCGAATACTGGACGATTGAGGCACACCTGGAAGGCAAGCACCCGCCGGCGTTTGACGCGCGCTTGCTGAAGCTCCAGGGCAAGGACCTGGAAATCCCCGACCAGGCCAGCGCCGAGCAGCATGCGGCGGCTGCGAAAGCCGCGGACTTCGTGGTCCGATCGGTCACCACGAAGGAGAAGCGCAAATATCCCGTGCCCCCGTTCACCACCAGCAAGCTCCAACAGGAAGCGGTCCGCAAGCTGCACTTCACGGCCAAGAAGACGATGATGCTGGCCCAGCGGTTATACGAGGGCGTGGAAGTGGACCAAGAAGGGTCCGTGGGCCTGATTACCTACATGCGCACCGATTCGACCCGCGTGGGTGAGGGTGCGCTTGCCGCTGCGCGGGACTTCATACAACGCAATTTCGGTACGGCCTATTTGCCGCCTGCGCCCATTCATTATCGGAACAAGAAGGGCGCGCAAGACGCCCACGAGGCCATCCGTCCCACGGCCGTCGAGCGGACACCGGAATCCGTACGCGCTTTCCTCAGCCCGGATGAATTCAGGCTCTACAAACTCATCTGGCAGCGCTTTGTGGCTTCGCAGATGAATCCCGCGGTCTTTGACCAGACCACCATCGACATTGCCGCCGGTGACTACCTCTTCCGCGCCACGGGCTCGGTGGAGAAATTCAACGGCTTCCGCGCCGTCTATGAGGAAGGCAAAGACGAGAAGACGGAAATGGAGGAGGAAGAGGAATTGAAGCGCCCCCTGCCGGCCGTCGAGCAGGGTGAAACGCTCCAGCTGCGCAAACTCCACCCCGAACAACATTTCACCGAGCCGCCACCTCGCTACAACGAAGCCACGCTGGTGAAGGCGCTGGAAGAGAAAGGGATTGGCCGGCCCTCGACTTACGCCACCATTCTTTCCGTCATCCAAAACCGCGCTTATGTCCACAAGCAACAGGCCCGTTTCTATCCCACCGATCTCGGCATGCTGGTCAGCGACCTGCTGGTGAAGAACTTCAGCGACATCTTCGACGTGGCCTACACGGCGCGCATGGAGGAGGAACTCGACGAGGTCGAGGAAGGGAAGCTTTCCTGGATCGACGCCCTCGACGAGTTCTACAAGAAGTTCAAGAAGGACTTGCGGCTCGCCGAGCGGGAGATGGAGGACATCAAGGGCGAGGGAATCCCCACCGACGAGAAATGTGAGAAGTGCGGCAAGCCGATGGTCGTGCGGCTGGGGCGCAACGGCGCTTTCCTCGCCTGCACGGGCTACCCGGAATGCGACGGCACGCGCGACCTTACACCCGAACTGGCGGCCCAGTACGGCACGGCCGGACCGCCGGCGCCTGACGTCGCCGAAGAGAACTGCCAGAAATGCGGCAAGCCTATGGCGGTCAAGCGCGGCCGGTTCGGATATTTCCTGGCCTGCACGGGCTACCCCGAGTGTCGTAATACCAAGAAGATCGTTATGAAGGAAGGCGCGGCGACGGCGGTAGCCGATGTCCCTCTCGAGGAGAAGTGCCCGAAGTGTGGCAACAACCTGGCACTCAAGCACGGACGCTACGGTCAGTTCACGGCCTGCAGCAACTACCCCAACTGCCGATATGTGAAGCGGCAGACGCTGGGCATCGCCTGCCCGGAGAAGGGTTGCACGGGCGAGCTGGTGGTCCGGCGCACCAAGCGCGGGAAGACTTTCTACGGCTGCAGCCGCTATCCGCAATGTAAGTTCGCCGCCTGGGATAAACCTGTCGCCGAACCTTGCCCCCAGTGCGGCTCCCCCCTCCTGTTGGAGAAACATAAAAAGGACTCCACCGCCGTCCGCTATTGCCGCAACGAAGCCTGCACGTACGAACACGCTGTGACGTAAAGGGGACTTCGCACTCAGCCGTCGATGGTGGAAAGAGTCCAAGCCGAATCGGCATGGACTGTGTGGCATCGACCGCGGACCGTCGGGTAACTGAGATCCCTGCATCCTACCTGCTATAATGCCGTCCAGATGGGGCTGGAGATGAGACCGGTGGAGGTGGCGGGGGGCGGGCTGGCGGGAAGTGAAGCAGCCTGGCAGCTCGCCGAGCGCGGTGTGCCCGTCGTCCTCTATGAAATGCGCCCCGCCCGACAAACGCCCGCGCACAAGACCGACAGGCTCGCGGAACTGGTTTGCAGTAATTCGCTGAAGTCGAATGTGCCGGGCTCGGCTTCCTGGCTGCTGAAAGAAGAGTTGCGGCGCGCCGGGTCGCTGTTGATGCGCCTGGCGGCTGCGAGCGCAGTTCCCAGCGGTACGGCGCTGGCGGTTGATCGCGAGCGCTTTGCGGCCTGCGTCACCGCGGCAATCGAGAACCATCCTCTTATTCAACTGCGCCGGGAAGAGTTCTGCGACCTCCGCGCCAACAGCCTGGCGCTGATCGCCACGGGGCCGCTGACTTCCGATGCCCTGGCCGTGCGGCTACAGGCGTTGACGGGCGCCGAGAACCTGGCTTTCTACGATGCTATCAGCCCCATTGTGGAGGCGGAGACGCTGACCCTGGAGCGCATCTTTCGCGCCTCGCGCTATAACAAGGGCAGTGAGGATTACCTGAACTGTCCCCTGAACGAAGATGAATACCGCGCCTTCCACGAGGCGCTGGTGCGCGCGGAAACGGTTCGCTCACATCCGTGCGAGGATTTGCATTACTTCGAAGCCTGCCTGCCCATCGAAGAGCTGGCGCGGCGCGGCTACGACACCTTGCGGTTCGGCCCGATGAAGCCGGTCGGGTTGACTGATCCGCGGACGGGCAAGCGGCCTTACGCCGTCGTGCAACTCCGGCCGGAAAACCTGCGGCATTCCAGCTGCAACCTGGTGGGCTTTCAGAACCACCTGAGATTCCCCGAGCAGCAGAGAATCTTGCGGATGATCCCGGGCTTGGAGAAGGCGGAGTTCTTGCGCTTCGGACAGATCCATCGCAACACTTACCTCAACGCGCCGAGGCTGCTGGAATCCGATCTGAGCCTGCGGGGTGCCGCGGAAGTTTTTGTGGCGGGGCAGCTTTGCGGCGTCGAGGGGTACGTGGAATGCATCGCCTCTGGGCTGCTCGCGGGGCTCGCCCTGGCGCACCGCGCGAGGGGGGAAGCCTTCGCCGCGCCACCCCGCACGACGGCCTTGGGTTCGCTAATTCACTACATCACTCACGCCGACCCGCGCGACTATCAGCCGGCCAACATCGCTTTCGACTTGCTGCCGCCCAGCGAGAATTTGCCGGGGCGCGTGGCGCGGGACCGGCGGGCGCGGCGCGCGCGCCAATGCGACCGCGCCTTGAGTGACCTTGACTCCTGGCTGGAGAATGTCCGTAGTCCTTTGTCGCTCGTCCGCGGTCGCTCTAGTGCTGATCGCTGAGAGCTGATAGCTGACGGCTCTTATGGATGAATTGATCGAGCGCTACATCCACTATTTGCAGTACGAGCGCAACGCCTCGCCGCATACGGTGCGCAACTACCGCAGCGACCTCGTGCAATTTCGCGATTTCCTCGCCCAGGGCCAACCCGCCGCGAAGGTCAGCCTGAAGTCGATTGACGCGCTGCGCATCCGGGGCTTCCTCGCCTTCCTTTTCGAGCAAGAGAGAAAGAAGACTTCGATCGCCCGCAAGCTGGCGGCGGTTCGCGCGTTCTTCAAGTTCCTCAGCCGCGAGCGCGAGCTGGCGGAGAATCCCGCCGCTACTGTCTCCACGCCCAAGGTCCCGCACACGCTTCCCCGCATTATGACGGAAGAGGAGATGAACGACTTCCTGGACCGGGTGGGGCAGGCGGCGCAGAGCGGTGACCCGGCGCTGGTGCGCGACCGGGCGATCCTGGAGCTGCTTTATGCCTCGGGCCTGCGCGTCAGCGAATTGACTGGGCTGGACCTGCGCAACGTGAATTTCGGGGATGGCATCGTGCTGGTGCGCGGCAAAGGGGACAAGGAGAGGATCGTGCCTTTTGGTTCCAAGGCGCGCGCGGCCATAACCGCCTACCTGCCGGTACGGGAGAAGGTCTTGCAGGAGAACAAAACCAGGGTGACGGCCTTGTTCTTGAACGCGCGCGGCGGGCGGCTCACGCCGCGCTCGGTGGACCGCCTGTTGAAAAAGCACATTCGGCAATTCGGACCGAACGTTAAGGTGAGTCCCCATTCGCTTCGGCACGCTTTCGCCTCTCACCTCCTGGCCGAGGGCGCGGATTTGCGCGCCATCCAGGAAATGCTGGGCCACAAAAGCCTGGCGACCACGCAGAAGTACACACAGGTGTCCATCAAGCAGTTGATGGACGTTTACGACAAGACACACCCGAAGGCGTGAAGAAGTCGAAAGTTGAAAGTCGAAAGTCCAAAGGGAGAAGCGCACAGAACGCGCCCGGGTGCCTGGACCTTCCAAGGTTGACAGGGCGGTGAACTGGGATAGAATCCAGCTTCAGGGCATTTCCTGAGTTCCTATGACCTTACCGAGAGTTTCCGTTGTCCACTACACCAACGCAGTCCCGCTGGTCTGGGGGATGCTGAAGGGCGTACAGCAGGGCCGGTACCAGCTTGAGTTCACCTCCCCCGCCGGCTGCGCGGAGGCTGTGCGGCAAGCCAAGGCAGACGTGGGGATCATCCCCTCCATCGAGTACCAGCGGTTGGACCGCGCCCAGATCTTGAGCGGCATCTCCATTGCCGCGAAGGAGGAAGTCAGGAGCGTTTTGCTCTTGAGCAAGGTTCCCCTTGAGAAGATCCAGAACGTGGCTGTGGACAATTCCTCCCGAACTTCCGCGGCGCTGCTGAGGATCCTGATGCGAAAATTCTACTCGCGCTGGATCAACGTCACGCCGTCGGCTCCCAAGCCCGCGGAGATGTTGCGGCGCGCAGACGCCGCGCTGGTGATTGGTGACCCGGCGCTGACGTACGACGGCCAAGTAGCCGAGATCTACGATCTTGCCGCCGAATGGAGAAAATTCACTGGCCTGCCGTTTGTCTTCGCCCTCTGGGTGGGCCGCGAAGAGGCCAAGATCGGCCGCTTTCGCAAAGATTTCGAGGATTCGCGCGACTACGGCTTGGCGCACGTCGCGGACATCGCCGCCGAATACGCGCCCAAGCTCAAGATGCTGCCTGCCGGGGTGAAGGCGTACCTCACGCAAAACGTCGATTACTCCTTGGACGAGGAGAATCGCAAGGGCTTGCGCCTTTTCTATAAGCTGGCGCGCGAGGCAGGGATCATCCCGGTCGAAAAAGACCTGAATTTCGTGTAGGGCTGCACTTCCTGACAATCCCGGACAATTCAGCGAGGGACAACCGGCCGCCCGTTGCGCCGGCCAAGGGATGTATACTTTCTCCAGGAGGAAAGGCGAACGTGGATAATCCGCTGAGCAGGTTAGGGGCCCTGATGTTGATGACACTTTGTGCGGGCGTGATTTCAGGCGAGGCGCAAGAGAACAATTTGCTGCCACAGCCGGCTCAGGTGTCGCCGCGCGAGGGCAGGCTGGCGATCACCGACTCGTTCCGAATCAGCTTGAGCGGGTACCAGGAACCCAGGCTGCGCGCCGCTGCGCAGCGCCTGGCGCGCCGTTTGGCGAGACAGACAGGTATCGCTCTGCCGGACCGGATCGAGAAAGCTCCCTCCCAGGCCGCCCTGGTGATTCATTGCGACCACGCTGGAGAACCGGTCCAGACAGTCAGGGAAGACGAGTCTTACCGGCTCGAGGTCAGGACGGAACAGGCCCGCCTCACGGCCCCTACGCCGGTTGGGGTGCTGCGCGGCATGGAGACCTTCCTTCAACTGGTGGATTTGGACACGCGGGGCTTCGGCGTTGCTGCTGTAGATATCAACGATCACCCGCGCTTTCGCTGGCGGGGCCTGTTGATGGACGCGTCCCGTCACTGGATGCCCGTGCCCGTCATCAAACGGAACCTCGACGCGATGGCGGCGGTCAAGCTGAATGTTATGCACTGGCACCTCTCCGACGACCAGGGATTCCGAATGGAGAGCAGAAGGTTCCCCGAACTCCAGCGCCTGGGCTCCGACGGAAACTATTACACGCAGGCGGATGTCCGGGAGGTCATCGCCTACGCGCGGGAGCGTGGCATCCGGGTGGTTCCGGAGTTCGATATGCCCGGCCACACCACGAGCTGGTTTGTCAGCCATCCCGAACTGGCCAGTGCTCCCGGCCCTTATGTGATTGAGCGCGCCTGGGGCATTTTCGATCCGGCCATGAATCCGACCAAAGCGGAGCTTTACGCCTTTCTCGACGGCTTCATTGGGGAGATGGCAGCCTTATTCCCCGACGAGTACTTCCACATCGGCGGCGACGAGGTGAACGGAAAACAATGGGACCACAACCCGCGCATCCAGGCTTTCATGCGGAAGCGCGGCATGAAAGGCAACCACGACCTGCAGGCGTATTTCAACCGGCGGATCCTCGCGATCGTCCGGCAGCACGGCAAGAAGATGATTGGCTGGGATGAAATCCTGCATCCTGCGCTTCCCAAGGACATCGTCGTGCAGTCCTGGCGCGGGCAGAAATCGCTTGCGGAGGCCGCGCGGCAGGGTTACATGGGGATTCTTTCCTTCGGCTACTACCTGGACCATATTCTGCCAGCGTCCTTCCACTACAAAGTTGACCCGATGGAGGGAGAAACCGCTGGCCTGACTGAGGAGCAGAAGTCTCGCATCCTGGGCGGAGAGGCCTGCATGTGGGCCGAATACGTTACGCCGGAGAATGTTGATTCCCGTGTCTGGCCGCGCGCCGCGGCCATCGCTGAGAGGTTGTGGTCACCGCAGGAAGCGAAGGACGTGGAATCGATGTATCGCCGCCTCGCCCGGGTGAGCCGCCAACTCGAAGGGCTGGGGTTGACCCAGCGGTCGAGCTATAGGCCCATGCTCGAGCGGCTCACGAATATGAACGATGCCGCGCCGTTGAAGGTGCTCGCCGACGTGCTCGAGCCCGTCAAGTTTTATGAGCGCGGGGAGACCCGACCGTACACGAGCTTCACGCCGCTCAATCGGCTGGTGGATGCGACCCGCCCGGAGAGCGACGCGGCGCGAGAGTTTGCGCGCCTGCTCGATCAGGTGAGCGCCAACCACGCAGAAATCCGGAAGCAGTTAACCCTGTGGCGCGACAACCAAGCCGAGCTGATTCCCGTGATGCAGCGGTCTGCCCTCCTTCAGGAAGCTATTCCCCTGGCGGAAGATCTTGCCGCGCTGGCTACGGCGGGCCTCGAAGCGCTGGACCACGTGGAAGCCGGCAAGCCCGCCCCGCAGGCGTGGTTGGACCGCCAACGCGCCTTGCTGGACCGGGCGGCAAGACCCCGCGCGGAATTGCTGATCATGATCGTGCCCTCCATCCGCAAGCTGGTGGAGGCGGCACAAACGGGAAAGTAGAAGCCCGACACAAGGCGGGATGGAAAGATCACCGATGGCCTTGACCAAGTCTCAGGCTCTCGACAGGCTTCGGTCCGATGACCTGCTCGGCCTCGGCAGGGAAGCCGACGCGCTGCGCCGGCGCCTGCACCCGGGGAACGTGGTCACCTACATCGTGGACCGCAACATCAACTACACGAATGTCTGCACCGAGTACTGTTCGTTCTGCGCCTTCTACCGGCCCGTGGGCTCGCCGGAGGGCTACATCCAGCCGCTCGAGTCCATCTGCCAGAAGATCGAGGAGACCCTGGCGCTGGGGGGCACGGGAATCTTGTTGCAGGGCGGCCTTCATCCGGACCTCAAGATTGATTACTACGAGAACCTGCTCTTGAGCATCAAGCGGCGCTACCCGCGGCTGCATCTCCATTGCTTCTCGTCGCCGGAAATCCTGAACATCGCGGAAGTCTCCGGGCTGACGTTGCGCGACACCCTTGCGCGACTAATGGACGCGGGCCTGGATTCCATCCCGGGTGGGGGCGCGGAGATTCTGGACGACGAGGTGCGCCGGCGCATCGCGCGCCGGAAGTGCACCAGCGAGGAATGGCTTGGCGTCCACCGCACGGCTCACCAGCTCGGCCTGCGCACCACAGCGACCATGATGTTCGGCTGCGGCGAAACTTTCGCGCAGCGCCTCAATCACTTTGATTGCCTGCGGCAATTGCAGGAGGAGACCGGCGGCTTCACGGCGTTTATCCCCTGGATGTTCCAGCCGGCCCACACCTCGCTGGGGAATTTCGTGAAAGAGGAAACGACCGCCATCGATTACCTGAAAACCCTCGCGGTGTCGCGGCTGTATCTGGACAACATCCTCAACGTGCAGGCCTCGTGGCTGACGCCGGGCCCTAAGATTTGCCAGATCGCCCTGCGCTTCGGCGGCAATGACGTGGGCAGCATCCTCATCGAGGAAAACGTGGTGCGCGCTGCGGGCTGCACCAACACCACCAACGAGGCGGAACTTCGCCGCCTCATCACCGACGCCGGCTTCCGCCCCGTCAAACGCGACACGCTCTACCGCACCTACTTCCTGGATTAGGAATTCCGTGATAGGTCGTTCCGCCAGAAAGCAGATGGTGGGGGATTGGTGGCGGGGCAAACACTCCTCTTGACAACTATCGTTATGACGAGTAGATTCAGGGTATGAGGAAACGGCTGCGGCAGGAAATCAAGCAGCGCCAGCCCTTCGCCAGCCTCGAGCAGGAAGTCTTCCTGAACGTGCTGCACACCGCCGACGCCCTAGGCCAAGCCATGGAGCAGATGCTCCGTCCCGCCGGGCTCTCGCACACGCAATACAACGTTCTGCGCATCCTGCGCGGGGCCGGCGACGCGGGGCTTTCCTGCCGCGCCATTGCCGCCCGCATGCTGACCCACGATCCCGACATCACTCGTCTGCTGGACCGGCTGGAGCGTCACGGCCTGGTCACCCGCCGGCGCGAGCAAAGCGACCGGCGCGTGGTGACCGCCCATATCACCGGCGCCGCATTGAGTCTGCTGCAAAATCTCGACGCCCCCGTCGCGGCCCTGCACCGGCGCTTGCTCGGCCACTTGGGCCCCGAGCGGCTCGCCGCGCTTGCCGAGATGCTGGAGCAAGCGCGCGCCGTGCCTGCCCCGGAGCGCGAGCCGGAAGTAGTGAGTGGCGAATAGGAAGTAGGAGGCCTGGCGTTGCTCGCATACATCGCAAACCGCGCGCTGGATGCGCCACCCGCCGGAATTCCAAAGGGTCACATCACAGACTCTGTGCGAAGGTTCCGTTATAATCGCTCACGGCTTGCGTCAGTTCCTAACCGTGCGAATTGACGATCGCGGTTCGCGCTGTGGAAGCTCTCGCAGGGAGAAGGCAGATGATAGTTCACAGTTCGGGTGGCTCTCGGATTTGGTTCGCGCGCTTGCTTGTCACGCTCGTCCTCGTGATGACGCTCGCCGCGTGCACTGGCGGCAGTGTGAGGTTGGGTCCGAATCCTCCTGACGGCAATGGGCCGTGTGAACCCAGCGCAGGCGTCAGCCCCACCCTCGGCAGCTGCGCCGTGTTTCCCGCCGACAATCCGTGGAACCGCGATGTGTCCTGCGACCCCGTGGACTCCAACTCGGATCAGTACATCGCCAGCATCAACGAAGGCGCGCAGTTCCTGCATGCGGATTTCGGAACGAATCCCGATTGGGGCATTCCCTATACTGTCGTTCCCGGCTCACAGCCCTTCGTCCCCATCGTCGTCACCGAATATCCCGACGAAAGCGATCCGGGTCCTTACCCCATCCCGCCCGACGCGCCCATCGAAGGCGGCAGCAACTCCACCGGCGACCGTCACGTGCTCGTGCTCAACTCCGGCGAGTGCAAGCTCTACGAGCTCTATCACGCCGTCAAGGATGCCGATGGTCCGGGATGGCACGCGGGTTCGGGAGCGATTTTCGATCTCAGCTCCAACCGCCTGCGCCCGGAAGGCTGGACCTCCGCCGATGCCGCGGGCCTGCCCATCTTGCCCGGGTCGGTTCGCTACGAGGAAATCCAAGCCGGCCAGATTACTCACGCCTTCCGCTTCACCGTCTGGCAGACCCAGAAAGGCTACGTCCACCCCGCCACCCACCAGGCTGGAGCCACCACCGACCCGGCTTATCCGCCCATGGGAATGCGCGTCCGCCTGAAAGCTAGCTTCGACCTGGCGAGCTACCACGGCCAAGCCCGCGTGATCCTCAACGCACTCAAGAAATACGGCATGATGGTGGCGGACAACGGCCAGAGCTGGTTCATCACCGGCGCCTCCGACCCCAGATGGGATGACGCGGACCTCGATCAATTGAAGAGCGTGCCGGGAGGCGCGTTTGAAGTGGTCCAGGTGGGCACTATCATCCGTCCGTGAGGCCCGGTCGGTTGGCGTGTGAACGCCTTCCGTCGTATGCATCTAGAAGTGTGCGCCAAACGCCTCACCGTGCGCGCAACTCCCGGCGTGAAGGCTTCGCGGTAGGTCAGCAAGGCATCCTTTTCGCCGACCAAGCTCCCGGAGTCGGTGAGTTCTCGCGGGTCGCGGGTGGCGCATACCCCGAGGCGTCGGGGTGTGCGACCCGGGGTTGTAGGATACTCTCGTGTCACGTCAGCGCCATTATTACGGGCTCAATCACCTGCACTATCTTACCGCCAGCACTTACCGTCGCGTGCGTCTGTTTGACTCCGCGCGCTTCCGCCAGCACTTCATTCAGACCCTCCAGCAACTTCGCTCTGGCCTGGATTTCAAAATCCTCGGATACGTTCTGATGCCGGAGCACTTTCATCTCTTGCTTTGGCCCTGCG
>Ga0315284_10001733_pt1 | contig 31134 bp, 29 predicted proteins | sample YL17G09_16_MG_FD_203696 | JGI IMG/M metagenome (GOLD analysis project Ga0315284, IMG submission 203696) | Sediment microbial communities from Yellowstone Lake, YNP, Wyoming, USA - YL17G09_16 | ecosystem: Environmental > Aquatic > Freshwater > Lake > Sediment | place: USA: Wyoming | collected...
TATTAGTATATAGTATACCGTATATAGTATATAGTATATAGGAAAGAAAATAGAAAACAGAATCTAGAATCTAGGGACGAGAATATTATTAGTGTATAGCTTTAAGTTCCTTGCGAAATACGATATGCGAAATACGATATACGCTTTACTTTATTAAATCAGGATTTTCGCTTTTTATATAATCTATTAATTTAATTAAATCAACTTTATCAATTAAGACTTTTCTTCCTCTCCATCCCTTTATAAAATAGATTAGAGATTTTTCTGAACCCTCTTTAATATTTATAGAGTCCATATCTATAAAATTAAATTTTTCTTTTCTTTTTATTAAAAATAAAGTTTCCGTAGTTATTAATAGTCCCTTTTTATCAATAATTATTTCAGTTTTATTAGACACAACTAATACAAAGAAGAAACCCAAAACCAATAAAATAATTTGTCGGTTAATAACTCCCCCTATTATTATAATAATTCCAACCAATAAAGAGGAATATTCCATCCATTTTTTAGTTTCTTTAGGATTATATGTTTTAATCATCTTGGTCTCCTTTAAGCTAATAAACCTGTTTACCAGTTAGCCAGTTTGCCCGTTAACCAGTTGAGCAATTAATACAAATAAAAGATGAGAATCTACCCAATTGCTATTTATTTTTTACTTTTTTTAAGTCTTCTATTAACAGTGGAATTACTTTAAATAAATCTCCTACAATTCCTAAAGTAGCAATTTTAAATATTGGTGCATCTAAATCTTTATTAATAGCAATAATTCTCTTAGAAGTCTGCATACCTACTAAATGTTGGATAGCCCCGGAAATACCGCAGGCAATATATAATTCAGGAGCTACGGTTTTCCCCGATTGACCAACTTGTTGATGATGAGGTAACCATCCTGCATCAACAATAGCTCGAGAGCCACCTACTGCTGCCCCTAAAAGTTGAGCTAAATCTTGTACTATATAAAGATTATCAGGAGAACCTAACCCTCTCCCTGCAGATACAATGATATCGGCTTCTTCTAAATTAGCAACTTCAGTAACTTCCTTTACTACTTCTAATATTTTAGTGCGAATAGACAAAGGATTTAATTTCGCCTCCACCTTGATTATTTCTGGAGATGGAGACAGTGAATTTGAACAGAGCTGAGATTTTTTAAAAACATTGGGTCTTACTGTAGCCATCTGAGGACGAGTATATTTACATAATATTTGGGCCATTATGTTTCCTCCAAAAGCAGGTCGAGTCTGCAGTAAATATCCCTCTTTAGTAATATCTAAATCAGTACAATCAGCGGTTAATCCCACTCTTAGTCGAGCAGCGACCCGAGGAGCTAAATCCCTTCCAGTATTAGTAGCTCCCATTAATAATATGTTTGGTCTATATTGAGAAATAAGACCAACTAATATTTGAGCATAAGCATCAGTAGTATATCTCTCTAAATTTTTGTTTTCGATTAAATAAATTTTATGCACTCCATATAAAGATAAATCTTTGGTAAGATAAGAAATCTCATCTCCTACTAATACTGCGACCAACTCTTGACTTAATTTCTTAGTCAATTCTTTAGCTTTGCTCAATAATTCTAAAGAAACTGGTTTTACCTTACCTTGATGTTGTTCAATAAATACCCAAACTCCCCGATAATTTGAGATATCTTCAGCATTCAATCTTTCTCTTTTTATAAGGATAGCCCCAGTGGGACATAATTCTTGACAAACCCCACACATAGTACACCCTAGATCTATTCTCGCTAATTTATCAACTATGGTTATCTGACCAAAAGGACATAATTTAACACATTTTCCACATCCATTACATTTATTTTTATCAACTATTATTTCCGCCAAATTATATCATCCTTTCTTAAAATATCTTTTCTTGTTGTAAAAAATTTACGATTTCCTTTGCTGCATCTTTAGGTTCAAGTTTTATTAATCTGCCTTTTTGATGTGGTTGAGGGGTAAAGATATTTACAACTTGGGTAGGAGAGCCATCAGCTCCTAAAAAACTGAGCTTTGCTTTCAAATCACCTGCTTTTACAACTTTAATCTCTTTTTTCTTAGCAGCTAAAATTCCTCTAATGCTCGGATAACGAGGTTCATTTAAAATTTTCAATACTGTAATTAATACCGGTAGTTTACATTGAATAATTTCGTAACCATCATCTGTCTCCTTATGTAAAATTATATTCTTTTTATCCTCAGGAATTTCTACTTTTCTAACATAAGTTATTTGAGGAATTCCTAATTGCTCAGCAAGTTCAGGACCTACTTGAGCAGTATCGCCATCAATAGCTTGTTTACCACAAATAATTAAATCTGGTTTTAATGGTTTAATAACTAAAGACAAGGTATAGGCAGTAGCTAAAGTATCAGAACCGGCAAAGGCCTGGTCTGATATTAAAATTGCCTCATCTGCCCCCATAGCCAAGCATCTTTTCAAAGCTTCTTCTGCTTGCGAGGGTCCCATAGTAATCACGATTAATTCTCCCGAATATTCTTCTTTAATCCGTAAACCCTCCTCTACAGCATTTTCATCAAAGGGATTAAGAATTGAAGGCACTCCTTCTCTCTTTAAAGTATGAGTTTTAGGATCAATCATTACCTCACTTATTTCTGGAACCTGTTTAATACAAGCTACAATTTTCACTTAACTCATCCTTTCTATGATATTACTAAAATTTTTACAAATATTTTTAAAATATAATTATTTCTAAACATTTTAAATAAAATTGCGGAGTATTTTTTGTTACTAACCGGCGAGATGTCTATCTAATCTAGTTATAATTTAACATTTTTATTCTTCAAATATGCTTCCATAAAACAATTTATTTCGCCATCCATAATTGCCTGTAAATTTCCACTTTCTACTTCGGTTCGATGATCTTTTACCATCTGATAGGGATGAAATACATAAGAACGTATCTGATTTCCCCAGGCAATATCTTTCTTTTTTCCTCTAATTTCTTTTAAATCTTTGGCTTTTTCTTGTTGATAATGTTCAAATAACCTGGCCTGTAAAATCTTCATCGCAGTCGATTTATTACTATATTGCGATCTTTCATTTTGACATTGCACTACAATGTTGGTGGGTAAGTGAGTTATTCTAACTGCAGAATCAGTGGTGTTAACATGCTGTCCTCCTGCACCGGTTGCTCGATAAGTATCTATCTTTAAATCTGATTCCTTAATCTCAATCTCTACTTCTTGATCAATTTCAGGGATAACTTCCACCGAGGCAAAAGAGGTATGCCTTCTTCTATTGACATCAAAAGGAGAAATCCTAACCATACGATGTATGCCTTTTTCTGCTTTTAAATGCCCAAAGGCATAACTTCCATTAACCGTAAAGGTAACATTCTTTATTCCAGCTTCTTCACCAGGTGATATTTCTACTATCTTTGCAATGTACCCATTCTTCTCTCCCCACTTTAAATACATCCGCAGTAACATCTCAGCCCAATCTTGAGATTCTGTACCCCCAGCTCCCGGCCGAATAGTAACTATAGCATTATTGATATCATATTTACCTTCAAATAAAACAATTAATTCTTGTTTTTCAATATCTTTTTCTAAAACTTTGATTTTTTGACCTATCTCTTCCCAAATTTCTTTCTTATCCTCTTCCAGATTAAGTTCTAAAAGTATCATTAATTCTTCTAAGTTATTTTTTAACTCATTAACCTTAGTAATAATATTCTTTAATTTTTTAACTCTTTTTATAATTTTCTGTGCTTTTTCTTGATCAAACCAGAAAGATCTTTCAGCTATTTCTTTTTCTAATTTTTTTACTTCTTGATCTTTGGTAGATAAGTCAAAGATAAGTCCCCATTTCATTAATTTTCTTCTGAAGTTCTTTTATTTTACTTGATAATTCTTCTATCATTGATATTCACCTTTCTATCCATTTCCTTCTTCTCTTAATTTTTATTTTTCAAAACTCCTGTATAGTTTTTTAAGTGAGTATTCCTCTGATTTTCTATTTAAAAAATAATTAAATAATTCAGTTAAATAAATAGATATAATAAAATTTTATCACTTTAAATTAAAATAAAATTAGATTACTTCGCTACCAAAATTTTTAGCAATTATATTAATTTAATAATCTTCTCTACCAACGAAGTAATCATAAAAAATTTCTATACAATTGTATTACTCATTTTTACCACAACAATATTTGTATTTCAACCCACTTCCACAAGGACAGGGATCATTTCTTCCTATTTTTTTCTTCTTTTCCCTTCCTTCTTCCTGCAATTTTTCCCTTTTAATAAAAGATGGATTTTTTATTGAATTACTAACCATGGGAGCAGGTCTTTCTCTTCTCACCTGGCTAATACCTCGAGGTTCTTCTTTTTTTATTCTGACTTTATAAATAAATTTAACTACCTCTTCTTTTATACTGTTTACCATATCTTGAAACATATTATGGGCTTCAAAATGATATTCCATTAAAGGATCTTTCTGCCCATAGGCCCTTAATCCTATTCCCTGCTTTAATTCATCTAAACGTCGTAAATTATCTTTCCATTCTCGATCTACAACCCGTAGTACAATCATTGTTTCAATCTGTCTCATCAAAGGTGAGGTAAATTCCTTTTCTCGTAATTCATATATTCTAAAAGCCTTTTCGGTTAAAATATCTTGTAATTTAGAAATAGATAATTTTGGGATTTCCTCTTTTGGAATAGCTAATGAAAAAGAGAAGATTTGGTCAATATGCTCTTTAAGTCCTGACCAATCCCATTCTTCGGGATATATTTCTTTATTAGTATAGTTTTTTAAGATATTTTCAACTGTATCTTTTACCATTTCTAAAATATATTTTTTAATATCTTTACTTTCTAAAACCATTCTCCGTTGTTCATAGATTACTTTTCTCTGGTATTCCATTTCATTATCAAAATCTAAAAGTTGTTTTCTTATTTCAAAATTCCTACCTTCTACTCTCTTCTGAGCACTTTCTATCGATTTAGTAATCAAAGGATGTTCAATGGGAACATCCTCCTGCATGCCCAGTTTTTCCATAATTCCAGAAATCCGATCAGAACCAAAGAGTCGCATAAGATCATCTTCTAAAGAAAGAAAAAAACGGGAAGAACCAGGATCTCCTTGTCTTCCTGATCTCCCTCTTAATTGATTGTCGATACGTCTACTTTCGTGTCTTTCTGTTCCAATTACATGTAAACCCCCTAATTCAGCCAACCCTTTACCTAAGACAATATCAGTTCCTCGTCCAGCCATATTAGTAGAAATAGTTACCCTCCTCTCTTGACCTGCTTGAGCAACTATTTCTGCCTCTCTCTCGTGATTTTTTGCATTTAAAACATTATGTTCAATATTCTCTTTTTTCAATAATTTACTTAATCTTTCAGATTTATCAATCGATACTGTCCCTACCAAAATAGGTCTCCCTAGATTATGAATTTCAACTATCTCTTTAATAACTGCTTTAAATTTTTCTCTTTCAGTTTTATAGATTATATCTGAGTAACTATATCTAATTAATCTTCTATTAGGAGGAATAACTACTACCGGTAGATTATAGATGTGGATAAATTCTTCCTCCTCAGTCTTAGCAGTTCCGGTCATACCAGCAAGTTTTTTATATAATCTAAAATAATTCTGAAAAGTTATAGTAGCCAAAGTTTGATTTTCACGAGCAATTACTACTCCTTCTTTTGCTTCAATGGCTTGATGAAGACCATCACTATATCGTCTTCCAAACATCAATCGACCAGTAAATTCATCTACAATAATTACTTCTCCGTTTTTTACTATATAATCAACATCTTTTTTGAATAATCTTTGTGCCTTTAAAGCTTGAATAATGTGATGTTGTATATTCATATTATTTTCATCATATAGATTATTTATCTGTAACAATCCTTCAATGTGGGTGACTCCTTCTTCGGTTAGAGCAACCGTCTTTTCTTTCTCATATAGTTTATAATCTGTATCTTCCTGTAACCGAGTAGCAATTCTGTTTATCTGTTCATATATCTTAGTTGATTCCTCAGAAGGACCAGAAATAATTAAAGGAGTCCTGGCTTCATCTATCAAAATACTATCCACTTCGTCAACAATAGCAAAATGAAATCCTTTTTGAACCACATCCTCCAATCGAATTGCCATATTGTCTCTTAAATAATCAAAACCGAATTCATTATTAGTCCCATAGACTATAGCTGCTTCATAGGCTTTCTTCCGTTCATCGATGTTCATGTCATGTTGAATCAAGCCTACCTTTAATCCCAAGAATTCGTAAATTGCACCCATCCAATATCTATCTCGCTTAGCTAAGTAATCATTTACGGTAACGATATGAACATTACTACCACTTAAAGCATTTAAATACGCTGGCATTGTAGCCACCAATGTTTTACCTTCTCCAGTAGCCATTTCTGCTATCTTTCCTTGATGTAAAACCATTCCTCCAACAAGTTGAACGTCAAAAGGTCTCATTTTAGTAACTTGTTTGGCTACTTCCCGAACTACTGCAAAGGCTTCTGGGAGAATGTTATCTAGAGCTTCCCCTTTATTTAATCTCTCTTTGAATTCAGCAGTCTTGTCTTTTAATTCCCCATCATTTAATTTTGAAATATTTGGTTCATAACTATTTATCTTATCTACAATTGGTTGTAGCTTTTTTAATTCTCTCTCATTAGAATTGCCAAATATTTTTTTTACTAGCTCAAACATAATTGTCTTTTCCTTTTCATTCTATTATTTAAATTTTTATTTTTATGCTATCCGCTAAAATAACTATTCGTACAATTTGTCATTGCGAGGATAACACTCATCACATATTACTATTTTCTTCTGACTTCTGGATTCTGGCATCTGAGTTCTGTTCTTTCTTCAACATTGCATTTTGGATTAAACTAAATACTCCACAAAACATTAAAAAATCTCCAAAGCTTATTACTGAAGGATCGGGAAAAGGGGACGGTAAAGGAATAACATCGGCTAAAAATGCACATAAAGTCTTTTCAGTTATCAGAGTATGAGTAACATAACTGCCTTCTTTTAATATTAAAGCGAAATCATCTAATCCCACTCTATATAAACTGGACAACAATACTGGCATATGACCACCATTTGCAATAATAACTGCAAAATTCAATATTATTCCCAGGGTAATAATATTCATTCCTTTTAGCTGTTTATTATACCAAACTGCTAATATAAGTACCATATAAGAGAAAATCAGGGCATACGAACTATAATCAAGAACAATTTTTACTTTTCTTGTTCCAAAAAAGACCAATCCCCCCTGAATTAGACAAGCTAATATCAATAATTCGATTCTCTTTAAGGAAATCTGAGTTAAGTTACTTAACGTACCTTTACGAAATAATCCAATTAAAATAGAAATAATTATAATATAAACATATAACATTCATTCTTCTCTTTCTCTCTTGAGAATTAACATTAACGCATTAACTATTTGGGGATCGAATTGTTTACCAGATTGTTCGGTGAACTCTTTTAGTATCTTCTCTTTGCTTAATTTTTTTCTATAAGGACGGTCAGAGCCCATTGCATCATAGGCATCTGCAACTCCAATTATCCTGGCACAAAGAGGTATATCTTTTTCTTTTAAACCATCAGGATAACCACCTCCATTATATTTTTCATGATGATGATAAATTGTTTTATAAGAATTCTTTAAAAAGTCTACTGGTTCTATGATTTTAGCTCCCACAATAGGATGTTCTTTTATTTTTTTAAACTCTTCGTTACTTAGTTTACTACTTTTACCTAAAATCCTATCATCTATACCAATCTTTCCTATATCATGCAGTAAAGCGGCATATTCTATATTCTCAATGTCCCGATCAGATAAATTTAATTCTGTAGCTAAAACTACAGCAATTTTAGCAACTCTCTCTGAATGACCTTTAGTATAGGGGTCTTTGGCATCAATAGCTGCTGCTAAAGTTCTTATAGTATCTAAATATATTTTCCTCATTCTGGTATATAGTTCGAAAGAACGACGGGCTAAAATTAAGGGGAAGAAAAATAGAATAATCCCCCAAATTCCTATATTTACGTATACCATCACCATTACAAATCCTATGGGAGCTAAAGCTATATAAGTAGCTATTATTCCTCTAATCCGATTTTTCCAAACAGATAATATAGGCACTCCTTCGGCCAAAGAAATTACTATCATAAATAAACTTGAATTTATTAAATAATAAACAATAGCACAAATTGCTGCCGGAATTATATAACTACTTATATTAACAAGGCCAACTACTCCTCCTAACTTTTGATATACTATACCGGCTACTCCTGCTGATAAAGCGTATTGGGAGGCATTAAAAAGAGTTTTATACCAGATAGGTTTTCGATTAAATACATCTCCCAATATCTCACCAAAAAAAGTAATAAAAATTGCATACGCAGGTCCATATACCAAAATTACCACAAAATCTATAGGAAAACCTATGGTAACACTGCCTCCCAGAGGTAATTCAACCGGCATAAACTCTGTAATGGTGGATAAAATAATAAAAAATGTTAATATCAGCCACCTATCAGCAGTCAAATATAAAGAGGGCACCAAATAAATAAAAAGAGCAATAGCTAACCCTATTATTGCTCCAATATAAATTTTTAGATTTAAAGACAAGTTATAATCTCCCCTAATCTTATAAAGATAAATAAAATTAGGCCGGCGAGCCCTTTATCTTTAGCCTACTTTACCATTTAAGTTTAGCGCCACCGGCTAACAACAGAGCCAGGACACTAATTAATAGGCTGATTAGTTTTGCCTTATTAATCTTCATTTCTAGCACCTCCACGGTTTATATTTGTTTTTCAAACAATTAAAACCGCTTCGCTTCGCTTCAAAACTTACTATATCATTTATTGCGTTATTAGTTCTAAATAAAGGCTTCACCGACCTAAAATTATATTCAATTTTCCTTTTTTAAGATCCTACGATTGGTAGCTTTAAGAATTGCTTTTACCACTGCTCTATTAAAGTCATCTTCAATTACCGTAGAACCTACTAAATTTTCCTTTCTTTTTGAATCAATTAGATTAATTGAAATCACTACAATATCTTTACTATCTAATCTAATTTTTTTTATTTCATCCACTTGAAAGAAAATCGAACCCTCTAAATAAGAGCTTATCCCTTCTAAGGTAGCTTTAGCAACTAAATACTCCTGATTTTGAGCCCAATTTATTCCAGAGACTTTACCTTCATATATTTTTCCATTACCTTCTAATTGCACTAAGACTTCAAAATGATTACCAGTAATGGAAACTTTAATATTAGAGAATTTAAGCCTTAAAGGAGATTCCAATTCTGCTTTCATTTGTCCATCTTTTATTTCTTGACCTTTTACTTGAGCTATACTAATTTTTCTATAATCTACTTGAATATTGTATTTAGCTAACAAAAATGATTCAATATCTCGTGTTATTTTTTTAGGATTGGCAGAATCTTTAGTAATTACATGAATTTCCTTAATATCTTTCTCTTCAGATAATATTATCTTTACAAAAAGAATCTCACTTAAATTTTTCAAAGCATTTTCGATTTCTTCTATTTCATAATTAAAACGAGGTGGGATGATAAAATTTCTAAATGCATGTAATTTGCCTTTATCCATAAATTTTCTCCTTAGAATTCTGGTTCAATCAATCCAAAATTCCCATCTCTCCTTTTGTATACTACATTTACTTTATTTGTAGTATCATTGGCAAAAACAAAGAAGTTGTGTCCCAATAAATCCATCTGCATCGCAGCTTCTTCCACTGACATTGGTTTAATGGCAAACTTTTTGGTTTTGACAATTTTAGCAATTTTTGTGGGTTGGTCATCTCCAAGGCTAACCTCTTCATAACCCAAATCTTTTCTGTCTATATTAGGGTATGGTTTTTGATAAAATTTTTCTTTATACTTTTTTATCTGTCTTTCTAACTTATCTACTACTTTATCTATGGATGTATACATATCATCTGTTTCTTCTTCTGCTCTTATCAAAGCCCTATTTGCTTGTAAAGTTACTTCAACAATATGTCTATTTTTCTCAACGTTAAAAGTTACTATTACCTCTAAGATATGATCAAGATATCTCTCAATTTTACTTAACCTTTTTTCCAGATAATTACGGATCGCATCTGTCACTTCGATATGTTTTCCTTTAATAACAATTTTCATATCTTTTTCCCCCTTAGTAATAGTTATTTTACTTATGTAGTTATATTCTCCGTCCAAATAAAAAACCCTTTTTATTTTTTAATATTTTATATTTTTTTATAAAAATATTTTTTCTTATTTTACCTCCTATTTATTCTCTAACTATTTTCCTTTCATCAATTACCTGAATATATCTAAATACCTTTTTTCGCCTTTCCTTAGACTGACCTGGTCTTTGCCCCCACACCCGCCTGCTGAGAGGTTTGCTTAGGAACTTTATCCCTCACTACTACTCTTCTCTTATTTTTATAACCACTTAAGGTTAAGGCAGGACTTACTCCAAAGCCGCACCATGCTCAGTAATCAGGGTTACCTTACGTGGGTCGTTTCGCCTGCGACTGGCTTCGACTTTCAACCACAGCTCTAAGGAAAGGCGGTATATTATTTTTTAAACACTCCTAGCTAAAGTTAAAACAAAGATATTCTTAGCCTGTGCTTTTATTAATTCTTTAGCACATTCTTCAACAGTAGACCCAGTGGTAAATATATCATCTAAGATCAATATATTTTTGTATTTAACTTCTTCCGGTCTCTCTACAGCAAAGGCTTTAATAATATTTTTTTCTCTTTCTTTTTTAGATAAATTAACCTGGAATGGAGTTAATTTTTTCTTTATTAAAACTCTTTTTTCTACCGGGATAGAAAAATAATCTCCTATAACTCTACCTAATAAAACACTCTGATTAAATCCCCTTTTTTTTAAATCATTCTTATGTAAAGGAACAGGAATAATTAAGTCAATCTTCTTTTTAAATTCATTATTCTTTAATAAATAATTTATCATTAACTTTCCTAATGGCTTAGCTAATTTTTTCTCTCCATAGTATTTAAAGAGATGGATACACTCTTTTAATACTTTCTGGTATATTCCCACAGAACGAGAGAATTCAAAAGAATATTTTTTCCTTTTACAATTAGAACATAAGATTCCTCTGTTAGATTTAAAGTAATCTGTAGAGATTAAAGGTTTTCCGCATTTTATACAATATGGTGGTTCAATTAATTCAATGGTTTTAAAACAATCCTCACAGATTGAATATCCTTTAGATTCCCGGATAGGTTTTTCACATATTTTACAATCTAAGGGAAAAATAAGATTAAGCAACCCTTCTTTTATATATTCTACCATATTTTGGTGATTCATACTAACCTTAATTCAATAGTTATTTGGTTTCTTATTTACCAGTTATGGTTTAGTGTATCTCGTATCTAACGACGAATTATGTTCCCACCTTCCAAGAAGAGAGGTATCTTTCTTGTTCTTCGGTAAGTTTATCAATCTTTATTCCCATCGATTCTAATTTTAGTCTGGCAATCTCTTTATCAATATCTCCAGGGACACTATACACTTTCTTACTTAAAGTTTTACCTTCTTTAACTAAATATTCAACAGATAAAGCTTGATTAGCAAAACTCATATCCATCACGCTTGCGGGATGTCCTTCAGCTGCAGATAAATTTAAAAGTCTACCTTCTGCTAAAAGATTTATTTTTTTACTACTTTTTAAAGTATATTCTTCTATATATTCTCTAATTTTCTTTTTACTTACTGCTAAATTTTCTAAAGCTCTTATATTAATTTCTACATTAAAGTGTCCAGAATTAGCTAAAATTACTCCTTCCTTCATTAAAGGAAACTCTTCTTCTGATATCACATTTATATCACCAGTCAGAGTAATAAAAATATCTCCGATTTTAGCCGCCTCTTTTATAGGCATAACTTGATAACCATCCATTACTGCTTCTAATGCCTTTATAGGATCGACTTCGGTAATTATAACCTGAGCACCCATACCATTAGCCCTCATTGCTAGACCTCGAGCACACCAGCCATATCCACAGATCACGAATTTCTTTCCGGCAACTAAGATATTAGTAGCTCTTAGCAATCCATCAAGAGTACTCTGTCCTGTACCATATCTATTATCAAAGAGATATTTAGTTTGTGCATCATTTACAGCTATAATTGGATATTTTAAAGCTTCATTTTTCTCCATACTTCTTAATCGAATAACTCCAGTGGTAGTCTCTTCAGTCCCAGCAATAATCTCTTTAATTAATTTTTTTTTCTGAGAGTGGATAGTTGAGACCAGATCAGCTCCATCATCCATAGTAATATTAGGTCTATAATTTAATACTTGGTTAATATGTTGATAATAAATATCTTTATCCTCTCCCTTAATTGCAAATACTGGAATCCCATAATCCTTAACTAAAGAAGCAGCCACATCATCCTGGGTACTTAAAGGATTGGAAGCACAGAGGGATACTTCCGCTCCTCCTGCTTTTAAAGTTCTTACCAGATTAGCTGTTTCAGTAGTTACATGTAAACAGGCTGCTATCTTAATCCCTTTTATAGGTCTTTTCTCAGTGAATTTTTTTCTTATAGCTAAAAGTACTGGCATTTGATTTTCAGCCCATTCAATTCTATCTTTCCCTTTTTCAGCTAATTTAATATCCTTTATTCCATAATTCATCCCTTGTACTCCTTTCTTTTATTAAAATTCCTTTATAAATTATACCTTAGTTTATATTAAATCGGTAAATTGGTCAATTTTTCAAATAAGGATTGGTTCTTCTCTCCTCACCTATAGTTGAATCTGGGCCATGTCCAGGATAAATTATCTTACCATTACCCAAAATCAACAATTTTTCTTTAATCGATCTCTGCAAATCTTGATAAGAGCCACCAGGCAGGTCAGTCCGGCCAATGCCTCCAGCAAATAAAGTATCGCCGGTAAAGATTACATTATCTAAAATAAGAGAAATACCACCCGGAGTATGACCTGGAGTATGGAATACGGTTAACTTTAATGAACCTAAAATTATCTCATCTCCTTCTTCTAAAAAGATATCTGCGGGAGGAGAACATATTTCTTTACCCATGAAGATGGAAAAATTTTTATTAGTATCTACTAACATATCAGCATCTAATTTGTGGATTAATAAAGAAGCCGTGGTCTTACCTTTAAGCTTTCTATTACCAGCAATATGGTCGATATGCCCATGAGTATTTATAATATATTTCAAATCAAAATTATTTTCTTGTAAAAGGTTTAAAATCAAAGCTACCTCTTCTTCCCCTCCCGGATCAATCACTGCTGCTTTTTTAGTCTTCTTACAACCAATCAAATAACAATTGGTTTCTAACGCTCCTACTACTAGTTTTTTTAGAAACATTTTTTATAACTCTTCCATATAATAATATTCACTTTAAACCATACCAATTATTAAAGCAGTTTTCGCTTTATAACAGAGGAATACTTTAAAAAATTTCCCCTAAAAGAGCTTGTATTGTTTTATTTATCTTTTTTAAAACCTGAGGATAATTAGTAATAATTCCATCCACTCCATATAAAATAAAACGTACCATATCTAGATCTTTATTAATTGTCCATACATACACTGTCTTACCTATCTGATGCAAATAAGAAACAAGTCTTTTTGTACACCAAAAACTACTTGGGTTTAATCCATCTAATCCATTAATATACCTTTTTGGATTTATTATCTTGGAATATAAACCATTCACTTTTAGCTTAGGATATTTTTCTTTTAATAAAATTATCGTATTTCTATCAAAACACGAAAAAAGAATATTATTATATCCAAAACCCTCTGTTTCTTTTATTAATTTATCTGTAATACCAGGATAGACTTTCTCTCCTCCTTTAATCTCTATATTTACAGAAAGTTTTCCCTTTAAAATCTTAAGCACCTCGCTAAGTAAGGGTACTTGTTCATCATGGAATTCTCCCAACTTGCTCTTTTCTAAATAAAGTAGATCCCCCTTCTTAATTTTTAATTGTTTGAAACAAATCTTCTCTCCATCATTTCTCGAAAAAAAAAGTTTTTTAACTATATCAAATTGCTTGCCATCCCAATGTAAATAAAAACTAATTTTCTTTTTAGTTATTTGTTCAAAAATATTCAGATTAAATACATTAGCTTGAATTGCTCTTAATTCTAAAAAATACCTTTTTTCTTCAGGCAATTTCTTCAAAACTTTCTCCTGATTTTTTATAAACTGCTCAGAAATATTATATTTTTTCAATTCTTCTAAAGTAAGTTGTTTAATAGGAATCTTTAATCCACTGAATCTTTTTAAATCCATATCATGAATTACGACTAATTTTTCATCTTTAGTAAGATGTACATCCAACTCTACTCCATCTATCCCTAACTCAATTGCTTTTTTAAAACCAGAAAGGCTATTTTCAGGAGCAATTCCCTTCGCTCCTCTATGTCCAATAATAAGAGGTAACTTCATATTTTCTCCTTTAAAAAACTATTTTAATAAAATTAAAAATAATGAATCCCTAAACAATTTTTTAAATTAACTTTTCACTATCCAAAAAAATGGTAACTGGACCATCATTAAAAATTTTTACTAACATCATTGCTTGGAATTGCCCAGTTTCTACTTTAAGATTATAATTTTTTATACATCTTACAAAATATTCATATAATTTTACTGCTTTATCAGGAAGAGCAGCAGAAATAAAACTAGGACGCCGTCCCTTTTTGCAATCTCCATATAAGGTAAATTGCGATATAACTAAAATTTGACCATTTATATTTTTCAAAGAAAGATTCATCTTTCCTTCTTTATCTTCAAATATTCGTAAATTTATTATCTTTTCAGCAATATATTCCGCATCCTTTTCGGTATCATTCTGACCAACTCCCAAAAGAACTACCAAGCCTTGTTCTATCTTTCCTATTTCTTTTTCTTTAATCTCTACTGATCCCTCTTTTACCCTTTGTACCACTGCTCTCATTATTTACTCCTCCAGATAAAAAATTCTTTTTCTTATTCCATTAATATTAAAACGTTTTTGCTCTTTTCACCGTTAATACACTTTTTACTTTTTTTATTTTCTTGATTATATCTTTAAGTTGATCAAGATTATTAATAGAAAGAGCTATATCTATATTAGCAATATTATTTTTATTAGTTACTGCATGTATAGCACTGACTGAAATCTTAAGATTAGAAAAAACTAACATAATATCAGCTACTAAATTTGATCGGTCATCAGCTATTATCTTTATTTTTACTGGATAAAACAATTCTTCTGTCTTTATCCATTCAACCTTAACTAATCGATCTTTTTCGGCGGAAATAAAATCAATATTAGAACAATCTATCTTATGTACAGATACACCTCTTCCTCTGGTGATATATCCAATTATTTCGTCACCAGGAACAGGATTGCAACACCGAACAAATTTTATCATAACATCATTAATTCCTTGCACTCTAATACCTTGATCGATTTGTTTTTTTACTTTTACCGTAGGGAGGACTTGAGGGATTTTTTCTTGAGGGATTATTTTAGATAAAACCTGAAGGGGGGTCAATTTTCCATATCCAATATTCTCAAACATTGTCTCTAATTCTAAAAAACCTAATTCAATACTAGCATTTTTTAATTTTTTAGTAAGTTCGGATGAAGGTTCAATTCGATATTTTTCCATTTCTTTTTCAAAAAGTTCTCTGCCTTTTTGAATATTTTCTTCCCTCATCTCCTTTTTAAACCAGATCCTGATTTTATTTTTTGCCCCTGATGTCTTAACTAATTTTAACCAATCTCTACTGGGACCTCGGCCTAACTTTGAAGTTAATATCTCCACAATGTCTCCACTCTTTAATTTATAATCTAAAGGCACTATCTTCTTATTAACTTTAGCCCCTACACAACTATGGCCAACATCTGTATGTATAACATAAGCAAAATCTATAGGGGTAGAACCCGAAGGTAATATCTTTACATCTCCTTTAGGAGTAAAGGTAAAAACTTCATCCTGGAAAAGGCCAATTTTTAAGCTCTCCATAAATTCCTTGGGATCTTTTAAATCTTTCTGCCATTCTAATATCTGTCTTAACCAGGAAAGCCTTTCTTCTAATTTTTTATCTTTTTTTAAATCAATCTTTTCTTTATATTTCCAATGAGCGGCTATTCCGTATTCAGCAGTTTTATGCATCTCCCAAGTTCGAATTTGTATTTCTAAAGGTTCACCTTGAGATGTAACTACTGTAGTATGTAAAGATTGATACATATTTGATTTAGGCATAGCAATATAATCTTTAAATCGACCTGGCATAGGTTTCCAAATTGAATGCAATAATCCCAATATAGCATAACAATCTTTAACAGAATTACAGATTATTCTAATTGCTATTAAATCATATATCTGAAAAAAATCTTTTTCTCTCTCTTTCATCTTTGTGTAAATACTATAGATATTTTTTGGTCGACCGTGAATTTCTGCTTCTATTTTTACCTTTTGTAACTCTTTTTTTATAGTTTCTTTTATTGATTCAACATATTTTTCCCTTTCTAATCGATTTTTAGAAATCCTATTCACTACCGCCTTATATTGCATTGGTTCTAAATAAAGTAAAGAAAGGTCTTCTAACTCCCACTGAATCTTGGAAATTCCCAATCTGTTAGCAATGGGTACATAAATATCTAATGTTTCTCGGGCTATTTTAAATCTCCTAAACGGCTGTATATATTGTAAAGTCCTCATATTATTTAGGCGATCTGCTAATTTTATCAGAATAACTCTTACATCTTCAGCCATTGCTAAAAACATTTTACGAAAATTTTCCGCTTGTTGTTCTTCTTGGGTCTTAAAAGAAATTCTACTTAATTTAGTAACCCCGTTTACTAACATAGCTATCTCTTCACCAAATTCTTCTTTAACTTTAGATAATTGGGTGTTAGTATCCTCTATTACATCATGCAGGATTCCAGCTGTAATGGTAATCACATCAAGTTCCAAATCTGCTAATATTTTAGCTACCTCTAAAAGATGTAAGATATAGGGTTCCCCTGAATATCTATTTTGATTTTCGTGGGCTTTTGCGGCATATTTGTAAGCATTTTTTATTAAGCTTAGATCAGCTTGGGGAGCATACTGAGATATTCTTTTTAAAATATATCTTGCTAAAGTATATTGAGAAATAATTTACACCTTCTTTGATTGAAGTGTTGTTTGTTGGTTACTTAGTTAGTTAGTTTGTTAGTTAGTTAGTTAATTAGTTAGCTATTTTGATATTAATGCATCAACTAACTAACCAAATATGCTATACGCTAAATGCTACGCGCTATATAATAGAATACGAGATATGATATTGGTAGTTTAATCATATTGAACTAAAGAAAAAATATGGTATCCTTCTAATTTCCTTCGGGGATTTAAAAATTTAAGTTCAATTATAAATGATGCACCGATAACTTTTCCTCCTAATTTTTCAATCAGTTTAAACACAGCGGCTGTGGTACCACCAGTAGCTAAAAGATCGTCAACCACCATAACTTTATCCCCATTATTGATAGCATCTTTATGCATTTCCAATATACTCTCTCCATATTCTAACTGGTAAGATACTCTCTCCACTTCGCTTGGGAGTTTTTCTGGTTTTCTAATGGGTAAAAAACCTACTCCTAATTGATAGGCTACTGGAGCACCTATAATAAAACCACGAGCCTCTATTCCGGCAATATAATCAATTTGATATTTACTACAGTACTTAGTTATTTCATCAATGCTATATTTAAAAGCTTCTTTATCTTTTAACAGTGTGGTAATATCTTTAAATTGAATGCCTTTTACGGGAAAATCTGGAATATTTCTAATTTTTTCTTTTAAATCTATCACTTTTTATCTGCCTCCTAAAAATTATTTTTTATATCTTTTATATTTAATTGAATATTTTCTGTTCCATTCCATTTGTTCAATTCGATATTAAAGGCTAAGTCTACTACCTTACTTTCAGGAAATATTTGGCTTCCCATTTTGCTTAGTCCAAATCCAATTCCTTCTAATATTTTGTTCTCTTCCTTAATTTTTAGTTTAAGGTGCTCTCTCTTTTCGCCAACTAAGCTCCAATCAGATATTATATTTTTATAACTGCAAAATACAGGTTGAGGATTTCCTGACCCAAATGGTTCCAAAATATTGATATCTTTAATTAAGTTAAAATCAATATCACTTAATAAAATTTGGGCGTCTACTTCTAATTCTGGATTTAGATCATCTTGGTTAATAAATTCTTGAGCAATTTTATTTATCCTTGACTTAAATTCAGGAATTTTATTATACTCTATGGTGATACCCGCAGCTAACTGATGACCACCAAAGTTTATCAAAATATCTTTACATAATTCTAGAGCTTTATATAAATGAAAACCTTTGATACTCCTTCCTGACCCTTTTCCTATTCCATCTTTTTTAGAAATAATAATTATAGGACGATTAAATTCATCTACTAATCTAGAGGCTATTATACCAATTACCCCTTGATTCCAATCCTCTGAAGCAAGAACTAATACCTTGTTATCTTCATCTTTTACTTGTTTAAAAGCAAATTCCCTAGCTTCCCTTAATATATTATCTCCAACATCCTGTCGGTATTTGTTTATTTCACTTAATTTTCGGGATAAATATTTAGCTTTAGATTCAGAATCAGTTAGTAGTAATTCTAAAGCCAATTTGGGATCATCCAATCTCCCTGCTGCATTTATTCGGGGAGCAAGAGCAAAATTAACTTCTTTGGTACCCAAATTGCCATAATCTACTCCACTCTCCACTATTAATGCTTTCAAACCTTCTTTATCAGTTTGATTAAGTACCTTTAATCCACACTTAATTAAAATACGATTTTCATCAATAAAGGGGACAGAATCAGCAATTGACCCCAACGCTACATAATCAAGCAGATTTCGTAAATCATCCTGATTTCTTTTCAATTTTAAATATAAGGCTTGAGCTACTTTATAACTTACCCCCACCCCTGCCAATTCTCTAAAGGGATAATTTGTATCATATTTAGGGTTTATTATTGCCATTGCAGAAGGAACATCTTTTTGGGGTTGATGATGGTCAATTACTATGACGTCTATACCATAATTATTTGCTTTCCTTATTTCACAAATAGAGCTAATTCCACAATCAACAGTAATAATTAATTTAAAATTATTTTCAAAGGCAATATCTATGGCCTTTTCATTTAGTCCATATCCCTCTTGAAAGCGATTAGGTATATAGTAGTACAAATTAAGGGTAAATTCTTTCAAAATAAAAAATAATAAAGCAATACTGCTTATTCCATCAACATCATAATCTCCATAAATTAATATTCTTTCATCACTATTTATTGCTTTTAATATTCTATCAACAGCTCTCTCCATATCTTTAAAGATATAAGGATCTCTTAAATCTTTGAGGTCTGCTTTTAAAAATCTTCTAGCACTTAACACTTCCTTTGTTCCTCTATTGATTAGTAATTGTGCTAAAATTGGAGAAATATTCAATTCTTTAGACAATTCTAATTGTAATTTTTTATCTTCTTTAAGTATATGCCACTCTATTTTATCTGCCCTCCCTCCTCGTATCGCGTATTGCATTTTAATGTTTAAATATTCTAAAAATTATGGTTAGAACAATGCTTATTAAAATAGATAAGCCTAAAGGGAAGTAAAAAACCATATTTTTTCGTTGAATTACAATATCCCCAGGTAATCTGCCAGAAAAAGGTAACTTCCCCACCAATAAAAATATAGCTCCTAAAATGATCAACACTGCTCCAAAAAGTAGTAACGTTTTACCTAACATATTAAATTCAGGCATTTTTTATCTTTCTTTTTAATAGAATAATTATTATTCGGTTTGGAATTGTATTGGATAATCTCTTATAGTAAGCTAAAAATTAAAAGCAAAAAAACTAAAAACCAAAACTCAAAACTAAAAATCGAAGAAAAAGTTTTGAATTTTAAGTTATAGTTTTTAGTTTTTCTGCCTGTGCGTTGCCTGACTGCGAGCGCCTGCCTGTGCCGGCACGGCAGACAGGTACTCGCTCAGGCAGGCACGCAGACAGGTCGCTTTAAGTTTTTAGTTTGCAAGGCTATCCGTTATCAGGCGATATATTATATACGAATTTATTCTGACTTCTGACTACTGATTTCTGACTTCTATTTTAATTTATTTTTTCACCTTTTTCTTCTCGTTAATTTTAAGCCCTTTTTGATGCACCTTAAATATTTTGTTCCACTCTATTAATAAGGGACTGGCAATAAAAACAGAAGAATAGGTTCCGGCAACCATGCCTAAAAGCAAAGCTAAAGCAAAATCAGAAAGTATAATCCCTCCAAAAAAATATAAAGTTAAAATTGGAAAAATGGTGGTTAAGGTTGTAAATATTGTTCTAGTTAAAGTTTGATTAATACTAAGATTTATTAAATTTTCAAAAGTTTCTCTGGTTTTAAACTTTATATTTTCTCTAAGCCGATCTAAAATTACTATAGTATTATTTATAGAATACCCCACTATAGTAAGAACTGCTGCTAATATGGGAATGGTTATTTCCTTTCCCCACAAAGAAAAAATTCCTAAAACAACTATACAGGCATGTAAAAGTGCTAATATGGAAACAATGGAAAACTTAAATTCAAATCTTACAGTAACATAAAGAATGATTCCTATAAAGGCAAAAATTAAGGCATAAAGAGATAATCTTTTTAAATCTTCTCCAATAATTGGTCCTACTATTTCCATACGTAATACTTCTGGATTAGCCAATTTTTCTTTTAAAACTGATAAAATTTCTTTTCTTCTCTCTGTACCAATATTCTCTGTCCGTATAATAAATTCATTCTCAGATAAATTTTGAATAGTACTTTGACTCAAATTAATTTCACCTAAAACCTTTCGAATCTCCGCAGTGGAAACTGATTTATCAAATCTTAATTGAAGTAAAGTTCCTCCGCTAAAATCAATCCCGAAATTAAACCCCTGAAAAATAATTGAAATTAAGCCAATCAATATGATAACTGCGGAAATAGTATAGGCTATTTTTCTATTCTTTATAAAATTAAAATTCTTGTCCCCAAATAGATCCATTAAATATATCCTCCTTAACTACATCTATAATAAAGCCTTAGAACTAAATTTATTAGTTATTAATTCCAAAATAATTTTGGTAACTACAATTGCGGTGAACATACTGGCTAAAATACCTATACTTAAAGTAACTGCAAATCCTTTAATTGGACCAGAACCAAAATAATATAAAGCAAAAGCGGCAATTAAAGTAGTAACATTGGCATCAAATATGGAGGCAAAGGCTTTATTAAAGCCAGCATCAATGGAAGCTCGAAAAGTTTTATCCAATTTTAACTCTTCTTTTATTCTTTCAAAGATTAGTACATTTGCATCTACTGCCATACCAATAGTAAGGATTATCCCAGCTATTCCAGGAAGAGTTAAAGTGGCTTTTAATCCAGCTAAGGCTCCAATAATCAACATCATACATACAACTAAAGCGAAATCTGCTACTAAACCAAAACCCTTATAATAAATTAGCATAAAGAGGAAAGTTAATATCAATCCCGCTATTCCTGCTTTTATTCCTTTGGCAACAGAATCTCTACCTAAAGTTGGTCCCACTGATCTGATTTCTAATATTTCCACTTTAACCGGTAGCGCACCAGACCTTAAAAGTAAAGCTAACTGTTTTGCACTATCTACTGTAAAACTACCAGTAATTTCAGCATTACCATTAAGTATCGGCTCATCTACTCGAGGGTGAGTTATTTCTTTTCCGTCTAAAGTAATAGATAAAATTTTACCCACATTATTTTTAGTAGCTTCCCCAAATTCTTTTGCTCCAATTTTATCAAATTCAATCAAAACAATAGATCGACTAAATTGGTCAAAAGATGCTTTAGCATTTATTAAATGCTCCCCGGTTAATTGAGTTTCTCCCTTTTCATTTTTAAACTCTAAAAGAGCAGTTTTACCAATTATTTCTGCCGCAGTTTCAGAGTCTTCTACGCCAGGTAACTGAATTAAAATACGTCGCTCTCCCTGCCTCTGAATTAGCGGTTCTGAAACTCCTAATTGATCAATACGATTTCTTATAATCTCTAATGCTCTATTTACCGCATCATTATCCACCGGTGCATTGGGAGTATCTACACATTCTAAAATAATATGAGAACCTCCTTGTAGATCTAACCCTAAATTTATTTTCTCCTTTAGAGGAAGCGATAATAAAAGGGCAACAAAAATTATTATAAAAACACTGGCTACCCTCAAGGTTTTAGTCCAATTCATATAAAAAACCTCTCTTTCTAATTTTTTCTGTCTTTTTATCTTTTAAACCATTTATTGCTTTATTATACTTTAACCTTATCATTATAATATTTTAATATTTTCTTTGTCAACGAGAACATTTAGGAAAAACATCTTACTAATTAAAGTAATAAATAATTTAAAGGCAGGTATTATTTATTAGACCTGCCTTTAAATTATTTTTTATTATAATTATATTTATCTCTATAATACTTACTTCTTTCCTTAAAAAATATCTTTACTTTTCTCTTTTAACTCCGATAGCATTACGAGTAGTATTTATAACTACATCTTTGGCAATCTCTAAGGTTAAAACATCGCCTTTAATCTCTCTGATTATTCCATACAAGCCACCAATTGTAATAACCTTATCACCCTTTTGTAAACTGTCTAGCATTGATTTATGTTTTTTTTGCTTTTGTTGCTGAGGACGAATAAGGATAAAATAAAATATGGCAAATATAATAATCAAAGGTAAAAATTGTTGAATTGATTGCATTTTTTATAATCACGCCTTTCCTTTTTATTTTAAAAATTTCCCCTAAATTATACACAATTTTATTTTATTTAGCAAATTATTTTTAACTATAAGATATTATTAGTTACCCATTTATCTTATATTAGCTGATTTCTGAATACCCTCTCCTGACTTTTTTTATTAAGTAATTAACCTAAATAATTTAAAAGGAATTCCTCTTTAAATTCCTCTAATCTGTCCTCTAATAAAGCCAACCTTATACTCTTCATCAAAGAAGACATAAAATAAAGATTATGAATGGTTCCTAAAACTGAAGCAAGTATCTCTTTAGACATATATAGATGACGGAGGTAAGCCCTAGTAAAATTTTGGCAAGTATAGCAATTACATTTATTATCTAAAGGTGTAAAATCATTCTTGTATTTAGCATTAGTTATGGATATCTTGTCAGAAGAAGTAAATAACGAACCATTTCTTCCATTTCTAGTAGGTAGTACGCAATCGAACATATCAATTCCTCTTATTACTCCTTCTAATATACTTTGAGGTGCTCCCACTCCCATCAAATATCGAGGTTTATTTTTAGGTAAACAGGGAACAGTATAATCTAAAACTTCGTACATTAATGGTTTTGGTTCACCTACACTTAATCCACCAATAGCATATCCAAGAAAGTTTAATTCCACTAATTTATTAGCATTCTCTATTCTTAAATCTTTAAAAATTCCTCCTTGAACAATTCCAAATAAAGCCTGATTAGTATTATTATGTATTTCTTTACACTTCTTAGCCCACTTAATATTCCTTTGAGCAGCAACTTCTGCCTGATATTTTCCAGAAGGGTAAGGTATACATTCATCGAAAGCCATCGCTATATCAGAACCTAAAGCCATTTGAATTTCCATAGCTTTTTCAGGACTTATAAAATGCTTAGAACCATCAATATGCGAATTAAAAAATACTCCTTCATTATTTATCTTATTTAATTTCCCTAAACTAAAAATTTGAAAACCTCCACTATCAGTTAATATGGCTCCTTTCCAACCCATAAATTTATGCAACCCACCCGCTTCCGCAATCAAATTATGTCCTGGTCTTAAATAAAGGTGATAAGAATTGCTTAAAATAATTTGAATACCTAATCTTTCTAATTCTCGAGGAGTTATAGATTTAACTGTTGCTTGAGTTCCTACTGGCATAAATATTGGAGTATCCACCACTCCGTGAGGAGTATATAATTTTCCTAACCTTGCTTTAGTCTTTTTACATTCTTTTATTACTTCAAATTTAATAGCCAAATGTTTCCACCATCTTAATCTTTTAATTTATTTTGTAGTGGTCGAATTTATTAGAATTTAGGAGTCAGCAGTCCGAATTCAGAATATACGAAATACGAAAACAAATTTATATTCTGGCTCCTGACTTCTCTATATTAAGAATTATATTAATTTTATTAAACTAATTTATGTTCCAGTTTTTACTTATTTTGAATTATATAATCATCATCGCGTCTCCAAAACTGTAAAATCTATATCTTTTTCTAATCGCTTCTTGGTATGCTTTTAAAAGGAAATCCTTGTCAGCAAAAGCAGAAGCAAGTATTAGAGGAGTTGATTGAGGAAGATGAAAATTGGTAATCAATACATCTATAACTTTAAATTTATATCCGGGATAAATAAATATCTCACTCCACCTACTACCACTTATAACTTCATCCTTATCAATATTAAAAGCTGATTCTAAGGCACGCGTTGTGGTAGTCCCTACTGAAATAATCCGTCTTTTTTCACGTCGGGCTTGATTAATTTTTTCAACAACATTAGGAGAAACATAGTAAAACTCTGAATCCATTTTATGTTCTTCTACTTTTGAAACTCTTATAGGTTCAAAAGTTCCTCGACCAATATGCAAAGTTAAATAAGCTATTTCAACACCTTTATAAGTAAGTTCTCCTAATAAGGGTTTAGTAAAATGAAACCCGGCAGTGGGAGCAGCTATTGAACCATCTTGAAGGGCATAAACCGTTTGATAGTCATCTTTTTTCTTCAATTTTTCCTTAATATAAGGTGGAGTGGGCATTTGCCCAATTTTATTTAGTACCTCTTTAAAATTACCTCTAAAAACAAATTGAATAAAATAGCTACCTTTTTCTTTGTCTTTACCTTCTATTATCCCCTCTAATTCAGCTCCAAAGATTATTTTAGTGCCTAAATGAATAATCTTCCCTGGTTTTACTAAAACTTCCCAATATTTATCTTTTAAGAACTTAAGAAGCAAAATTTCTACTTTTCCCTTAGTATTTTCTTTAAAACCATATAATCTTACTGGTAATACTTTAGTATTATTTAAAACTAAAAGATCACCTTTTTTAAGATAATTTCTAATATCTTTAAAAATTTTATGATGGATTTCTTTTTTACACCGATCTAGAATCATCAAACGACTATGATCTCTTGGTTTAATTGGCTTCTGAGCAATAAAACCTGGGGGGAGATAATATTCAAATTCTTTTAATTGCATTCTCTACCTATTTATCAATTTTAATATTTTTTTATAATTTTTATTTCTTTATAATAATATCCTAATATATCTTTATACTTGACCCCTTGAACGGACATACCGTAAGCACCCCATTGTGACATTCCAACTCCATGCCCATACCCTAAACCAGAGAACAAAAAAGTTAAAGGAACATCTATTTTTTCGATTTCCACCTCATCTACTGCCTCTTCCTTCTTATTTTCTTCCTTTCTCTTCTTCATTAATTCAATTAATTCCTTAATAGTCCAATCTTTTTTTTGTTCTAAAATATCTTTTATTAATTCTTCTTGATCTTCTTTCTTCTCAATTCTCTCTTTACCTTCCGTATTATTCATAATGTTTAATTCTTTGCCTATTACCTTAATATCAAAAAGAGTACTTCTGATTAAATCTAGCCCAATTAATCTTCTTAAATCATTGGCTTTTATATAAATAATTTCATTATTCTCAGAGGTGAAAGCTAATTCATTTATCCTGCCAGTTTCGCTTTTTTTAGCTATTTTAATAGAAGCAACTGAATCTATTTTATAACCTTCTTCTTGTAGTTTCTCCGTTAATTTTTTTTCATTTATAGAATACTCCCAGGCATGATGGGGTGAAGAAACTTTTTCTTCAAATATTGATTTTACACTTCTTAAATAAGGCATATAGCTTCCCCAAACATTTTCACTATCCTCGGTATAGCCTCCACTATCAGAATGATAAACTGCATTAATTGGTTTTCCATTATAAACCATAACCAAACCTCTTGTTTCATCAACCGCTCTATTAGTTAAAGTATCTTCATGATTTACTCCTCCATAAGCTTGACTATTGGTAGTAGCGCAGATATTATAGCCTTTATCAATATATTTATTCATATTAATAGTAAAGATAGCAAAAGTTCTAGAGGCAATAGCTTGAGCTTTTAAGGCTTCTACTGGCCATTGAGGAGATATTTCTTTTTTTAAAACTCCATAAAGATATTCTTCCATACTTATAATATTAATAATATTTAATTTTCTAGAAACTTTATCAATATCTACTTCAATATCCCCTCGATATCGATACTTTTGTCCATTAATTAAAACTATAATTATAGTTTTTCCCACTGGAACAATTTTTATAGGACCAGAATAAACACCTTTCCCTAAAATTTCTATCCCTTTTTCATGAGGCAACATCTTAATTATTTTATTATTTTTTTCACCTATAAGACCTTCCGATTTTAAATTATAAATCTTAAAAACGCCATCTCCTGTTATATTTAATTCATCTTGATTTAAAAATATACCTACTCGAAGCAAGGGTATTTTTTCTACAGCTGAAATATTTCTATTAAATATAAAAATCCAAAAAATGCTTATACCTAAAAATAAAAAAAACTTTTTTATCTTTCCTTTTTCTGTTTTCCCCAATTAATCTATCTCCTTTTTAAATTCTTCGTTCGTATTACGAAATACGAATTTGGCTTTACGTTTTTCGTTTTATGCTATAATTTTTTCTATAACAATTTCCCCTGCATATCTTTTTTTCTTTTTTTATCAAAATGTTTATAAGCTAAATCTGTAGCTATTCTTCCCTTAGGTGTTCGATGAAGAAAACCCTTTTGCAAAAGATATGGTTCATAAACATCACAGATAGTATCTGCATCCTCACTAATGGAAGCAGCTAAGCTTTGTAAGCCTACTGGACCACCTGAAAAATTTTCTATTATAGTAAGTAACAATTTTTTATCTATATCGCACAAGCCAAAATTATCAATTTCCATCATATTTAAACCATAATCAGCAATTTCTTCAGTAATAATTCCTTCGCCTTTTATTTGAGCATAATCACGAAGTCTCCTTAAAAGTCTATTAGCGATACGAGGAGTACCTCTCGATCTTTGGGAAATTTTTTTTACTGCTTTTTCTGTTATTTTAACTTTTAAAATTTGGGAAGATCTTATTACTACCTGTTCAATTTCATCTTCCTGATAATAACCAACTCGAGTGATAACCCCAAAGCGACTTCTTAAGGGTGAGGTAATCAACCCCGTACGAGTAGTAGCTCCAATAAGAGTAAATTTTGGTAGACTTATACGTATGGAACGTGCGCTTGGACCTTTACCAATCAGAATATCTAATTCGAAGTCTTCCATAGCGGGATATAATATCTCTTCAACTGCTCGGCTTAGTCGGTGAATTTCATCTATAAATAAAACATCATTTTCTTGTAAATTAGTAATTATTGCCGCTAAATCTCCTGCTCTTTCAATAACTGGGCCAGAAGTCATTTTAATATTGACACCCATTTCATTAGATATTATATAAGCCAAGGTAGTTTTACCTAAGCCTGGAGGACCATATAAAAGAATATGATCAATTGGTTCTTTCCTTTTTTTAGCAGCACTTATATAAATTTTTAAATTCTTTCTAATATTCTCCTGACCAATAAATTCTTTAAAAAATTTTGGCCTTAAATTTGTATCTAAATCTGGTTCTTCTTTTCTTAACCCCAAATCAATAGTTTTTTCTTTTAATTCCATTTATTTGCTCCGTTAAATAATCCTTAAGGATTCTCGAATTAATTCTTCTACATTTAATTTTCCTTTAAATTTTTCTTGAGTTTTTTCCACTGCAGAAATTGCTTTTTTGTGGGTATAACCTAATACTTTAAGAGCGTCAATAGCATCTTTTATGATCTCGGGTGCAAAACTTTTTTCTAAACTTTTTTCTACAAAAATTACCTTACTTATTTTCTCTTTCAACTCTAAAACAATTTTCTTGGCTAACTTATGACCAATTCCTACTATTGTGGTTATTAATTCTAAATCTTCTTGAAGAATTGCTTTGCTAAAATCATCAGGAGTCATTTTAGATAAAATATTTAAACCTACTTTTGGACCTACGCCAGGTGTACCAAGCAGCAATCTAAAAAATTCTTCTTCTTTTTTACTTAAAAATCCGTATAACATTATTTTATCTTCTCTTAAATATAAATAAGTATAAATTTTAATTTTATCTCCGGTTTTTAAGACAAGATTATCATAAGTAGGAATATTAATTTTATAACCAATGCCACCTATATTTAAGATAAGATAATTTATTGCGACTGTATCAACTATTCCTTCCAGAAAAGTTATCAAATTTAAACCTCCCAGAATAATTTTTCAGATAAAAACTCATTTTATCTATAGGTCTGCCAGTCAATTTAGTCGTTAGTGAAACGCTACACGCTCTACGCCTATTTAATACTTAGTATGTATATGACAAATCGCTATCGCTAAAGCATCTGCTGCATGATTAGGATGAGGAATTTTAGATAAATTGAGTAAGACTTTAACCATCGATTGAACTTGATATTTTTCCGCCCTCCCATTTCCTACAGTAGCTTGTTTAACTTGTAATGGAGTGTACTCATAAAGTTCTAATCCCATTAAAGCAACAGTTATAGCTATCATACCTTGCACTTTACTAACTGTAAGTGCAGTTTGAGTATTCTTATTAAAAAATACTTCCTCAATGCTAACTTCTTGAGGATTGTATTTTTCAATAATTTCCTTTATTTTATAATATATTTTTTTTAATCTAAGAGTAAAAGTATCTTTTTTATTAGTTACTATACATCCATAATCAATTAAGGTAATTTCCTTTTTTTCATATCGTATTAGACCGTATCCAGCATTAGCAAGTCCAGGATCGATACCTAAAATAATCACAACTTCTCCTTGCTGGTTGATATTTCTTCCATAATTTCATCGGCAATATTAAAATTAGCATAAACCTTTTGCACATCATCCTGATCTTCTAATTGTTCCATTAAATTAAGCATTTGTATTGCTTTTTTACCTTCTAAATCTACAGTAGTTTTTGGAATTAAAGTAACCTCATTAAGCAAACAATTAATACTATGTTCTTTAATTAAATTATTAAATTTTACATAATTTTCAGGTAGAGTAATAACTTCGATATTTTTCTTATCAGTCTTTACATCTTCAGCTTCTGCTTCAAGAGCCAAGTCTACAATAGTATCTTCGTTAACTTTATCCTTTTCAAAGATAAAATACCCTCTTTTATCAAACATCCATGCTACACAACCATTTTCGCCTAAGTTACCCGCATTTTTAGAAAAAATCCTTCTAATCTCTGGAGCTGTTCTATTTTTATTATCAGTCAAAGTTTCTATTAAAACTGCAACCCCTCCTGGCCCGTAACCTTCATAAACTATTTCTTCGTAAGAAACTCCTTCAGCCTCACCAGTTCCTCGTTTAACAGCTCTTTCAATATTTTCGTTGGGCATATTATTTTCTTTTGCTAATTGGATAACAGTTTTTAATTTTACATTAGCCTCAGGATCTCCTCCCCCTGAGCGAGCAGCCACAGTTATTACTCGAATTAATTTAGAAAATAATTTTCCTCTCTGATTATCCACTTTACCTTTTTTTCTTTTAATGGTACTCCATTTTGAATGTCCAGACATAATTTATTTCTCCTTAAATATAAAAAATATTAAAACAATTTTAACCTGATTTATTTTTTATTAATTTTAGCATATTGGAAGATTAGTTTCAATTACCTGTCTGCGTGCGCCTGCCTGTGCCGGCACGGCAGACAGGAACACGCACAGGCAGAGTGGAGACACTAAAATTAATGGTAATTTAGGTTACTTATTATAATATTTTCTTTGATTATAAAAAATTCTCTATATATCTAAAAGTATAAAAATATTAAAAATAAATTATGAGGAAAATTTAAATATTTTTTAAATTTTAAAGATCAGGGATTGATGGTGTACTTCGTTTATGTTCACTGGTAATTATTTTGTTTTGAATCACTCCTTCTATCATTTTATTATTTAATTCCTCTCCATTCAAATACTTATCTAATCGCTCATAACTTACACCAATTTCCTCTTCATCGGTTTGACCTTTCCAAAGACCTGCAGAAGGAGGTTTACTAATAATTTTTTTTGGAATCCTTAAATATTCTGCTAATTCTCTAACTTGATTCTTTAACAAATTACCCAAAGGTAAAATATCTGCTCCTCCATCCCCATATTTAGTAAAATATCCCACCATTAACTCAGTTTTATTGCCCGTTCCGACAACTAAATAATTTAATTTATTAGCAAAATAATACAAAGTTATCATTCTTAATCGGGGTTTTATGTTTTCTTCTGCCAATTTAAAACTGGCTTTTTTTTCTTTTCTGTCTAATAATACAGAAACAAATAAATCATATATTTCTGACAAATCAATTATTTTATAAAAAATATTAAACTTTTTAGCTAACTCTAAAGCATCATCAAGATCTTTATTTATACTGTGACAAGGCATAACTAAAGCTAAAGTATGTTTGGGAAAAACTTTTTTGCACAATACTGCTACTACTGCAGAATCAATTCCTCCACTTAATCCCAATACTACTCCCTTAGCTTTTGCCATAGTTACCTTGTTTTCTATCCAATCACTTAATTTTTTTTCCAATTTTTCCAATCCATCTATCCTCCAATTGACCAATTCTCCGATTCTCCAATTTACCAATTAACTAGTCGATAGTCGTTAGCATATAGTATTTAGTGTAGGGGACGGATTTATCCGTCCCCTATTTTTTACGGGTTTGATAAATCAAACCCCTACCTCCTACCCGCTAAACGCTAAACACTATTTATCAAATTATACAACAAAATAGCAGATTAGGAAAATAAAAAATCCCGGCAGTGTCCTACTCTCCCACAGGATGACCTGCAGTACCATCGGCGCTGGAGGGCTTAACTACTGTGTTCGGGAT
>Ga0315284_10001734_pt1 | contig 31109 bp, 25 predicted proteins | sample YL17G09_16_MG_FD_203696 | JGI IMG/M metagenome (GOLD analysis project Ga0315284, IMG submission 203696) | Sediment microbial communities from Yellowstone Lake, YNP, Wyoming, USA - YL17G09_16 | ecosystem: Environmental > Aquatic > Freshwater > Lake > Sediment | place: USA: Wyoming | collected...
GGGCTTCGCATCCAGGCTTGCTTGGATACTAACAGTTACCCGACGGGGATTAAAGTAACCGATCAGCAGATGGCTGACTTGCGCATCAAGCCGGCAGATTTTCATGGAGAATGGAATTACACAATCTTCCCCAGGCCCTGAAAAACGAGCAGGAAAATGAAAATATAATTGCTCAAGTTATTGGCGAACGGCGCCTTAGCAGATCAATTGGAGAACCTGGACACCCATATTTTTGCGGCTTTTTCTTGGCACTTTCCATGAGTCCGCCGTTAGTAATGTCAAGAGAGGTGAACCATGGCTTTGCCGCGCAGCAAATACGTCCGGGAAGGGCAAGAAGGGGTGTATCACTGCTTCAGCCGGTGTGTCCGCCGGGCGTTTCTGTACGGCTTCGACACGCTAACTTTGCGGGACTTCTCCCACCGCAAGGCATGGGTGGTCGAACGGTTGCGGTGTCTCGCGGCCATATTCGCTATTGAAGTCTGCGCCTACGCGGTCATGGAGAATCACTACCATACCATTCTGCGCACTCGCCCCGATATCGTCGCCATGTGGTCCGATCGGGACGTGGCAATCCGTTGGCTGACACTCTTCCACCGACATCGCGATATGAGGGGCGTCCAAATGCCGCCTCGCGAGGAAGAAATCTGTGCTTTGGCAGATCGTCCGGAGCGCATCGCTCAGCTGCGCAAGCGCCTGTGCAGCCTCAGCTGGTTCATGGGTCGCCTGAACGAATTCATCGCTCGGGCGGCAAACAGGGAGGATAAGGTTAAGGGCCGGTTCTGGGAAGCACGGTTCAAATGCCAGGCGCTACTGGACGAAGCGGCCATCGCCAGCTGCATGGTGTATGTAGACCTCAATCCCATCCGGGCCGGCATGGCAGGAACTCCGGAAGAAAGCGATTTCACCAGCATCCAGGAACGGATCCGTGCCTGGCGGAAAGAAACGATGACTACAGCCTCCGCGCCCACCGAGGCGGCGGCACAGGATATGCAGTTTTCCTCTGTCGGCAGGCGCACAACAGCGCCCAGGAATACTGCCGAAATCTCGGTTCCCATTCCCGACCGCGTTTCCGTCTTGGTGCATCCCTTGGATGGCTGGCTGTGTCCCATTCAATCAGAATCCGGACGCCGCGGCATTCTGCAGATGACTGCAGCCGAATATTTCGATCTGGTGGACAAGTCGGGGCGGATGACGCGGTCGGATAAACGGGGAGCCATCGATGCGGATCTTGCGCCGATGCTGCTGCGGATCGGTGCCAATCCCGACGCGTGGCTTGAAACCGTCTCCCGCTTCGGATCTAAATTCCGTCTCGCCGCGGGGCTGGTTTCCAATCTACGCAATTTCGCAGATCAGCTCGGCAGGCGCTGGCTCCAAGGCGCGGCGGCGGCGCGAGCTGCCTTCGCATCCTCGCCGCCGCAATTGGCCTGACGCCATTTGCACTCACTAGTGCGATCCTCCGCAGATCTGCTCTTATCCGCCCGACCGCCTTCGGCATCGTTTCCTACCATGTCTTCCAGCCCGCCGGTGACAGCCCTACCAGTCTGATCCGGCGGATTTGTTTCACCCAATTGACACCACTCTATTCCTCAACCCTAAATCGCCGCTCCTGCCGCTGAGGCTCAGAAATGTTTGGATATAATGGGTGTCCACGTTTATTCGTCATTGCCCATCAGGCTTGTTCCATCTCATCGGCAAAGGCGCGCATCTTGCGGAGACGCGCGCGGTAGGCTTCATACAGTCCATCCGCGTGTTCTCGGAGCGTTCTCCGGTTGTTGGTGACCGGCATCTTGCTTGTGGCGTAATCGACCTGCCTGATCCACTCCGTGGGAATCGCGCCGGCGCCGCTGAGGGCGCCGGAAATTCCAGCGGCGACAGCCGCCAGGCAATCCGTGTCCCGGCCAAGGTTCACGGCGGCGATGATGGCGTCCTTGGTATTCCCCTTGACCATGCTGAAAATGCAGATGGCCTTGGTGACCACCTCGTTAGCGGAGGAAAACGCATACGGAGTCCCGCTGCCGCTGTAGATAGAGTCAAAAACCTTGCGCATCTCGCGAAAATCCCTGCAAGCTTTCGTGCGCGTCAGGGCGCGCTCGATCTCGCGCCACGCGCGCATCTCGCCGAAATCCTTCCCGAAGCGAGGGTCGCCATCCTGAATCGCGCCGAGCACGCTGTCGACGGTCGCTCCCGGCCTGGTGGCTGCCGCGATCGACATCCCTGTTACCGAGGCCCACTGCAGACCGCGGCTGTTGGTAGTCTGATAAAGCTGCCCCACTTCGAACAGATCCGTCACGGCGCCCTCAACGTCGCCGGCGTTGATCAGGCCGATCGGATGGCAGGATCGCGCGAAGGAGTTCAGGCCGGCATAGTCACAGTACCTGCCGATATCGCAAGCCGGGATGCCGCTCTTCGCCATCTCGAGCAACCGCATCTCGAAAGCCTCGGATATCATTCCTGCCTGCTCCGGCTTCATGTCCCGCACCCAGATCTTTCTGACGTCTTCCGCGTTTACCCTGTCTTTCTTTTCGATGATCGCGGTGATCATCAGCTTCTGGCGCTCACATCCGTCTTCGGTGGTTCCGGCCTCGCGGTTCCAGCCGTTGTTGTAATGCTGGTAGGGCATCAGCTTGTCAATGGTGCCGTACTTCGCTTCGACCTGCTCATAAGGCCAGCTTTCGCAAGGCGCACCCATCGACGATCCGACATGGCAGCCGACGATGCAGCCGAGGAACTTATCGCGCAGGCTGACCTTGCTGCCCGCTGCCGCCCCGCCCTGGAATGCCTCAAGTGAGCCCTTGGCGGCAAGGGCCGCGGCAGGCAGAACTAAACCGTGGTGCAAGAAGCGACGACGATTCATAGTAGAGTTCTCCTATGGCCGCCTTCCTCCTGGCCCGCGGCCACGATAAGATTCTTAACCGATTGCGGCTTGAGCGCCTCATTGAATCTGTAGCCGCCTTTTTGCCACGGGCTCAACGACGCTCAGATTCTGACAGGAAGTTCTTTATTGCTTGTGCCAGTGCGTTCGGGGCCCGCACATGAAACCAGAATGGACGCGAGCCCTGCAATTCCGAGCAGAACAGATCTCCGAGGCTTCCGCGGCATGCTTCTCCAGACTAGGCGCCTGGTCCGAACGGAAAGAGGTGAAGATGATTCTCTTTCTCCCCGGCGCAATTCTACTACGCTGCCATCGAGGATGCCATAGAACGAAACAATGCGGCAGGAGAATTTGGAATCATGGGTTGCAGCACTGCCGTGCCTGTCACCGAATCTCCCCCTATCCACCAAAATCGGGTTATAAGAGAACCTGGACACCCATTTTTTGCGGGTTTTTCTTGAAGACGTGGACACCCACTGTTTTTTGCATCTTTGATGGGTGTCCACATTCTCTTTTCCTCAACCCCAAATCGCCGCTCCTGCCGTGGAGGCGCAGAAATGTGTGGAAATAATGGGTGTCCACGTTTTTCTAACAGATATGGAGCAGACAAATCGATCATCATTCGGACCTTGTTCTTCGCTGGCTGCTCATGCCCTCACTTTTGCCGAAGACAATGGCCTCTTATCGGGGGTACAATGCATCCTCTCAGACGGCGGTTTCGCCCAGCGTTCGCAGGGCATAATGTGAGGTAGATACGGTCGGGCAGGTCGCGACAAGAATGAAAGCGCTTCGATTTTACTTATGAACTTTGTCTCAACCTTTGTGGAACAACTCGCGCAGATACGGCTGGATAATGTCTTTAATCCATACAGAGACCGATGTACTTTGCATGACTCAATTGGGGCGGAAGCTATCAGACGCCGAAATCTAAAGATCTATCTTAGGGCAGTAGAAGATATGGATCTGCGCTGTATTTGGGTGGGTCGTGATCTCGGTTACCGGGGCGGCCGACGTACTGGTCTGGCTCTGACTGATGAACCAAGCCTTGCTATTTTTGCAAATACGTTTGGCGGGGTATGCGTCAAAAAAGCAACGGTGGGCCCTCCCGTCGCGGAAAGAACAGCCGCCGAGGTATGGAAAGTTGTCCCGAGACTCACGTCGCCTCCATTTCTGTGGAATGTTTTCCCCTTTCACCCGTTTTCACCCGGCGACCCGATGTCAAATCGGACGCACACTGCACGAGAACGTGATCTTGCCGTAGATATTTTGGCCAGCATCCTCGGTTGGTTGAAACCTCACCGAGCCATTGCCCTTGGCCGAGACGCAGTGCCGATATTAGAACGGTTCGGTTGTAAACCCATCTATGTTCGGCATCCTAGCTATGGGGGCAAGGCTGATTTTCTTCGTGGCATCAGGAATCTCTATCCTCTTAAATGAACGGATCTGCTTGGCAGCTCCCATGAGTGTGAGAGCTTTGGGAAGACCTAAAAAGAGCCTCAACCGCGCCGTGGCGTCCTTGGATACGGTCATTAGCATTTCCGGATATTGAGCAGTTTTTCCAATCGCTCAACTGCCTCTTTAGTTGGATTCAAACGACCACCGATTTCGCCGTCAGCGTGCGTGCTGATTGAAACCAATTCTCCTGGGTTCGTTTCTGTCTCCTGACAAAGAAACTTCAGAAGTCGACCCAATCCAACAAAGTTCCCATAAGCGTGACTCAGATAGGTGTGGTTCCGATAAAGTGCTGTCAGGTGAATCAATCCGCGGTTATGATCGTATTTGATCGATACGTGTGCAAGGCACGGGAAACTCATGTAGCCAGCATCCAACCCAGGGGAGTAAATCGAAAGCTCATAGGCAGAACTCTTAGGGGCCCGATTTCTCACTTCGGTCTTCAGCCTTGCCAGAATATTTTGCAGCTGTGGAACTTGCCGTCCGTTGTCACGGCCTCGCCAGGCCAGAAGTCGCTCTACGTACGAATCGTGGTGAGTTTTGCAGGCTGTCTTAATGGCAGGAATCGCGAATCGGCTGATATCCGCAAAAACCTCCTCAGCGTCTCGCCCAGGCCTCGCGAAAAACGACGGCCAAATCGCATTCGCATTTTCCATGGTTGCCTTTAGTCCAAAACCTTGGGCGAGTTCGTCGATGAGTCGTGTTGCATCCGGAATTTCGATGCAGGGATTCTGAATTGCTATAAGCAAATTGAAATCTTTGCCTCCCTGACATTCGAGCAAATGGGCCATCGCTCTGACCCATCCGTGAGCACTTGTTTCCGCAACTATCAGCTTGCTCAATTCTGTCACTCCTTCCTATCTCTGTAGCGTCCATAATTGGCGGCCGCAGGCATTAAAGTAGTCCAGACCGAATCTGCCAAATCCGCCATCGCCCCACATACTTCCCCACGAATTCTTAAACCCAATACGCGGATTTCCAGGATCTGATTCGTCATCCCACTCGACAATCAGCACGGCATGCCGACCCAGGAGTCGATCGGTCGACACCGGCATTCCAATTACCCCCAAAACAGCTGAATAAGAATTGGAGAACCAATCCAGAACCGCAATCAAGGGGCGTCCACCTTTCAGCGAAAAGACTATTGAATCAGCTTTGGCTTTCATGGGCTTAAGATCGGGTAGCAACCGTTTTCCCCCGTCTGCAAACGCAGTAATTGATGGTGTCACCAGTCCAGAAAGTTTCGCTTTGGGCTGATAAGGGCAGAAACGCTCACGGCATTGGCCTGCAGTCCCTAAAGAGGTCGCTGCAGCCGCAACCGTAGTTCCATGATTGCTACCCAAGCCATCATACTTCTTGCAGTGGTAATGAAGGAACTCCTCAGACAAATCCGTTTCAGCCTTTGCTCGTGATAATTTGACAACATCAATCTCATACTCGTGAAGGCTGGTAACAGCGAATGACACGCAGGTCGGGCGATCCCCCTGGCTTTTTGCGCAACTTTGCCCACATCGAATGCTGATTCGCATAGAAGGATCTATCGGAGCCGCGGGGGGACTAACGGTCCACTTTTTCTGATCTCCTGCGGGAATAAATGCACGCTGAAGTGCGCAGATGCCTCAGACTCGGGATCCCACGGTTGCCGCCGCTCAAGATCGACGGTTTCGGACAGCGCGAGTGGCGTCACTTCCATGACGAGTTCTCGTACTCGAGTGCCTCCGATCTCCTCAGGATGTTCCTCCCCGGCAAATCCATCTTGCAGCATCTGTAAGGACTTGGGAGCCTTGAGCCAATCCCATGTATAGCCAGAAGTAGGAGTTTCATGAAGGCGAAACACAATTCTGTCCTCGACTGCTGGAAATATCCGTTGATCATTCCATTGTTCGTCTAGTACCCAGACATCATGTCTGCTCGCGAGCTGAGAACTCATAGCATGCTTTATGGTTTTCGGCTCGATACGCCGGAAGGCATTGGCCTCTGAAAAATCCAGCTTGTTGAGTGTCTGCAAATGATTCACGGTAGCAAGGTAGCTGGTCCCCATCTTTAGGGAAAGTAGATATACACTCTCCGGCGTCAGGACGGTAACTCCCAATTCACGGAGGCTCGTCTCCACCAATCCCTGTGGCATCAAAAAAAACGCCCCGAAAATCTCAGCGATTTTCTCCTCCACTCCCCAATTGTTCCTCTCTTCAGGGCTAACTCCCACGGCTGTGTCAATGCTAATCGAGCTATGCTTCAGGAAAAGGTGCCCAAACTCATGAGCGGCCGTATACCGCTGCCGACTCAAGGGAAGAGCAGAGTTGATCAGAACTCCTGGATAATCACCTTCTGAAGGAACATACGCGCCGCAAATCTTATTTAGCGGCCTAAAGAACACTTCCGTGTCAGCCCTGCGAAGCACATCAAAAACGTCTACGCGTTTCCGTCGATCCACTTTGTATGAACGATGGGCCTTCAGCGCAGCGCCGGCAGCAGCACCAATCAACTGTGCATAGGACATGGCGGCTATCTCTCCCCATCACTCCTTGCATTACGAGAAGCAAGTTTCTTGTGTCGGAGGTACTCAACAAAGCGCAATATTTCTTCCCTATCTTCCGGAGGTAAGGTCTTGGTCATATTACGAAGCTTGACATCCGTTTGATCTTTGGGCAGCCGAGCAGTTTTGGACGAGCGAGATGCTGATTCGTTCGGTTCTTGTTCTTCGCCAAGAAAATAATCCAACGGACGGCCATATAGTGTCGCCAACACCTTCAGCTCAAGGCTTTCGACTTTCCTTCTCCCCAATTCAATTTCGGAAATGGCAGCCCGAGAGATTTTCGTCTGCTGCGCCACATACTCCTGTGACAGTCCTAAGTATTCACGCGCTTCCTTCAGCCTTCTAGCGAGATTGTCTCTCCTGGCATCGATCGTCTGCTTCATAAAAAGAATCTCCTATTAATTCAATGTCAGTTGAACAAGCCTGGATGCCTTCTGATTAAAGAGAATCGCGGGACACTCATGAGTAGCCCGGGACATTTTTGCAAGCTCCAAGTCCTTCGAAAACGACAATAATTCCTCAAGAGTGTGGGTTCGCACATTACCGATCGCCAAATGCGGATTCCGCTTCATCCCAATGCAAGGAATGACTGCGCCGTCTGCTTCAACTACGAGTTGGCCTGCTCCGGCGTCACAAGTGAGCTGTCTTACGTTTTCTTTGTCGGTAAACTGAAAAGCAAGAGGCTTCGAATGCCTTACGTCTACTTCTGGGAAGCGTTCTCTAATGCCATCAAGCATGGACTGCGACTGCGTCTCTAGCTCAAGAGGTAGAGCCAAAGCTGCCATGTTTTCTCGTGCTCGCCCAGTTAGCATCAAACGAAGTATGCGAACGCGTTTAATCCCAATCATCGCTGCCAAGGCGACGACAGGATCTAGTTCGGACATATTGACTCTCATCCAAACGAAATTCCAATGCAAATCAAAGCCCACTCTAACTGCCTCGCGCGAATTGGCCAATAGGCTGGCATGAGAGCCCTTTGTGAGAGTTACAGCATCATGGATTTCACCGGATCGGGAATATATGCTCGCCTCTGCAGAAACAGCCATCGGATAAAAAGCTTTGAAATTCATTAACCAGTCAAAATCCCGTTCAACGGCTGATGTGCAGACTACGGCTCGCTTTACCCCAAGCGTCTTTGCCTTTCCGAGTAATTCCAGCGTATCCCCGAGGTGAATTAAGGGCTCTCCTCCCAAGAGGCGCAACTCCGCTAGCCCAAGAGCACAGGCCTGTTCGAGTACGCGAATGCGCTCTGCCTGAGTGAGCTCGTTCGGCATAGGCTCTCCGCCAGCCGTACTGCAATGGACGCACTTGTAATAGCAGGCGTTGGTAATTTCCAAGATCAGTTCAGATAAAGGTGCCCGCATAATCACTTCTGCTGCTTTCTATGCCCAAGTTCAGTAACTACCTTCTTGAGCCCCTCCAGAGTCGAAAGGTTCTTATGGGTCAGCAAATGGGCCGGAATGAAACTCTCAGGAGTCTGCGCACCATATAGGACGCAGAGGACACTGACTGCCCCGATGGAATCTACTACTTCCTTGTCCGGATTCTCAGTGGCATATCTCAGCATGTCCTCAACGTCAAGATCGGGAGTGCCTTCTTTCTGGAGCTCAAGAATCTCGCGAATAATCCCCAGGACGCCGTCCACGGCTGTGGCATTCAAAGTAGCGGTCTCCATCCGAGTTATCCCATCTGTACTCATATATGGAGATTAGGATATCGTTGCCGGAAAGTCAAGCAAAACTTGAGTTATTTGCTGGATTTTCATGCAAAGGAGATTCCGCTTAGAAACCTGCAATTACTGGAAAACGGATCACCCATGCATGACTTGCTCCTTGGCCATGGCGAATAAAGTCTTTACTTGTTTAGATTTACGATATACTTTTCAACCTTAGTTTCTCACTCCTGTCGGACTCACTCCCGGCTGACCAAACCTGCGTTATCGCTGCCTGGAATAGCGTAACCATTGGTCCCAGCTGTAGCTTTATCAACATTGCCCACCACGCCGGAATGGGGACACCCGTTTATCACGTCGGAAGGCACGGTGGTCCGCGTGCCCTCGTTCGCTTTCCACAGACTGCGCCAGTTGGGCGCGCTATTAGGAAATAGCAACCGACTGTCGCCCAGGATCTACGAATTCGTCCGGCCGGAATTCGATTGCCTCACTGAAGGCCTTGCCAGAAACCGGGGACGCTCACCGGTTTTTGGCGGATTGGGCCAAGCTCCCGGACGGATGCCGCCTGCGCCTATTACTGCCAAGCAGGAACCTCCTCATCGTTGCCGGCGATTGCTCCTCCCGCTTGACTTCTGCCAGGGCTGGGAATACAGTCCTGCGCCGATAACGCGATGCGAATGATTTCACTCAAACCATGACCACACCATCGGATCTGGACAAACTGTCGACCGAAGCCCGAGAAGCGATCGGCGCCCTGAGGAGCCGCGTGATTCGCCGGGCTAACGGCGCCCTTCCTTACGATTACATCGTTCCCAGCGGCGTTTACGAAGAGCAGTGGGATTGGGATGCTTTTTTCGTGGGCCTCCATCTCATCTCCGTCGACAGGGCCGACGGGATCTATCTCAAGAACTGGTGTCTGAATTTCCTCGGCCACACTGAGCCCGACGGACAGACTCCGGGAGGAATTCGGCCCTGGGCTGGCCGCGATGCCCGTCTCTACCACATCAAGCCTCTCATGGGCCAGGCCGCCTTCTATGCTTCTCTTGCCCTGGACGATTTCGGCTGGATTGAACCCGTTTGGAACAAGATGACGTCCTTTGTGACCTACCGCGAACGGATGATGAGCGACCGAAAAGTGGACACCCACCATTCTTTGCCTCTTTGATGGGGGTCCATATTCTTTCCATATGCTTCCAAGTTCTCCCAGATCCTTAAGAAAATTCGGCTCAAATTTGTGGACGGGCCGTTAGGTATATTAGAGCTATTGCGACGAGGTATCCTCATGAGTGAAGTCAGATTGAATATCCTGGATGCCAGCCGGGCTCTTTGTGGCACGATTCACGGGAGCGTGGCCGATGCTGCCATTGCGGGGCTGTCCACTGAACCGGTGACTATCGAGGAATTGCAGGATGCTATGGCTCGGTTCATCAAACCAGTCAACGATTTCCGACCTTTTGCAGCGTTTAACGCTGGTACCAACAGGGAACCGTGGGACGCCGGGATTATCTTCATCGATCTGGCCGCACGCATCGTGGCCACCGAATCGTCCTATTGTATGCCGTCAGCCGAAGGACGAGTCCAATACCACGACGGTGTGCAAGCAACCGATGTGTGGTTGCCGTATCGGGCGCCTGAGGATTGGCTGTTTGTTAATTCCGTGGCTCAATATGAGGGTATCCTTCATCGACGGCGCGCTGAACGCAGGGTGCAGGCCGAAATTCTGTCACCTGGACGGCTCCTATATGGATAACGATTTTCCGTGATCCTTGTATCGCGCGCGGTGATTGGGAAGGGGAAGAGCATCGTTGGAAACGGTAACTCCGGCGCAGACATTTCGATCCCCCCTCATGGCGTTGTCAGTGGATTCTCCTGTGGGAGTCAGGATCAGGTGATATACTGTGTTGCATGTCGGGCGCGCTGTCGTACAGAGCATTTGCCATGGCCATGGAACTTGTCGAGCGGCGTTTGCGGAAGGTGACGGCTGCACTGGATGCGGCGAGTATCCGCTATGCGGTGATCGGCGGAAACGCGGTGGCTCTCTGGATCGCCAAAGCCGATCCCTCTGCGACGAGAACAACTAAGGACGTCGATCTTCTCGTCGAACGCTCGGACTTGGACCGAATCAGCCAGGTAATGCACGAGCTTGGATTTGAGAAGCAGGAGTTGCGCAGACTCGTCTTGTTCGTCGATCCTGAGGCACCAAGCCGCAGGTCCGGCATTCATCTGGTCTGGGCGGGAGAGAAAGTGCTCCCATCCTACGCCCACGCCGCACCGACTCTCACCGAGACGGTCCGCGACCCGGAGGGATTCTGGGTACTGGATTTGCCCGCTCTGGTGGGCATGAAGCTCACTTCTTTGCGGGATATAGACAAGGTTCACATCGCCGATCTGCTGCGCGTCAACATGGTCAGCCAAAGACTGCGCGGGTCGCTGCCGCCGGATTTGCGTCGGCGCTTGGAGGATATCGAGTCTACCCTCGAGGATGAGTGACGAGCGAAGCCTGCTCGCAATGTGCCGGCTGCCCCTGTCGGTCTCCATAAATAAATCGCAAGCAAATCCTAAATGGTTTCTCATCAGCTATCGCAATTTCACGCCCCGCGCCAAAATATAAATCCGCACCGGAGGCGTTGGCACTCAATGTGAAAACCGGGGACGCTCACGGGTTTTTAGCGGTTTGGGCCGAGACCCCGGACGGCTGCCGCCTGCGCCTATTACAGCCAAGCACGAGCCTCATCCTCGTTGCCGGCGATTGCTCCTCCCGCTTGATTTCTGCCAGGGCTGGGAATACAGTCCCTCGCGGGTAACGCGATGCGAATGATTTCACTCAAACAATGACCACACCATCGGATCTGGACAAACTGTCGGCCGAAGCCCGAGAAGAGATCGGCGCCCTGAGGAGCCGGGTGATTCGCCGGGCTAGCGGCGCCCTTCCTTACGATTACATCGTTCCCAGCGGCGTTTACGAAGAGCAGTGGGATTGGGACGCCTTTTTCGTGGGCCTCCATCTCATCTCCGTTGACAGGACCGACGGGATCTATCTCAAGAACTGGTGTCTGAATTTCCTCGGCCACACTGAGCCCGACGGACAGACTCCGGGAGGAATCCGGCCCTGGGCCGGCCGCGATGCCCGTCTCTACCATATCAAGCCGCTCATGGGCCAGGCCGCCTTCTATGCTTCTCTTGCCCTGGGTGATTTCGGCTGGATTGAACCCGTCTGGAATAAGATGGCGTCCTGCGTGACCTACCGCGAACGGATGATGAGCGACCGGGAGACCGGCCTCGTCAAATGGTGGGACAGCCTGGAATCCGGGGCCGACAACAATCCGGCGTTGGTCCGCCGCTACCACAACAGCATTGCCGGCGCGGACGTCAACGGCTTCATGGTCCTCGACTATAAAGCCATGGCACAAATCGCCGGCCGCCTGGGTAGGCCCGCCGAATCGGCGGCGTTTGGCGAACGAGCTCGTAAGCTGGCCGAGGCCGTGAACCGCCACCTCTGGGATCCGGACGACACCATCTACTACAATTACGATGCCGTTGAGCGTAAGCGCATCCGCTGCGTCACCTACAGTGGCCTGATTCCCCTCTGGGCCCAGCTCGCCCCCTCCCGGCAGGCACAGGCCATGATCGAGCGCTACGTCCTTAATCCGGCAAAGCTCTGGTCTCCCTATGGGATCAGGTCGCTCGCGGCCGACGAACCGCTCTACAACAATGAAAACGTCATCAAGCCCTACTCCAATTGGCAAGGGCCGATCTGGCCTCATGCCAATTGGATGGCCATGCATGCCCTGATCCATTACGGCTATGGGGAACAAGCCCTGGCGGTGGCTGAGCGAGTCACCCGTCTCTGTCTGGCTGACCTGGCGGCCAACGGCATGATGCATGAGAACTACCATGCCGAAACAGGCGCGCCGCTTGCTGCGCCCGACTTTGTGAGCTGGAATCTCCTGGTCGCCCAGATGATCGAGGAGGCCCGCACGGGCACCTTCAAACCCGACCCCCCACAGTCACTTTGGAATGAACGCGAAAGCCGCAAAACAGGTGTGCGTCCCTAGCAACTGCCGATCATGGCGATGCCGGTAAGTAGGAAACGCGTCGACAGGATGCCGCCCTCTCGTGCGCGGAGTTCGGATTCCCCGTAAGTCGTCGCGGTCCGCAGAATCACTCTCCAGTCTGGGAGTGGCTCCCCCGGATTTCCGATGGGGACCGTACCTGATGGATTCCGCAGGAGGCTGAGCAGCGGTTTTTCCTGGTCGTCCGTCACAGGCGACCAGGATCCATCACGATGCAGGTCCGCAACACGGGGGAAGCGCCGGGTGCGGCTATCTTCGTAAGCAACTCGGACGAGGCAATGGGCGCGCAGACGCGCCGCTCCATTCCGCTGTGCTGTCAGGTTGGCAAGGGAACCTGGCATGTCGTCTCGCTGGAACAGGGAAATCAGCGCGTCCACAAATGGGTGGCCGAGACCGAAGAGTTTGGCTTGCTTGCGACGCATGGCAAGCTTTCGATCGAAGGTCACGTTTCGATAGGCGCGCTCTACGTTTGGAAGGCCTTGGAGCCGGGATGGGACCTCGATGCGGTAGAACTCGCCGTCGGGCAGGATGGCGCCGCTCAGCTTCGGGATGGCCGCCAGGCAGAATTGGCGCAGGTCCTCAAGAGTGTATTTCCCCCGTAGCGCGGCGTAATGGGCGAGGTTGAAGCCTTCCAGGTCCTGGGCAAGAGAGCGCAGGGCTTCGCTGGCGCGGCGGGCGCGATCGATTGCTTCCGCCATCTCGCTTTCCGTGCGCCTGTAATCCCTGTCGACCAGCGCCTTTTTGTACAGGTTCTGGTAATCGGGCGACGCGCCGAGGAAACCGAGGATCTCGGATCGGAAGTCCTCAGTGGCTTGCCCCGTGACCGGATCGACTTTGCCGATCGTTCTGGCGATCTGCAGCAGCTTTTCCTCCAAGAGCGCATAGATGCGTTCCTCCACCGTGTCCTCTGCGACCAGGTTATATACTTGGACTGTGTCTTGTTGGCCGTAGCGGTGAATTCGTCCGATGCGCTGCTCGACTGCCATGGGATTCCATGGGAGGTCGTAATTGAAAAGAAGGTGGGCGCACTGAAGGTTGATCCCCTCGCCTCCAGCCGAGGTACTCACCAGAAACTGCGCGCCGCCGGTCTCCCAAAAGGTTTCGACGGAAGCAATCTTATCCGCCAGAGGGCCGCCTTTAATGGTCACGATTGATTCGGAGCCATAGACCTTGGCCAGTTCTTCCCGCAGGTATTCGAGTGTTTCGCGGTATTGGGTGAAAATGACCATCTTTTCCGCTGCATTGATGCGCCGAAGATCCTCAACGGCGCGGACCAGCGTGTCAAATTTCCGATCGGTTCCATCCGGCACCAGGCGGATGAGATCGCGCACCCTTGCGGCTTCTCCAGGGATCTCGGTGTCTGCATAAACAGCTTCGCCGCCCTCTTCATCGCCGTCGAGGGCCCAGGCAGTCTCCTCTTCCGCGGCCTTGCGCGCGAGCCGCTGCTTCAGCTGTGCCACATGCGCCCCAGCTTCCGCCCATTGGGCTCCTCCTGTTGGTATCTGGAAAATTTTGATTGCCAGCGACCTCATCTCCAGTTCTAAAGCCTGGATTCGCTCCGCGGCCCTGGTTTCCGTTTTGCGGGCTGCGGCTTCCTCGATCTTCATCTGTTGCCTGGCCAGTAGCACCAGTAATCGCCGACGCAACGCCTGGCATATCGCGCGCGGGCTCGATGCCATGATCTTTTGGAAGGTGGCCATCACAAATCCGATGGCCCGCTGGCTGGAAGTGGTTCTGGCTTCGCCGAGGCCGGCGGCGCCGTATCCCTCGCGAAGATAGTCGGTCAGTTGTTCATAAAACAGCCGTTCCCGGTGTGCCATCGTGAAGACCTGGTTTTGCACCTGGCGCCGTATAAATAATGGCAGGCCTTCGGCGTCGATCACCTCGCGCTTGATCCTGCGGATCATCACCCGGTTCAGCAGGCCGCGATGATCGAGCATGGCGTCCGGGGAGTCAAAGAGGCTATCATCGAGAAGCTGAATCAACGACCAGAACTGGTACAGGTCACCCTGGTGCGGCGTCGCGGACAGGAAGAGTAGGTCGCGCGTCCGCCCGCGCAAGAGGTCAGCCAGGCGATAATTCTGCGTCGGGCTGGCCTTTCCCCCGCTCCACGGTCTGCTAAGGTGATGAGCTTCGTCGAACACGATCAGATCCCAGGCACCAATCTGCGCCAGGCGTTCTTTGCGCCGGGGCTGCTTCAGCCGGTCGATACTTGCGATCACGCGCGGGTGCGTCTCCCAAACACGGGGGTTGGCATCCGTGAAGTCGATGCCAAGAATGTCGAAGTGGAGCCCGAAGCACTCGGCAAGCTCGCTTTGCCAGTTCTTGGTCAAGCCGGCAGGGGCAATGACCAGAACTCGTTCAGCCTCACTACGCGCCAGCAACTCACGGATGATCATGCCGGTCTCGATCGTCTTGCCCAGGCCGACCTCGTCGGCAATCAGCAGCCGCCGGCGCGATGCGGCCACCACGTCATGCGTGAGCAGGATCTGGTGCGGGAGCAAATCCGTCCGGCTCGACGAAAGTTCCCCTCCAGAATTGGTGACCGGAAACTGAAAGGCAAGCTGCTTGAGCGCGTAATCGACGGGATCGTCGAAGTCGCCATGTGCGAGACGCTCCCACAAATCCGGCACCTTTTCCAGCCGGCTGACCGGATTTGTCTCCAGCCGGCGGCCATCGGGACCTTCAAAGGCAACGTCCGCACGGTATTCGGAACTGTCTTCGCAGATGCGCACTACTTCTCCAGTCCCAAGATCCGGGCGGCCTTTCACGCGCACATAGTTAGAGAGGCTCATTATGCGTACGCGGCAGTTTCTGGATTTGTCAGAAGACCGGTGAGAGCCGATTCCGCTGCGGCGCCCTAGGAGCTTCGCTCATATACAACCCTCCCTTCGTGCATTGCGGGATAAATAATCGTGCCGACCAGCTCCCGATTGCGATCAAGCTCCTCGGGCGTCGCCACAATCACGTCCTTGGCCAAACCCATGCCAGCAAGCGCCTTCCGAATTCTAATGGTCAGATCCCGTTTGGATCCGGTGACCGGCATGACGACGAGAAGATCTACATCGCTGTCAGGACCTGCGCGCCCTCGTGCATACGATCCGAAAAGCACAACCATCTCGGGATGGAATCCCTCGACGATGCGCCGGACCATCTCCCGGATGATTTCTTCAGATCTGGTAGTGTTCGTTGGAGCTTGTTTCATCATGTTTACTCATGTTATCTAAACTCTAATCTGATCCTTCTCGGGGTCGGAATCGGCATCGGAATCGGTATCGATTCCGTCCGTGATGAATTCGGGTGGTGCTTCACGGATCGAGTAGCCGCGCTGTCCGAGTTTGGTCAGCATGGCGACGATCCGGTCAAGGAGTTTCTTCGCTTCGGTGTTCTCTTGCGATGAGAGAACTCCGCACACTTCCAGCACGTCCTGTATGGCTCCGCATTCGAGTGCCGAGCCCCGGGCGATCTCGAAAAACCGTCGCCGGTCACCTTCGGTCGCTTTGCCGTTTCCTTCTGCGATGTTCAGAGGAATGGCTTGCGAGGCCCGAAGCAGTTGGTTCTTGGCGTTCCCATGTGCCTTCAACCGTTCGCATAGACGATATGCCCAGCCAACGTGCTCGATAGCAGCGCGGTATACATCCAGTTGGTCATGCCCGAAGCTCGTTGGTTTCCTTCCGATTCCGATATCCGATCCGATTCCGCTACTGGAAATTCCCGCGCGTCGTCGAGCGGAGCCCACATTCACTATCCTGACAGAATCAGCCACGGCGTCAACATTTCCATGAGCGAAAGTCCGCCATGTTTGTAGAGCTTGTTCGCGTTCGGCACCTGAAGGAATTCGGGCCGCGCCTCGCGCGGACCCGCCGCTGCCCCAACCGACTCAGCCTCCTCGGATCCCCGAGCGCAAGCAAAGCCTTCCTGTTGCGATCGCAAAGCGTGGCTAAATAGTAGCCCCGCCTCTCCCGATGGTTGTATCTGAAAATGGTGTCGACCAGTCCTATATGAGGGCGGCCAAAGGTCTGCGCGTACATTCTGCTGACCCAGCGGTAGTAGTTCTCCATGCTTTTCATGTTTTGTGGAAAGACGATGCGGATCAGATCATCGAGCAGATCGTCCGCATGCTCGTCGAAGAAACCCTCCACATCCGCCGCAGGGGGGCCGCCGGGCACCGGGCGGTAAGGCTGCACGAACACGTAGGCGCCGGGAAGCGAGCGCAGAAATCGGAAACGTTCGACGTCCTGCGCCAGGGTCGTATTGAATCCGTACATGCACACGAATTCCACGTTATCTCGTGACGTGAACCCGAACATCTGGTACTTGCCTCGCAGCTCCTCCAGGTTGCGGTTGCCATTCAGGGCGAAGTGAAAAACATGCCGCGTGAAGCGGACATTCGAGCATTGCACGCGCAAGAGGAGGCGGGCAATTTCCGAATCGACCAGGTGGAGGTCCAGTTGCTGGTTGAAATTGACGGGCAGGCCGCGCCTTGCCATTTCCTCAAGGAAGACCTTCGCCTTCGGATGCGCCAGGATATTGTCGTCCAGGAGTATGAGTTTGCGTCTTCCGCCCATCAGCAGATCGTCGAGATCACTGACCTGACGAACGTCGCCCTCCTTGGTGGGCACCAAGCAGAAGGGGCAGTGAAACGGGCATCCGCGAGTAAGAAAACCGATGGCGCGATCCCCAAGCTCTGGGTACAGATCGTAGTCTGCGGGGAGACTTTCGACAGCCGCGGGAAGACGCAGTTTAATATCGATCCCGGAGCCACCCGCGATCAGCGAGTCGCCGTAGTATTTCCGCAGCCTCTCCAGGCGGTTCAAGGTCGAGGGCGTTGAGAACACTGCACTCCCATAGACGGACTCGACGCCGGTGACGTAGGCTTCGTGCCGTGCCAGAACCACCTTTCTTCCCTGGTCCTTGAAGCAACGGCTGAGCTTCATCAGCGCCAGATTGGGCAGCCGCCCGTCCAGATCCAGAAGCAGGACCGCGCCTCGCGGAAGTCGCGCTGGAGGTTTGCGGGGCCGCTCCGCGGGCGCGGGAACCCGACAGGTTCCGGCCAGGAGAGCGGGAGGAAGACGGCGTTGGGACCGTTGGTTCAGTGTGACCAGGAATTGGGTCCGCGGCAACAGAAGATCCATGAGCTTTGCCCAACGCGGGAAAACTTGTTCGGTGCAACGCAGGTCGGGACGGTCGAGAAGTATGAGGGCAGGGGTGTCCAGGGGGGCGATGTCGCGAGGATAGGCATCGAGCAGATGCCGGACCGCGTCCAATGCGATCGCCACGGTTCGTTGCTGTATGGCGCCCAGCCTCGCCCATTGCCGCCTGAAATCGCATTGCCTCTCCAGCCAGCAGCCGCAGTCGATGTCCATCTGCTCCTGGAGAAGAGACGCCAGCCGCCGCAGCGCATGACCCGTCGCCACACGTTTGCATCTGACCGCCCGATAGTGCAGCCTGGTAAGGAATTCCACGGGGTCGGTCAGCCGCGCCCCGTCGGCGAACAGCGAGTCAAGACGTGTGTGGCGGAAGTAGGGATCGCCGAAGTCGAAGTCATCCGTCCCTTTGTGGCAGGTTGCGTGGGGGCCGTAGCCCAGGAGGAAAAAGGACGAGGAACCCAAGCCGGTTTTGGCCTTCCTGAGTGGCCCCTGGGGTGAAAGTAAAATGAAGTCCTTGCTCTTCAAGGCGGTGACTTCCCCGCGGCTCTTGGTCCGAATGCCGGTGGTCATTGGCCCCTGCTCGTACGTCGGAGCCTCGTACGGAGGATGGAGGGCCAGGACAAGCTCAACTTGCAGCGGGCTGCCGGGATCGCGGCACAGCGCACGAATGTCGAAGTCGAGATGGGGAATAACGCTCGTGCCTCCGCAGGCCACTGAGATCAAGCGGAGCAACTCGAGCCCACTGGGCCCGTCGTCGAGGGTCGTCCATTTTGCGATTTCGTCGCCGCTTCGGCCGATACTCAGTTCGCCGCGGCCGCCCTTCCGGGCGTTGTCAAAACACATGTGCAGGATGTGCATAGCATTATTCAGAGAGAGTCTCCCTCGCCTTCTCGCGCCACCCTGCGCACGCCTGACGCGGCGCGGGGTCGCCGATGAAGTGGTCGAATGCGCGGCGCAGGTTATCCGCCAAGCCTGCCAGGCCGCTGAGTGCTTCTGCGCGCATCTCGGCGTCGATCAGCCCCCTCAATTCGAGAAAGCGGAGCCAGGCGGGGATGATTTCGAAAGCGGCGGCGGCACGATAGTAGAGCTGACTCATCATGCCGAGCAGGCTAGCAATGAAGTAATCCAGCCGCTCGCGGTCGGGAACAAGCAAATGCTCGTAGCGCCTGAATTCGCGCTCGGGCGGCCGCCGGCGCCCGTGTCGGCCGTCCAGGTCCCGCTGCATGGCCTGCAGCATGCTCTCCTTATATTCCAACCTGCCGGCATGGCGATCCAGGATGAACTGCTGCAGCTCGCGGCGGGCCAATTCGCCTTTCGCGTACGGCACGTCTTCGACGCGGCGCAGGTAGCCGAGGAATTCGACGGTCAAATGGTAGAGGTTCTGCTCGCCGCTCGGTTGAGCAGGTGATGGTTCGTCTGCTTCCCCCTCCTCGTTCTCGTCGTCCCATTCGCGGCGCGGTGGGGCAAACTTAAAATCGCTCATCTCCCATTGCCGCCCGGCCCGGCCGCTGAGGTGGACCAGGTACGCGGCCAGGCGCGCAGGTTTGATCTCAGCATATGACTCGACCCTCTGGAGCAGCGCGGGATCCGTGGCGTCCGGCGAGGGAGTGCGCTCGACATAATCCAGGATCTCATAGGCTATCGCCCGGGCACCGTGCTCGTCGATGCCCCAGGGGACGATGTCGCGCGACGATTTGACACGCGGCCAGGCGAGCCGCATCGCCTCGACGAGCGTGGACAGGTGGCCGTGATAGGCGAGCTGGCTCTCGACGCTATTGAAGGTGTCGATCGCCTTGCCGGCCAGTGGAGCCAGCTCACGGGCGAGGGCCGGGACAACCTCAGTGCGGCCAGTAACCAGGGCGTTGGTGATCCGCCAACCGAGGAAGTAGTGGGCCTCTGCGGTGTAGACCTCGGGCCGATGCTCCCGCAGACTCTCGACGAGCGCGTCAAAGCGGTCACGCTCGCCGTGCTTGATCGTCTCGCCAAAGAGCTGGCTGAGCATCTCAAAGGCCATCTCCCCGTCCATCAGCTCCAGGTCGTCAAGCGTTCCGGCGAACAAATCAAACTTGCCTTCGTAGTCGGCGGCCTTAAACTCGCTCCAGCGGGTGTTGCAGGCCTCGATGCGCGGATCCGGTGGCGGCTTCGGCACGTCACCCTGCCTGGATGTATGTAGGGCCGGATCCACCGGAGCGGCGGGTTTGGTCTGCGTGGCGCGCTTGGCCTCCTCGCCTTTCGTGAGACAACACTTCTTGTATTTCTTCCTGCTGCCGCAGGGGCAGGGATCGTTGCGTCCGAGGCTCATCGGGATCTCCGTTTCTCCTCTTCCGGAAAGCGCGCGCGACCGGCGGATCGATAGAGACCTGGCACCGGGAAGGTCTTAACGGCCTCGGCCATCGGAGCGATCCATACGATACTACCGAAACCGCGCCAATTCTTTCTTGAAAGCTACGAATCGGTTATAGCGGACTTTCGTGTATTCCTCTAGCATGCGGTTGGCCTGGGCGCGCTCCCCGCGCAGGCCCTGGGTCTGGACCAGGGCCATTAGAAGTTCCGCGGCGCGGCCATAAGCTCCGCGCTTGTGGCCGTCAAGGATTGCTTTGATTCGAGCTTCTGCTCGAGTCTTGACCTTGTCGAAATGGCGCCCACAATCTCCAGACGGCAAAGGCGAGAGCGATATAGCGGCAAGGATTGCTGCGCTGAAAAACTTGTCTGGGAGCTTGTCGTCATGTTGCGGGATCGTCTTGACCCCAGCATGCGCTTCTGCAAAATCCTCATCTTCCTCATCCCGGTCGTCCATCATTTCCTCGAACTGCCAGTGATGGGATTGCGCATCCGCATAGCGATGCATCAATGCACCCGCGGCCGGCGCCTCCGCGATTGCCTCTCCGCACAATCCCGCAAGCACAGCGGCCACATAGAGGCCTTCGGGGCTCTCGGGCGAGGACCATCCCAAAGGCGAGGGCTTGTGTTTTTGCGCCAGGCCGATGACAGCGGCCCAATGCCCGCGCAGCAATTCGGCCTTCATCCGCAGCGCGGCGTGCCCTCCTGATTTCTCAAGTTGTTCGCAGGTCCATGCCAGCGTTTGTTCCCGGCGTCCAAGAACATCGGCCTGCTGCAACAACTTGCCAAAGTTTGCGTCCGTCGGGATTTCATTGAATATCTCCTGGCAAGCTCGAAGGATCGTCTCCGGATCGTTCAGTTGGCGGCCAGCCTGGAGCAACGCCTCCGCAAACTCCACGCGGTAGCGGCCCGGTGCATCTTGAGTATGCCGGCCAGGAGAACGGTGACAGACGCAGGTCAACGCCTCGATGCAGGCGCGGCGAGCTTCGCTCCACTGACCCTCCCTTTGCGCCGCTTCGATCCATGCCATGAATCCAAGGGGCTCATTGTCTCTCTGCTGGATGGCATATTGTTCGAGGCCGCTTAATCCCTCCGTCATATCAATCGCTTCGGTCTTCAGCCAGACCGCGTATTCTCCGGCTTCCGTGGCGATGGCCTTTTTCCAGTCCGGGAGAAAGGCGTCCCACGACGCCATCGTGCCACCCGCGGAGTTGAGAATCTCGCGCAGCCTCGGCGCCTCCCTGATTCGGCGCCAGCCGGATGGCTGATTCTCGCCGAGCATGGCATCTCGCAAAACTCTTGCGCGTCCGCTGACGGGAGTGGATTCGAGCAAGGACCGGTAGTATCGCGCGCGTGCTTCCTCCACAGGAACGGCCAGGTCTGGGACATAATCCATTTTAAAAAGCTTCAGCAGTTTGCTGTATGCTTTGGCTGCGATGGCAAACTGGCGGTCGAGAAAAAGCCCATCCACCCGGGCAAACAACATTTCCGCATCTTGCCCTTGCTCATCTGTCATCGGCGGAGGATCCTCATCCCAACCATAATCCCGTTCCTCGTACTCATCTTCCCAATCGTCCGGCTCCTCGTAGATCGATCCGTCATTGATAGCATCCATCCGCTGGCTGACCTGCTCCACCAGTGCGTCAATCTCCGCCAGAAGCTCGGCGCTTTCGTCGGCAGGGCGAGTTGAGATCTTGTCTTTGCGCAGGATCGTTCGGATTTGAATGAGAAACGCCTCGCGCACACCAGGCGGTTGCGCGGCTGCGAGCTTGAGGATGGCTGCCACCAAATCATCCTGGGAACATTTCTCGCAGGCCTGCCTGATTTGGTCGAGATAAGGTTTCAGGGCAATCAAAGGTTTCGGCATGGGCGCTCCTTAGTGGTTCGCGACGGGTGCGAAGTCGGGCAGCAGCTTACACCTGTTTTCCGGCTGCAAAAACAGTCTTCTGCGGTGGCGGCGTCTTTTGATCGCGTACGGTCCGGCCTCGAGCGTTCGCGTGGAACAGTTGGTTCACACGAGAGGTCGAGCCGACGAACTCAAGTCTGACAATCGGCGGACAGTTGATGAAAATCTTCCAACATCTTTCGCGAATAGTGAAGCGACTACCGCCCAACTGATTTTCGCGGCCGGCCACCCTTCATTCCATTCGTTCGAGATGCGGCCGCCTTCGCTGGAGAGGAGACCGTGCCCCCCTTTCTTCCCATCTCTGCAGCCAGCAACGACATCCATGTCCGGGTGCCGAAAATGCCGGAAAGCAGGGCCGGCACATCGCAATCGGCGTCGAGCTTCTCCCAGTGAAGGGACAGCCCAAATGGGCCGATTTCAACGGCGGCAATCTCTTCCGGCCTGGCATTTTGCAGACCCTGTACCAAATTCGCGGGGACCACGAATGCTGCTCCGTTCAGCAACTCCACCACCAGGCGCCCGTTCTTGCGATCGTAATATACCGACTTTGCCCTTGGCCCCCGACGGATGGCTGCTTCGCCGCGTTTTGTGGCCTCCCTGTACTGCCGCTCAAACTCATGCTTTTCCATGTATGCCATCCCACCGGTCTCGAAGTTCGAACCAATGCTCCTCCGCCAGCTTTACCATCTGCCGAACATCCCTCTGCGTCATGCCCCGATTCTGTCTGATCATTATCAGACACTCAGATTCACCCATTTGGATGATTGCCTCCGTTCCTGCTTTGAAGACATGCACATGCGCCGGTTCGTGATCGGAGGGGTAGATTCGGAAAGTGTAACCTCCAATCCTAAAACCGTCGGCATGGCAAAATAATATACCTATGCGCTTGGGTTTAGCAAGAGCGGGCGCCAAACGATTTTTTCGGTGCGACCTTGGTTCCGTTACCACTCCAGGGCATCTCTATTAACGCGTATGTTGTTCCGGTTGTGTAACCGGTTGAAGGCGGCGCTGCTTCAGCAGGTAGAAAAGCACTGGGGTTATCAGGAGCGAGAGTATCATCGAGATGCTCACGCCGCCGATGACCGCGATGGCCAGTGGCTGCAGCACTTCTGCTCCCGAGCCGATCCCCAGAGCCAGGGGAAGCATGCCGAAAATGGTGGCCAGCGCCGTCATCAGGATCGGGCGCAGGCGGCGCCTTCCGGCCTGGAAAATCGCCTCCCTGAGCGGGTAGCCCAGCGCCGAAAAATGCTTCTCCGAATCGAGCATCAGGATGCCGTTCTTCTGCACGATGCCGATAACCATGATCGCGCCCATGAAGGACGATATGTTCAAGGCCGTGTGCGTCAGAAAAAGGGCCAGCAAGGCGCCGGAACCGCACAGGATCGTTGCCGCGACAATGGCGATTGGATGCGAAAACGAGCGGAATTCGAAGACCAGGACGACAAAAATGAGCAGGATGGATGTCAGCAAGACTTTGGTCAGGCCGAGAAAGGATTCCTGCTGAATCTTGTACAAACCGCCGAACTCGATCTCGGTGCCGGGAGGCAATGAGATCTCCTTATACAGACGCTGCTGGATCTCCTTCATGGCTGAGCCCAGGTCCCTGCCTTCGAGGCGCGCCGTAACCACGGCATCATTGCGCAGGTTGTCCCGATGAACTTCCGTCTGCAACTCGTCCATCTCGACGGAGGCAACGCTCGAAAGCGGAACGGTCACTCCCGTGGGGGAGGTGATCAGAAGCGATTTCAGTTTGTCGATCGAGGATCGGTACTCCTCCGGATAGCGAACGCGGATGCCGACGAGGCGATTGCCGCCCTTTATCATGTCCGAGGCCACTTCTCCATCAAGGATGACCGCCTCAAGGTCCGCGATGTTCTGGACGCTGAAGCCGGCGAGCTGAGCCTTCTGCAGGTCCACTCTGAAATTGGCGGCCGGCCCAATCACGAAGGTCTGGTTGACCACATCCACCACGCCGGGAATCTTGGGGAGCCATTCCTCGATGCGGTGCGCAACCTCCTTGTAGACTGCCTCATCGTCATGGAAGACCTTGATTTCAATGGGTTGTGGGGACCAGGCGAGATCCCCCACCAGATCTTCCAGAATATGCGGGAACTCGACTTCGATGGCCTGCTCCGAACTCGTGATCTTTTTCCTGAGCTCGCCGATCACTTGCTCAAGAGAGCGCTTGCGGTCGCGCTTGAGCTTGACTAGAAAGTCGCCGGTGTTGGGTTCCGCGATGGCCAGGGCCAGCCGGGCGCCCGTGCGGCGGGAGTAGCTTTCGACCTCGGGAGTGTCTTTCAGGATATCCTGGATATGCCGGAGCACCCGGTCGGTCTCCTGGAGTGACGTGCCCGAGGGCATCACGTAGTCGAGCACGAAGGCGCCCTCGTCCATTTCGGGCAGAAACCCGCTGCCGAGCTGGTAGTAGAGAACAACGGAACCGACGATGATGCCAAGCGCGGCGACCAGCACGGTTCTGCAGTGCAGAAGAGCCCAGCTCAGCGCCGCTTCATAGCGGGCCGTCAGCCAGCGCAAAATGCGCCCTTCGCCCGCCTGTTCGGCCTCTTTGAAATCCGCGACCGCAACTTTCTTCACGTTCTTAAGGAAAATGCCCGCAGCACCGGGGTGAAGAAGATCGCCAGCAGCAACGAAGCCAGCAGCGCGGTCGCCATCGTAAACGCCAGGGCGCGGAAGAATACAGCGGTAATGCCGCCCAGAAACACCAGGGGAACAAACACCATGATGGGAGTCAGGGTAGATCCGATCAAGGCCGGGGTCAGTTCGTGAATCGCACTCTTGGAGGCCTCGCGCGGAGTCTGGCCGAGCGAAAGGTGCACGATGATGTTTTCCACCATTACGATGGCGTCATCAATGACGATGCCGATACAGGCGGCCAGCCCGCCGAGCGTCATCAGGTTGAAGCTCATGTTGAAGAGCTTCATGAGAACAATCGCCATCAGAATCGCGATGGGGATGACAAGTGCTGCAACCAGCGTCGTGCGCCAGCTCTTCAAGAAGCCGATCAGAACGGCGATCGAAAGCAGGAGCCCGATGATAATGCTGTCGCGCACGCTGTCGATCGAGTCGCGCACGAGCACCGACTGATCGTAGAAGACCGACATCTGGACGTCGCGCGCCAGGCTCTTGCGGATTTCGATCAGCTCGCGATTGACGGCATCCGCAATCGACACGGCGTTGCCGTCCGGCTGCTGGAGCACATTCACGAGCACGGCCGGGCTGCCGTTGGCCGTGACGATGTTGTAAACCGGCTGCTCGCCCGGCACGACGCGGGCAATGTTTTTGATCAGTACCGGTGTGCCCTTGATGACGTCGACGACGGTATCCTCAATCTGCTCCTTTTTGCGCATCAACCCGGTCACCGTGGTCAGGTAAAGATGGTAGTTCTCCTGGACCATGCCGGAGGAAGCGATCAGGTTGGTATTCCGGATGGCATCGACCACCTTCGTGACGGGAAGGCCGTAAGCGTTCAACTTGCCGGGATCGACGAGGACGTGATATTCCGTCGGCCGCCCTCCGACAATGCGGGTCTCGGCAACACCCGGCAGGCGATAGAGGCGAGGGGCGATGTCGTAGTAGGCGAGATCCCACAGTTCGGCCGTGCTTCTCGTAGGCGAGGTGATGCTGAATCCGATCATGGGAAAGACGGAAAAGGTCAGGCGATTGATGTAGAAGTGCGTGGACGACGGCAGGGTCGGCAGGATTTGCGTGATTCGTCCTTGCACGAGATGGAGCACATCGTGGATGTCCACGTCCCAGCGAAAGAACACGCTGATCTCGCTCGAACCGCGTGCCGTGACCGAGCGCACGTCCGTGATGCCCGGAACGAGACGTATGGCTTGCTCTATGGGACGCGTCACGGTGAGCATCTGCACGTCGACCGGAGCAATTCCATTGTCGATGAGGATGACGATGCGGGGAAAGTCCGTTTGCGGGAAAATCGCAATCGGAATCTGAAACATGAACACGATACCGGCAAGAGCAAAGCTGATGACGACGAGGACGAGAGCCCTGCCGTGGCCTTCAATGAATTCTCCGAGACTTGAAGTCACTACTTCTTTTCCTCTGCCAGACGAACTTCCGTTCCGTCCGGAAGCCCATAGCCGCCTTCTACAATGACGAGTTCGCCGGGATTGAGCCCTTTGGTGATCTGGACCATGTTGTTGGCGATCTCGCCGGTCTCGACTTCTCTCTTGCGCGCAGCATGCTTCTCGTCAATGACCATCACGAACCCGTTCCGCGTTCCTTCCTGAAACTGGACCGCGGGCAGGGGAACAAGAACGCTCTTGGGCGCCGTGCCGGTAATAATCGTGGCATTGCCGAATGTGCCGGCGCGCAGCGCTGGACCGGGACGCGCAATCTCGCACCAGACTTCAATGGTGCGCCGGGCGGGGTCCACCGCGCGGTTCACCACCGATGATTTGCCCTCGTATGTGGTTGCAGGAGAATCCGCGGGAGTGAAGGAGCATGCCTGCCCAATGCGCACATCCCCGGCCCGCTCTTCCGGGACCTGGACCCGAGCTATGGCAACGGATAGATCCATCACGGTAAAGATCGGCGCATCCGGTTTGGCCATATCTCCGGCGTACAGGAATTGCTCGATGATCGTGCCGTCAAAAGGGCACTGGATTTTCGTGAACTGAAGCTGCGCGTCGAGCAGGCTCAGCCTGGCTATGGCCTGATCGAGCCGGCTCCGGGCGATGCGAATATCCTGGTCGCGCGACTGGTTCAAGAGCAGATCGAGCGATTTCTTCGCAACTTCGTACGAAGTCTTTGCCCGCGACAGCTCGGTCTCGCTGGTCAGCAGATCCCGGTTGGGAATGGCGCCCTGCGCGAACAGCTCCCGGCGCCGGTCATAGATTTTCTGTGCCTGGTTCAGCGAGGCCTCGGCCTTGGCCACCTCCCCGCGGGCTCGTTCCACGTCGGCAGGCAGAGTCCCGGAGGTAGTTTTTTGCAGGTTGGCCTCGGCATCGACAACACCGGCGGCAGCCTCATCCCGTTGAGCGACCAGATCCCGGTCTTCCAGATCGGCAAGGACTTGTCCCGCACGGATCCGTTCTCCCAAGTTTTAAATGATCATTCATGGATGCATGCCGGAAAGGATCTACGGGGAACAACTTAAAGTCAATCACTTTTGCGCGGCGCCGGTGCAAAACCATATCGGGCCTCGGTCTTGCCGCGCCACAGGTGGGCATCAATATCCTCCTGACCACGGTGAACCTTTCCATTGGAGAGGATGCCGGCCACTGAGTCGCGAATGCAATCCGGGAATCGTTTCGACGGAAGGCGAACAAAAGAGCGAAGAGGGTTGCCTCGGCATTCCCGATTTTACGGACGCCATTCCCGCCCCCGTCAGTGCCGGGTTTTTTTCCGACTAACCTCTATTACGACTGATGTTTTGCCGCCTCTGGCCGATATGAAGATAAGTTTCCGTTAATGACTGTGTGCCGTGGGAATTTGAAAAACCTGTCGGCTCGGGAGCAACCGCAAGATGACAAGTTTTTCGAAGACGCTTTCTCTGATTCTACTGTCCTGCTGTATTTTTGCGCCGAGCGGACGTTTTACGATAGCCCAGAATGGCGGTTCTGACTTTGTCATTATCGTTAATCCGTCCGTTCCCGGAACGCAGATTAGAGAGGCGATTCTCAAGGGTATCTACCTCCGCGACATGGTTAAGTGGGGTAATAACAACCAAGATATCGTTCCGGTTGAACTGGAAGGCGACAATGATGTGCGTGCGGCCTTCCATTCCCAGCTCTTCAACAAAACAGCAGCTCAAATGAAGGCGTATTGGATCAACCTGCGGCTGTCCAAACATGTTCCCATGCCTGTCACCGAACCGAACAGCGCCAGCGCCAAAAAATTCGTGTCGCAGACCGCCGGCGCCATTGCTTATATCCGCCCATCGGATGTGGATAGCTCGGTGAAAGTGCTCCAGCTGGTCAGATAGGAACAGGCCTTATGCATCGGTGCTTCAGGGAGTTCACTGATCCGGACAACGCCAGGATGTCATAGACTGAGGCGATGTGACGTATTGCAGGTCAGCCCTGGATATTTTCTTGTGCCGGACCATCCGCGCAGATCGTGAGAAACCTGGAACGCGGATCGAGGCCGGGTTTTTTCCGAGCATCCAACCATGCCGGGAATAGGTAGATGCCATGCTTAATCAAAGGACTTTCGGAAACCTGAAGATACAACAGAAGATCCTGGGAAGTTTCGCCTTCATACTTGCTCCTTTTCTGGTCCTATCGATCTACAGCTACCTGGCCGGCGGGCAAACCCGCACGCTGGCGCAGCAACTGCAGGAGGGCACCTACCTGGCGTACAAGGAAGGGGCCAAACTTGAAGAGGAATTCGGAAAAATGTCGAGCCTGTTCAATGAAGGGATCGGCTTTGTGGAGGAAGGTCGACTGACCAAGGCGAAGGCAAGCGTGGCCCGATTCTCCGAATCTTTGGGGCGGCTCAGAAGCCTCGCAACACAGGATGAGAAGCAAATCAGGAACATCGACGACCGCTTCGCTTCCTACCATGGATTGGGGGAGAAGATCGGCAAGACCCTCCTTGCCAAGAATGATTTGAATGCGGTGGAGAAGGAAATGGAGGCTTTTGGATCGGCCGGGAACGATCTACGCGATCTTCTCAGGTCATACACGGCTTCCAAAGACGAGGCGTTCAAGCAGGGCATCGTCACTATCGGTTATCTTGCGCGTAGAACGGAGATCCTGATCCTCTGGATCAGCGTCAGCTCCATACTGCTGTCTTTCGCCCTGGCCTATGTCATGAGCCGGGCCATTGCAGGACCCTTGAAGGAAATCTCACATGTAGCTGAAAGGCTGGCGGTTGGCGACCTGACGGCAAAAGTAGAGATCCGCCGCGGCGACGAGATCGGCACTCTGGCGGATTCGTTCCGGGCATCGATCGATTATATCAATGGGCTATCCGCCGCGGTTGACGCGTTAAGCCGGAACGACTTCTCGGTCAAGATCGATCCCAAATCCGAACAAGACATGCTGTCCCGCAACATTATTCTCACCATCGATGCCTTGCGCGATCTGGCGGAGGAGACGCGCAACCTGACGCTGGCTGCCCAGGCCGGCAGGCTCAATGAGCGCGGCAATGCAAAACGGTTCCAGGGCGTCTATGCGGACCTCATCCAAGCCATTAACAGCATGCTGGATGCGATGGCCGCGCCCCTGAACGAAGCTGCCTCGGCGCTGCACAAGATTGCGGAACGGGATCTTACCGCCCGTATGAGCGGAAACTACCAGGGCGAGTACGCCAAGATCAAAGAAGCCCTGAATTCTGCCGCTGCCAATCTGGAACAAGCTCTGGGCCAGGTCATGGCCGGCATGGAACAAGTGGCCACCGCCTCCAAGCAGATCGACTCTGGGAGCCAGACGCTGGCGGATGGCGCCTCCCAGCAGGCAGCTTCGCTGCAAGTAGTCTCGGCCAACCTGCAGGCTATGTCCTCGATGACGAGGCAAACTGCCCGCAACGCGCAGGAGGCGAGGGCTCTGGCAGTGGATGCAGATCATGCCGTCACGGAAGGCGAAAAGGGGATGCGGGAACTTTCGCACGCGATCACCAAGATCAAAGCCTCTGCCGACGCCACAGCCAAAATCGTGAAGACGATCGATGAGATTGCGTTTCAGACCAATCTGCTGGCGCTCAATGCCGCAGTCGAAGCGGCACGCGCCGGCGCTGCCGGCAAAGGTTTCGCCGTGGTTGCCGAGGAAGTCCGCAACCTCGCCATGAGGAGCGCGGATGCCGCGAAAAATACCGCGACCATGATCGAAGAGTCGGTACGCAATGCGGAAAGCGGCGTGCATATCCAGGACAACGTCTTGAAGAGCCTCACCCAAATCAGCATCAAAGCGAAGAAGGTCCGCGAAGTCATGGATGAGATCGCAGCCGCATCCGACCAACAGGCCCGCGGGGTGGACCAGATCCATGGCGCCATGGAAAGGATGAATCGGCTGACTCAGCAAACGGCTGCCAACTCCGAGGAATCGGCCAGCACCGCGGAAGAGTTATCGAGTCAGGCCGATGTGACGCAGGACCTGGTCGCGAGTTTCAAGCTCGGAGGAGGCAAACGGACAGGTTCTGCCGCAAGACACGCCGGCACCCTGCCCTCAGGCCGCCAGCCGGCCAAGGCAATGGGACAGCGCCAGCGCCTCCAGGATAATGATACTTCATCCACGTTGTTCGAAACGCAGCACGGCAAAATATTGAGCGAGTTCTGAGGCAAGGATCGAGAAGTGGAGGACCTTCGACCGGTCTGCCCGCGTAATCCTGCCGGGATTTCCTTTCGCCCTGCAATCAATAGCGCGGTGCATGGCGGCGGCGGCAAGCTGGAAGATGTGCGCCTCGGCAGTTTTTCGCCGGATAGAAGTGAAACGCTAGTCGATGCACGCGGCCTCGTGCTCGCGCCAGGCTTTATTGACATCCACAATCATTCCGAGTTGTCAGGAACTCGCTATGGGAAATAGACTGCGTTGGGGAATTCTCGGCACAGGCAACATCGCCCGGCAGTTTGCCCAGGCGATGGCGTCTTCGCAGCGGGGAGCGCTGGCCGCGGTGGGATCGCGCACCCAATCTGCCGCGGACATCTTTGCTGCAGCGAATCGTGTGCCGCAGGCCTTTGGCTCATACGAGGCTGTACTGGCCCATGCCGGTGTAAATGCGGTCTACATATCTCTGCCCAACGCACTGCACCACGAGTGGGCAATCAAAGCTCTGCGTGCCGGCAAACACGTGTTGTGCGAGAAACCGATAGCGGCAAGCCGGGCGCAGGCGGAGGAGATGTTCGCTGCGGCGCACAAGACCGGCCGTGTCCTGGTCGAGGCCTTCATGTTCCGGTCCCACCCATTGACGGCTGCGTGGCTGAAGGAGATCCGCTGTGGCGCTATCGGTCAGGTGCTCCTGGTCCGTTCGAGCTTCTGCTTTTGCACCCGCCAGACCGAAGGAAACATCCGCTTTAGTCTTGGCATGGCCGGCGGCGCCTTGATGGATGTCGGGTGCTACTGTATCAACCTGTCGCGATTGATCGCGGGCGCCGAACCGGTAGCCATGGCTGCGAGCGTGAAACTG
>Ga0315284_10001735_pt1 | contig 31103 bp, 31 predicted proteins | sample YL17G09_16_MG_FD_203696 | JGI IMG/M metagenome (GOLD analysis project Ga0315284, IMG submission 203696) | Sediment microbial communities from Yellowstone Lake, YNP, Wyoming, USA - YL17G09_16 | ecosystem: Environmental > Aquatic > Freshwater > Lake > Sediment | place: USA: Wyoming | collected...
GGCTATTTCTATTACGGCGCCATCTGGTACGGCGACGAGCTGTGGAGCGGAGGCCGAATCAAGGACTATGACGGCGACGGCCGGATCACGGAGCTGGAGATTTTGCGCTGGAACGACGAAGCGCTCGGCGGACAAGGGTTCAAGAACTGGACGAAGTTCAATCATCCGCAACTTGGCGAAGTGGAGATCGGAGGATACAATCCCAAGTTCTTCCGTCAAAATCCGCCGGCGGAGTTCCTCGAGGAATGGGCCGGCAAGGAGGCCTTATTCAACCTGATGCTGGCCAAGTCTCTGCCCCAGGTGAGAATCCTATCGGCCGAGGCGAGGCCGGTGAAAAACCTCTTCGACCTGTCCTGTGTCGTCACCAACGAAGGCTTTCTGCCCACCGCTCTGAAGATGGCCGAGCGGGTAAAGATCGTCCGGCCCGACTGGGTGGAGGTCAAACTGCCCGAGGGCGCGGAGCTTGAGGCGGGCTTCAAGGCGAAAATCGAGATCGGACATTTGAAATCCGGCGAGAAAAAAGAAATCCGCTGGAGGTTCAAGGTCAAGCCCGCGGCCCAGGGTTCAGGCGCTGATGCGAAGGCGGGGCCAGCAGCTGCGACGAAAGCCGCGCCGCTCGAAGCCGAAGTGTCGGTCTTCTCCACCCGCGGCGGCGTTGAAAAAAAGAAGGTTCAAGTCCCCACTAAATAGGGCGTCAAGATGGGCTGGCATGAGCTTCTCAGCCGCATGGCCTATAATGCTTGATTTGGCCGCTTGTCAGATTTAATATTAGAATTGATTAGAAGGGGTTGAATGCAAAAAGGGCATCCAATTCTCCACTTGTTCGGAAGCAAACGGCCTGTGCTACCGGGTTTTACTTTTTATAAAGATTGAAATATTATTGTTGGCCAGCCAGCCACTCGGGGGGCAGAGAGGAAAAACAAGGATGATTAATAAAGAATTGAGAGTTTTTTATGCTTACTCCCATGTCGACGAGTCCTTGCGCAACGAGCTTGAGGTCCATTTAACCCTCTTACGCAGAAAAGGGGAAATTTGCGGGTGGCACGACAGAAAGATTCTGCCGGGCTCAGATATAAGCCCCGTTATTAGCGAGGCGCTCAACACATCTGACATTATCCTACTGCTTGTTAGTCCTGATTTTCTTGCATCGGACTACTGCTATGATGTCGAGATGCAACGGGCACTCGAGCTTCATAGGGCCGGAGAAGCGGTCATTATCCCCATCATTATTCGCCCCGTTGATTTTTCAGATGCCCCGTTCGCTACATTGCTAGCCCTGCCTACCGATGCCAAACCCGTTACTACATGGGCGAATCGCGATGAAGCTTGGTTGGATGTTGCTCGCGGGATTCGCGCCGTGTGTGAGAATATTCGGAGCATCCGCAAAACGGTCTCAAGAAAAGCCCCAGATGAGGCAGATAGTCTTCCGACTCTTGAGCCGCAGGAGTCCGACTTAGGTATCGTCGACTTTAACGCAGAGCTCGAGGTTGCCATTCAAGTTGCAGTTGCCTGCCAGACTGCAATGGGCGAGTACACTACGGATCTTACCGATAAATTCAAGGCCAGAATTCAAGAGGTATTAGAGCTTCAAGCCTCTACGTTCCCAAACAAAGCTTCAAAGTTGCGGATGATAGCCGGTTCCGTAGCAGCAGAACTTGCTGCATATGCGAAAAGACTTGAGAATACCTCGGCTGAATTGGGAGCAGCCTGGGACCGTGTTGATCGCTACTTTCCGAAGTTTCTAGACGCGATGGATATAGAAAAAGAGCGCGAGAACGCGCCGGGATTGAGGGCAGCTATGAACTCCGCTCGCGATTCATTAATTGATGCAAGAACGACAGCGCAGAGCACCAAGCAGTCGGTTGCCGATCTCGGCAAGCTTAGCGGCGCGCTCAGACTCGGAACAGCACGAGCTCAAAAAGGTCTTCAAGAGATCGCCGAGCAGTATTGGCGAATGGAGAATTCAATTCAACAGATGCTTTCTCTCATCGATAACAGGTTTGGCCATACGTAGGCCAGCCCCGAATCCTGCGTATGTGCTGGCCAATAACTTAACATGGTAGATGAGAACGGAGGCTAAACAGTGCCGCCCAATGAAGAATGGTAAACATTTAAGGCGATAGATATTGTTTTCAGTAGTGTTGATTATTTCATCTCCATATCATTAGATATAAATTGACCACCTATTTTTCAATAGTGATAATTTTAGCCAATTCTTGAATAAAATCATAACTGTCCGCATACAGGAATAGGGGGGATAAATAATATGAATAATGTCGGGAGACAGCTATTATTGCCGAGTAAATAATCATGTATAAACCAATAGGTCGATGATGCTTGACTCGGCCGCATAGCCGATTTAATATCCGTATTGATAAGAAGGGGTCGTATGGAGAAAAGGTATCCCATTCTCTGCCTTATATGGAGATTAAGAATTTGTGTTTACTATTTTATTCAGACTATGTAGTCATTACGAGGCATCGGAAGAAAGAGAAAAAGCATGACTAATGAGATTTACCGCAATCGGATGATAAGCAATATTAATCATGCAATACGAGAATCGCAGGATGCGGCTCTCTTAAATCACCCGGCCCTAATTGGTCGTGTCCGGGAGATCCTCACTGCGAGGATTATCAAGCCAATGCTGCCTTCAGGCTTTGAAGTCGGGACTGGGAAGATCGTTGACAATAGCGGTAATCAGAGCGATGAAGTCGACATCGTGATTTATAATCGGGCCGTGCTGCCGCCTGTGATGTATAGTGAGCGCGACGGAGTGTTTCCTGTTGAGTCTGCTTACTACGCAATCGAGGTAAAAAGCCAGCTCACTGCGGCCAACTTTCAAGACGCCGTGCAAAAGGGCAGAAGCATCATTGGGCTCAACGTACGTTGGACGGAGCAGGCAGAGTTTCCAAATCGCGCCCCTACTGTTCTTGTCCTTTTCGCGTTTAGCTCTGATCTTTCAGAATCATCCTCAGAGCTGAAGCGCTATGCTCGATGCGACCCAAGCTGGAGGCGAGACCCGGTGCTGAAGGCCATTTGCGTTGTCGGCCGGGGATACTGGTTCCACCGTCCAGGCCAGAATGCATGGGCTTTCCTTTCTGCGTCCAACGACCACGACGAGGTGATCGACGTCGTATCTGGCATCGTTAATACGCTTGTTAAGACTCCGCCTTTTAATCGGATCGCTCCATTGGGGCCCTATATTAGTGTGGATAGGACGGTCGTCCTCATACCCGGGTCTGATATCTAATATGCGGCTGCGCCCGGCGCTGGCTGCGCTGAGAATATGCTGATTCGAAGGGCTGCGAGCAGGCGCCGCAGGTGAGCCGCCGTCGGCAGACGACGAGGTACGTCAAACAAAAGGAATGCCATATGGACATTGAGAAGATCGACGGCTTTACACTCAAGAACATTGCACTAGTGAATGTTGTATTGGGAAAAAATGGCTGCGGCAAGAGCTACCTGCTTCGCCAACTCGAAAAGACTCTTCGCGGTTCGCCCGATTACGGAATTGTCAAATACCTCAGCCCCGAACGAGGCGGCCTCCTGCAATACGAAGCGAACATCGAGCAGAACGTTGCCGCCAATGTCAACTGGCTTGCTGAAACGCGCCGACACAATCAGGCTAGCCAGTTCCGCCAGCAGAGTGCCGCGCAGTTCCGTCGCCTTGAGATCTTCTTTCTTCGAGATATTGAGAAGAAGCTCGATCTCAGAGCGGATCCAAAGATTACTTTCGATACCACTGTGGATCGTATTAACTCCCTTCTTGAGAGAATCAGCATACAGAGAGCAGATCCCGCATTCCAGATCGTCGAGCGCCGGTCGGCGAATGCCGTAGCGCCACAAGAGATCAGTAGTGGCGAGTCCGAGCTTATTTCCCTCAGCATTGAATGTCTTATGTTCCAGAAGGAGTGCCACACGGACAAGCCGAATCTACTGCTCTTCGACGAACCAGATGTCCATCTCCACCCTGATCTCCAGGCAAGATTCGCCTTTTTTCTTCTCAACCAATTCAAGCAGCCATCATGCTCCATTATCATCGCGACGCACAGCACGGCACTCCTCTCGGCGCTTTCGCACAACGACGACACTCGCGTTGCCTTCATGCGCTTCGGAGACACTGAGATCACCTTCTCGCCGGTGAGCGACGCTCACCGAAGAGTGTTGCCTGTCTTTGGTGCCCATCCCCTGTCCAATGTATTCAATGAGGTACCAGTGCTTCTTCTTGAAGGGGACGACGACGAGAGAGTTTGGCAGCAAGCGATAAGAAGCTCGCGAGGTAAAATCCGCGCATATCCTTGTGCTGTCGACGGTATTGATCAGCTCAACAGCTATGAAAAAGAAGTCTCAAAAATCATTCAGGCTGTCTACGACAATGCAGTTGGCTATTCCATTAGAGACAGAGACGATATGCCCGAAGATATTGGGGACATTCCCCCAATCCGGCGCATGAGGCTCAGTTGCCGGAATATTGAGAATCTTCTCCTCTCGGACGAGGTTCTCACAATGCTCGGGACCTCATGGGAGACCCTGCGCGAGAGAATCGATTCCTGGCTAGCCAAAAATCCTGAGCATCCTCACTACGCTATGATGAAAGCGTTTTCGGAAGTCGGCTACGACCGCAAGCAAGCTGACGTGAAGGAGTTGCGGATTGACTTAGTCGCCCTTCTCGGTACCAACAAGCCTTGGGAGGTCCTTATCGGTCAAGCCATCGCTTCGATCGTGGGCGTACAACCTTCCATAAGCCCAACATCTCTTTCAGCCTTTCTCGGGCCAAGGGTGGTCTCGGAGCTTCTGCAACAGCGCATAGCAGCGGCCTGATCGGCCGGACACTTGACAGGAGGGGATACGGTCGAAATCAGGGCATGTCCCAAAATGTCGTTCAGAACGTACAGGGCGGCTCAAGCGAGATCAGCGAGACCATTTCCCTCGGCAAGATATCAATCCGGGCGGCTGTTACAGTGACTTTTGAACTCAGGAAATGATTATCGTCCCAAGGAGTGCAGACGATACAAAAGGGCGCCCATGGGAAAACCAAAAATATCATTGATTATCCCAGCATACAATGAGGGAAAATTCTTGGGCGAAACCCTCGATTCAGTCAAAAAGGCAATAGAAAATTATAAATTTCAGTCATTGATAGAAATCATCGTTGTCAACAACGGTTCCACGGATGATACAGAAAACATTGCGAAGAGATTCGACGCCCGGGTTGTTTTTGAAAAGGAAAGGCGCATTGCCTCTGTTAGAAATAGAGGGGCTGATGTTGCGGAAGGGGAGATTATCGGTTTTCTGGACGCTGACAGTTGCATAACACCGAATATGTTCAACTCTATTGATGAGGTGATGTCTTCTGACGAATATATTGGCGGAGGGACTGATATCAAGGTCGATAGACGCTCGTTGGGTATTTTTTGCACCTATTTCATCACGACTTATCCCGCGAGGTGGTTACTCGGAATCGCTGGTGGGTTGATTTTTACAGACAAACAAACGTTTCGGGAACTGGGAGGATTTGACGAGAGCCTTTATTGCTCGGAAGATAGCAAATTTGTCTTAGATCTGAAGAAGTACGGGAAACGAAAAGGAAAGAAGTTTAAGATTATCACGGATGATTATGTGATTTCTTCGGCGAGATCGTTTGATAGATTCGGAGATTGGTTCTATTTTAGGAACTTCCCTAGAATCTTGTTCAGCATGAAAACAATATTCAAAGACAAAGATTTTGCAACGAAATATTGGTATGATGCCGAGAGATAACCAGATAAGACGCACACTTAACATGCGGCTAAACACGGACGCGGCTTCGCCGCGCCGGTTAACCGCAGCATTAGACGGCGAAGCGAAGGAGATTGTTGTGAAAGAATCGAAAGATTATCCTTACACAACTCGCCTCGACATTTATTACCGACCGCTCGAAGTAGTGAACGTGCCCGCCTTGGTCGAAGCCTGCACGGATCAGTGGTTTAATCAAACGCTTTGCCTGGTAAACGATTCTGTTGTTCGGCTTGGAGTTGTGAAGGGCGAGTATCACTGGCATAAACACAACAATGACGATGAATTCTTCTTTGTGATCGAGGGGCGCCTTTTGGTCGACTTAGAAGCGAGAACAGTGGAACTGGAACCGCGCCAGGGTTTGGTTGTGCCGAAAGGGATCATGCATCGCACCCGCGCTCCTGAACGAACCGTAATTCTAATGGTTGAAAATACTGGAATTGTGCCTACTGGCGATGCCTGATAGCCGGTTGAAGTTGGACGCCAGACCTGGCAGGATTTATCTAACGGCGTTTTTCGAAGTCGGTAGCAGCGCGGTTGGGTTATGCCCAACTATGGCGTCTGGCACAAGGAGGTGACATGAAGAAATTGTGGATTGCGTAGGACAGCGGCTTTAGGCTCCTAGCGAGGGATCGGCACTTGGCGGCTTCAAGATGGGAAGGACTGATGGAGAGAGAGAAAAAAATGAGGCTGAATAAAAAACGAAGCGGAATGGTTCTCTTTGCCGGACTCCTTGCTTTATTATGGGCGGTTCCCAGGAACGTTCCGGGCGCTTCAAAGGCTTGCGGCAAACCGAAATCCGAGGCCGAGATCCGGGCCCTCCTCCAGAAATGGCGCGACCAGGTCAGGCCCGGCCTGCCTGCCCTGGAGGTGAAGCTTGTCGAGGAAGAGACATCCCCTCTTCCCGTCGACCTGCCGGCTGGGCAGCTCAGCGTTACATTTGAAGATTCCGAGACGAAAACCGATATGAACATCAAGCTCAAGGCCCAACGGCGAGACATGGCCTATGCTCTGGCTGGTTTCGGCTACACGTTTCTGGGCGGAAATTTCGCCGGTCAGGAGAAGATGAAGGATGTCGGCTTTTGGTGCTTCCTTGAGGCCTGCTTGCTCAAAATGATTTCTCCCCATCTCCTGAACGTCGGCTTCCATCTCAACGAACGGGGGGCCTATGATGACGCCCTGAGCATCTTATGTTATGCGGCGGCGCTGAACCCGAAATCGCCGGCTGTCCACAACAACCTGGCCTACAACCTCGCTGCCAAAGGGAATTTCAAGGAGGCTGTGGATGAGGCCGCGCAGGCCAGCTCCTTGGAGCCCGGGAAGGATTCCTACACTCAGCGCCTGAAACATTATGGTCAACAGGCGGGCCTGAACGTGGATCATCTTGTGGCCAATTCAGGGGCGCCGGGCGCGGGCCAGAAGCCTTATTCCCAGGCCTATGACGAGCTGCTGACTTTGCTCACTCTAAAATATCAGTCCTACAGTATGAACTATCTCAACATGCAGACGCAGAGCCTGTTCATGAAATATTTTTCCGGAAGGCCGGGCAGTGCCCGGGCCGCGTTTGATGAACGGCTGATGGCCAGCGAGAAACAAAACAACGCGTGCCTGAAAGCATGCCAGCCCCAGCCGGGTATTATTCCTGCGGGACTGCGCCGATGTCAGTGCCAATGCGATCTGGCCTATCGCCAGAGGAACTACTCCGCTAACGCACAGTACTACCAGGAATGCGCGCAGGCCTGCCAAGCCTGGAGCGAGGCGGCTCTCAAAGCCGCTGACCTCTTGAACGTTGAATTGGCCGGAAAAATCGAGGCGCGGCAAAAAGCGTTGTCCCCCCAAGAGTTCGAAGCAGCGGGCGAATATCTGGATAAGCTCTATTTCCAGGCCGTGGAAATGATTGAAGGTTTCATCAAAGTCCATCTGGCCGAGGGCGCCTACCCGGAGCTCCTCGACCGCTGGAAAGCTGTCCAGGACCAACAGCGCGAATGCGCCGTCAGGCCGAGCGAGAATGATCCGGGGAACCCCGAGGATTTCTTCGGCCGGAGGCCTCCGATGCTAAGAAGAAAGGTCTCCCAGAGCGGCAAGCCCTGGAATATCTGGTTCTTTTTCGGCGAGCTCAGGTTGTATCCTGACGACACTGCACGGCTGAGCCTCGGGCGCAAGGGGATCGCCAGCTTGAAGTTTAAGTTCAATTTCAGGACCTATGATTTTGGGGCCGGGGTCGGTCTCGGCCTAAACGCCGGGAAGCTGATGGGGCCGGCGGGCGGGCAAGCCTTCAACCAGCTGTTCAAATTCGAGTTCTTTGCCATGGCCGACTCCAAAAAGGGTCTTAACTACGGCTTGGAGACGGGCCTGCGAACCCTGAAATACGGGCCCATCTCCATGGGAGACCAGGTTGTGACCCTTGAAAATTGAAGACTTCCGCTTAAATATTGATAAAATCGTAAAGACGAAGATCATTTGCTGATTGTTGCCGTTCTTCTGAGCCTGGCGGTCGGTGAGGCGACTCAGGCCACCGCCGATTGGAAGCCGCTTGCTCCTGGCCTAGAGCTCAGATTTCTCGTTGCAAAAATACCAAGCCCTGTAGGCGATTCACGGATCGTTGTATTGCGCATTGATCCGACATTCTGGCAGCTGGAACTTGTTGGCCGGAGCAGCACAGGCGAATCAGCAGGCCGGACTGCTCGGGAGTGGGCCAAAGGCCACGGACTCGCGGTTGCGATCAACGCTGGAATGTTTGGTTCTGACCACAAAACGCACATCGGGTACATGGAATTCCGGGGCGATGTCGAGCTCGAGATCTGTGGAAGCTACGAGACCTCCTTCAGGGAGGACAACGGAAATACAACTGCCTGGCCAATTCCTAACGTCCTTGGAGTCAGACGGAGGCCGGAAGCAATCGCTCAGATAAAATAGGCGGCGCGAGGAGTTCCGTCATGAACGCTCCTGTTGATTGGCTGCTTGAAGGCGGGCCGTGGATCGGATACCGGACAAGGCTCGACTTATTGGGACAATCCGAGAAGGATCCAAAGGTCAAGGCAGCCCGCAAATCCATGCTGGCCGATCCCCCTGTCCGTCGTCTGATCAGCGAGCTCGCCGGGTGGCCGGGGACAGTCCTGTCCAGCCACAAGAGCGCCAGCCAACCCTATCACAAGCTGTCGTTCCTTGCCGATCTTGGGATCAAGGCCGACGACCTGAAAATGGATAAGGTTGTGGCGCGTATTTTAAAGCACCAATCGGGCGAAGGGCCTTTCCAACTGCCCATGAATATCCCAACGCACTTTGGGGGGACCGGCCAAGATCAATGGGCCTGGGCGTTGTGCGACGCTCCGCTGGTTGCTTACTCTTTGGTCAAGCTTGGCCTCGGTTCAAAACTCGCGGTCAAGAAAGCCGTAAAGTATCTGGCCGGACTGATCCGCGACAACGGCTGGCCCTGCGCCGTCTCAAAGGAGCTCGGCAAATTTCGCGGTCCTGGACGCAAGGATGATCCGTGCCCATTCGCGAACTTGGCCATGCTCAAGGTTTTAGCGGAACTTGAAGAGTGGCGCGAGAGCCGTGCCTGTCGGGTAGGAGCCGACGTCCTCCTCAGGTTATGGGACAAGAGCGTCACAAACCATCCGTACATGTTTTATATGGGCACGGACTTTCGCAAACTCAAGGTGCCGTTTGTCTGGTATGACCTCTTGCACGTGCTTGATGTCTTGTCCCGGTTCTCCTGGCTCAAGAAAGACGCGCGATTTCTCAACATGCTGGCCATTCTCAAGAGCAAAATGGATCGGCAGGGGCGTTTCACCCTCGAGTCGGTCTGGACGGCGTGGAAGGAGTGGGAGTTTGGACAGAAGAAAGAGCCGTCTCGGTGGTTGACATTGTCCGCCTGGCGTATTATCAGGAGAGGTGAAACTATTTCGGTGTAATTCGGCGTCCAACCCGGACGCTGAAGCGCAGCAATAGGCCGCGCAATGTGGGCTAATAGCCATGCCGCGCTGGAAGAGCGTTGCGATATGGCGCCCTGGATCGCGGGCGGTGATTATTCCGCAGTAAATTCTTTCGTCTGCCGAACAAAGAACCTCTGGCAATCTTCCCAGGAAAACTCGACGAGCATCCGGAGGTCGGGATCCTGGTCTGCATCCTCAAAGAAGACAAGGCTTTTCTGGATATGCATGAGATTGAATTGTTCTCTTCCATATTTTTTTTCGAATAAGGCCAAGACATCTTTCAACTCGATTCGCAAGGCCTTCATGATGAAGTAAAGATCGGCGAAATCTCTTTTGTTCCCCCGAGATGATATGGCGTCAACCTTGCTGCAAGCCAGATCCTCCAGAGAAGCGATGGCGACCCCCTGAAAGCTCAGTGTCGACTTGAGGAGAGGGTAGAGATAATGAAAGAAGCCTGTTTTGACATTATTTAAGCGCCCAACCAGAGTGTTGGCATCCGTATAATCAACGACGAAAGGTCCGATTTTGCGCAGCGATTGGGCAAGGGTCTGATGGGAGAATTCTTTGGCTGTAAAAAAATCCAGGTCATGAGAAATCCGATGCCCGAGCTGGAGTGCGACGGCCGTTCCGCCGGCCAGGTAATAATCCTTAAAAGGCGGCCAGGAGGACAAGGATTCCATGGCTTTTATTGTCTCGGGGGTTAAGACCGATCCGAACATAGGCTTGTTCACCGGTCATCCATGACAATCGCCCAATAGTTTTTGCTTTTGGCAGATAGATTTCTGGCGGACTTGAGGACCTGTCTTATTTCGTCGTGGGAGTAAGTCGAAAACAGCCAATCCACGGCTTCCCGGTCGCCCAGTTCCAGGATCCGCTCGATGATATATCTTTTATTCTTTTGGAGATCGATCCTGGACCAATCCGTCTCCCAAAAAAGTGATTGCAGGTGCCGCATCACCATTAATTATAACACTTTTCGTATCACCCAACATTCACATATTTTCAAGGATGGAAGTTGCGCGCCGCCGATTTATCCCTTCTTTTTATAGCTGACGGCCAGGCCGCTCCGGCTGTCGGGATGTATCGAAGTTTCAAAGCCGGGGTGGCTTGTTATGAACTCATAATATTCCGCCGTCCCCATGGCTCCCCGGCGGAATCCCCGGCTGCCCGCCCGTTGGGCATGGACGTTGTGGGCGGCCAGGCATCCCCCGATATCCAGCTTGGGGATGATCGCTCGGGCATAGTTGACGTACCAGTCCTTGTCGGCGTCGATAAAAACAAAGTCAAAGGGCCCGGCTAGGTCGTTGACCAGCCGATGGGCGTCGGCCAGCCGCGCGTCGATATAGGCGCTGAGCCCGGCTTCTTTAAAATTGGCCAGCGCCTGTCTATACCGCCCCTCGTCGATCTCGATGGTAATGAGCCTGCCCCCTGTCTTGCTGAGGGCCCAGGCCATCCATATCGCCGAATGCCCGGTGGATGTCCCGATTTCCAGCGCCTTCTTATATTGATTCTTTAGGATAAGATCATAAAGCGCCTGCCCGTCCGCTTCGGGAACGTTCATATCCTGCCAGGAATATATGTGGTTGTTAAGAAAGCTTTTAACCTTCAGATCGAGGGCTTGGTCTGTATCGGCTTTAGGGGTGATGACGCCGGCGTGGACATGGAAGCCGCATAAGACCAGCAGCGCGGCCAGGAGTACGATGTTTGACGTAATTTTTTGAGCCATAAAACTCTCCCTCTTCCCGAGTATAAGCTTATCCGCATGGATTTCGACGATTTCCGCAGGCATTTTCTTCCCAGAAGGCCGACACCCCTGGCGGCCGATAGCTTGACTTGGCTGCGGGGCTAATTTAATATCCGCTCGCAATAGTGGACATACCTGCCCTGGTCGCGGCGCAAACCGATCAGTGGTTCAATCAAACGCTTTGCCAAGCAAACGATTCGGTCGTTCGCCTTGGAGCCGTGAAGGGCGAGTATCATTCAGACCCGGCCTGCGGCGAGATAGCTTGCGCGCGGCGTTGGGCGGCAGATAGGAGGGAGTCAATGAGCAAAAAGTTGTACCTGATCATCTCAGGTGCCATCTTTCTCCTGGTTGGGATCTTCCATCTCCTGAGGCTCATATATCACTGGCCGATCGTAGTCGGGACGAGGGCGATCCCCCATTTGCTGTCGTATGTCGGTTTTCCGGTTTCAACCGGGTACAGCGTCTGGGCGGCCTGGCTCCTCCGCCGCAGGAAATAAATCCGAAATACAAAGTTGCATCTTGCCTTACCCGCCGAGTTTCCATAGAGTGAGCTAAGGAGAACCCGAGCCGGCCGGGCAGCTGAGCTCGAGGCCGCAAGAACCATAGGAAGAAAGGTGAGGGCCATGAAAGCTGTCGTCGTGTACGAATCCTTGTGGGGGAACACCGCCGCGATCGCCCGGGCCATCGCGGAAGGCATCGGACCCGGAACTCAAGCGCTCTCAACCGCCCAGGCCTCAAGCGCGGCGATATCGGGCGCCGCCCTCATCGTGGCCGGCGCTCCGGTGCTGGGCTTCAGGCTTCCTTCCGACAAGATGCTCAAAATGATCGGCGAGACTCCTGGCAAGAATCCGGTGGCCCCCGACCTCTCGCAGCCGTCGATGCGCTCCTGGCTCGACACGCTCCCCAAGGGGAGCGGCCGCTCGGCCGCGTTCGAGACCCGAATCTGGTGGTCGCCTGGGGGCGCCACGGCGGCGATCGTTCGCGGGTTGGAGAGCGCTGGATACCGGCCAATCGCCAAGCCCCGCCGCTTCATCGTGAAGGGAAAGAACGGTCCCCTCCGCGACGGCGAGCTGGAACGAGCGAGGCTCTGGGGAGCGGATCTGGCCCAGGCGATGAAGTGATAGGCCGACGTCCATCGGCGCTCGTCGGCCCAGTCGTCGGCCGGCTGCTTGACTTTGAAGGCACGGGGATTCCTGGCTAACCGGATTTATCCGATCTGTGCTTCCTTTATTACGCAGCCTGTGTATTCATTGTTCGGAAACAGTAAAGGAGAAGGAATATGCAAGCGCGCGGACCACTCATGATGGAACATCGTCTAATCGAAAAGATGCTGGCTGTGATTCAAGGCGCGCTGGAGCGTACCGCTCAAACACAGTCCATCGATCCGTACTTTGTCGATACGGTTGTTGACTTCATCCAGGTTTACGCCGATCGCACACACCACGGGAAAGAAGAAGACGTTTTGTTCAAGAACCTTCGGATGAAAGGCTTGTCCCATGATGATGCGCAGCTCATGAACGAACTGATTGAAGAGCATGTCTTCGGCCGCCAGACGACCAAAGCCCTGGTGGATGCCAACGCTCGCTACCGTAAAGGGGATGGGGCAGCCCTTGCCGAAGTGACAGCCCGCCTCAAGACGCTCGCCGATCTCTATCCAAAGCATATCAACAAGGAAGATAAAACATTTTTCCCCGCCGCCCAGGCTTACCTCTCCAAGGAAGAGGACCGGGCCATGATTGCCGAGTTTTGGGAGTTTGACAGAAAGATGATCCAGGAGAAGTACAAGGCCGTGGTCAAAGGCCTTGAAGGAGCATGAGGGCTGTCAGCGGCGTTTGCGGGCTGTCGCCTACGTGCGCTAGACTATGAGCGCCGGACGCAATTTCTCGGCGCTGTTTAGCTCTGGTGTCTCCCGGCGAGTCCGTCAGAGAATAAAAATAACTATCAAGGACAACGATTGTGAAATCAAAACAGGATATCAAGAGGGAATACAAAGAACGGCAGAAACCCGCCGGCGTCTTCCAGGTGAAGAATATCGCCAACGGCAAAGTGTTGCTGGGAAGCAGCCTGAACCTGGAAGGCCCCTTGAACGGTCATAAGTTTTTACTGACCATCGGGCAACATCGCAACGAAGCGCTGCAGAAAGAATGGAATGAATATGGCCCGGATAAGTTCGTCTTCGAAATTCTGGAAACGGTGAAAGTCAAAGACGATCCAAACTTCAGCCTGGCCGCTGAATTGAAGCTGCTGGAGCAGATCTGGCTGGAGAAACTTCAGGCCTTCGGCGCGCAAGGCTACAACACCGACACACATATTCGTCAGGCCTAAGGTGCTGGTATAATCAATGCCGGGCCGCTTCCAGGCGGGAAGCCTTCGCCTATGGAGGACGCTATGATCCTCGGAATTATCTTGGCAGTTGCCGTTCTGGTTTTACTTCTTTTGATATATGGCTTATCGCGGATCAACCTTCCTCGGAAGCCCGGATTCGAGGGGATAGAAGATTTTGAAGCTGCTCAAGCCTACGACCGAATCAGCCGCTGGCCGCAGTTTCGCCTGCTCCGCCGCATGATTGCGGGGAAGCTGGCCAAATATCAGCCGGCCGGAACGCTGGCGGACATCGGTTGCGGCCCGGGCCGCCTGACCACTTTGATCGCCCAAAGGCACCGCCATCTTCGCCTCTTAGGACTGGACGCTGCGGAGGAGATGATCCGCACCGCAACATTGAATGCCTCCTCGCTGGGTCTCTCCGGCCGAGTCCAATTCCGCCAGGGAGATGTCCGCAGCCTGCCTCTGCCGGCCGATACGCTCGACTTCGCCATCAGCACGCTCTCCCTGCACCATTGGTCCGACCCCGGCCGCGGTTTGGCCGAGATCCACCGCGTTCTCAAGACAGGGGGGCAGCTTTTCTTATTCGACCTGAGGAGGGATCCTCGCCGTTTCTTCTACTGGCTGCTGAGGTTCGGACAAGCGGTCGTAGTGCCCGGCGGGCTTCGGCGCATCAACGAGCCGCTGGGTTCGCTCCTGTCCAGCTACACTCTGGCCGAGCTTCAAGCGCTTTTGGCCCGGTCTCCTTTCAAGGAATTCAGGATAGAGGGGCGTGCCGGATGGGTATTCGCTTGGGCCGGCAAGGGCCGATCAGGGGCGTCCCGACAAATCGCTGAAGACAGATAAAGGCACCAACATGACAACCTATCACCCGTTTCGTTCGGCCGAAGCGAAAGAGAAATATCTGAAGCTCTACGATAAGAGGGCCGAGAAATGGCCGGTCGTTTCGGAATCCAGGATGGTTGATACTTCTTACGGTCAGACATTTGTCCGTATCAGCGGACCGGCCGGGGCGCGGCCGCTGGTGCTCCTCCACGGCGTCAGCGGCAATTCCTTGCAGTGGCTGCCGAACATAAAAGCCCTATCGGGGAGCTTCAGAACCTATGCCCTAGACAATATTTATGACAATGGAAGGAGCATATACGGGAGACCTATGGCGAGCCCGGATGATTTTGTGAACTGGCTTGAGGAATTGTTCAAGGCCCTTGATTTGGGCGACCAGGTCAACCTGATGGGCCTTTCTTACGGGGGCTGGCTCACCGCCCAATACGCCCTTCGTTTTCCGAAACGGCTCGATAAGATTGTCCTCATAGCCCCGGCGGCTACGATATTGCCCATATCATTCAAATGGATCGTCCGGGCCGTGCTGTGTGCGCTCTCCCATCGGCATTTCACCAGAAGCTTCATGTATTGGCTGTTGGAAGATTTGGCCCGCCAGGGCCCATCGGGAAAAGCCTTGCTGGAAGAATACGTTGAGGAAGCCCATCTGGCCTTTCGAAGCTTCAAGACAAAGCGCCTGGTCAATCCCACTGTTTTGAAGGATGAGGAATGGCGGAGGATAAAAGTGCCAGCCCTTTATTTGGTGGGCGAAAATGAAAAGATTTATTCGGCCCGGAAAGCCATACAGCGGCTTAATGAAGTGGCCCCTCAAATCAAAACGGAACTGATTCCTCAGGCCGGCCACGACTTGACCATTGTGCAGGCTGAGATGGTCAATAATAAAGTCCTGGGATTCCTGAAAGGATAGGACGTCTGGTGGTCATCAGGCGGGGCCTATGAAAAAATACTTGCCCAAGGTCGTCGAGGTATTTAGGATCTTAGCTTTTGCCGAGATCCTAGCGGCGGCAATCTACGTGGCCTGGAAGGATTTATGAAAAAGACTTATGGAATTCTCTTTGACCGGATTACTGCCGGCCTGCCGGCGGCTCTGGCTGTCGTGCTTAAAACCAGGGGTTCGGCGCCCCAGGCGGCCGGGGCTTCGGCGCTCTTTTCCGGCCGAGGTCTTCTGTGCGGTACGGTGGGCGGGGGTGTCCTGGAAGCGACGGCCGAGAAGAAAGCCCGCCGGGCATTGAGGCAAAAGCAGGCTTTGGTGTTGGATTTCAAGTTGGATGAAGGCCCCTCCGCAGAAGAAGGTGCCCTGTGCGGCGGAGAGGTCAAGGTCCTTATCGACCCCAGGCCGGACAAGGACCGGGCCGTTTGGCTGAGGATGGGGCGATCCCGGGAGGCGCGGCAGCCGGGCCTGCTGGCGACCCATCTGCTCCTGAAGAAAAATGGCAAGGTGATTATCCAAAGACTATGGCTGGAAAGGCCGGCTTCCGGCCGGCCGAAGCTTCAGCCGCCCTTCTCAACTTTCCGGAAAGAGATCATGGCCGCGGGAAAGGACGGAAGGATCCGGTTTGCGGAGCGGCCTCCGGCCGGCCTGTTCCTCGAGCCGTGGTCTCCCCCGCCCCGGCTTATCATCGCCGGCGCCGGGCACATCGGCCAGGCCGTCGGCCGGCTGGGGACCATGCTCGATTTCGAGGTCACGGTCATTGACGATCGTCCGGAATACGCCAACGCCAAAAGGTTCCCCGAGGCCGCCAAGATCATCGTCGCTGACATCGGCCGGGCGGTCCGGGAGACTCCGCTCGGAGCGGATGCCTACCTGGTTATCGTGACTCGCGGCCACGCCCGCGACGCCGACGCCCTGCGGGCCGCGGTCAAGCGGCCGGCGGCCTATGTCGGCATGATCGGCAGCCGCCGCAAGGTCCGGCTCCTGCGTCGCCTTTTCCTGGAGCGAGGCTGGGCGACGCCCGGGCAGTGGGCCCGGATTCATACGCCAATTGGGCTTCCCATCGGCTCCCGGACCGTGGCCGAGATCGCGGTCAGCATCTCTGCCGAGCTGGTTAAGATTCGACGAACGCAAAGCAATTGATGCAACAAGGTCTAAATTTCTCCGCAGCTGTGAATAGCCGGGAGGGGTGGCACGGCGAAGGGGCTCCCCACCCGCGCGCAGCCTGGCGAGCACGGATGGGGAAGAGCCGTGACAGGAGGGAGAGACTATCCTCATGAAACGCACAATCTGGGCCATCGTCCTGGCCGCCGGCGAATCCCAGAGGATGGGCGCGCCCAAGCTTCTCCTCCCCTTCGGCGGAAAAACCGTGATCGAGGCCGTCCTGGATTCGGTCAAGGCCTCGGCCGTGGATGGGATCTTGGTGGTGGTCGGCGGGTGGGCGGCCCCAGTTGAAGAAAAGGCAAAGCCCTACGGCGCCCGGGTGGCGCTGAACCCCGACTTCCGCTCGGGAATGTTGAGCTCGGTCCAGTGCGGTTTCCGGCAACTTCCGCTAGAGGCGGAAGCCGCCCTCATTTTCTTGGCCGACCAGCCGGCCATAAAACCTTATGTGGCCGAGGCCTTGGTCAAGGCCTTCAGACACACAGGCCGGGGAATCGTCATTCCGGTCTTCGACCGCCGCCGGGGGCATCCTATCCTGATCTCCGCCCATTACCGGGCAGAGATCGGATCACTCGACCCCGAGGTCGGCCTGCGCCAGCTCCTCGACCGCCATCCCCAGGACGTCCTGGAAGAGCCCGTCGATGACCCGGCCATCCTGCGCGACTTGGACACTCCGGAAGATTATGTGAGGGAAACCAAGGATTGACGGCCGGGGGTGTCTAATCTAAAGTATTGTTTCATATTTCGCGTATGAGGAGCTTGTTATGAAGAGATCGCATCTCATCCTTCCGGTGCTTGTTCTAGCCATCGCCGCTTCCCTGGCTTGGGCGGCCCAGGCGGTCAATGTCAGCGGCGAATGGGAGATGAAAGTGACCACCCCCCGCGGGGAACGGATCTCCCCGCTCAAATTCGAGCAGAACGGCGAGAAGCTGATTGTCACTACGACCAACCGTGCGGGTGAGGAGATAACGGGCGAGGGAACGCTCAAGGACAGCGACATCCAGTGGTCCATCGTCCGGTCCACCCCCCGCGGCGAGTTCACGGTGACCTATACGGGCAAGGTCGAAGGCGACACGATGAAAGGCCAGGCGGCCATGGGCGACATGGGCACCATGGACTGGACGGCCGCCAGGAAAAAGCCCTAGCCAACGAACCGGACTTTCTTCCAAATCATTCGGATCGTGTTCAACAGGGAGGCCGGCGGGCCAGGGCTCGAGGTTGGCTTAAAAGAATAGGGGTGGGGACTGTCCTCCCCTAACTGCCCGCGCCGGCATCGAAGAAATCCCGTCGCCTGAAACCGAACAGGGGAGGAATCAGTTTAGAGAACAAGGAAGATTTCCGGGCCGCCTTCGTCCAAATTTTGGACGGAGGGCTCCGGGCCATGCCAGAGCCTGATGGAAGAACGAGAGCTAGTTCGACAGTCCCAGGAAGGGGACAAATCAGCTTTTGCTCTTCTGGTCCAAAGGTATAAGACGAAAGTGCACGGTTTAGCTTACAGTTTCACCCGCGACGCCGTCTTGGCCGACGACCTGGCCCAGGACATTTTCCTTAAGGCCTGGTTCGGCCTGGCCCGTTTCAAGGGCCGCTCGGAATTCGGGACCTGGCTCTACCGGATTTCGGTCAATCATATCAAGGATCATTTGCGCAAAAGGACGGCTTCCCGGGAAATCCCGCTGGAAAGAGCCGCGAACCAGGTCCGGGCCGCCGAAGCCGGCCCGTCGGCCGGCAACCGGGCCGAGGACCAGGAGCAAAAGGCCGACCTCGTCCGCCGTTGTCTGGCCGGCCTGCCGGAGAAATACAGGGTCATCCTGACCCTGCGGGATATTCAAGGCCTTTCCTATGGAGAGCTTTCCCGGGCCTTGGACCTTTCGGCCGGAACGGTCGATTCCCGGCTGTTCCGGGCCCGGAAACTGCTGCGGGAAAGAGTGGAAACTTTCAAGGAAGGAGACAGGAGGGAGCCATGAACTGCCGAACGGCGGAACGATGGCTGCTGCGCCGGCATGACCGGCGCTTGTCGCCGGACAAGGAGCAGGAGCTCGACACTCACCTGCGGGCCTGCCCCGTTTGCTCGGCCAGGGAGGTCGGTTACCGGGCGCTGTTTGCGGATCTCGGCCGGGAGACGGCCGCGCCGCCGCGACCGCTGTTCTGGGAGCGGCTGGAGGCCAGGATCGTCGAGAAGGAGCGGGAGAACGGCTGGGGTCTGGTCCGGCTGTTCTGCCGGCGGGCCATTCCCGTGTCATTGGCCCTGTCCGGGCTCGTCCTGGCCGCTGTCCTCCTGTTTTCGCCGGCGCGGGAGACGCCGTTCAGCTCCAGCGAAAGCTTGCTCCTGAGGGACGACAACCCGCTGGTCGAAACCAAAAGCCTGCTCGACAACAACAAGCTAGAGGATAAGAACATGATGCTCATATTCGCTTCGGTGGAGGATTATGCTCCGCCCCAAGGGAGACTCCCATGAAAGGCCGGCCGACCCTGTGGCTGGTGGCCGCTCTGGTGCTGGTTTTCCTGGCCGGCGCGGTGAGCGGTGTTTTCCTGGACCGCTCTGTTCTATCGCGCCGGGGCGGCGAGGCGCGAAAGCCTCCCTCCCATTTTCCCTCGCTGGAAATAATGGCCCGCGAGCTCAGCCTGTCCGCCGACCAGCAGGCCCGGATTAAAGAGATCTTCGAGCGCAACGAGGTGCGCTTCCGGGAGCTGAGGGGCGATATCCGCAAACACCTCGATGATATCCGGAATCAGCTCAAGGACGAAATCGATAAAGTCTTGACTCCGGAACAGATCAGTAAACTTCAAAAGATGATCGAAAGGCATATGGACAGCGCGCGGCGGGATTCCAATCAACACCATCGCGACGGCCGCTATCGTCCTCCAGTCGATCAGAAAGAAGGAGAAAGGCAGTGAAGAAAAAGCTCATTATCGGCGGCATCGCCCTGGTCGTTGTCGTGGCCGTGATCCTCTGGCTTACGGTCTTCAACAAAAAAAGCAACGGCCAGAACACCTTCAAAACAGATGCCATCAGCCGGGGCGACATCGAAGCCCTGGTGGTGGCCTCCGGCACTCTCAACCCGGTGGACATCGTGGATGTCAGCACCCAGGTTTCCGGGCGGCTGGCCAAGGTCCTGGTCGACTTCAACTCCAAAGTCAAAGCCGGCCAGCTGGTGGCCGAGATCGATCAGTCGAGTTTCCTGACCAGGCTCGATCAGAACCAGGCCAACTACCGCAGCGCCCAAGCCGCCCTGGACGGGGCGCGGGTGACCATGGAGAACGCCAAGAAAAAATTCGAGCGGGCCCAGCGTCTGTTCGAGAAGAACCTCATTTCCTTTGAGGAGAAGGAAAATTCCGAGACCCAGTACCTGAGCGCCGAGGCCGACCTGAAGTCCAGCGAAGCGCGGCTGGAACAGGCCCGCTCCCAGCTCGACTCGAGCAAGGTGGACCTGAGCTATACCGTCATCCGATCGCCCATCGACGGCATTGTCATCAGCCGCAACGTCAATGTCGGCCAGACCGTGGCCGCCAGCTTTCAAGCGCCCATCCTGTTCCAGATCGCCAACGACCTGTCCAAGATGCGGGTGGAGTGTTCCATAGACGAGGCTGATATCGGCAAGGTCCAGGAGGGCCAGGAGGCCCGCTTCAGCGTGGACGCCTTCCCCAACGACAACTTCGTCGGCAAGGTCAGCCAGGTCCGCTACTCGGCCACCGTGCAGCAGAACGTCGTCACCTACACGGCCATCGTCGATGTCAACAACCCCGACCTCAAGCTGCGGCCGGGCATGACCGCTACGGCGTCCATCCTGACCGGCCAGGCCCGCAACGTCCTGCGCGTGCCCAACATCGCCCTGCGCTTCCAGCCCGACCTGACGGCGGAGCAGTTGACGGCCATCGTGAAGAAGACGCGGGAGGAGATGATGGCCAAGCGCCAAGCCTCCGGCCAGGGCCAGGCCGGTGGAGACGGTTCGCGGCCGGAGGGCCGGACAGAGAGCTCAGCCGGAGCCCACACAAACAGCGGCCAGGGCCTGCCGACTTTGGGCGGACAGAATGCCGGAGAGGGCGCTCCCTCTCCGGAAATGATCGCCCGGATGAAGCAATCCGCCCGCTCGCGCCAGATGGCCCGCATCTGGGTCGAGGAAAACGGCCAGCTCCGGCCGATCTTCATGAGGACGGGCGTCACCGACAACACCTACACCGAGGTCAAATGGGGCGACCTTAAGGAAGGCCAAAAGGTGATCACCGGCTACACCCTCTCCGCCGAGCAGCGGCAAGGCTCCCGGCCGCCCGGAGGGATGATGTTCCTCCGCCGCTAGTCTTTTTCCCCCTGATTTTCGTATAGAAGGACATATAAGGATTAAAAATCATGCCGACCGATACCATCATACGGTTGGAAGATGTAAACCGGATCTACCATATCGGAGAGACTGAAGTCCGGGCTCTGCAGGGCGTGTCCGGCACCATCCGGCGGGGCGAGATTATCGCCATCATGGGACCCTCCGGGTCCGGGAAATCAACTCTGATGAACATCCTGGGCTGCCTGGACAAGCCGACCGGGGGGAAATATTTTCTGGAGGGAGAAGAGGTCTCCACCCTGGAGAAGAACAAGCTGGCCCGAGTCCGGAACATGAAGATCGGGTTCGTTTTCCAGAGTTTCAACCTGCTGGCCCGGACCACGGCCCTGGAGAACACCGAACTGCCCATGCTTTACGCCCATGACGGAAACCCTAAGAATGCCCGAGAGAAAGCCCTGCAAGCCTTGTCCCTGGTGGGGCTGGAAGGCCGGGAGATGCACAAGTCCAACCAGCTTTCGGGCGGGGAGCAGCAACGGGTGGCCATCGCCCGGGCTTTGGTCAACAGCCCGTCCATCCTCCTGGCCGACGAGCCCACCGGCAACCTGGACAGCAAAACAGGCGAGGAGATCATGAAGATCTTTGTCCGCCTCAATAAAGAGAAGGCCATCACCGTCATCCTGGTCACTCACGATCCCGATGTTTCGGGGGTGGCTTCACGCAGGATCCATCTCCGCGACGGGCGGATCGTGCACGAGGAGAAATCTTGAGCCGCCTCCGGCGGCCGAGGGGTATGACATGAACGTATTGAGAATCAGCAAAATCTCACTCAGGGCTTTGAGCCGGAATAAGATGCGCTCCTTCCTGACCGCCCTGGGCATCATCATCGGCGTGGCGGCCGTCATCGCCATGATCAGCATCGGCACCGGCGCCAAGACGGCGGTCGAGGAGCGGTTCAACGCCATGGGCACCAACCTGCTCTTCGTCCGGGCCGGCAGCCACGATTCCCACGGTGTCCGCGGCGGCACCGGCACCTTCACCAACCTGTCGGACGCGGACGCCAAGGCCATCCAAGCACAATGCGATGCCGTCCGCTATGTCTCGCCCAACATCTCCACCCGGGCCCAGGTGGTGTACGGCAATAAGAACTGGAACACCTCCATCCAGGGAGTGGGGGACAAGTACCCCCTCGTCCGGAACTGGACGCTGACCGACGGCGTCTTCTTCGACGAAGCCCAGGTCCACTCGGCGTCCAAGGTCTGCGTCCTGGGCAGCGAGGTCAAGGCCAACCTGTTCGAGTCCGAGGACCCCATCGGCCAGGTCATCCGCATAAAGAAAATCCCCTTCCGAGTCATCGGCGTGCTCAAGTCCATGGGCGAGTCGGGCGGCTTCTTCAACCGGGACGACATGATTGCCGTTCCCTATACCGCCGTCCAGAAGAAATTGATGGGTGTAGACTACATCGGCTCCATAGACGTCTCGGCGGCTTCGGCCTCCCAGACGAGCGAGGCCCAGCGCCAGATCGAGGATGTGATGCGGCTGCGGCACAGAATCGCTCCGGGCGCCCAGGACGACTTCAACGTGGGCAACATGTCGGAGATCGCCCAGGGGGCCGAACAGTCCACCCAGATTCTGACCAATTTGCTGGGCGGCATCGCCCTGGTGTCACTCATGGTGGGCGGCATCGGCATCATGAACATCATGCTCGTCTCGGTCACCGAGCGGATCCGGGAGATCGGCATCCGCATGTCGGTCGGCGCCCGGGAAAAGGACATCCTCCTCCAGTTCCTGACCGAAGCCGTGACCCTGAGTGTCATCGGAGGCCTGTTGGGCATCGCCTTGGGGATAGGCGCCTCCCAGCTCATGTCCAAAATCGGCGGCTGGCGGACGGTGGTTTCCAGCGGGTCGATCCTGCTGGCCTTCCTCTTTGCCGCGTCGATCGGGATCGTTTTCGGGTTCTATCCCGCCCGCAAGGCCTCCAAGCTCGACCCGATCGAGGCCCTCCGCTATGAATGAACGCCCGATTGTGATAAAAATGACCGTTTGATCGTCGGGTTTATTGAAAGCAAGGAGTACCCAGTCATGAATAAAAGAACAATAGGCGCACTAGGGCTGATCCTCTTCCTCCTGGCCGGACCGTTGGCCGCCAGGGCGCAGACGCCGCCCGCCCCGGAGAAAATCCTCAACCTGACCCTCGAGGACTGCATTCTCAAAGCGCTCAAGAACAACTACGACCTGGCGGTCCAGGTCATGAACCCGGAGCTTTCGGACATCGCCGTGTCTCTGGCCCAGGAGAAGTTCATCCCCAGCCTGTCCTTCAGCTACCTCCACCGGGACACCAATCAAGCGTCCTTTTCCTGGCTGGACGCCTCGGACAAAACGATCCAGCTCAGCGACAACTATACGGCCCAGTTCATCCAGGAGATCCCCTTCGGGGGCAGCTTGACCATGTCCCTGACCGGCAGCAAAACCGACTCCAATTCTCGCTTCCAGACGATCAACCCCCGCTATGGAACAACGCTGACCCTGAATTTTTCCCAACCGCTGCTCCGGGATTTCGGGCTGCGGATGAGCCAGCGGGAGATCATCGTCGCCCAGAACAACTTCGATATCTCCGAAAAGCAGTTCGTCAAATTCGTCCAGGACTTGGTCTATCAAGTGGAGCAAGCCTACTGGAACCTGGTTTACGGCATCGAGAACCTCAATGTCCGGCAGCAATCTTTGAAGCTGGCCCAGGAGCTTCTGGAGAAAAACCGCCGGTCGGTGGAGATCGGCACCCTGGCTCCTATTGAAGTCTTGACCGCCCAGGCGGATGTGGCTTCCCGCGAAGCGGACATCCTGGACGCTCAGGTTTTGGTCAAGAACTACGAGGACGCCTTGAAGGCCGTTACCAACCTGGCGGCCGAGGCGCCCGATGCCGGCGACCTGCGCCTGATGCCCGCCGACAGGCCCACTTTTGAGAAGGTCGAAGCCGGCCTGGAGCAAGCCATGGCCACGGCTATCGCCAACCGGCCGGATTTGTCCGCCACCCAGATCGATATCCAGAACAAGGAGTTCAACCTGAGCTATGCCCGAAACCAGCTCCTGCCCGACCTGAGCCTGACCGCCCAGTACTGGAGCCCGGGCGTCTCTGGAAGCATGATCCTGTACGAAAACAACGACCCTCTTTTCGGGGCCGTGATCGGGACGATTCCCGGAAACGTGTCGCAGGCCCTCAAGGATACATTCAAATTCAGATACCAGAACTGGTCGTTGGGCCTGACCCTGTCCATACCTCTGAACACGATCTTCTCCCGGGCTTACGCCGCGCAGGCCAGAGTCTCTTTGGACCAGGCCTTAGCCAGTTTTAAAGCCCAGGAACAGCAGTTGGCCCTCGAAGTCAGGAGCGCTGTTCGCGGAGTGGAGACCAACTATATGCGCGCCGAGGCCTACCGCCTGGCCCGGGAGCTGGCCCAGAAAAGGCTCGAAGCCGAGGAAGAGAAGTTCCGGGTGGGCCTGTCCACCAATTACTTCGTCCTCCAGTACCAGCGGGACCTGACCAACCAGCAGTCCATGGAGCTGAAGTCGCTCATCGACTACAACCTGTCCCTGGCCAAACTGGCCCAGGTCACGGGCGTGAGCCTTAAGGACAAAAACATCAGCCTGTCCGATATCCGGACCCGCTGATGAGTCATCGATACGCATAAACAGGCGCGTTAGCCTCGGCGGTCCTTGTTGACGACCATAGGGAATGGAAGGATAAAAGAGCGTTCCGGCGGAGGATTATGAGCAAGCCTATTTCCCATCGTTCTTTCGGTTTCTTCCTGGCGGCCTGGATTCTGGCGGCTTTAATCCTGGCGCCCCGGCTCACCTTGGCCCAGGATGATGTCCTGAGCCTGGAGGATGCCATCCGGCAAGCGCTCAGCGCCAATGAGGAGGCTTTAAGCGCCGACCAGCGTCTCATCGGGGCCAACGCCCGGCTGGTCAGGGCCAGGGCCTTTCTGTGGCCGAGCCTCAATTTGTCCGGGACCTATACCCGGCGCCCCTTCGAGGTCACCCGAAACGTCGGCGAAACAGAGATCACGGTCCAGAGCTACAACGCCATCGCCGGCTCGTCCAATTTGAGCCTGATCCTTTTCGACTCCCGCAGCATTCCGGCCCTGCAACAGGCTAGGTTCGACCGTCGGGCCGAAATCGCCGGGGTGAAGGACACCAAGCGGATGCTGGCCTTTGAGGTCAGCAATGCCTATCTTTCAGCCCTGGGCCTGGACCAGGTTTTGGAAGCTTCTCGGCGTCGCCGGGAGTTCGCCAAGCAAAGCCTGGAGGCCGCCAAGGCCCGTCATCTGGCGGGCATCGTTTCGGTCAATGACGTCACACGGGCCGAGCTCGAATTCGCCACGGCGGAGATGGGAGTGACTCAGATCCAGGGCCAGGTTGAAACGGCCTACCTCCAGCTTGGCCACCTCCTGAACGGCCCCCTGCCCAAAAAATTAAAGACGCCGGATTTTTTGTTCCAAGCCGTAGAAGGGACCGCCCCCCCCGTCGAAAAACTGATCGCCGAAGCCCAGGCCCGGCGGCCGGATATCCAGTCCCTGCGCTGGCAGAGCAAAGCCCAGCAGGCTTTGACCCTGGAACCCATCTTCAAATGGCTCCCCAGCTTCACCCTGACCGGCCAGTACCGCTATACCAACGAAGCCGGGCTGACCGGCCGCAATTTCAACTGGAATGTCGGAGTGAGCATGAGCTGGAGCATCTTCGACGGTTTCACTCGGAACGCCGATTACAGCGAGCGAAAAGCCCTGGCCGTCCAGTCCGGCCTGAGCCTGCAGGCCTCTCTGCGGAAAGTCGAGCTGGACGTCCGGGATGCCATAGTTTTGCTGGAGAGCCAAAAGGCCGCCCTCAAGTTGGCCCAGGTCACCTACGAAGTTGCGGTCAGGAACGCCAGGGAAACCACCGAGCTCTACCGGCAGGGCCTCAGCTCTGCGCTGCAAGTGGCAGACGCCATCGTCAGTCTATTCGAGGCCAACGTCGAATTCGTCCGGGCCCGGTACGGCCTGGGCGTCGCTTTTCTGGATCTCGAGGCTGCCTTGGGATTGGACCCTCTGGGAAAGGAGCCGGATATTGAGAACTAAGCCGATTTTCGCCGCAGTCGTGGCAGGCCTGATCGCCTCCCTGCTGGTTCCCGCCGGATGCAAAAAGGATTCCGAGCCCTCAGCCCCCGGCCGGAAACCCGGCGGGCCGATGGGCAAGTACGAGGTCCAGTTCCCGGTTGAGGTTGCGCCCGTGGCTGTCCAGTCGCTCGTCTATTCGGTCTTTGCCGTCGGCTCGGTGGATGCTTTTGAAAAGGTTCAGGTCACGGCCCGCGTGGCGGGCGTCGTGGATCGCGTCCTCTTCGCCGAGGGGCGGATGGTCACCCTGGACCAGGAGCTGGTAGAGATTGAGCCTGAACGATACAAACTGGCCGTCGAGGCCGCTCAAGCCTCCTATGACAAAGCGCTGGCCTCCAAGGCCGATGCCGAAGCCGGGCTTAAGCGCCGCGAAACGGTCATCGCCCAGACGCCGGGCCTCATCCCCGGCGAGGAATTGGAGACCTGGCGGACGAAAGTGAGCTTGGCCGCTTCCGACGTGGCCTTGTCTTTGGCCGCTCTCAATCAGGCCAAGCTCAACCTCCGGGACGCCTATGTCCGGGCTCCCCTCTCCGGGATGATTGAGACGCGCACCGTTCAGACCGGCCAGTACGTCCAAGTCGGAACGATCCTGGCCACGCTCGTCCGGCGGGACCCTCTCCTGCTCCGGTTCAGGGTTTCGGAGAGGGATGCGGCCCGCATGCGGCCCGGCATGAAGGTGACCTTCAGGATCCGGGAGGATTCAAAGATATACGAAGCGGCCATTGTCTTCATTGCCGGGGCTGCCGACGAGGGCACACGGATGGTGGCCATCGCCGCCGAGGTCCGCAACGCGGGAGGCAGTGTCCGGCCCGGCTCCTTCGCCGAGATCACTGTTCCGGTCAGCGCCGCGCGGAACGCTCCGGTTATCCCCCAGACAGCCGTCCGGCCCAGCGAGCGAGGTTTCATCGCCTACGTTGTGGAGGGCGACAAGGCCGTCGAGCGCGTCCTCAACCTGGGCATGCGCACGATCGAAGGACAAGTCGAAGTCCTGTCCGGGCTCAAGCTGGGCGAAACCCTGGTCATCCGGGGGGCGGAAGCCCTGCGCGACGGCGCGACCGTAAAAACCAGCTCCCCCTCGGCCGTCTCTTCGACCACGGCCCCCAGGAAGCGCTAACATGAACCTCACCCAAGTCTGCGTTAAGAAACCCGTCCTGGCCTGGATGCTCATGGCCGCCACGGTCGTCTTTGGAGTGGTGGCCGCTTCCCGGATCGGGATCAGCCAGTTCCCGGACGTCGATTTTCCCACGATCAACGTCTCCGTGTCCTGGCCGGGCGCGGCGCCGGAGGTGGTGGAGAACGACATCATCGAGCCCCTGGAAGAGGCCCTCGTTCAGATCGAGGGCATACGGACCATCTCCTCCTCTTCCCGCATGGGCGGCGGCTCCGTCACCCTGGAGATGCAACTGTCCCGGAACGTTGACCTGGCCATGCAGGACGTCCAGGCCAAAGTCTCCCAGGCCCAGCGCTCCCTGCCCCGCGACGTCGATCCCCCGACGATCTCCAAATCCAACCCGGAAGACCAACCGATCATGATGATCTCCCTGGCCGGAGCGGTCCCCCGCCGGGTGATCAACGATTATATCCAATACAGCTTAAAGGAGAAGCTCCAGACGATCCCGGGCATCGGAGAGATCTCGCTCATGGGCATGCAGGACCGCAACGTCCGCATTTGGCTGGATGCCACCAAGCTCGATGAGAAGGGGCTGACCGTGCAGGATGTGATCGCCGCCCTGCAGCGGGAGCATGTCGAGCTGCCGGCCGGCCGGCTGGAAACAAAGGGCCGGGAGGTCAATGTCCGGATCTTGGGAGAAGCCCTCGACCTTGATACCCTCCGCCAAATCGCCGTCAGAAAGGTCAACGGGGCCCCGATTTATATCGGGGACGTGGCCCTGATCGAGGACGGCTTCGACGATATGCGGCGGATGGCCAGGGTCAACGGCGTCCCGGCCCAAGGACTGGGCGTGAGGAAACAGCGCGGGGCGAACGCGGTGGCCGTGGCCAAGGAAGTGCGCCGAGCTCTCGACGACTTTCAGAAGACTCTGCCCGAGGGCATGACGGTCCATGTCGTTTTCGACTCGACGAAGTTCATCTCCGACTCCGTTAACGAAATCGAGTTCGAGCTCATCCTCTCGGTCATTTTGACGGCCCTGGTGTGCTGGATGTTCCTGGGCTCCTTTTCCAGCACGCTCAACGTCCTGCTGGCCATTCCCATGTCGCTGCTGGGCACCCTGGCCATCATCTACTTTCTGGGCTTTACCCTCAACACCTTCACCCTCCTGGCCATGGCCCTGGCCGTGGGCATTGTCGTGGACGACGCCATCATGGTCATGGAAAACATCTTCCGCCACCGGGAAGGCGGCAAGGGGCTTGTCGCCGCGGCCCTGGAGGGCACCCAGGAAATCGCCTTCGCCGCCCTGGCCGCCACCTTGGCCGTGGTGGCCATATTTGTCCCGGTCGTCTTCGTCAAGGGCATCATCGGCCGCTTCTTCCTGCAGTTCGGCATCACCCTCTGCCTGGCCGTGCTGCTGTCCTACGTCGAGGCGGTCACCCTGGCCCCGGCCCGCTGCTCTCAATTCCTGAGGACTTCCCGGGAGGGCCGCAGCCGGATCGGACGCGGGGTCGATTTAGCTTTCCGTTGGCTGGAAAAAAAATACGGGCGCGTCCTGCGCTCAGGCCTCAGACGTCCGTGGCTGATTCTGGGGTCGGCCGCCCTTCTTTTCGCCGTCGCTCTTGTGGTTCTGACCTCCATGCCTTCCGAATTCGTCCCCTCCCAGGACGTGAGCCGGCTGTCGATCCGTCTCCAGACAGCGGTGGGGTCGGATATCAACGAAGCCAGCGCCCTGATCCAGAAGGCCGAGAATGTGGTGGCCAGCCGCCCGGAAGTCCAGGAAATGTTCACCAATGTCGGCGGCTTCGGGGGCGGCGGAGTCAACAGCGGTAGCATCAACGCCACTCTGGTTGAGCCCAGGAAACGGAAGCTGTCGCAGGCCCAGCTGTCGGTCGCCCTGCGCCGGGAACTGAACGCCATCCCGGGCATCCGGGCGGTCATCCAGGACCTGTCTCAACAGGGCCTCACTGCTCAGCGAGGCTTCCCGGTGGAGTTCTCCGTCCGCGGGCCGAACTGGGACCAATTAATCGCCTTGAGCCAGGATGTCATGTCCAGGCTCCGGGAGAGCGGCACGGTCGTCGACCTCGACACGGATTATCAGATCGGGATGCCCGAACTCAGGGTTGTGCCCGAGCGGGCCCTGGCGGCCGACATCGGTGTGTCGGTCGATGAGGTGGCCACCACGCTCAACGCCCTGATCGGAGGGGTGCGGGTGGGCAAGTACAGCTCCGGCGGCCGGCGGGTCGATGTCCGGGTTAAGCTTCTGGCCGCCCAGCGATCGCGGCCGGAGGATATCACCCGGCTGAGGGTCAGAACCCGGAGCGACGAGCTGGTTCCCCTCTCCAGCCTGGTGACCTACACCGAACAGCCGGCCCTGCAGGCCATCACCCGCAAGGACCGGGAACGGGCCATCTCGATGTTCGCCAACGTGGCCGCCGGCCATTCCCAGGATGAAGCCATCCGCCTGGTCGAAGGCCTGAGCAAAGGCCTGCCCCTCGGCTACCGCATCATTTTGGGAGGGGCCAGCGTCGCCTTCCGCGAATCGATGGGCAGCCTGCTCTTCGCTATGTTCCTGGGCATCGGCGTGGCCTATATGATCCTGGCCTCGCAGTTCAACTCCTTCAAGCATCCCATAACGATCATCACCATCCTCCCCCTGTCCATTGCCGGGGCGGCCTTCGCCCTGACCCTCGCCGGCAAGAGCCTGAATATTTTCAGCATGATCGGGCTGCTGCTGTTGATGGGGATCGTCAAAAAGAATTCCATCATCCTGGTGGATTATGCCAACAATTTCAGGGCTCAGGGGTTCAGTGCCAGGGAAGCCATGGAGAAAGCCGGCCCCATCCGACTGCGACCCATCTTGATGACAGCCACGGCCACGATGATGGCCGCCATTCCTCCCGCCCTGGGCATGGGTTCGGGATCGGAGATCCGGACGCCCATGGCCATCGGCGTCATCGGCGGCCTCGTCCTGTCCACGGTCCTGAGCCTGGTGGTCGTGCCGGCCTTTTATATTATCTCCGACAAGGTCGGCTGGAAGAAAAAAAAGAGCGAGGTTTTTCTGGAAACCAAACCCGCCTCCCTCGGGCAGGCCAAGAGAGGTCGGCACCCTGCTCCGCAGGCCCCCACCCTGGACAAGTCGAAGACAAGCTAGTGAGAAGGAAAGGATTGAATTCGGGCCCGGCTCAGAAATCCAGAAGCCGCTGGCCACGGTAGTGATCGGAGGCATCATCACTTCGACGCTCTTGACGCTTCTGGTATTGCCCGTCCTCTACCGCTGGTTTGGGGGGGAGAAGCAAGGGTGAAGGGCTGGAAACTTCGGGGTGCCATCTGTCTGGCCTGGGCGGCCTTGACGCTGGCGGCCTGTTCCCCTCCGCCCCGGAGCGCCATTATCCTTTGCGCCGGTGACAGCCTGACAGAACAGGGCTATCCACGGCACCTCACCCGGCTCTTGAACCAGTCCGGAATCCGGGCCCGGGTGCGCAACTATGGGCGAAGCGGTTTCACTTCGGGAGAATATTTGAAATTCCTGGAGGCCGGCCAGGCCAAGCTGGAAGCGGAGAGGCCGGATTTTGTCCTCCTGCAGTTGGGGACCAACGATGTCAGGCTGGACGGAGACCGGACTCCGATTGAAGCTTTTGAGAATCATATGCGGCGCATCATCGGGATCTTCTCCGGTTTCAGAACCCGCTGGAACCGCCGGCCCAGGATCCTGCTGGCCAGCATTCCGCCCGTGCCGGAAGATACGGGCTTTCCCTTCTCTCCGGAATCGGCGGTCCGGGTGAGGGAAGAAGTCAACCCCGTTTTGAAGCGGTTGAGCATCGAACTCCGCCTGCCCCTGGTCGACAACTTCACGTTGTTCCGGGACA
>Ga0315284_10001736_pt1 | contig 31099 bp, 25 predicted proteins | sample YL17G09_16_MG_FD_203696 | JGI IMG/M metagenome (GOLD analysis project Ga0315284, IMG submission 203696) | Sediment microbial communities from Yellowstone Lake, YNP, Wyoming, USA - YL17G09_16 | ecosystem: Environmental > Aquatic > Freshwater > Lake > Sediment | place: USA: Wyoming | collected...
TCACATCAAGCAGCACCATGTCTTTCACGTCACCCGAGATGATCCCACCCTGAATAGCGGCACCAATCGCCACGACTTCGTCAGGATTCACGCCTCGATGCGGTTCCTTCCCGCCGAACATCTTTTTCACGAATTCTTGAACCTTGGGCACCCGCGTCGATCCGCCAACGATAACCACCTCGTCAATCTGACTGGGCGACAACTTGGCATCACGTAGAGCATTCTCCACCGGACCACGGCATCGCTCGACGAGATGATCAACCATGCGTTCGAACTCAGCACGAGTCACTGCCAATTGCAAGTGCTTCGCTCCGCTAGAATCCGCAGTGATGAATGGCAGATTGATGTCGGTTGACTGCTGGCCGGAAAGCTCCTTCTTGGCCTTTTCGGCCGCTTCGCGCAGTCGCTGCAAGGCCATCGCGTCTTTGCGAAGATCGATACCATGCTCGGCTTGGAACTTGTCGGCGATGTGCTTAATCAGCACTTCGTCGAAATCATCTCCCCCAAGATGCGTGTCTCCATTGGTGCTGAGCACTTCGACGAGTTCGTTATCCACTTCGAGGACCGACACGTCGAAGGTGCCGCCGCCGAGGTCAAACACCGCGATTTTCTCGTTCTTCTTGTTCTGTAAACCATAAGCCAGAGCGGCCGCAGTCGGCTCGTTGATGATGCGTTCGACCTTTAAGCCAGCGATCTCTCCTGCGTCCTTCGTCGCCTGCCGTTGAGCGTCGTTGAAGTACGCCGGAACGGTAATCACGGCCCGGGTCACCGTGTGACCGAGATACGCCTCCGAGGCCTCTTTCAATTTGCGGAGAATCTGTGCCGAGACCTCCGGTGGAGTGTAGGTCTTGCCGTGAACTTCAACTTTCACATATTCACTCGGGCCGCCAACTACTGTGTAGGGAACCATCTTCTCTTCGGACTCGACCTCGTTATGCCGACGCCCCATGAACCGCTTGATCGAGTAAACCGTGTTCTTTGGATTCGTGACGGCCTGCCGCTTGGCTGGATCTCCGACAAGCCGGTCGCCTTTCTCCGTATAAGCCACAACACTGGGGGTCAGGCGGTTCCCTTCCTGATTGGCAATGACTTTGACTTCGCCGCCCTCCATCACAGAAACGACCGAGTTCGTGGTTCCTAGGTCGATGCCAATGATCTTTTCTTGAATGGCCATCGCAGTAATCCTTGAGTTAAAATCAGACACCTCTTCGGGCGAGTCGGAAATTGTCTATCAATTCCCCAAAATTGACTCTCCGAAGCATTCAACCAAAAGCATGTACGTGAATCTACCAATCAAAACCAATGACACCGCAAAGGTCGCGCCAGTTCTTTTGATCAATATTCCATCATTAACACAACATATTGCTAATAAATAGGATCCGAATCTCCGTTTGACGAATTATTGAGCCAGGCACAACCACGCAGCTGCCATAACGGCACCGCCAATGATCGGGCGCCACCAATACAACTGCGTCAAAATGGCACCTTTAAAACAGTGCGGCTTCTGAAATTTTGAAAGTCGGTATTTCTGAGAGTCTGCGGCATCACCGAACTGCTTGCCGCTTGCAAAACCCGATTCCGGCAAGTAGAAATGGCAGTCTGAATGAGTTTAGGAATTTGAACGGCAGCGAAATTCGTCGGCACCGAACATGTGAAGCGGTGCATGGCGTGGAAGCAACATTTTGAGGCGACTTGGTGGAGGCTGGTTGGATGGCGACTAAACCGGTGACAAAAAAGTCTGCAAAGCCCGTTTCTACAACGGCTTCTGCCAAAACAGCGGCATCATCTTCATCCGTAAAAATCAATGCGGCAGCTCAAGCAGAAGTTGGCAAGCTCGATCAGGAAATAATTAAACTCCTGAACCGAAGAGCGGCGGCAACATTTAAACTGATCGAATCGTCTCCCGATCGCCGAGCCGCAATTTATGATCCGCGTTCGGATGATGAACTCTACGCCTTGCTCGAGTCTGAAAACCCAGGCCCCTTAACCGGCCGGGCCATCCGTGGCGTATTTCGACAGGTGTTGAGTTCGGTTCGAAATCAATCACGGATTCAACGGGCAGTTTATCTTGGTCCGGCATTTAGTTTTTCACATATGGCCGCGATTGAGCGTTTCGGTGAATCCGCCGACTTGATTCCCGTCAACACAATTCCAGCCGTGTTCGAAGAAGTGAACCGCGGGCATGCGGATTTCGGCGTTGTTCCGATCGAAAACAGCACTGATGGACGCATTATTGACACGCTGGACATGTTCACTCGTTTGCCGCTGAGGATTTGCGGCGAAATTCAACTTAATATCCACCACAATCTGTTGGGACGTTCGCCTCGAAGCGAAATCAACGAAATTTACAGCAAGCCGCAAGCCTTGTCTCAATGCCGCGACTGGCTTAGCAGAAACATGCCTCAAGCACGGACGATTGAAGTCACGAGCACATCCACTGCCGCTCAACTCGCACGCGACAAGCCGGGTGCGGCAGCGGTCGCTAGTAAGCAGGCGGCCGTCGAATATGGGCTTCAAATCCTTGCAGAGCACATTGAAGATAATTCGAGTAACGTCACTCGATTTGCCGTGATTGGTGACAAGCCCGTGGCACCATCCGGAAAAGATCGAACATCGATTCTCCTGCAGATCCCCCATCGTCCCGGTTCGTTGTCGGAGTCATTGGCAATTTTTAAGCAGGCAAAACTGAATCTCACTTGGATCGAATCCTTCCCCCTTCGCGGTCCGGAGACGGGTTACATCTTTTTCTTGGATTGCGAGGGCCATATCAAAGATTCCAAGGTCAAGCGTTCTTTGGATGATCTGGCGAAAATGGCGGTCCGCATGGAAATTCTGGGCTCTTACCCGAGGAGTGAGCCGGTCGAGTGATCGAACAAACGATTTATGGGACCGGGGTAGTCTTGATCGCCAATATTGATTCTTGAAAAAAATTTGCGGACTGTGTCGTTGGTTTCATTTGCCGCTCGTGCAACCAAGATCTCTTTCACGCGGTGTCTTTAAGGATGAAGCAATGCGCCGCCTGTTTGTGGCTGGCAATTGGAAAATGAATACAACTCTTGCTTCGGCCCAGAAACTGGCTGGAGAGGTGGTTGTCGGAGTGGCTGGCATCACCGAGTTGGTGGATGTGGCTGTCTGTCCCCCGTTTCCACACTTGCTCCCCGTCAGTCAGAGTCTCGCGAACAGTCGCGTCATGTTGGGCGCTCAAAATGCCCACTTTGAAAATGCCGGCGCCTATACCGGAGAGGTTTCCATCGACATGTTGGTCGATGTGGGTTGCCGCTGGGTCATCATCGGACACAGTGAGCGGCGGCAGTTTTTTGGGGAAACCGATTCCCAAATCAATCTCAAGGTGCTCGCCGCTTTTCAGCGAAACGTCGATGTAATTTTTTGCGTCGGTGAGGCCTTAGACGATCGAAACTCCGGACGGACTGAGTCGGTGCTGAGCTCCCAACTGAAACTCGGTTTGGCGAATGTCCGTATCGAACAACTTGAAAAGCTTGTCGTCGCGTATGAACCTGTCTGGGCCATTGGTACAGGGGTGACCGCATCACCCGAACAGGCGGAAGGAACTCACCGATTCATTCGCGATTGGCTGGCTGCGCGATTCGATCGCGTTTCAGCGGACGCGATTAGAATTCAATACGGCGGCAGCGTGAAACCAGATAATGCCAAGCAACTTCTCTCCCTGCCGAATGTTGACGGGGCCCTTGTGGGTGGAGCCAGCTTGATGAGTAATCAGTTTTTGGGAATTATTCACGCCGCAGCCGACCTGGCTCGTCTCTCAGGGGAATAGATCTCGGCAACTCGAGCGTGAAATTATGTTAACTGGCCAAGAGGAATGATTTAATATGCTGTATCTGGCTTATTTTTTGTTGACCGTCCACATGTTGGTCGGGATGTTTTTGATTGGCTTGATCCTGCTCCAGCGAGGTCGAGGTGGAGGACTGGCGGGTGCCTTTGGTGGCATGGGTGGCCAAAGCGCTTTTGGCACAAAGGCTGGCGACATTTTTACACGGATCACCATTGCCGTCGCCTTGATTTGGATTTTATTGGCTTGTATTTGCATCCTTGTCGTCAATTCGGCAACCAAAGGGCGTGCAACGTTCGTCGATAAGGCTGCGGCGGTAACTCCCTCGACCGAAGACAAAGCGATCGATCTCGACATGCCGGACAAGGCCTCCCCACCGAATGGAAATGAGCAGACAGGGGAGTCCGAAAAGGAAGCCGCCAACGACGAAGCAAATGAGACCCCTAACGTGGATGCGAAGCCCGCTTCGGTCAAAGTGGACTCTGCAACAGAGGAAAATCCCCGCAAGGAGGAAAAGGCGCCCTCTACCGAGAATCCTGACACCACAAAACCGGAATAAGAACTGAAGACATTGAATTCGGCAAAATGTGTCCGCCGAAATGAGTTGCGACGACGATTTCCGGTGGTTTGATGCCAACTGAAATTTGAGTTGTCAACATGAAATTGTGTTTCAATTGATCTTTTTTTCGATGTCAAACTCGCGGTCTTGTCTCGACGTCCTTTGTAGGGTGGAACATTGTGCTTTTAAGCATGACTGGCTTTGGTGAGGCTCGCGAGCAGTCACAAAACGTTGTTTGCCGAGCGGAATTGCGCAGTGTGAATAATCGCCACTTCAAACTTTCACTCCGCTGGCCGGATGGCTTCGCCCATTTGGAAAGCGATTTGGAAAAAATGCTGCGTGAGACGATTGCGCGGGGCAGCGTCTCGTTGACGATTCGATTCGAGCATTTAGCCAATACGAGTTCGTCCCGAATTAATTTGACCATTCTTGCCGGATACTGGAGGCAACTGGAACAAGTGGCCCAGACACTTGGCACCGAACCCCCTCGGCTGGAATCATTGTTGACACTTCCTCAGGTGATGGAGGATGGTCGTTTTGATTCGGAGACCATTGAGCATCTCTGGCCTGTTGTCCAACGGACGGTACGCGCCGCGACGGTTCGAATGGATGAGTTTCGGCAACGCGAGGGAGCCTCAATGGCCGCGGAGTTGAAAGTTCAAAGCACTCGGATCGCTGAGCAGGTGGATTACATTGCCGGACTTGCACCACAAGTGATCATCGAGTACCGCGACAAACTGCTGCAACGCGTTTCTGAATTGCTGAAGGATCGCGACGATCACATTGGACCGTCGGACGTGTTGCGAGAAGTCGCCTTGTTTGTTGATCGCAGCGACATCAACGAAGAAATTATCCGACTGCGAAGCCACCTGACTCAGTTTGCCAAGTTGCTGGATGACTCCACGTCGCAGGGCCGCAAGCTCGATTTCATGTGTCAGGAGTTGTTTCGTGAAGTAAATACGATTGGATCGAAGGCCAATCACGTGGAGATCTCTCACGCGGCGGTCGAAGCCAAGGCGAGCGTGGAACGAATGCGTGAAATTGTTCAGAATGTGGAGTGAACTCCAGTGGCCGAGACATTTGACCATGCCTCATCCGTTCAAGTCGTCGTCATGTCTGGTCCCAGCGGGAGCGGCAAGACAACGATCGTGGAACGTCTGATCCGTGAAGCACCGGTCAAGTTTGTGAAGTGCGTTTCGGCAACAACAAGACCACCCCGTTTCGGAGAGGTGCACGGCGACGCCTATTATTTTCTCTCCGCAGAAGAGTTCGCCGCGCGACGTGACCGTGATGAATTTTTGGAAACGGCTGAAGTCTTTGGTGCTGGCTACTGGTACGGCACGCTGAAGTCCGAAATCGATCGGGCGCGGCTTGATGGGGGTTGGGCATTCCTCGAAATTGATGTTCAAGGGGCAATTCGGGTGATGGAAGTCTACCCCCACGCCCTCACCATTTTCTTGGAACCGCCGTCACTGGAAGTGTGTGAGCATCGACTGCGAATGCGCGGAACGGATTCCGAAGCCACGATACAGAAACGCCTTAGAAAGGTGCATGATGAATTGCAACTTGCCCACCGATATGCTCACCGCGTGGTCAACGATGATTTGGAGCGGGCCGTAAGTTTCATCTGCCAAATTTTGACCGACCGACTGATTCCTTGAAACCAATTTGACAGTTACCCTTGCTCCTCGCCCGATTAACCGCCAAACTACTTAGCTTGGAGTTGTCGCTCGAATTGCTACAGTCGACGACGGCAGGGATCGGCGTATACCCGTAATTTCAAAGAGGCTGCGAATGCTTGACGAATTGAAAGAGGAAGAAATCGTAAAGAAATGCGGTGGACGTTTCAAACTCTCCACGCTCATTCAAAAGCGGATGGTCGCCTTGAATCGCGGAGCTCGTCCACTCGTCGACATTCAGACAAAGAACCCCATGGAGATCGTGGTCCAAGAAATTATGCAGGATAAAATTTTCTTGGATGCCACTGGAGCGGTACTTATCCGACCCGATGCGAATCGTACTCGTCATTTTGACAGCGGTCCGTCTCTTGACGATATCTAGAGCGCAAACACCTCCGAATTCTGATGGTCCACAATCGTTCCAAGTCTAGGATCTCGGTCCAACAGATTTAAACCTCATGCCCTCACTGATCCGGAATCTGTCTCTCGAAACAGCCCGTCTCTGGATTCGTTTTACCCGCCCAAGCGTCCCATCAGGCCCCGCGTGAAATGCACTTTGGGGGGAGGTTTTCTGATCGTCCAAAATCGCGAATTGCTGTTGGGGGTGACCGGAGGGATTGCGGCCTACAAGGCAGCCGATCTTTGCAGCAAACTCATCCAGAGTGGCGTGAAGGTAACCGTCGTCATGACTGAATCCGCATTGGAGTTCATTGGCAAGACGACGTTTGAGGCATTAACGGGTCGTCCCGTATATCACGACTCTTTCCGCCCAGTGGAACATTTTCAGGGTGAGCACATTGGACTGGCGAATCGAGCAATCCTGATGGTCGTGGCCCCCGCAACAGCCAACTTCATGGCGGAGGTTGCGGGGGGGTTTGCTGGGGATTTGTTATCCACCTTGGCGTTGACGACGACATGCCCGCTGCTGTTGGCACCGGCGATGAATTGTGAGATGTGGGCCAAGCCATCCGTTCAACGAAATGTGACACGGCTTCGGGCCGATGGTGTTCATTTTGTCGAACCGGGAACGGGCTGGTTGAGTTGTGGTCAAATCGGAACGGGTCGAATGGCCGAGTCGACGGAAATCCTGCCGGAAATCAACCGACTCTTGTCGCAATATGAACCCCGAATTTTTGGCAAAGACGCCTGACAATCGTCTTCCGCAATGGCGTTCAAACGCGATTCGCGTAGAACGACCGAGAATCGGATCTGCCCACAATTTCTCTTGATGCGATGACCCCATGAAAATTTTGATCACGGCCGGGCCAACACGAGAGTACCTTGATGACGTACGGTATCTTTCCAATGCCAGCAGCGGTCGAATGGGGTTCGCTCTGGCCGAAGCGATTCTCGCTGCCGGCCACGAAGTTGTTCTTGCCTGTGGTCCCGTGGCGTTGGCTCCACCGCTCGGATGTGATGTTCTTTCCATAGAGACCACGGATGAGCTGTTGGCCGCCTGCAACAACGTTTTTCCTGATTGTGATGGAGTGATCGCCACCGCAGCGGTGTGTGACTATCGTCCTCAGTCCCGATTTTGCGGCAAGCTTGCAAAAAAAGGCGTCTCACTCGATTTAGAGCTTGTCGAGACTGCGGATGTCCTCGCCGACTTGGGTCGAAACAAGTCGGGTCGCTGGATCGTCGGATTTGCTTTGGAGTCCGATGAGTTCGCACACACGAATGCCCTGCGCAAATTAAGGGAAAAGAACTGCGATGCGATTGTCTTGAATCGTCCCACCGCGATTGGTTCCGAGACGAACCAGATTGAAGTCATCGATGCGGCAGGATGCCATGTCGTTTTTTTTTCCGGAACGAAGATTGAAGTTGCTAGGCAACTTTGGGACTGGATCGATCTGAATATCGCCAATAAACACCATCCGTGAGACGGGCTTTAAAAGGGGCTCACCCGCATTCTGCAATCCTCGGACCGAGGCGGTGATCACTGACGCCAACTTCTCGAAATTCTTCTGCGTGGCTTGAGTCTTGAGGGGGGGACGATAATCTATCCTCCCTGCCTACGCATCAAGAGTACAAAGCGGATACGGCACAGGATGCCGGGATCCCTCGGTATGGCAAATTGTGTTGGACCGGCTGCATTGCATCTCAGCGACCATTCAAAGCGAAATCTCTGGAAAGAAAATCATTCGACCCCCCGCCGCTTGAAAAAAAGGCGATGGAGAGGAGCCGCACTGCCGTGCCCGTCAGATTGACATCAACACAGTCTTTGGCTCTGTCCTACGAGGCTTGTCGAGTACTCACCCGACGTACGGCACATAACTTTCGCTTTTCATTTCTCACGTTGCCACGCGAAATGCGTTCCTCGATGAATGCCTTATATGCTTTCAATCGGATTACTGACGACATCGGCGATGACGAAACTCGGTTGCTTGACGATCGTCAAAAGCATCTGACCGCGTGGCGTGCCGCGGTTCGTACGGCACTCTCCTCGGAGGTACTCCCCAGCAGCCTTTCGGCGAGTGATCAACTGTTAGACGTTCATCGCTATCTGCCAGCGATTTCCGATACGGCTGCCCGATATCGAATTCCCCATGAGTACCTGTTCGCTGTCATTGACGGGGTTCAGACAGACATGCAACCGGTCCGGATGGAGACCTTCCAGGACCTCGAACGATACTGCTACCAAGTCGCCGGGGCTGTGGGTCTGTGCTGCATTCACATCTGGGGTTTTCGAGAAGACCCGCAGGTTCGTCAGTTGTCCATCGACTGTGGTTTGGCTTTTCAGTTGACGAATATCCTTCGCGATCTGACTGAAGATAGCCGCCGCGGGAGAATCTATTTGCCTCGCGAAGACTTCACCCAATTTCAGTATCGACCCGAAGACCTCTGCCGAGGTGTGTATGACCAACATTTTCGAGATCTGATGCGGTTTGAGACCGCACGGGCGTGGAGCTACTACGCCAGAGGCGAAGGCCTGCTGCGGTATCTGGATCGGCCGGGCAAGTCAATTTTGAGAGCGATGCTCGATATCTATGGCGGATTGTTGCGCACCATCGAACGATGCGACTTCAACGTCTTGTCACAACGAATTTCTCTGCCAACGTGGAAGAAATTGTGGATTGCTGGCCGTGCAACAGTTCAGTCGCATTTTGGCGGAATTCGGTGACGCGCATGCCCAAGGTTTCCACGGATCTCCTCAATGGAAACGGACTTTGTCGTGCCCGAACAAGACCTTTCAGTAGGATTTGGCTCAACTTCGAGGGGGAAGGCCAAGTCGTATCTTCCCCCGTCCGTTACAGAACGCTCCTTTCCAGTCTTATTGTCTCATCAGGATCTCTTCCACTTTTCATGTGGTTTCTCTAACGTCTGCTCTAGGCTCAATTGAGTGAATTAAAAACATTTGTTTCGTGGACAATTTCAAGAGGATAGTAATGACTGACTTGATCGCTGCTCATGGTGGACTCAAAGAACCCGTCTGCCGAACCGTTTCTGCGGTTGACATCCATTCCTTCAAAGCTGAGGCCGCTAGCCTGACAACAGTCCCTGTTTCGAATGCGGACTTATCGACGGTCTATCGTTTGGGTGACGGAACGCTCAGCCCTTTGACGGGCCCAATGACCAGTGCGGTCTATCACAAGGTGCTCGATGACAGTGTAATTGAGAGCAATGGGCAGAAGTATGCCTGGACGATTCCGCTGGCCTTTCCGGTGACGTCCGAAATGGCTAAGACACTGAAAGTAGGCCAAAAAGTCTCGCTCGCAGGCCCCGATGGTAACGTAGCGGCAATTCTGGACATTACGGATGTTTATCCTTGGCCGAAGCTCAAATTTTTGAAGAGTGTGTATCTGTCCGATCGTATCGATCACCCGGGCTCGAATATGGTCTTGGAGGGTGACAAGGCAAACACTCATCTTCTTGGCGGTGAAGTTCGAGTGTTGCCTCAGCCTAAGAATGCAAAATTCGGCAAGTATGTCTTAACGCCCCGGGAAGTTCGAAAATTATTAGCCGAGAAAAAATGCGATGCTGCGGTGGCCTTTCAAACGCGCAATCCGCTCCATCGCGCTCACGAATACGCGTTGGTGCATGGTTTGGAAACGCTGATTCGACAAGGAAAGAATCCCCTTGCGGTTCTGAATCCCCTGATTGGCGAAACCAAGGGTGACGATGTTAATGCGGAAATACGGATGGAGACTTATGAAGCCCTGATCACCCAGCGACAGCTCGGTGATGGTGACAGCGACCAAAGTCTGTGGGGACCACGCAAGGAGGCCGTGCCCGATCGCGTTGTCCTTTTGGGGCTTGATATCAAGATGTTCTACGGTGGGCCAAAAGAGGCGGTGATGCATGCGATCTATCGCCAAAATATGGGCTATACGCACATCATCATCGGACGAAAACATGCGGATGCGCCATACTCCAATGGAGACAATATCTGGGGTGACTTTGATGCACATCAGATCTTCGACAATCTTGCTGGCGAGTTGAAGATCGAGCCGATTAAAGTCGGTTTTGCCGCCTTCTACGACTCCTGTGGACGAGTGGATCTGTGCGAACGTCATAAAGACGAAAAACCCGTTTCCATTTCCGGAAAAGACATCCGCGCAACTCTTCTTAAGCAAGAACAAGTCGATCCTCGCGTGATGCGTCCGAGTACCAGTAAAATCTTAGGTGCTGCCATGAAGACCACCTGATCGATCTTCCACCGAACCAACATTTCGACTTTGGCCGTCGGATCCTCGTTGAATGATGACGATCCGGCGGCTCATTGAGCAGTCTTCCGCGCGTCACATATTGGTTTTTGCATCGCTGGCCTCGCCGAGGACTGCGTCCAATGCCAAATCAAGCATTCCATCGTGGCGATGGTCTTGGGAGTAAATCCGAAAAATGCAAAAACTGACTGGCAAAGCTCGAAACAAATCGTCGTCTGACAATTCCTGTGGGGCTCCGGAGGCAGGATCTAGAAGAAAGTTCTGACCTCCTGCCGGAAGGCGACCACTCGGCCTGTGGTAGTGTTTGGCGACATCAATTTTTAGAGGAAGCGATCGGAGTTCGATGGGCATTCGCTCCCGTACACGCTTCAAGACGAGTTCTGGTTCTGAAATGATTGAGGTCCGTTCGGCCGATCCCGAATGAAAATTGAGGGTTCGCTCGCAGGCCATCTTCCACTGGACTTGTCTGGTCAACATCTGCCGCCAACGGAGGCCGAGGTTTTTGAGTGTCGGATCCGCACAATCGGCCCAACGCTGCACGTCAACCAGGAACGACAATTCGGTAAACGAACGATACTCATCGAGTTTTTCTAGCGGATTCCCCTGAAACAGATGAGGCATCGTCTCGGGAAACAACTCTTCCAAAGCCAGATCAACGGCCCGCACCGTTCTGTGAAAATAGACCGTCCGGAACAAATTGGCGCGGGTTTCAATAAAGTGAATCAAAGCCGGTAGGCCGCGAGAATGGATCGTCAGCCCGGAAGCCGTGAAAAACGTGTAGTGCAACAGGCGATACAAGTCAAAGGCCTTCGTGTTGTAGCCCGTCATATAGGCGTCTCGCAAAACGAAGTCCATGTTGTCGACGGTATAAATTCCGCTGAACATCGACCGTAGTTTTCTCAGCCAGTCAGGGTGTCCCTCCTCATCTTGCGGATTTCGATTCGGGCGGCGGATTAACCACGCAATTTGATGCGGATCGAGTTCCTCTAACGGTTGCAACTTCCCATTGGGATTGCGACGGACTCTCCGTAACAGGTCGCCCAAATCCCGTTCGATGATCGCACCCCCGATATCCTCGTGCGTGACTCCGAACTGATCGAGATAGTGATCGTCGAAAAAATGGCCGAAAGGACCATGCCCGACATCATGTAACAGGGCTGCCATTCGCAACAGGCTTTCGACATACGCCCGCGATGGAACATTTCGACTGACCTCGCACAGCGACTCGTACCAATGATCAATCGCGATAGACGCCAGATGCATGGAACCGAGAACGTGTTGAAAACGCATATGCTCGGCGGAGGGAAAAACCCACCACGCTGTTTGTAACTGATGGATCTGCCTCATCCGCTGAACCCACGGATGATCAATCACGTCCTGCTCGGCGATTTCACCCTCTGGTAATCCCGATCTGGAGATAAAAGGAATATAACCGTGGATGGGATCGTGCGATAAACTTTCGGTGATGAAATCGCGAGGCATTGACAGATTCCAGAGCGAAATAGAAACGGAACTCAACTCGACGAAGAGTGAAAGAGTATCGGAGCGAGCGCAGACCCCATAGGGAGACCCGAACTTTTCAAGCCCCAGAGGTCATTCCGTTCTTTTTCAGAGCGACCTCGACTCCCTTCGAAAAGGTGCCTCCGATCAAAGAGTTGACTGTTGGTTTCGGACAAGATCTTCAAAACAGGAATCGGCAAATAAAAAATAGTTCTCGGCAGCGACGAACTCGAATTCCGCCCAAGCCCTCTGCAACGCCTGACCAAATCCGCCCTAGGTTGAAACGGTCCCTTCAGGCGGACGGTCACCCACCTGACGCAAGCGAGCATGATACTCAACCGCCGAGTTGAGTTTCTCGAACGAGCCCTCGCGGAAGAAACTCCGCCCCACCAGATCCATGAGGGTTTCTTGTGCTGGCGTTTGAGGTTTCCCGAGACCCGAAACGCTTGAGAGGCCTCTAAGGTTTTTGAGACGGAGCCAGCGACTTGAACCACGGTGCCGCTGGGGATCTGCTGCGGTTCACGGGCCCCGTCGCATATAGACGCGGGAAAATTTGTTGATTTCTGAGCGACCGTGCCCCATTTGCGAATGACAACCAACCGGCCCCTCTCCTTCGCGGACAATCGCTTCTCACGCTCTTTTAACGATGGTGCAGGAAAGGCCGTACGGAAAGAATCCGGCTTATTTTCATTGCGCGACCGAACATCGCTGGAATTGTCGTGAAACTATGGTCACTGGAAAAATGCACGGACTGCATACAAGAAATCACATCAAAACATATTGCGACGATTTTTTCCTTACTGAAATACCAGCGGGAACACTATTTGTTCCATTTTACGCAGCGACAGTTGTCAAAATTAAATTACCGGTGTAGGATGCGGATGGGAACGACACAGGCATAGGTGATCGCTATGAAAATTTTAGTAGAACAAAACGACGGGCAGTTTCTGCAACAGCTTCATCAGTCCGGTGGAAGCACCGTTCAGGAACTGTGCGAAAGCGAGGGCGTTACCGCCACGGCGATTCGTCAACGACTGAGTCGTCTTCGCCAATTGGGATTCATTGAAAGACACACGGTTCGAACGGGCCGAGGCCGACCGCACCATGCCTACCGAGTGACTGACGCGGGGCAACAGGAACTCGGCGACAATTACACAGAACTCGCGTTACTATTGTGGGACGAGTTGCATGGTATTGAGGAACCTGCGGTGCGAGAGCGTGTTACCAATCGGGTGCGCGATGCACTGGTTCGACGGTATGGGGCGTCAGTTCAGGGAATTTCCTTGCAGGAGCGATTTCGAGAACTCGGAACGACTCTTCAGGGACGTGGTTTTCGAGTCGAAGTCGATGTCACGGGGTCGCTCCCTTTGCTTCGGGAAACGAACTGCCCCTATCATGAATTGGCTCTGCGTGACTCTTCCATTTGCGAATTGGAACAGCATGTGTTTGAGCAACTGTTGGGGACGCCGTTGAAATTGGCATCGTGTTGTCGTGACGGACATTCCTGCTGTGAATTTCATCCCGCATAGTTTTTGAAGGCAAAACAGGTTGCGAGAGATGAATTGAGGATCGGCAACTGTTAGAGTGGAACTCTTATCGCATTGATGCGATAAATCAATTGAACACAAGACGGATGGAATGAGCGATGACAACCCCTTGGATTGAAGGCCGATTTGAAGAGAACGTGATCACGACATCGCTGGAACAAGCGATGAATTGGGCTCGACAATCGAGCATCTGGCCAATGACGTTTGGTCTTGCGTGCTGTGCGATTGAGATGATGGCTGCCGGCGCGAGCCGTTACGATATGGACCGCTTCGGCGCGGGCGCCTTCCGCGCGACTCCACGGCAGGCCGACCTGATGATCGTTGCAGGAACCGTCACTTATAAGATGGCTAGCCGAGTTCGACGACTCTGGGAGCAGATGCCCGACCCGAAATACGTCATCGCCATGGGGGCCTGTACCGTCGGTGGCGGACCTTATTTCAAGCATGGCTATCACGTCGTCAAGGGAGTCGATTTGGTGGTCCCCGTGGATGTCTATGTGCCCGGTTGCCCACCTCGTCCCGAAGCGTTGCTCGAAGGATTGATGCGGATTCAAGATAAGATCAAGGCGAAGAAAATTACCCGCGGCCTCGAAGTGATGCCGGTCCCGCATCACACCGGTCGGGTTGGCCTACCGGTCACGCAGTCACTTGCTGATTTAGCCTGAGGCGATTTTACGGAAGGGCCGATGCTGCCCACCTTTTTTTGTGAACCAAACAATCAGGAAGTCGGGGCGTAAGCCACCTGACGACAGAGAGCGTGAATGTCCAGTTTGCTGAAGATCACTGATTTGTATGTGTCCGTGGATGAGAAACCGATTCTCCGAGGTGTCAGTCTCGCAATTCGTCAGGGGGAGATTCATGCGTTGATGGGTCCGAACGGATCTGGCAAAAGTACGCTGGCCTATACGCTGGTCGGTCACCCAAAATACGAGATTACCAGTGGGACGATCGAGATTGACGGCTCGGCAATCAACGAACTCGATCCGTGCGAGCGAGCTCGGCTGGGCCTGTTTCTGGCGTTCCAATATCCGGTGACCATCCCCGGTGTGAAGGTGGCTGACTTCCTGCGCCATGCCGTGACTAACATCCGCACTCCAGACCGCAAAGAGGGTGAAGGCCTGATCCCGATGCGTGATTTCCGGAAGGAACTGAAGGGACGGATGGAGGAACTTGGGATGGATGTCGAATTTGCTCGACGATACCTCAATGAAGGTTTCTCTGGTGGTGAGAAGAAGCGGATGGAGATTCTCCAACTGGCGATGCTACAGCCGAAATTTGCGATTCTTGACGAAACCGATAGCGGGCTCGATAGCGATGCTGTGCGAGTCGTCAGCGAGGGACTTCGGAAGTTGTCGGGCCCTCAAATGGGATCGCTGATCATCACCCACCACGAGCGACTGCTCGAATACAATATTCCACAGTTCACGCATGTCATGCTCGCGGGCCGTATCGTTGAAACTGGCAACGCGGACTTGGCTCAGGAACTTCATAATCAGGGCTATGCCACAGTGCGAGAACGTCATCCGGTCGAAGCCTCTGAAGAGGAAGAGGTTCAGCAAAAAGCCGTCTAGACGCTAACGGTTCCGGGCTCAATCGATTTGCCAGACCTCCAAATTTCGTTGTGAAATTTTTCAAACCTCGTCCTTGCGCCATTACCGGCAGAAGGGCAAATAATCTCGCCGAGGGGCGGGAGGAATTGAGTTTTATGTCCACAGACACAGCATTGGTCGAAGACAAAATCGGTGTCGGTGATTATCAGTACGGGTTTCATGACCCGGTTGATAAGTACGTTTTTAAGAGCCGTCGCGGAATCGACCGAGATGTCGTTCATCAGATCTCCGAGATGAAGAGTGAGCCGGCGTGGATGCGTGATTTCCGCTTGGAAGCTCTAGACATCTTCTTCCGAAAGCCGATGCCCACGTGGGGCGGAGACATGAGTGATCTCGACTTCCAAAACATGTTTTACTACGTAAAAGCGTCGGCTGGGCAAGAAAAGTCGTGGGACGACGTCCCAGAAGACATTCGTAAGACGTACGACCGACTGGGCATCCCGGAGGCGGAGAAGAAGTACCTCGCAGGTGTCAAAGCTCAGTATGAATCCGAAGTGGTTTACGGCTCTTTGCAGGAAGATCTTGCTAAGCAGGGAGTGATCTTCACGGATACCGACTCCGCAGTGAGAGACTACCCTGATCTCATCCGCGAATATTTTGGCCAAGTGATCCCCTCGGCCGACAACAAGTTTGCTGCGTTGAACTCGGCTGTCTGGTCGGGAGGATCATTCATCTATGTCCCGAAGGGGGTGAAGATCGAGTTCCCTTTGCAAGCCTACTTCCGCATCAACACCCAGAACATGGGGCAGTTCGAAAGGACGCTGATCATCGTTGATGAAGGAGCCTCCGTCCACTATGTCGAAGGGTGCACGGCGCCCACATACAGCAGTGACAGCCTCCATTCTGCTGTCGTTGAAATTCTGGTCAAACGTGGGGGCCGCTGCCGATACACAACGATTCAGAATTGGTCCAATAATGTCTACAACCTCGTCACCAAGCGAGCCAAAGCGTATGGTGACTCGCTGATGGAATGGGTCGACGGCAACCTAGGCTCGAAGCTGACGATGAAGTATCCCGCCATTTATCTGATGGAGCCGGGTGCTCGTGGTGAGACGCTGTCGATCGCATTCGCTGGCAAGGGGCAGCATCAAGACGCGGGCGCGAAGATGGTTCACTGTGCGCCGCACACATCCAGTCGTGTGATTTCAAAGAGTATTTCCAAGGATGGCGGGCGAGCGAGTTATCGCGGCTTGGTGAAGGCCACCCACGATGCCCATCACTGCAAGAGTAACGTCGTTTGTGATGCGTTGATCCTCGACAGTAAGAGCCGCAGCGACACCTATCCCTACATCGAAGTCGATCACAACAACGTGACCATCGAGCATGAAGCGTCCGTCTCAAAAATCGCTGAAGAGCAACTCCTTTATTTAATGAGCCGTGGCATGACCGAGGCGGAATCCGCCTCGATGATCGTCACAGGGTTTATCGAACCGCTGGTGAAGGAGTTACCGATGGAGTACGCCGTGGAAATGAACAAGCTGATCGAGTTGCAGATGGAAGGCTCGGTCGGTTGATCTGTCTCTTGCTTGACGAACTCAAAATGCGCCGCCTCTTGGGCGGCGCATTCTTCTCAGACCACAAAGATATTTGACTCCGATGATTGCCACCCCGAACCTGTCCCGCTCTGAGGGTTTTGATGCCACCGCGTTCGAGCAGTTCGTTGCCTCCCGCTGCGAACCCGCTTGGGTGACCGATCTTCGTCGTCGCTCGTTTGAGGCATACCGTAATCTGCTCGTCAAGGAACTGGATCCCGAGGAGTGGAAGAGAATCGACATCCGCGCCTTCCGACCCGAGCGGTTTGCGATTCAAGAGGCCGCTCCGGCGGAAACGGCTGCATTTGGGACCCTTCTGGCCGATCGGGCCGATTTTGCTGGAGTGGTTTCGCACGTGGACGGGTTCTGCACCCGCTCCACGCTGTCCGAGTCACTCGCAGCCAAGGGCGTATTGTTCGGCAATCTAAGTGACCTCATCCAAACCCACGGCGATGTGCTCAAGCCGCATCTGATGACCAGTGCCGTGATTCCCGAAGCCGATCGGTTTGCCGCGTGGCACGGAGCTTTCTGGACCGGCGGCGCGGTGCTCTACGTCCCACGCAACGTTCAGGTTTCCGAACCGCTTTATAGTTTGATCGGCCTCGTCGCTGAAGGGGCGGCCGACTTGAGCCACACGCTCGTCATTCTCGAACAAGGCGCATCTGCCACCCTACTCGAAGAGACCTCCTCCGCATCGACCACTGCCGCGGGAGTGCATGTCGGCGCGGTCGAACTGTTGCTTGCAGCACGCTCTAATCTGCGATACGTCCAGCTGCAAAACTGGAACGAGAAGACTTGGCACTTCGGACATCAGGGGGGCCGCGTCCAAGCGGATGCCTCCCTGCAATGGACCTTAGCCGGACTCGGCTCAAAGTTGGCTCACATTCATCAGGAAGTGTTTCTCGACGGTAAGGGGTCAACGGCGCAGGTCAACGGCGTGACCTTCGCGACACAGAAACAACTGATTTCGTATTACACGCAGCAGACACACAACGCGGCCAATACGACCAGCGATTTGCTCTATAAAGATGTCGTCCGCGACACGGCTCGCTGTGTTTGGCGCGGTATGATCAAGGTGGCAAAAGATGCGCAAAAATCCGACGGCTACCAACGCAACGACGGACTGCTCTTAAGTGACACCTGTCGAGTCGATGCGATCCCCGGACTGGAAATTGAAGCCGATGACGTTCGCTGTACGCACGGAGCGACGGCAGGCCGAGTCGATGAGGAGCAACTCTTCTACGGAATGTGCCGCGGACTGACCCGCTCTGAAGCCATGCACATGATCGTGACTGGGTTTTTTCAGCGTGTCTACGATCGTATTCCTGTCGAGATCGTCCGCGAAACACTCGGCCAAGCTGTCGAACGCAAACTAGGAATCGGTGAATGAATTTTCAAAATACAACGGCTCTTCGATTCTGAAAGCAAATCGTCATCATGTCCGAATTTGAACGCGTCGCGTCCGTTGAAGAAATCGCCTCGGGCGGTCGATTGTCGATCTTTGTTGACGACGTTCCGGCACTGCTGATTCGAATCGGTGATGAGTTTTTTGCGATTGAAGATGTCTGCTCACACGATGGTCAGCCGCTGACCAATGGTCTCTTGTTCGATTGTTCGATCACCTGCCCGCGGCACGGAGCGAAATTCAATCTACGTACGGGTGCCGCAATGTGCATGCCTGCTGTCGAGCCGATTTCGACGTTTGAGGTTCGAGTCACAGATGACGCCGTGTACGTTCGCTCACGCGATTGATACGGTTCTCCAAGGATTCTCCGCGTTCAACCCAGAGAGACAAATACCAATCATGACAACAGAGTCAATTCCGCCCACAGTGACGGCCGATCCCATGGACTCTTCCAATCCGTCCTTGTCCGTTGTTGTTCATACCGTCTCCGATTGCTCCGAGGATCATTCTCAGCATGACCATGGACATCACGCTCAGGCCGGGGACTGTTGCGCGGCGACATTGCCCGTGACATCCGCCGAGAAAATGAGTGCGACGACTGCTGTCAATGAAGGGATGAGCAACGCCTCTGACCGGCTCGAAACCGCTTCGGCGGATAACAAGAACAGTTGCGATGATGCGGCCTTGATTGATGCGCTTCGAGAGGTGATTGATCCTGAATTAATGATTAATATCGTCGATCTCGGTTTGGTCTATTCAATCAATCATACAGACCGCAAGGCCCAGGTCGAAATGACTCTGACCAGTCCGGCATGTCCCGCGGGACCGCAGATTATCGCTCAGGCCAAGATGGCTTTAGAAAAGATCGACGGGATTGATCTCGCGGAAATCAAACTCACCATGTCTCCACCATGGACGCCGGCCCGCATGACTGATGAAGCACGAGACCAACTGGGAATTTTTTGAACTGACGAGGGATTCTCCACTGACAGAAACCATTCTGTTCCAATCTATGGTGTTTGTTTTCTGTCGCAAACATCAAACGGGTTCATTTTTTTGAGTGTCTTGCTCCGGTTCTTCAACGTCATTGCTTCGAGCGACCATCCCAAAATCAAACACTCAAACTATGCCGCTTCAGAGCGATCCTGAACCGAACTCTGATCTGGCTGTCGGGGAAGAACACGCTGACTTGAAAAGTGGTCTTCGAGTCGATGTTCGAGATCTGCGATCCGCCAAGCGACTTCGTCAACGGCCTGTTCTATTCCGGCCGAAACAAGAGTGACAAGGCCGAGAAATAATAACATTTGCCCGACTGCGGCAACCAACCAGCCCGTCGGAGCATAGTTGCCTTGACCGCCAAAATATTCCAACAGGACAACGACTGATCCACACGTCAGCAGGCCAACTCCACAATACGCACACAACTGCCCAGCCATGCCAATCCAATGGATTTGGGAGTTTGCCTGTTTGGCAATACACGGCTTGGTTCTATGATCGGGATGTGAAGTATTGTCGGACGCTTCATCGTATGGCATGTTGGAGAAACCAGAGGGCCTTTGATTTCCCGTTCCTAGACATGGAATCTCTTCGGGGAGTTTCGCAGGCGGCGAAGGCTGATTGGAGAACGCCTCGTTGAAAACTGGGCCGGCAGATGCCGTTGGCGCACTCTGTCTAGGGGTATCCAATCGCCATATCGAACCCTTTTCGACTCTTCCGTTCTCTTCCCCGCTCTCAGCAGAAACAACAAAATTGACAGCCGCCGGGGGAAGCGACGACGCCAGAGTGACTGGCTCGAATCGATTTTGAGCAGACCAGCGAGCCAGCAATTCTCTGGCGCTCCGTTCTGTTGCAATCGCTCGAACGGGAGTCGCCAAGTGGTCGATTGTAGCCTCGGCAGCCCCCATCTCGGCATGGCATTGAGCGCAACGATAGCGACGATTGTCCAATGTCAATTCGGCCGCAACGTCAGCTCGACAGGTAGGGCACCACATAGGCCACTATTCCGCAGAGAGTCGATTCAGATTGAAGGGGGGGAAGCCAAAGAATGCTTGAGACACGCCGGCACATTTTTGCACTTCAAAATTAACGGCGAATGTCATTTTGGGCAAGAGCGAGTTGGGGCGTGTCACTTCGAGGGGAGGGAGGAACGGAGTGAGGCGATTGTAATGAGATGAGTTAACGGAATCTGCGGAGGAGCTTCGACTTGTCAGACGCTGTCGTCGAATCCTGTACCTGTAGCAACGTTGAGCGTACAGAATGGGCCTCATTGGCTCGGCCCGAATTTCATCTTGTGTTTCACGCCGTGAGCTTCAACTCATGAGAGCTCGCGTACCAGGCCAAACCGACTGCGGATCGGAGTGGACTGGCGGCGTTCTGGTCGCGGCACCGAATTCAGCGGTAGACGCTGAATTCGCATACGGGGAACTGTTCAGCATGTTGCTGCGGATTTCTCGATTCGGCCGACAGTGGAAACCGGTGAGCCAAAAGCGGAGCGTTGGACGTCTCCGATGTCAGGCTCAGTCGATCTCGGATTGGCCACGATCATCCCCCGAAGGAAGAGTAATAAATGCGTTCGCTGCAATGCTCCATGGCCCTTCCGCAGCATCCGTCGCCGAGCCGTGGAAACTTTCAACCGTCGATCTGTGATGACGTAGTAAGAACACACCTCAAGAACACATCGCCCTTGTGATTGTGTGTCGAAAGATCCTCGCTGATCCGTTGAGAGAGAGTATTTCTGAGAGCAATCAGAGCTTTACGTTTCTTAACACGGTGCACGGTACACGGTGTTCGAGTACACGGTGTTCGGTACACGGTGTTCGAGTGCACACGTTCCGGTATGGGGTTCCGACTCGTCACCTGACCGAGAATATGCAGTCCTTGCCATCAGCCACGGTGAGATCGTGGGCTTCGTCGGATGACTTCAGGCGAAGCGAAGTCAAGGGGAGGTTCCAACAACACCCACCATGACTGATTAAAGACGGTAAGGCATCGCGAACCGACATTTTCAAGATTGAGGGCGATCCACTTCGTACTTTTTGAGTTTTCGATCTAGTGTTGATCGCTCAACTCCCAGGATCTGTGCCGCTTGCGATTTATTCCACTTCGTCCAGGCAAGTGTCGCCAAGATATGTTCTTGTTCCACGAGTTCAACAGAGGCCGGGCGATACCCTTCTGAGGAGGCTTCCGGAGCAGGCCCCGATCTCCCCGATCCCAAAGCCGAAAGCTGGATGTCCGCAGAACCTATCGTGTCACCTATACAAAGGATGACAGCGCGTTCGATTGTGTTTTGTAGTTCGCGAATATTTCCAGGCCAAAAATAACTACTGAGGTTTAACATCGCGGCGGATGAAATCGATGTGACGAGGCTATTACTTTTCTTCGCAGATCGTTCAAGAAAGTGCTTGGCTAAGATCGCGATATCGAGTCTACGATTTCGTAATGGCTCGACAAATAACTCCATAACCTGCAATCGAAAATAGAGATCCTTCCGGAATTGGCCTTGCTCCACAGATTTTTCGAGATCCCGATTGGTTGCCGCCACGACGCGAACATCAACCTTGACTTCCGTTCCGCCACCAAGTCTTTCAAATGGGTGACCTTCCAAAACTCTCAAAAATTTGGCTTGGATTGCGGGACTCATCTCGCCGACTTCATCAAGAAACAGCGTCCCGTTATGAGACTGCTCAAATTTTCCGATTTTTCGGCCAATGGCACCGGTAAACGCCCCTTTTTCGTGTCCGAACAGTTCACTCTCAAGCAGACTTTCACTGAGTGCGGCACAATTCATTGTCACAAACGGTCCCGACTTCCGTTCGCTGTTTTCATGAATTGCACGTGCGACCAATTCCTTTCCAACGCCGCTCTCCCCTCGAATCAGAACCGTGGCACCGGTGGGAGCGACCCTCAAAATTTTCTCACGCAGCCTGTGGATCGCATCGCTTTCCCCGATCAGCTCTGTTTCAATTTGCAGTTTGTCGCGCAGAGTTTGGTTCTCGGTCTCGACTCGAGCCAATCCTGCGGCCAATCGATTTCGCTCAAGAATACGCTCGAGCGCCAAGGCCATTTGGTCTGCTACGGCTAATGCAAATTCAGAATCCTCGGAATCGAGCCGATTGTCTGGATTGGTGGAGAACAGTTGAATGACTCCGAAAAGTGTATTACCGACCCGAATCGGGGCGCAGATGATACTTTCCGCTCTCATCGCCTTGAGGCTATCGCTGTTTTGGAATCGATCACTCGCATTCACGTCCTGTGCAACGACGGCGACTCGAGTTTCTAGTACGACTCCTGAAACGTAATCGGAAGTCCGTTCGTAGGGACGGGCGTCCAGCGACTTGTAAGCGGAGAGTTCCAGATGATGCCGGTCCGGCCGTTTTCCCAACTGATTCGTAGGGATGAGCAAGACTGCGCCGATGTCAGCTGAAGTGACTTCGAACAAGCCTTCCAACACAATTTCAGAAAGCGAGGAGGTTTCACCAGCCGCCCCCATTTTCAATCCGAGACACACGAGGCGTTGGGCTTCTTGTCCGGCACGATCACGCGATGAAATGGACTCGTCGTCCGCACGCGTATAACGAGTCGTTCCCGTGCGGTGAACGATCTCCGGACGGAGTTCATCAATCTCATCCAACGTTGAGACTGGAATGTCCGTAGCCGTATCCGAGTCGTTCTGAACCGGTGAATCTTCCGCATTAAATTTGGCGACATCCCGCGTAAACACTAAATACGTGTTTCCAATCTGAAATTGGAGACGGTCCGACAAAATGTAATCACCAGAAATCGCGACTCCGTTGACTCGCGTACCATTTCGGCTCTTCAGATCACGCAATTTCCAATAGCCAGAGTCGAAGAATACCTCGCAGTGGTTTCGGCTGCAGATCTCATCGGGCACGGACAAGCTGTTCAATGTCGATCGACCGATACCGGCAACCTTCCTGGCATCCAATGCCAATTCCGTTCCCCGTAGCGGACCGTTTCGAACGATCAGATACGCATCCGAAAGATTGGACTGCGGCAGAAGTGGACTTTTATCATCAGGATGGATTTGACTACCACTCATGAGTTTATCACAGACACAAAACGAGGATTGGTGTTACACCGCAATTGCCGCGGGTCTGACGGACTGGGAATCTTGATCTATCTCAAAATGTATCGATTTAACTCTATTCCGATATGAATCATCAAAAAGAAAAGCATCGGTTGCCCGGCTGTCGCTAAATTTGGTGAGGCAGCACGGAGTCTTTAAAGAGCACAACCACGCGGCTTTTCAACAAAAACTAATGAGCAGCGTGCGTCCTAAAATGTCCTGCATTCCCCCGAAAACTGGAGGCTGTTGCGTGACATCCAGACGGCTTCGAGAAGCATCGTGACCGGTTAAAATCAATCATAACCTCTGGCTGCTGTTTGTTCTTGGCCATCAAGCCTAGATTCGACTCTGTGGATTGGAGTTGGCTAGGACCAACGATTAAACAACTAGAAACTCTGGCGCCGAAAGTCAAGCGATTCGTTTTCACTGAACTCATTGCACTCTGAATTCGAAGGGGAACCTTCAGAGGCAGCACTCTGAGCAACCGCGTTCCCGGATCGACGGCTGCGATCATCGGCTCTGAGGTGCCTCTTTTTCAGCCCCGACTCATTCGGCAGGAAATCCACCCGGGTTTGGAAAAACGGTGCACGCCAATCACGAAAATCGGAACGGGACTCAAGCCGCGTTTGCGGGGCGTTGATCAGCACTCATTTCGGCTTCTCTGCAGGCAGGCCCTCTTCGAGTTTCGGGAAACTCGGAACCAGTTCGATCGTCACATTCGTGCCCAACGGTGGAATGCGTTCGGTAAACGCTTCAAACATCAATGTGTCATTTGTCGCACTACTTTCGATAGCGAGGTCGAGAGTCGCCGTCGCAAAATTTGCCACGCAGATAAGATCTCCCGATTCGGCCAAATAGTACTTTTGTCCGGTCTTGTCGTCCGTCACAAATTGACTCCCCGTAAAAACCCAGTGCCCCTCTAACTGGCGAATCTGCGACTGTTGGAACAAACGCCGAATCACTTTCTGAAATGTCGCATCCGCGTTGAATTGAAGCAGGCCGTCTCGGCGACTTTCCGACATGTGACCAAACCACAAGACTTCGTTGTGTTTTTCGTCCCACTTCAATTCTTCATCCGGTGGGACAGAGAAATTTTTGGGAGGCTCTGCGACAGCCTCCACAAAGTATCGACGAGTGGCATGCCGGACCCACGATTGAGCCGGATCTCGATGCGACTTTCCCGCGGAATCTTTCCACGTCAGAAAGATGTCAATCTGCTGGCCAGTTGCCGCTTGATACTGAGGAACGAATGTTGCCGGACTCCCGACATTCGCTCCAAGCGCCACTAACCCCGCATGGATCACCTGAGCTGTGGCATCGACCGCCAACAGAGACTCATGCTCTTTTGTCTGTTTAAGACAGGCTAGCATTTCCAAAAAGCCCTCGCGGAGAACAACTTCAGACGAGATAAAAAGCCGTTTTGATTTCAGATCCAAGGCAACTGTTCCCGACCGATTCAGGAGTGCGAGTCCCTCATGTTCCACAATCCGGTGAGCGGGTGGAGCGGATGACAATGGAGGTTCATTGCCACTGGACACTTGAGACATCCAAACACACAGCACTGTCAACCCGACGTCAAGAGTTCGGCGTTTCATGTCCGTCGCGTGTTTTTTATTCAAATCCCGTGTCCTCCAAAAATTCATTCCCGTCCATGCCTTTATCGGAAACACCGGATGGACATGACCCGCAAACAGCCATCAAGGAATTGTCGCTATCCGACCCTCGATGGCTCGGGACTATCGTAGAACGATCTCGCCAAACATCAATTGTCCAGAACCAATCGTCGCCTCAATATCCAATCTTTTCCGTACCTGAGACATGCGAAACACGATCAGATCCGCTAACGCACCGCGTCGCAAATGAACGGTTTCGTATCCAAGTATTTTTGCCGGATTTCGACTGGTCATATCAATGGCCTCCTTCAGGGAAACGCCTGCAAAATCGATGGCATTCATCACACAGACATCTGTTTCCAGTGCGGAACCCGCCAAGAGTTCGTTTTGTCCGGCGATCACAAGCCTGCCGGTGTCCAAAAGTTCACATTGTCCGAGTTCGTTTTGATATTTTCCGGGAGGACATCCGGCCCAACCCGCGGCATCGCAGGTCATCACAGTTCTACGAGGCGTCTTGATCTGCAAGAATATTCGCACCAGTGATGCGGGAAGATGGTGTCCATCAACAATCAAGCTGACCATCAGTCGTGGGTCCGATAACTGCTCGAAAATGTAATTCCGATGGCGGTGGATCAGTGCATGAGCCCCATTGCCCAGATGAGTACTCAAACGCGCACCCGCATCGACGGCAGCGCGAATTTGCTCGCAAGACGCGGCGGTATGTCCAATCGAAATCACGACTTGACTGGCAGTCGCCTTTTTTATGAATTCAATGGCACCGTTCAACTCTGGGGCTAGCGTCACTAATCGAATTCGATTTCCAGAGATTTCTTGAAGCTTTTGAAACTCACTCCAATCGACGTCGCGAACATGGTCCTTCGCGTGTGCCCCGCGCGGGCCATCCTCTGAGGAAATATACGGCCCTTCCAAATGACATCCGCAGACCATCCGATCGGCCCACGCATGTCGTTCGCAGGCGTCGCGGATCGCAGAGAGTCCGACAGCGAGGCTCTCCAACGGACTCGTGATGAGCGTTGGACACAGACGTGTGACTCCAAAGCGAGGAAACTGTTTCAAAACCGTCAGGACCGACTCCGCAGTCAACGATTTATCGTTGAACCAGATTCCGCTATGCCCGTTAATTTGCATGTCGAACAGGCCGGGAGCAATGAAGGGCCATTCTTCGATATCTCCCCGTGGCCACGCCGGTACAACGGAATGAATCCGATCCCCCTGAATCGTGATCTGCAATGGCTCGCCGTTCTCATAACTGCGACCATAAATTGTGAACATCAAAACCCCTCCCGCACGACGGGGAACACGACAACTTGCAAATCACGAACTTTTTGCAAGGGAGCGCCGGACCAACGGTTGGTCTGTGTCCAGAAACACGTGGCATCAGGTCGTATTTTTTGAATCCTCAGTGATGACAGCCAGGCCCTACATTGGCGAAGAAGTCGTTTCCTTTGTCGTCCACAAGAATGAATGCCGGGAAGTCTTGCACTTCAATCCGCCAAATGGCCTCCATACCGAGTTCGGCGAATTCGACGACGTCGACTTGGCGAATATTCTCTTTCGCCAAGATTGCTGCAGGACCGCCAATGCTGCCGAGGTAGAAGCCGCCATATTTGTGGCAAGCCTCCGTCACCTGCTTCCCTCGATTTCCTTTGGCAATCATGATCATGCTTCCGCCAGCGGACTGAAACAGGTCAACATAGGCATCCATTCGACCCGCTGTTGTTGGACCAAACGAACCACTCGGCAGCCCCTTTGGCTTTTTGGCTGGTCCCGCGTAGTAGACGGGATGCGACTTGAAATAGTCCGGCAAGGGCTGTCCGGCATCGAGGCGGTCTTTTAGCTTGGCGTGAGCGATATCGCGGGCCACCACAATGGGCCCGCTTAACAGTAGCCGTGTCGTGACCGGGTATTGGCTTAATTCCTGCAAAATTTCCGGCATCGGACGATTCAGATCAATCTTCACCGCGGTCGTATCTTGGCGATGCCGCAATGCTGCAGGAATGTACTTCAGAGGCTCAAACTCCAGTTGCTCAATGAAGACGCCGGCCTTGGTGATCTTTCCCTTCGCCTGACGATCAGCGGAACAGGAGACGCCGATCCCAATCGGTAATGAGGCCCCGTGTCGCGGCAAGCGAATGACTCGGACATCAAGCGCAAAATATTTGCCTCCAAACTGAGCTCCAATTCCACACTGGCGAGCGGCCTCCAACATCTGACATTCCAGTTCCAGATCGCGGAATGCTCGGCCATGCTCATTTCCCGTCGTCGGCAAGCCATCGAGATACTTCGTGGAAGCCATCTTGACCGTCTTCATTGTCGATTCTGCAGACGTTCCGCCGATCACAAACACGAGGTGATACGGGGGACAGGCGGCTGTGCCGAGAGCGACCATTTTTTCGGAGAGGTATTGAACCAGCGATTTCGGATTCAGAATCGTGCGCGTTTCCTGAAAGAGATACGACTTGTTGGCCGAACCTCCTCCTTTAGCGATGAACAGAAATTTATAGACGTCCCCGTCACACGCCGTAATGTCGATCTGAGCGGGAAGATTCGTGTTTGTATTCTTTTCGTCCCACATCGTCAGCGGCGCATTTTGAGAGTATCGCAGGTTGTTCTCGGTATACGCATCGTAAACCCCTCGAGCGAGCGCCGCATTGTCTCCCACGGACCAGACAGAATTTCCCTTATTCGCGTGAATGATCGCCGTTCCCGTATCTTGGCAGAATGGCAAAACTCCGACGCTAGCAACATCCGCATTTTTGAGCATCGTCAAGGCAACCGTTCGGTCATTGTCCGAGGCTTCAGGATCATCCAGAATCGCTGCGACTTGCTTCAAATGAGCAGGCCGCAAAAAGAAATTGATGTCGTGAAAGGCCTGAGATGCGAGGATTGTTAAGGCCTTCGGATCAACGACGAGAACCTCACTTCCCTGGAAATTCTCAACCGCAACGTAGTCTTTCGTCAGCGTCCGATAATCGGTGTCGTCGGTACCGAGTTCCAAAAGTTCCTGAAAGTGAAATGGCGCGGTCGGCATGAAAAGACTCCTCATTCGTTAATCAAACTCGCCCGAGTCCCAGGCGGCAGCCACAGTGACCGAGACTAGCCCACGCCGCAAGCGATCACAGACCCATTTCTACGGGGGCATTCATCGCCCACACGAGTCGAACGTCACGAGACAAATCGCCTGAAAGATCATCCGGGATTCCTGTTTCCTTGGGAAAATTTCGATGCCGCGATGACTTGTGCATCAGAAGGCAACACTGTTCCTGTCGGTCTCTTTTCGGCATCGGTGTAACCCACGATCAAGGCCACTTGAAACAACCTGCTGAATCTGAGATAGAAATCGGAATCTGTCGTAGCAATCAAAAATCCCAAAGCATCTCGGATAAATGATTCAGAACACCAAATCTTCGACGCCGAAACACGGCTCGACGTCCCGTAGCCGATCAAGAAATTCCGAGTCAGAGGCCGGTTGTTTAGGGGGGGGGCTCCGGCCCCAATTGCAAAGGGTTTTCGTGATTTCGCCGCTTGCCGTTTTGCTGGGCGTTTGTGACATTGGATTGCAGCCGAAAGAGAACATCACCAATCATGATTTCGTCGCCCAGGGAGAGTCTCAATTCACTTTGAACCCGAACCCCATTGACGAACACTCCGTTTGTACTTCCGAGGTCGCGAACAACAAAAGTGTTATTGACTTGAGCCACGCAACAGTGTTTCCGGGACACTTTTCGGCTATGACCTAGTGATATATCGCAATCGGACTGCCGTCCGATTAAGACAACAGCCTTCTCCAGCGGAATCAAACACTGTCCTTCATCAAATGGAACAAGAAAAGCCGGCATGCGAAGGGCTCCAAAGTTGGTAGATCCTACGACTGTAACTCAATGCCGAGGCAGAGGGAATCCGCAATAGAAGTAACGGAATATTATATTCTATATCCTCCGTCGTGATGACGCCGGTAAAACTTCAGCCTCCGTTTGGAGCGCACACCGTTTTTCGTTGCCTCACCTCACCGCTTCCCGCCAACGTGACTTCGATGATAATCGATGTCGACGCGGAAAGATCGTCCTGCAAAAGCCGCGATTATTGGAGTTTGAGTAGTTCGTGGCGTCTGGACTCAGTTCAAATTTTGCAACAACAATACGTGGCGGATGCAACAAGACACACCCAATTTCGAACCAACGGCGACTGTCAATCGAACAACATCCAATCGATGAGGCGGCGCGCAGTCACTAAAAATACGCGAACGGGTTTGGCGTACGAGCGGAGATTAAAACTGCTATTTTCTGACGAAAGAGCGGGGGATCGCCAATATGTTCCCAAAAGATCTGGCGTGTGACATCACAAACGCTTTCGTTGCCGGGAGGTGTCAAGCTATGGATGCCGGACTGTGGGAGTGATACGATCGGCCTCACAGGTATGACGATAGTTGTTTTCGCTGCCCCGCGAAATTTCCGGTCGGGGCATGGTGCCCCCACTCGTGTGCTCACTGCTTGCATCTCTTCGATGTTCTCTGGCATTGGCCTGGCCTTCGGCTGTCGTGTCGATCATTGCACTCGTCAGTATCGTGATCTGCATCGATCCGGCGGGAAGTTATCCGAACATGCCGGAAGGGCCGGGATTGACCGTCGATGAGATTTTCAACGTCGAGCAAGGTGTCCTTTTGGTCGAGCGGGCTCGTTCTCTGGGATGGCTTTTGCTCGTCCCCAGTACCTCGCTGGAAGCTTTCAAGCCTGCCAACGGCTATCTCCCGGACCATCCGCCACTGGGACGATACTGGCTGGGAATCCATCATCATTTCACGTGGTGGCTGGCTGCTCCGCATGATCCGGAAGCGAACTCCTGTGTCACTGCGTGTGCCAGAACCGGATCGGCGACTGCATTTGCGTTGACGGTTTTCTTAATTGGAACAATCTCCACAAAGTGGTTTGGGCGACTGGCCGGCCTATCCGCCAGCCTCGCCTTGATGATGATGCCTCGTGTCTACGGTCATGCTCATTTGGCGTCATTGGAAACCGTGACGAATCTGACCTGCACAGCAGCCGTACTCGTTGTGGCAGAACGGTGGAACGATGTCGCACCGCCATCGCGTCGCATTGCATTTTGGACAGGTGTTGTCATGGGACTGGCACTGCTCACAAAAATACAGGCCATATTGATTCCAATTCCGCTGGTGATTTGGGCGTGTGGCCGTTGGCGACTGAGGGCAACTGTGCCATTACTTGTCTGGGGATTCACAGCGGTTTGCGTCTTTTTTGTGGGGTGGCCTTATTTGTGGTTAGACCCCGTGGGACATTTCCAAGAATATCTCGGCCGAACGTCCTACCGCGCCACGATCTTTTGTTGGTATTTCGGAGAACGGTATCCGGACAAGTTCGTCCCTTGGCATTACCCCTTCGTCCTTTTTGGCCTGACAATCCCGATCGGATTGCACCTCTTTGGCGTTCTCGGTGTTTATCGCCGAGGTGATGAGAACTCGTCCGCCAGGTCATCACTCACAATCACTCATCAAAAAACTCAGTCTCTAAAAAACACGGTCGCCACACAACAAAGACCTTCCCCCATCGGCCGGACGTGGCAAGCAGACAATCGATCCCGGTCGCGTGACCTGCTTTTATTGGCTTTCACGTTGTTTCCAATGATCGTTTTTGCGGTTCCCGGGGTGGCGGTTTATGACGGGGAGCGACTGTTTCTGACCAGTTTTCCGTTGTGGGCGATTTTCGTCGGCCGAGGGATCAGCGAATCGTACAAGCTTCTGCTACGACTTCCTTATGGTCAGACCATGGCACCGGTTGCATGGTCTGGAATGGTGATGCTGCAAGCCACATCGCTGATCAGCATGCACCCGTATCACATCGCTTACTATAACCCGATTGTTCACGCTCTGGAGTCAACAGGGAAGCCACTTCAAGAGGTCGATTATTGGGGGGTGGGAGTCACGCGGGGACTGATCCAGAAGATGGTCCAACAGATTCCACCCGGGTCTGTTGTTGGAATAGCCCCAACGCTGCATCAGTTCCAGGCCGATGACTATCGTCGGCAATCGCCAATCCTGCGGAAACACGACATCAAGACGGT
>Ga0315284_10001737_pt1 | contig 31096 bp, 24 predicted proteins | sample YL17G09_16_MG_FD_203696 | JGI IMG/M metagenome (GOLD analysis project Ga0315284, IMG submission 203696) | Sediment microbial communities from Yellowstone Lake, YNP, Wyoming, USA - YL17G09_16 | ecosystem: Environmental > Aquatic > Freshwater > Lake > Sediment | place: USA: Wyoming | collected...
TCCCGACGGCAGCTTCTTCGGCAATGAATACCGCGTCAACAGCGATCCGGTGGGAGTGATGCAAAAGGAGCCCGCGGTGGCGTTCGGGCCGGAGGATCGCCTCTATTTCACCTGGACGGACTTCCGCAATACCGGCGGGCAGGGGGATATCTTCTGCAAGGTGATTGAATGGGAAGACGCTCTGGATGCGCCGGTCTATCAGCCGCTCCTGCCGAGGGCTTTCGCCCTTTTTCCTCCATCGCCCAATCCGTTCAATGCGGTAACAGCCATCCGCTATCAGCTTCCAGCGGACAGCTTCGTGAGCCTGAGAGTCTATGATACGGCTGGACGGTTAATCAAAACCTTGGTGGACGGCCGAGTCGAGGCGGGCTCGCATCAAGCGCTCTTCGACGGCTCGGACTTGGCTTCCGGCATCTACATCGCCAGGCTTCAAGCGGGGGATTATGTGGGGGTGGAGAAATTGGTGCTGCTGAAGTAGGCATTCCCCTTTGATCAAGAAGATATATCCAATCAACATGTGAGTTATATTATCGTTTCTGTCGCTGCGCGAAGCAGTAGGAGTCATCATGAAAAAAGAGACCTTCATTGCCATTGCCGCCGTAGTTTGTCTGGGAATTTTGCCGCCATTGGTTTGGCAGAGCAAGGCTGCGGAGGGCGATTTACTCTGGTCACGCAAATATGGTGGAAATCAAAATGAGCAAGCAAATGCCATCATCCCATCAGGCGATGGCGGCTTTTTGCTGGCAGGATGGACATCATCATATGGAGCCGGAGAAACGGACATGTGGCTGTTTAAGGTAAACGATCAAGGTGATTCTCTATGGTCAAAGACATATGGTGGGAGTTCCTGGGATGAAGCCAACGCGATTGCCTCTACTGCCGATGGAGGTTTTTTATTGGCTGGATTTACATGCTCATTTGGCTCCTATGATATGTGGCTTGTTAAGGTAAATTCGAATGGCGACTCTTTATGGTCCCGAGCGTACGGCGGAATGAGCCAGGACATTGCCAATAGCATGATCACTTCGGCGGATGGCTGTTTCTTGTCGGCTGGCCACACATTCTCATTCGGATCAGGATCGGAGGATATGTGGCTGGTTAAGGTGAATGCGCAGGGGGATTCACTTTGGTCGCAGACTTACGGAGGTACTGTTTATGACAATGCTCATTCTATCACTGCATCCGGTGATGGTGGCTTTATGCTCGCAGGCGCCTCAGGGGCGGGACCCGCGGCTATAGATGCGATGCTGGTAAAGGTTAGCGATCAAGGGGATCAGATCTGGTCGCGAACATATTGGGGTTCTCTGGATAATTGGGCCAACTCTGTCATTCCATCCGGGGACGGTGGCTATATTTTGGCGGGCGTGACCTCACTTCCCAGTTTCGATGCATGGCTTCTCAAAGTGGATGATGCAGGAGAACCGGTCTGGTCGCAGACGTATGATAGTTTGAGCGAGGCATTCTGCACTATCCCATCGCAAGACGGTGGATTTCTATTTGTGGGCCAAGCCCCTAATTTCGGTGCAGGTATCATGGAAATCTATTTGGATAAAGTTAATTCACAAGGTGAACAACAATGGCATAACACCTATGGAGGTTTTATGGGTTCTTGGGCCAGGGTGATCATTCCCTCAGGGGAGGGAAATTATTTGATAGCGGGAGGAACCGCAGATAGCTTGGGACTATACGCGGATATGTTGCTGCTGAAGGTCGCCGGCCCAGGCACCCCGGTAATAGAACCTCAAATTTCCAGTAAACCCATCATCTTCACATTGAGTCCCTGCTATCCGAATCCATTTAATTCAATGACAGCCATCCGATTCACGCTGCCATCCGCTTCTTTCGTCAATCTGGACATTTTTGTGAATGACGGCCGCAGAATTCCAGACATGAAAATGGATGCAAGCATACAGGGATGGTACGATGCTGGCGTGCACGAGGTTCGATTCGACGGATCAGGGTTGGCTTCCGGCATCTACATCGCCAGGCTTCAGGCGGGGGATTTTGTGGGGCTGGAGAAGCTGGTCTTGCTCAAATAATGTAAAATGTAAAATGCAAAATCTCAGGCGGCCGATGGCCGCCTTTGTGTTTAATCAGCGAAATCAACGAAATCAGCGGGAATCAGCGGTTCAGACGATTTTTTATTTTCGTATCACACCCCGCGCAATCTGAGCAGAAGGGAGCCTTCAGGGTCTTCCGCATCAGGCGATAGAGATAAATCCCGGCTAAGACAACCGCCGCTCCGATGATCACCCATTGCAGCATCATAATCCCACCCCCGCAATCGTCCCGATTTTGACCACCGAGAAGGCAATTCCCCACGCCAGCGCCGTCTGATATCCCACCGAAAAGAGCGTCCACTTCCAACTGCCGGTTTCCCGCCATATCGCCGTGATCGCCGCCAGGCAGGGGCTGTAGAGTAATACGAAGAGCATAAACGCCAGCGCGCTTAAGGGGCTGATGCCGGAGCTGCGCAGCGCCGTCGGCAGGGCGCCGCCGCCGTGAGCGTCGGCCCCATTATCTTCGCCCACGCCGTAGAGCACGCCCATGGTCGAAACAACGACCTCCTTGGCGACCAGTCCCGTCAGCAGCGAGACATCAAACTGCCAGTTAAAGCCCAGAGGGTCAAGCGCGGGTGAGATCGCATGGCCAAACTGACCGATAAACGAGTCGGAGGCCTGGGGCGCTTCACCATTCGAGCGCGGGAAGGCCCCCAGGAACCAGACGATCACCGAAGCCGCAAGAATCACCGTGCCCATCTTGCGCAGGTATTGCGAGGAACGATCCCACATGTGCCGCAGGCTGGTGCGCAGAGTCGGCATGCGATAGGGGGGCAGTTCCATGACAAAAGGCGCACCCTTAGCTCGCAGCAGACTGATCGAAAACAGCTTACCCGCGCCGATGGCCATCAGCACGCCGAAGATATAGAGCAGAAAAATCACATTTCCGGCGCGCTTCGGAAAGAAGGTTCCGGCGAAAAGGATGTACACCGGCAGGCGTGCCGAACAACTGATCAAAGGGATTATCAAAATGGTCAGCAACCGGTCGCGGCGGCTTTCCAGCGTGCGCGTCGCCATGATGGCCGGCACTCCGCAGCCGAAGCCCATAATGAGCGGAATGAACGACTTGCCGTGCAGGCCGATGGCGTGCATCAGCTTGTCCATCAAAAAAGCCGCGCGCGCCATGTAGCCGGTGTCTTCCAACAAGGAGATCCCCAAGAAAAGAATCAAAATATTCGGCAAGAAGACCACGACGCCTCCGACGCCGCCAATGATGCCGTTCACGATAAGATCGTTCAGCGGGCCGGCGGGCAAAATCCCGCCCAGCGACGCTCCCAGCCAGCCGACGCCGGTTTCGATCCAAGTCATGGGCGCTGCGCCGAGACGGAAAGTGGATTGGAAGAGCAGCCATAGAAAGAACAGGAACAGCGGCATGCCCAGCAGGCGATGCGTCAAGAAGCGGTCAATCTTTTCGGAATATTCGCGACGGTCGGGAACCGAGCGTTTCAATGTTTCCTGCAGCGCTCCGGCAATGAAACCGTAGCGCCGGTCGGCGATCTGCGTTTCCAGGCCTTCCGGATAGAGCTTCTTCAGGCGCTCATGCGCTCTGGCTAATATGTTCTCCAGCTCGCTATTATCAAACAGATCGGGAGCGACCTTAAGCAGCGCATCCTGATCGCCTTCCAACAGACGAATCGCCAGCCAGCGCGAAGGAATAGGTGAGTCCTTTAGCCGCAGCCCAAGCCAAATTTCCAGACTGGATATTTCCTTCTCCAGCTCCGGACCGTAATTGACGCGTATATCGCGGAGAGATTTGGAAGTCGTGGCCGCTCGCGCCACGGCGGCCAAGAGCGGTTCGGTGCCATAGCCTTTGGAGGCTACCGTCGGAACGACCGTCGCGCCGAAGAGATCGCTTAGGAGTTTGGCGTCCAATTGGTAGCCCTTGGCTTGCAGCTCGTCGTACATGTTCAGAGCGATGACCAGCGGCAGGCGCAGTTCGATCAACTGGACGGCCAGATAGAGGTTGCGTTCGAGGTTGGAGCCGTCCACGACCTGGGCGACCACATCGGGGCGATCCGAAATCAGATAATCCCGGACCAGGGTCTCTTCAAGGGAGAAAGTGCTAAGACTATAGGTTCCGGGCAGGTCGCAAAATAGCAGATCGCGGTCGCGGTAACGCCGCACCCCCTCCTTTTTCTCGACTGTTACGCCCGGCCAATTGCCCACCTTCTGATGCGCCCCCGTGAGCTGGTTGAAGAGCGTGGTCTTGCCCGAATTGGGATTGCCGATCAATCCCACGCGCACGGGTTCGGTGGGGGAGGGGCTGACGGACGAGGCTACGGGGAGGCCGGCGCCACGAGGATCAACTGAGCTTCCGCCACTCGCAGCGCCACGTGATATCCCTTGACTTCGCATTCCAGAGGATCCTTCAGGGGAGCGTATTTGATAATCCGGATCGGCGTGCCCGGAGTTAGACCCATTTCCAACAGGCGCCGGTGAATCGGCCCGGCACCGGCAATGCGGCGAATGAGGATTTGGTCTCCCTCCTGGCAATGGGAAAGAGGCTTTTCGCCGTCCGCCGCATGGCGACCGTGGCGAAATCCATAGCGCCCCGCACCGGGGCGCTGTGATACCGTCTTTGAGGGAGATTCAGGCACGCCGAAAAGCGTATGAAAGAAACGGAAATTTATCCCTTTATGCATGGCTGCCCAGGTTTCAGAATTATCGCATTGGCGAAAATTGATATTGCGAATGATTCTTAATATAATAATACATTCCCTTTGCCGCAAGGGAATTTTGTGTTTTTTAATACAAAAGGCAGGCTTTGAAGCCTGCCCTCTGTTTTCACCGCTGGTCCGCTTTATCTAATAGATCAAGACTACCACGCGCCGAGGCCCATGAGCACCCCGCACCAGGACTTTTTCGATGTCCGCTGTTAGGGATGGGCCTGTCACCCAGGTCATTAGTGATGTGCTCAAATTGATGCCATCTGTTCTCAGGCCAGCCAACAGGTCAGGCTTGTCTGGATAAACAGTGTGCTTTGGCAGCAGCACAATGTGCGTTTGTGGCAGCAAGGCTGAGAGCTGATCTGCCGATGTGGCATGAATAAGCACGATTGTGCCAGTGTCTGCTATGCCGCCATATGCAACCGTGATTCCAACGGAGGCTTTCGATGCCACATCAAGCGGCACGCTTCTGGGATAAACGGCGGCGCAACCGGTTTCATAGACAATGCGTGCCACCCCCATCCGATCAAGCTCCCCATCGGGTGGCACCAAGACCGATTGGCCGTGGCATTCGCCCAAATTGCCCCGCAATTGGCTTAATGCCGCCTCTTCATCCTTCAGTATGTGGCATTCGCCGCCGACCTTGGCTAAATTCTCAGCAAAGCGTCGCAATGTGGCTTCTGATCCGGCAGGCCCAAATTCGGAACATGGCTGGACGGGTAATTCCGCGGCGGGGGATCCGGCTTCAACTGGGTGTCTGGCGAGCGCTTGAGCGATATCGGCCCAAATGCGGGATTTGGAGTCGCTCATCTGCTTTCCTCACCCGATCCAAATTCGCGGCGAAACAGCTCAGAGAAGCTTTTGGAGGCCATCTGGGGAGTCTCACGACCGTCACCCCAAACTGGCAGGTCCGGCCTCCATTTGCCGCCCAAAAGATCATGCAGCAGAAATCTTGGCACACTGGCCAAGAGGCGATAGAGATCCGGGCGATCCATCAGCCATTCGTAGGAGGACAAAAGAAGCCGCTCTTTGTCGAAAGTCGCCCTGGTCTGTCCTATGCGGTCGCGCAAGGTCAACAGGTGGTGATGCAATTCGATCTTGACCGGACAAATTTCGCTGCAAGCTCCGCAGAGGGTCGAGGCGAAGGGGTGATCGACGGCTTTTTCGAGGCTCAAGAATATGGGCGCGAGGACGGCTCCGATGGGACCGGGATAGACCCAGCCGTAGGCATGGCCTCCCGTGTGGCGATAGACCGGGCAGACGTTCAGACAGGCTCCGCACCGGATGCAGCGCAGGACGGATCGCAGTTCGGGATCAGCCAGCGCCTTGCTACGGCCGTTGTCCAGAATGACGAGATGCATTTCGCGCGGGCCATCGGCATCCGGCAGACGGCCATTGAAGAAGATGACCGATCCGGTGATGCGCTGGCCGGTGGCGGATCTGGGCAGGAGCTCAAGCATGAGCATTAGATCCTCCCACGTCGCCACGACCTTCTCGATTCCCATGACGGAAATCTGCACTCGGGGGATGGCGCTGACCAAACGGCCGTTGCCCTCGTTTTCGACCATCAGCGGCGTGCCGGTTTCGGCCACGGCAAAATTGACGCCGGTGATGCCGATGTCAGCCTTCAGAAACTTTTCGCGCAGGATTTCCCGGGCAATGGCGATCAGTTCAACTGGATCTTCCTTATACTCTACGCCCAATTTTTCGGCGAAAATCCTGCCCACATCTTGCCGCGACAGATGCAATGCCGGAGCTGTTATATGCGACGGCATCTGTCCGGCGATCTGGACGATATATTCACCCAGATCCGTCTCCACGACCTCAAAGCCTTGATTCTCGAGATACGGCGTTAGGCCGATCTCTTCGGTGGTCATGGATTTGGATTTGACGACCAGTGGTCCGACGCCGTTTTGTAGGGGCACGGCGCGCCGTGCCCCTACATCTGATGCGCGCGAGGCACGCCTCGCCCCTACAACCCCTTCCGTAGTCGGGGTCGCCCCTGACCCCGACGAGACCGCCTTTTGGCAGATATTTCCTATGATGCAGTTAGCTTCCTGTGCATCCACTGCCCAGTGCACTTGAATTCCTTTGGCCGTCGCCTTTTCTTCCAGCTCCAGCAGATATTTATCCAGATGCGCCAAGACGTGATCGCGGCGTCGGGAGGCCTCTTCGCGGAGTTCCTCCCAATGAGGCAGTTCAGCGACAACCTCAGCGCGCTTGGCCAGAGAATGGTCGGTGGCCTTCTTCACGGCAGCTTGGAGGCGTTCATCGAGAAGAGCCTGGCGGATGTTGGATTTGAGGTTTTGCGGATTGGGCTGCATGAGCTTCAGGCCGACTTCGAGACCGCGTGATTCTCGCTCTGCAGTTGATACAGGCGGTAGTAGAGTCCTCGCTGGCGCAGTAGCTCCTGGTGCGTTCCGGTTTCGCGTACTTGGCCATCGTGCAGGACGATGATGCGGTCGGCGCGCTGGATAGTGGAGAGGCGATGAGCGATCACGATGGCCGTGCGGCCTTCCAACAGCCGCGCTATAGCCTTCTGAATGAGCTGCTCGGTCTCGGTGTCCACCGAGGATGTGGCTTCATCGAGGATCAGGATGGGCGGATCGTGCACCAGGGCGCGAGCGAAAGCCAGCAACTGCCGTTCTCCGGCAGATAGCGTGGCTCCGCGCTCCTCCAATTTCTCGTCGTAGCCGCCGGGGAGATTGGAAATGAAGCGGTCGGCGCTGACGGCTTGAGCAGCCTGGATCACCCGCTCACGCGGGATGGCGCTGCCCAGGCGGATGTTTTCTTCGACGGTTCGGGCAAAAATAAACACGTCCTGCTGCACGACGGCCATTTGTCGGCGCAGGTCGCACTGCGCCATCTCGCGGATGTCGCGGCCGTTGATTAAAATCTGACCTTCCTGAACGTCATAGAATCGGGTCAGCAGATTGATCAGCGTGGTCTTGCCGGCGCCGGTGTAGCCCACGATGGCCACGGTCTCTCCGGCGTTGACGCGGAAACTGACGTTCTTCAGCACCCATTCGCGGCCGGCGTAGGCGAAGCTGACGTTGCGGAATTCGACGCTGTCCAGCGCCGCAGCGAGCTTCTGCGGCGCCGCCGGGTCTTTCACCAAAATGTCTTCATCTAACAGTTCAAAAAGTCGCTCGGACGAGGCCATGGAGCTTTGCAAAATATTGTATTTTTCGGCCAGATCGCGCACGGGCATGTAGAAGCGTTCGGCGTATTGCAGGAAAGCGATCAGCGCGCCCAGGGTTAGTGCACTCTTCAAAATCATGCCGCCGCCCGACCAGAGGATCAAGGCGATGGCCACCGATGAGATCAGCTCGACCGCGGGATAAAAAAGCGAGAAGTAGAGAACGGTCTTCAGGTGAGATTCCATCAGGCCGCGGTTCAGATCCTGAAACTGCTCGAGGTTCACCTTTTCGCGGCGAAAGAGTTGCACGATGCGCATGCCGACGATGTTTTCCTGCAAATAGGAATTGACTCGCGCCAGGCGGCGGCGCATTTCACGGAAGGCGTCGCGCACTCTGGATTTGAAGAGAAAGGCGACCCAGAACAGAAAGGGGAGCACGACGAAGGTCACCAGCGCCAGTTTCCAATTCAGAATAAGCATGGCGACGATGATGCCGACCAGGATGAAGACGTCTCCGAAGATGGCGACCACGCCCTGCGTGAACATCTGGTTGATGACTTCCACGTCGGACGAGATGCGCGTCATGATGCGGCCAACGGGATTGCGATCGAAGTAGGAGATGGAAAGGCGGGCGAGCTTGTCGAAGATCTGCGAGCGGATGTCGAACATGATCTTCTGCCCGACCCAGTTGGTGATGTAAATCTGCACGAATCGTCCGGCGAAAAGGCCGGCCAGGACGAGGCCATAGAAAACGAGGATGCGCACCAGGCCGGGGATATCCTTGGCCGGGATGTATTTGTCAACCGCCTCTTTGGTCAGGATCGGGCCGATCAATTCCAGGCCGGACAAAACCAGGAGCAGGAGCACACCAGCGACGAGCTGGCGCGCATACGGCCTGCCGAATTGCAGCAGCCGCTTCATCAGCCGAGCGTCATAAGCGCGGCCGGTTATTTCGTCTTCTTCGTGTTGTTCAGCCATCAGCAATGTAGGGGTTTGTCCGTAAGGACTCCTTCGGAGATTGATCAAACCCCATCGTCGGTGCTGTCTGGGGCTTGATGAATCAAGCCCCTACAATTACAGCTTCAATGCCTCTTCTGCCTGCACGATCACGCGCACACCGAGGGCATTCCCCGCCTCGCCCAAACGCCTCCGCAGGGTCTCGAAATCCTCTTGACAAGCGGCGCGATCCACCGAAGCCAAGAGCGCATGAATGCCGCCCAGATTGCGTTCGAAGCGGTCTCCTATCTGACAGCCGGTATCCTTCAGGCCGTTCGACAGCGCTTGCCCGTTCTTCATGCCGTCGCGAGACAGGCAGATGACCACGAATTTGCCCGACGGCTCGGGCCTATAATCTACGGGGCCCTGTCGCTCGATATTGGCGACGGTCTGGCGCACCACCTGCTGCAACCGTTCGAACGTTGCCGCCTCGCCCAGCTCTTCTTTGGCCAGGCGCGCGATGATTCGGATTTCGGATTCGGTTAGGGGCATATCGTCTTCCGTAGTCGGGGTCGTCCCCGACCCCGACGAATACTTGGCGTCCCTCGCCCCGCCCTCAAGGACGGGGCTGAAGATTCCTCAAGCCTCCTGAAGGGGGCTCAATTGGGTGTTACTCCTCCGATATGTTTTCAAGGCTGGAAATTATTTTGCCCGAGGCATGGTGCTCAATCTGATTCTCAATGTACTTCATCATAAAATCAAGCTCCTTCTCTCGAAAGCTCACTACGCCATAGCCTTCTTGCCAGGTGAACGCCTCGCTATTCTGCAACTGATTGACATTGTATGAACTGGCGCCTTTCAACTCACCGACCCACGCGGCAATTTGCAGACTGGGTGGAATTTTCACTCCAAAATGGACATGATCTTCCGTCCCACCGAAACTAAATAAAATCACGCTGCCTTTATCGCACCTCTGCCGGATGGTAGAATAGACGACCTTCTGCACCTCCGGTGTGATGAGAGGCAGATTGCCTTTCGTATGCCAGACAAAATGCAGGTAAATTTTTGAAAAGGCTCGCTTTGACAAATTATCACCATGTTGATTTCACACAAATTCTTGGAGCCCCATTCATGGGGCTTGTATTCTCTTCAGCCCCGTCATTTATGGCGGGGCGATACATCGGGCGGAGCCAAATACAGCCCGCAGTATTGGAGCCCCGTTCACGGGGCTTGAAATATCTTCAGCCCTGCCATTTATGGCGGGGCTGCCTGGGCGGGGCCAAGATGCCGGGCGGGGTCAGCGGCTCATGACAAGATATTAAACACCTCTTCCCGCGGCTGCGGGATGACCACCTTGCGCACCAACAGCCCTTGATCCATCGCGGCCTGAGCGCCCGCATCCACCGCCGAACGCACGGCGGCCACGTCGCCGGTGAGCGTCACGTAGGCCTTGCCGCCGATGCCCACGCCCATGCGGATTTCCATCAGCGAAATCGTGGCCGTCTTGGCGGCGCGGTCGGCGGCCAAGACGGCCGAGGCCGCCGAAAAGGTCTCGATGACGCCGATGGCGTTCACGTCCGGGTGCCAGGACGACGATATCAGCGCGGGGTAGAGCTGCGGGTGAGCGCTGGGGATGACGAAGTCGTCCACGCAGGCGACCGAGCCCACGCGCCGCCCCTCTTCCACCGAGGCCTGCACCGCGGCCGTGTCGCCCCGCACCAGGCAGATGTATTTGCCCGAACAGATCGTCTTGGCGATGATCAGCTCCACCTCGCTGACCTTCAGCATGGCATCCGCCGCCTCAATCCCCAGCGCGATGGAGTTGAACTCCACCATGCCAAGGGCATTGGCGAAGGTGCTCTCGTTTTTTTCTGGCATAAGCGCAAGTCCGAAAAGGATGAAGGATGAAGGATGAATTATGAAAATAATTGGTAGAGCGGCGGCTTGCTGCCGCATTCAAACAGCCCGCAGTTCATGAGTGAGAACATTCGACGGCGGGTAAATGCAACGCTCTAAACAATATTGCTTGTATTTTTTTGAAACATCGCGGACCATTCGCAGCAAGCCCCAGACATTTACACCAACCTCTACATGGTCGCTTCCTTTATATTCGATGGCATCTCCCGGATCTGCAAAAATAACCCGTGCATCGGTCTTATCATCAAATGTGATTCCGGTTTGCTCAAACTGATGTGCCAGGAAATTTCTGGCTTCCCAAAGAAGTTGGGAACTGGATAAACACTTTCGCTCAACGGTCTTGTTGTTTTTTATGAACTCGATTGAATATAAGCGCTTTTCCTTTGCCTGGTCCCAGAATGCGTTAACAAATGAAATAAATTCTATGCCGCTTTTTGGTCTTCCTTTTTTTCGAGTCTCGCCAGCACAGTAGCAGGTTGCCAATAAGCTCAGAAGAGCAAATAGGGTATTGAGAACAATTCTCTTTCGCGCACCCCAATCGCTATTTTGATGATCATTCAAGATGGATTCGCACGTATCCAGAATGCCGCCGACATAGGAAAAGAATCGCTCAATCCGTTTTTGAATTTCTGTTTGTCCGCTATTCATCATTCATCAGCCATTGGATTGCCTTACCATTTCGCAATACTATTTGTTGATCTGTGTTAAACGGTTGCGGCGCATGATCTGAAGCTGCCACGAACAAAACAACAGCTATGGAGCATGTTGGGTATCAATTATCCCAATTACAATTTTATGAGAAATCTTACGGACTGCTTCGAGCATCAATAGTTGTACGTGCCCATTTCCAATTGTCAGGCGGTTTTGCTTTAAACCAGATACTCGCGGCAAAACTCCGAGTTTGTGAATACTGCACGCCACCTAGCCTGCCATTTAGCCATATTTCGCAGTTCGATCGATCCAATCTATTACCCAAGCTATCATAGATTGTGATACGCATTTTTATCCATGAAAGGTTCTTCTGATCTAAATTTTTTATTTGACCTGAAAATTTTGCCTCATTGTATTTATAAAACTCCAGTCTCGAGTTTGTAGTCTCAATGTTATTAACTGAAATCTTCTCCCAAAATACTGGTGATTCTCGCCAAAAGGTGTACATCATAATTATTATTATTATGGTGATTATACCACCAATGGGCATAAGAATCCAAAGCGCCACTCTTTTTTTATTTGCTTCAGGATGTTTTTTAAATGTAAATATGAGCAACCCGCCTATAATAATGATAGATGCAATTAGGAGAGCGGAATGTCCTTGGCCGCCCACTGCATCCCCAAATCCTGCGAAAATAATGACGATGACAATTAGCCCTGTGTACCAGAGAACTATAAGTTGCTTGGTGTTCATTTCTGGTCTCCTTGCTCAAATGTCTTGACAGATATTATTTCTTGTTGCTGCCGGCATTCTCTCCCAAGCACCCCGCCCCCCACCTCTCGCCTTTCACCTGTCTTTTTTCTGAACCGCTGATTCCCGCTGATTACGCTGATTCCACTGATTGTATCGGTTGTATTTAATCAGCGCAATCAGTGCAATCATGTTTAATCAGTGGTTCAGAAGATTTCCCACCGCCCCGCCGCCTACCTATCGCCTTTCACCTGTTTTTTTTCTGAACCGCTGATTCCCGCTGATTACGATGATTCCACTGATTGTATCGGTTGTATTTAATCAGCGCAATCAGTGAAATCAAGTATAATCAGTGGTTCAGACTCTTTTTATTCATCATTCATCCTTCATAATTCACTTCGGATTCGCCGTCCAATACGCCGTGATAAACGAATCCAGCAGCTTGGCGAAGGCCTGCTCGATCAGCTTGGCGGATTGGGATTCGTGGCTCTGGCCCAGAGCGATTTCGTTCCAACTTCGAGCCATGCCCAGCAAATTCTTGTCGCGCACGAAGAGCACCGGCTGTTCCACCGCCAGCGCCGCCACGAAGACGCGCTCTTCGCCGTTCATCTGCGTCTGCACGGCGGCCTTCAGCGTCGCCTGAGCCGGCATTCCGGCGGAATCCGCCACGCCGATGCCGTTGCCGCGCAGGTTGAATTCTAAGAATCGGCGGATGCGGTCGGAAGTCAGGCCGTCTTCTGCCAGCGTCGTGTCGGTGATGTCCTCGACCTTGATGCGAAAGGCCTTGATGCCTTCCAACCCATCGGGTGAAAATTGAGGAATATCCTGAGCGAGGCATATTCCAGCCAAAAGCAAGCACGCCGCGATGAATTTATTCATAACTCATAATTCATAACTCATAATTTATCGAAATTCCAGCACCCCCCTCACCCTGCCCAGATCTCTCGCCGCCGGAGTCAGGATGGTTCCATTTTCGACCAGGATGGTCATCCCATCGCGCGCGGCGTTCAGGACGTCGCGTTCGCTGTAGAGTTTTTTCTTGGGGTAATACTTCCGGTCATTCTGCAATGGCACGGATCCAATTTTAAATAATACGGCCAGGTCGCCCGTTTTGGCTCCGCAGGCATTGGCCTCATCAGTATCCAGATGGAAGTCCAGCCGGAAGTCTTCGTGAACGCGGATCAGCACATCGCCGAAGATGACCGTCCGCGGAGCCGATTTAACTTCACCCATCGGCGGCGCGGCCACGGCCATGAAGACGATCTCCTTGTCCACTACGTCGTAGTTCCGCGCATCGGCGGGAGTCATGTGCACGTGGCGAAGGGCGAGGATGACGCCTTTGGAAATTTCGATCCGCCCCTGCGGCCCGATGATGGTGATGCCGGGTGTGCCTTCGTGATCTCCGGAATCGCGCACGGGAGGATCCAGCCCCAACCGCACCGCCTCCGTCCTGGCCAGTTCCACCTGCGTGGCTCCGCGATAGGGCCCCAGCGCCCTAACATTCTCAATGCGGCCCACCGGCGTCGCCAATGTGACTGTCTGCTCGGAGGCGAACTGGCCGCCTTGAGTCAAATCGCGGACGCGGGTCATGGTGGCACCGGGGCCGAAAAGGCGGTGGAAATCATCTTTGGCTAGATGGACGTGGCGGGGTGATACGCCTATGGGGATGGGCTTCTTCACGGTAAGTCTAGGCCGGATTATCCTCTGTTTGCGCTAAAGATAACGATCTGGATGGAATTTGTCAAGCAAAAAGGTGGCACGATTTTATGGCGTCTGCGTGCCACATTCGTGCCACGTGTGCCACCGCGATTGGTAGGGGCACGGCGCGCCGTGCCCCTACAGGTTACACCTGATGATTCCTCTTCGTGTAGTTGATCAGCCCCCCCGCCAAGAAGATATTCATCTCGCGCTCGCTCATATTGTGCTTGGCGGTGATGGAACGCTTTAGGCTGGGGATTTCCAAGCTGACTACATTGCCGGCCTGAACTTGCTTGCGGATGTTCTTGAATTGGATCTTCACACCCTGTTTGAGCAGGTCATGATCGGAAGGATCAGCGAAGACCAGCGGAAGGACGCCGAAGTTGATCAGATTGGAGCGATGAATTCGGGCAAAGCTCTTGACCAGCACGGCTCGCAGGCCGAGGAAGCGCGGGGCGAAGGCGGCGTGTTCACGGCTGGAACCCTGACCGTAGTTGATCCCGCCCACGACCATGCAATTTTTAGCCTTCTTGGCGCGTGCTGGGAAGGTCGCATCAATGCGAGAGAAGGAGTACTCGGCGATGGCGGGGATGTTGGAGCGGAGCGGCAAAACCTCATTACCGGCCGGCATGATGGAATCGGTGCTGATGTTGTCGCCGGTCTTCAGCAGGATTTCAAGAATGATGTCGTCGGGCATGGGATCGAGATCGCTTAGCGGCACGATATTCGGTCCGCGAAGAACTTGCACGCTTGATGAATCTTGGGGCGGGAAGATGAGCAAATGGTCGTTGATGATTTCGCGTTCGGGAAGTTCTACGGCCGGGGCTTCTCCCAGAGTGCGCGGATCGGTGATTTCGCCGGTAATGGCGGCGGCGACGGCGGTTTCCGGACTGCAAAGATAAACCTGATCGTCTTCGGTGCCGGATCGTCCGGGGAAATTGCGGGGGAAGGTGCGCAGCGTGATGGTGCCGGTAGCCGGAGCTTGCCCCATGCCGATGCAGCCCAGGCAGCCGGATTGGTGAATGCGCGCTCCGGCGCGGACCAGGGTTTGCACGCCGCCGGTGGCGACGACGTTTTCCAGCACCTGCAGGCTGCCGGGATTGATCTCGAAGGAGACTCGCGGATGCGCCGAACGGCCAATCATGGCGTTGGCCACCACCAGCAGGTCGCGCAGAGATGAATTCGTGGATGAGCCTACAATGACCTGATGCACTGGGCGGCCGGCCACTTCGCGAATCGGCACGACATTATCCGGCGAAGTGGGGCAGGCGATCAGCGGCTCGAGTTTGGACAGGTCAATTTCGTCCTCTTCGTCGTATTTGGCGCCGGCATCGGGGATGATTTCTGTCCAGATATTGGCGCGACCCTGCGCGGACAGGTATTTTCGCGTGTTGGCATCTGAGGGGAAAACGGTCGTCGTGGCGCCAAGTTCGGCGCCCATGTTGGCGATCGTGGCGCGATCACCGACGCCCAGAGTGGCGACTCCCGAGCCATGGTATTCGACGATTTTTCCCACACCGCCCTTGACGGTGAGGCGGCGCAGCATCTCCAGGATGACGTCTTTGGCAGACACCCAGGGCGGCAGCTTGCCGAGCAGATGTACCCCAAGAATCTTGGGCATCATGACGCTGAGCGGCTGTCCGGCCATAGCCATGGCCACGTCCATTCCGCCGACACCGATGGCCAGCATCCCCAGCGCTCCCGCCGTGCAGGTATGCGAATCCGATCCCAATAGCGTCTTGCCCGGGATGCCGAAGCGCTCCAAATGCACCTGGTGCGAGACGCCATTTCCCGGCTTGGAGAAGACCACGCCATATTTCGCCGCCGCCGTCTGCAGGAAAATGTGGTCGTCCATGTTGCGGAAATCGGTCTGCAGGAGGTTGTGATCCACATAGGCGACGGACAGTTCCACCTGCGTGCGCAGCACGCCGATGGCTTCGAATTCGAGATAGGCCAGCGTGCCGGTGGCGTCCTGCGTGAAGGTCTGATCCACGCGGATGGCAATCTCCGTGCCGAGGGTCATCTGGCCGGAAACCAGGTGCGCACTGATGAGCTTTTGCGCGACATTTAGCGGCATTAGTGACCTCTGGGATGACTATGAATTATGAGTTGGACTCTTCAAAATTCATAATTCATCTTTCATAATTATTTGTTCTCGATGACCCGAAAATCCAGATATGGCTGTAGCGCTTCCGGGACCACAATGGTCCCTTCATCCGTCTGATAGGTCTCCAGCAGCGCCACCATGAGGCGCGAGGTGGCCACGCCGGAGCCATTTAAGGTATGCAGGAAGCGGACCTTGCCGCTGGCTTTGTCCCGAAATCGTATGTTCGTGCGCCGCGCCTGAAAGTCCTCGAAATTGGAGCAGGAAGAGGTCTCCAGCCACTTGCCTTCCGCCGGAGCCCAGGTATCAATATCATACGTCTTGGCCGAAGAGAACGATAGGTCGCCGGTGCAAAGCGTCATGACGCGGTAGTGCAGACCCAGTTTTTGCAAAACCTCTTCGGCGTCCGCCAATAATCTCTCCATCTCATCATACGAAGTATCCGGGTGAACGAATTTGACCAATTCGACTTTGTTGAACTGGTGCACGCGCAGGAAGCCGCGTGTCTCGCGGCCGTAGGAACCCGCTTCACGGCGGAAGCAGGCGCTGTAGGCGGTGTAATAGATGGGCAGCCTGTTTTCGGGCAGGATTTCGTCGCGGTAGATGTTGGTCAGCGGTACTTCCGCGGTGGGGATGAGGTAAAGTTCGTCGGTGGGGATGTAATACATGTCGTCGCCCAGCTTGGGCAGTTGGCCGGTGCCGCGCATGGAATCTTTGTTGGCCAGGAAGGGCGGGAAGATTTCGGTGTAACCGTGCTTCTTGACGTGCAGATCGAGCATGAAGTTGATCAGCGCGCGTTCCAGTTGAGCGCCCTTGCCCTTGTAGAGCGGGAAACCTCCGCCGGCGATCTTCGATCCGCGCATGAAATCTAAGATGTCCAGCTCTTGTCCCAGAATCAGGTGATCCTTGAGCTTGAAATCGGCCTGCAGCGGATTGCCCCAGATGCGGTAGGGCTGATTATCTTCCGACGTCTTGCCGACCGGCACGGACGCATGCGGTAAATTAGGCACCCAATCGAGAAGTTCAGCCAACTGCGCCTCGATCTCTTTCAAGCGCTGATCAAAGCCCTGAATCGTGTCTGAGACCTCCCGCATCCGGGCTTTCAGCTCTTCGGGATTGCCGCCGGACTTGACCATCTGGCCGATTTCCTTGGAGACGCGGTTGCGTTCGGCCTTCAGAACGTCGGCCTGGACGAGAATGCCCCGTCGCTCTTCGTCCAGGGCCAAAATCCTGTCAATCTCGGCGCTTTCGTTCTTGTTGGCCACTCCCCGCCGCACCAGGTCGGGGTTTTCGCGGATGAATTTCAGGTCGAGCAAACTTTTCAACCTTTCAACGTTTCAGCTTTCCACCGTTTGTGTGCCGGGGGCGGGAATCGAACCCGCATGATCGCTAAGGACCGGGGGATTTTGAGTCCCCTGCGTCTACCAGTTTCACCACCCCGGCGAAACAAGCAGATAATTTAAGCACAAAGGGGCGGGATGTCAAGGGTTTTTTGGGGGCGGGCTTGAAGGGATTCTGGAGTCAAAAGCCTCGCCCCGCCCTAAAAGGACGGGGCTACATCCATAAAAAAGCCCGCTGAAGCGGGCTCCTCGCTTGCTTGAACAGAGAAGGGCGCACAGCCGTGCGCCCCTACATCTGACATTTGACGTTTGTGGCGAAGCCACCACTTCGTGGCTATCTGCCATCTGACTTTACTTGAGCAGAATCATTTTTCCGCTCTCCGTCCAATCCCCCGCTTGGATGCGATAGACATACATCCCCGCCGCCAGATCTCCCGCCTCCCATGTCAACTGATGCTCTCCCGCCGATCGCCACCCATCCACCAGTGTTTCCACCGACCTTCCGGCAGTATCATAGACTCGTAGATTGATGTGACTAGCAACTGGCAACTGGTAACTGAGAACTGTTGAGGCATTGAAGGGATTGGGGTGGTTCGGCCTCAGTTTGAATTGGAGGGGCGCGACGGCGTTCACTTCGATTTGCGAAAGTCCCGAAGTGGATGGCACGGCTGGCCTGAAGAAATGGAGGATCTGACGCAAGAGATTCGCCTTGGAGCTGGCAGGATTATTGCCGCTCAGACCGCCAAATTCGACGCTCAAACCGACTGTTTTGTAGTTCTGCGTTTCATGGATCACACCGTAGGCCGTATCCGCATGAACGAAGATCATCTCGGATCCCGGCGCTGGAGCGATGCGGTCAACATAGTGCGAATTGGCAGAATTGAAGGACATCCCTGTGGTGAAGGTTCCCGAAACGCCCAAAACAGGATTGATGCTCTGCACGATTGGCCCGTCCCAAATCCCGACGATGCCAAAGGCCTGCGACAATTGCACATGGTATGGATCATACGCCCAACAATCCGTTCCCTCCAGATAGACACAATGCCCGCTTTGAATATAACCAGTGATTTTATTGACCTGGGCCAAAGTCAGGGCGTACGTACTAGGCCAACTACCCAGACAGATAAACATTCTTTTGAAACGATTGAAGCTGGCCGGTTCTTCTTCCGCGTAGAAGCACTCGATGCCGGCGCGTTGCAGATACTCGAATATCGCTTCGCCGGACGGTTGTCCGCAGGGATTCCATACGCAATTTTGCAGTGTTCCCACCACGTTGATCGTATAATACCCCACTTGTGGCGCATAAGCCGTATTTTGATTGATCGAATTGTCCACAGCTTTGATGCGAACCTGGATCTGATCACCGGGCTGGACTTGAGGATCAGGCTGGACTTCATACAGAGCCGCGCTTAAGGGCTGCAAAGCCATTTCCAGGGTATCTACGGGAACGCCGTTGATCATGTATTCGAGATTTACGGAGGTGATCCAGCGATTGTCGCGCACTTCAGCGACAACCGGCAGCGGTAAGCTGAGCGGTAGCAATGTCTCCGGGAGTTCAACCTCAATCGTGGGCGGTTCGGCGTCAGGGCCGACGAAGAAGTGGTGCGGATTGCCCGCCCCGATATAGGGATGGTTCTCGCTTCTGTTCGAGTCATCTTCGGCATGGATGTAGTAGTAGATGTCTGTGCTATCCGGCTGCGGTAGGATCGAAGCTGAAAAGGAATCTCCGACCGTGTGCGTCATGGTCACAGAGTTGTAGTTTCCTCCCGCCACTTTCCAGAGAAGCTGCGGGCTTCCCGGTACGAGAGGCATGTTGCTGTAGGCGTGCACTTCCGCCTGCACGGGATAATCCTGACCGAAATTCTCCTGATCGAAGATGGGGATATGCGTGATCCTCAGCATGTAGCGGTCGGTGATGCCCATGGTGCGGCAGTGCAGGGCGTTTCCGGGACCCCATCCCGGTCCAAAACCCAGCACTTCATAACCGGGCATGGCTTCCTGATACGTACGCAGGGCGACAGAGTCGAGAGGATGACCGTTATTTGTGGGGACCAATACTTTGTTATTCAAGATTAAGGAATTTGTGTAGCTGGTGGTGTAATCGTTATCAATACGGATGACTTCATACGGACGCCCGTAAGAGCTTTTCAAGGTGGAGATGTAATGGGCAAGCGCTTCCAATTCCGGCGCAGGTGTGGTGTACCGCTTAATCAGGACTCGTCCAGGATCGAGGAGTTTCCCCCAGGTATCTATGTGCGCATTTCCATAACCTCCGCAGTTGTCAAAAACCAGGTAATTATCAATCCCAAGGTACCTGTAGACAATGTCATGTATCTGCGTTTGTGTGAGATTGGGATTTTGGGTGTAAACCATGGCTGAGGACATTGCGCCGCCCAATCCATCGCTCATCCAGTTGCCGCCCTGAATCACGAGATTCGTCTGATAGACCGGAATGTTCAGGGAATCACCTATATACCAGGGTAAACTGTCATTGGGCGTACTCTGGCTGATGATGTTATCGGCAATGCCCTGATTGCCTTGCCCATTGAAGATGTACCAGGGGCCGTTATCGCGACTCAGCTCCGCGCTTGCCGGACAGATGAGAAAAGTGCAATTATTCAAATTTACGCCGTTATTGCGGTAAGCGTTGATGGCGGATTGCATGACACCGGCATTGGGCACGACGGACAATACGTTGGCGTCCTCGGACATTTCCGCCACCAAATTCATGGGCACGGGCGGGGGATAAGCGATGATGACGCCGCTCATCGGTTCGAATTCGGCGGGATTCACAACCGGTTGCGGCGGCGGCTGCGCCCCACTGGGCGCTTGCGATAGCAACCCGAGTAACAGCCAGTTCAGCCATCTGCTGGAAAGAATCCATGGCCTCACACTATACCTTGTCTGTGTCATTGGATCTGTGTATCGGACATTCATCAAGATCGCACAAACGGCCTCCGGCCGCCTGCCATTTTGAATTTTGATATTTGACTTTTGATATTTGAAATCATTTGAGCAGGATCATCTTCTGCGCCCCCACATATTCCCCCGTCTGCAGCTTCGCAAAATACATCCCCGACGGCAGATCGCCCGCCTCCCATGTCAGCCGATGCTCCCCCGCCGCCCTCCACCCGTCCACGAGTGTCTCCACCAACCTCCCGGCAGTATCGTAGACCCGGAGCCTGACGTAGCTGTTGGCTGTAAGCTGATAGCTGAGTGCTGTAGACGCATTGAAGGGATTGGGATAATTCCCCTCCAGCCGGCACTGCAGCGGCAGCGGCTGACCCAAAACCGTGGCCTCCACCGGCATCCAGTTGGTGATGTCCCCGCCGGAGTATTTGATGGTGGCGTAGTCAAAATCAGATCCGCTTCCATAACTTCTGCCTGTGACATAAACATTCCCGCTGCCATCCATTGCAACGGAGTTGGCGTCATCTTGGAAATTTCCGAGTCCGTTATAGCGCGCTACCCATACTTGATTGCCCCAAGCGTCGTATTTGACGGTTGCATAGTCATTATGTGTTCCAAAGCGCCGACTCACCCCGGTCACAGAGATGTTGCCGAGGCTGTCCAGGGCCAGGCAACTGGGTATATCATCATCATTCTCTTGCCCGTCATAGCGCGCTTCCCAGACTTGATTTCCCGCCGCGTCGTATTTGAGCGTGGTGTAATCCCTCAATGTCCCCGTGCCGGTGCTGTTGCCAGTTACGTAGACATTTCCGGCACGGTCGAGCGCGATGTCCGAAGCTCCATCGTAACTATTTCCCGGGCCATTGTATCGCACCTCCCAGACCTGATTTCCCCCAGGGTCGTATTTGAGCGTGGCGTAATCGCTCAATGTTCCCGTGCCGGTGCTGCCGCCAGTTACGTAGACATTTCCGGCACGGTCGAGCGCGATGTCAAGAGCTCCATCGTAACTATTTCCCGGGCCATTGTATCGCGCCTCCCAGACCTGATTGCCCCTGGCGTCATATTTAACAGTGGCATAGTCATAAGCAGTGGTTCCACCCCAGCTTTCGCCCGTCACATAGACGTTGCCACCGGCGTCCACGGCCAAAGATCGTGCAAAATCATCATAATTCACTGGTCCAAATAAAGTGTAGCGCGCCGCCCAGATTTGATTGCCACTGGCATCGTATTTCACGGTGGCGTAGTCAAAGTTTCCTCCGTTGCCAATGCTCCCGCCGGTCACATAAACGTTGCCGCCGCTGTCCACGACCAGAGATGAAGCCCAGTCAGCAGAATTCCCTGGCCCATTGTAGCGCGCTACCCAGACTTGATTGCCCCAGGCGTCGTATTTGACAGTAGCGTAGTCATTATTAAATACGAAGGCTGGGCTCGCGCCCGTCACATAGATGTTGCCATCTCCGTCCACAGCTATGGATATGGCAGTTTCATAACCATTTCCTGGCCCATTGTAGCGCGCTGCCCAGACTTGATTGCCCCAGGCGTCGTATTTGACAGTAAAGTAGTCAGCAGAAGTTCCGACGCCGTAACTGCTGCCTGTTACATAGACGTTGCCATCATCGTCTACAGTAATGGAATAAGCATGATCGCCACTATTCACCGGCCCATCATACCTCGCCACCCATTCCTGTTCCGTCCCGCTAAATCCCTGTCTTTGGAATTCAAATTGATCCTGCGCCCAGACGGTATCAGGATAGATCCCGGCATACGCATGGAGCACGAAATAGCCAAACGGCGCACGCGGCGGAATGTTCTGCGTGCGGTGAATGCTCAGCGCCTGGCCCGCGCCCAAAGTCTGTGTGGCAGGCCCCACCACCGGCCCCGAGGAGCTGCCGTTGGGGAGCGTGGCCATGCACCAGACTGTCGCCGTAATCGGCGCGCCCTGGTTGGTCACCGTCAAGAGATAATCAAATGATCCGCCGGAATCGGGCAGGACGATGGGGTAGGTAATGGGGGTAAGTTCGATGGAGATGTTCTGCGCGCCAACCGCCTGCACCAGCAGCAGCGCCAGCATGAAAGGAAGAAATGAAGAGAAAATCCCGCGCATGATGGCCTCCGGCGTTTAAAACTGGCATTTCCCATAATATAATAAATAAAAGCCCCAAAACCAAGCAAAATCTGAGGAAAAACTATTTTATCATTGGAATTATCTTTGCTAATCTGCTTCCGCCTCTAAAGGAGTAGGCTACGCGAGAACTGGCCCTCAAGGGCAATCAGGAGGCCCCTTTAGGGGCCTTGCAGGTTCGTAGCCCCGTCCTTTAGGGCGGGGCGGAGCTGGGGCGAAGAGCTATTCATGCCTCAGCGCCACCACCGGATCCACGCGCATGGCGCGGTGCGAGGGGTAGAGGCCGGCCAGCAGGCTGACGACGATGCCGAAGGTCAGCGCGAGCGTGATCAGCCACCAGGGCAGATCGAACATCTCCATGCGCGGCGCGCCCTCCTTGACCATGTAGTATTTGGCGATGGCGGAGCCGATGCGGGTCATCACCCAGCCCAAGAGGATGCCGAAAACCGATCCCAGAAAGCCGATGACGGAAGATTCGACCAGGATCAACCGGCGCACGTCGCGGCTGTCCGCCCCCAGCGATTTCAGGATGCCGATTTCGCGGTAGCGCTCCATGATGGACATGACCATCGTATTAATAATCCCCAGCGACGCCACCACCAGCGCGATGAAGCCCACCACGCCCAAGACGGCGTCAAAAACCAGAAAAACCTTCTTCATATCGGCGAAGGCGTCGGCGAAACTGAAGGTGCGGTAGCCCAGCGTTTCGATGGAATCGCGCGCTGCGTCGAAGGTTTTGGCCGACGCCATGCGCACGGTAAAGCTGGAATAGAGGCTGGAATCGGATCGGGAAAGCTGGGTCAGCAGATCCATGGGGTTGCTGAAATTCAGCCGCTCGATATGGCGCGCGGCCCCCAGCGGGACGCTCAGGCTGCGCAGAGTGAACCCGCCCATATCGGCGACCATTTCGCGCACTCCGCAGACGGTGAAAGGGTAGCTGACTTCCGTGAATGGATTAACTCGCCGCCCAAACATCAAACCGGTCATGGCCGCGCCGACGTTGATTTTGGCCGAGATCAGCGTGATCTCCTGACCGATGATGGAATCGGGATCCTCCACGCCCAAACGGTTCATCAGACTGCGATTGATTAAGACCTCGCGGGAGGTATCCGACTGAAAGAAGCGCCCGGCCAGCAGATCCTTGAAGCCGCCCAGTTCGGCGACGGAGGCGGGCAAAGCCTGTGCCGTCGTGTTGGCGCTCTTTTCGCCGAATTTCACGCGCACCGGAAAGGTCTCTTCGGGATAGACCGATTTGACGCCGGGGATGGCGGCGATTTCGCGCAGAGCATCGTCATCCAACTTGCGATATTGGATCGTATCGGCCTTCTGGTTAGGCTGATCATCCGGATCATGCTCATCGTGATGCTCGCTGCGCTCCGGCTGCCCCAGAATTTGCAGGCTGGTGAACAGCTCGAAGGCCTGGAAACTCTGCGCTACGTTTTTTTGCATCCCGGCACCGAAAGAGATCATCGAAACCAGCGCGGCGATGCCGATCACCACGCCAGCAATCGTCAAAAAGGAGCGCAACTTCATGCGCCAGAGATTGCCGAAGGCCATGGAGAGGATGTCGCTCAGGATCATCGAGCCAACCCCCCGGCAACATCGCCAGCGTTGTCAATGAACTTGCCGTACTCCATTTTCAGGATGCGGTGGGCGTGCTTTTCGGCCAGTTGCAGATTGTGCGTGACCATGATGACCGTGCCGCCGCGGCGGTTCCAATCAGCGATGATTTGGGTGATGGCCTGAGCGTTGTCGCGGTCGAGGTTGCCGGTGGGTTCGTCGGCAAGAAGGAGGGTCGGATTCTTGACCAGCGCCCGGGCGATGGCGACGCGCTGCTGTTCGCCGCCGGAAAGATCGGCAGGACGGTGATGCAGGCGATCCTTTAGTCCCAACTGCTCGAGGATTTGCGTGGCGCGCCGGGAACGGTCGCGGGGCTTGACGTCGAGAAAGTAAAGCGCCAATTCGACGTTGGCCTGAGCGCTACGGTGGGAGACCAAATTGAACGTCTGAAAGATCATGCCGACGTCCTGGGCGCGGTAGCGGGCCAACTGGCGCGGCGCCATGGTAGACAGATCTCCGCCGGGGGTGCGGATTTGACCGGAGGTGGGCGTGTCGAGGCCGCCCATTAGGTTCAGGAGCGTGGATTTGCCGCTGCCGGAGGCGCCAACCAGAGCCACGAATTCGCCCTTCGAAACGCTCAGATTCACGCCGTCCAGCGCGCGAACTTCCTGAATGCCCGAGCGATAATATCGCTTGAGGCCGCTGGCCAAGAGTTGGGGCGGGGATTCGGCCATTCTGCGGTGCGGGTCTAAATGCTGTATTCCGCCGCCACGTCCTTCTTCTGCCGATAGGAATAGGCGTGGAATTCGTCTTCTCGAAGTTCAGAATCCTGCTCCAGCTTGATGTAGATCAAATGCTTCAGCATGAGCTGGCGCAGGCGGGATTTCTTTTCGGCCTGCAGGGCGTTCGCGACTTCGGGGTGGACGGTCAAGCGCACGCGTGGCTCCTTGGTGGAGTTGCGGAAGCGGTTGATCCAGCGCTCCAATTTGGTCAGGATGGTTTCCAGCGAGGGCACCATGCCCGTGCCGCGGCAGGTGGGACAGGGTTCGTTGAAGGTGAACAGCAGGGCGGGGCGCAATCGCTGGCGGGTCATTTCCAGGATGCCGAACTGGCTCAAGGGCGCAACGTCTGTTTTGGCGCGATCCTGGCGAATGTGGCGCTTCATCTCGTCGTAAACTTTGCGGCGATTGCGCTCCTCCTCCAGATCAATAAAATCTGTCACGATCAAGCCGCCGATATCGCGCAGGCGCAATTGGCGGGCAATTTCCCGCGCCGCCCGCAGGTTGATCTTCAGCGAATTCTCTTCGTGATCCTTGCGCCCCATGAAGCGCCCGGAGTTCACGTCAATTACGGTCATGGCTTCGGTATGGTCAATGACGATGTAGCCGCCGCCTTCGAGGTAAACCCTGCGCGAGATGATATTTTCGATCTTCTGTTCGATGCGGTAGTGGTCGTAGATGGGCGTTTTGGCCGTATAGAGCTGCAGAGCCGGCAGCATCTGCGGGGCGATGTCGCGCAGGTACTTCTCGACTTCCCGGAAGAGGTTCTTTGAATCCACGACCAGGCCGCTGATATCGGGCGTATAGAGATCCCGCACCACGCTGAAGGCCATGGTCAGATCGCGATAGATCAAGGCCGGGGCTTTGGCTTCGTGAATCTTCTTATCGAGCCCTTTCCATTGTTCCAGTAAGTTTTGCAGGTCGTTTTGGAAATCCTCGATCTGGCGGCCTTCCGCCACCGTTCGCATGATCAAGCCGAAACCTTTGGGGCGGACGCTGCGGGCGATGGAGCGCAGGCGGCGGCGTTCATCCAGGTGGGTGATGCGGCGCGAGATGCCGGCATCATTCTGGCCGGGGATGAGCACCACGAAGCGCCCCGGCAGCGATACTTGCGAAGTCACTCGTGGGCCTTTGCTGCCGATGGGCTCCTTGATTACCTGGATGATAATCTCTTGGCCGTTTTTTAAGGGCGCGCGGACGGTGCTGCGCGAGCCGCCGGCGTTCAGCACTTCCATTTCCACGATGGGAGTGGAGACGTTGCCATTGGTTCGTCCGACGTCGGCAACATCGGAAAAATGCAGGAAGGCGTCGGTTTCCCCGCCGAAACTGACGAACGCCGCCTGCATGCCGGGGACGACTTTGCGGACGATGCCTTTATAAATGTTCCCCAGCGTGCGCTCGTTCTGAGGCCGCTCGACGAAAAGCTCGACCAGTTCGCCTTCTTCCAGCATGGCGATGCGGGTTTCGGTCGTGCTGGCATTGATGATGATCTCTTTTTTCATGCTCAAATTATCGTTTCTCCCCCAGGGCATTTTGATTGGCTGAAGCAGCAGCCAAATTGGTTATATCATTCGGCGAGCGCCGCTCGCCATCAATTTCCCACCACATCCCCAAGCGCTCAATTTGCAGAGTCAAGGCGTTTTCTTCCCCCGCATCCGGCATCAGCAATCCCAGGATATCGCTGACGCGGGGCATGGCGCTTCCTTGCGATTTCAGGCCGAGCAGGATCACGCCCGGCGCCTCCTGCTCCAGTCTCCAAATGGCGGGGCGGGCATCGAATGCTCTCGCTCGTTCGGGGCCGGAGCGGAGAATTGGAATGGCGGCCGATTCCAAAATTTTCTGTATCGCCGGTGCATGATCCACGCCGGCGGCGGAGGCCGGAAGTTCAGCTCGATATAAAAAGGAATTGAGCGCGCCCAAGCTTGGCCCTCCGGGCACTACAGGTAGTATCCGAGATGTTTCGAAGCCCGGCGGGAGGAATTTCCCCAATTTGATCGCCAGCTCTTCGGACCCGGCCGCTCCGAGACCGAAATCCAAGTATTCGGATCGGGAGGTCATTCCCAGCGGCAGGGGTGGCGAAGCGATCAATCTCGGATGCGGCTTCATCCCCTGCGTGAACTCGACCGGAACACAAAGCCTGCGCAGAGCTCGCTCTAAAGCATCCAAAACATCCAAATGCGATAGGTATCGCGATGCAGAAGTGCGCCTATAAATCAGCCGGTGGCGTTGATATTCGGTCGTGGGCTTCCCGGTCACGATAACGGCCAGCTTGAAATGCTCCAACGACGCTATCTCAGGGCAGGGGAGTTCCGGGTGAGCTTGAAGTCCGCAGAGATGACACCGGTTGGCTGAACGGCAATCCGGCGTATACTCTCCGCGCTGCGCGGCTTGCGCTTCCTCCGCCAGGAAATCCGCGCTGACGCCGGGCTCGATATGCCGCCAGGGAAGCTCCCTTTCCTCTGGAATGGCCTCCGCGTAGTCCGGTAGATTCAGCCCGGCAGTGCGATATGCCTCCTCCCAGCGCCGGATGGAGAAGCCGTCGGTCCACGCGTCGAAGAGCCCGCCGGCCTGAAAGCTCTTTTCGATGGCGTCGGCGGTGCGGCGGTCGCCGCGCGCAATGGCGGTCTCAATCCGTGCGACGTCCAGATCGCGAAATTCCAGGCGTACCGAATGGAATCTCTGCAGCCTCGATTTCAGAATGCCGATGCGCCGCGCCAAATCCGATTTTGCGAACTGTCCGTTGCGCTCGAAGGGCGTATGAGGCTTGGGAGAAAATGGCGATATCGAGACATTCAGATTGCGCCCGCCGAATTCCTTGCCCAAGCGAACGGCTCGCAGAACCAAGTCCACCAAGGCGTATATGTCTTCATCCGTTTCGGTCGGCAGGCCGATCATGAAATAGAGCTTGATGGATTTCCACTGGCGTTCGAAGGCCAGGCGGACGGCGTTAAGCAAATCCTCATCGGAAGCCTCTTTGTTGATCACCGAACGCAGACGTGGGGTGGCCGCCTCGGGTGCCAGAGTCAATCCCGTTCTCGTTCCTGCGGCGGCCCGGTCGGCTATCTGCGGGGTGAAGCGATCCGGCCGAAGCGAGGGGAAAGAGAGCGAGGCCTGTCGCTGGTTCAGCAGAGGTGCGAGAGCATCCAACAAGTCTTCCAGCCGGCTGTAATCCGCGGTGGAAAGAGAGAGCAGTGAAACCTGAGAGAATCCGGTGTCATCCAGGCCCTGTTCGGCCTCTTTCAGAAGATCGGCGATGGGGCGTTCTCGGACGGGACGGTGAACCATCCCGGGCCCGCAGAAGCGGCAGCCCCGGCTGCATCCGCGCGCCATCTCCAGCACCAAACGATTGTGCGTAGTCTCGATCAAGGGCACGATGGGTTGGGTCGGATAATGCTCGGGTAAGAGCCGCGGCGTGATGCGAGCCCCAATGACCGGAGGGAGGGAATCATCCATCCGTTTTAGTCCCAGATAATGCCCTTCTTGATGATATTGAGGCGTATAACAGCCGGGCAGATAGATTCCCGGAATTTCGCCCAAGGCCCGGATCCTTTTCTGACGCTCAAGACCTGATTTCTTTGCCGATTTCAGACACAGCAGAACATCGGGGAAGAGATCTTCGCCGTCGCCTACGGCAATGGCGTCGAAAAAGGGAGCGAAAGGCTCGGGATGGAAAGACAGGGGGCCCCCGGCAATGATAATGGGATCGCCCTCGGTTCGCCGTTCGGCTCGTATGGGGATGCCGGCCAGTTCGAGCATCGCGAGGATATTCGTGGCGTGCAGCTCATATTGCAGGTTAAAACCGATCAGATCGAATTCGCGCATGGGAGTGCGAGTTTCCAGGGTGAAGAGCGGCAGGCGCAAATCCCGCAGGCGCTTTTCGGCGTCGAACCAGGGCATGAAGACGCGCTCGCAGGCTACGCCCTTTATCTGCGAGGCTCGGTGCAGCAGAATGCGCAGACCCAGATAAGACATGCCCAATTCGTAGAGATCGGGAAAGGCTAAGGCTACACGCAGTTCGGGATTTTCGGGCAGAGGAGGGAGATTTTGCTCGCCGCCGGCATAGCGGCCCGGCTTGGCCACGAAAGGGAGGAATGAGTTTTCTAACTGTCGGCGATCGAGTGACATGCGAGAGGACTAAAGGCACGCAAACAGGGCGCGATACCTGTCCTCCAGATTCACCGCTCCGGATTGCACCAGGAAGTTGAAAATGTCGTCTCCGTATTGCCGCGCGATGGATCCGCGAATTTTGGCCCCACTCAGTCCACAAACGATTAGGGAAAGAGGCGTGGGGATAGGCGATAAATCCACCGCGACATCGGGCCGAATCAGGTTTTTCAGGCGCTCCAGTAAGGTGCGCCGGGGGAATCGGCCCAGAAAGAGATCCTGCTTGTGGAAAGGGTGCACCTTCAAATTCGGTGAATTGACCGTCACCCAGTGCAGGAAATCGTAAGGCACCAAGAGGTGCAGGCGGACGTTGTTCAGTCGCTCCAGCAATTCGAGGCAGAGAGGCAGAACCATGTCGAAGACGTTCGCGTCTGCCGGCATGACCAGCAGCCATTCCTTCGGCTCATTTAGGAGCCGGAAAAAATCCAGAGGGGAATCCGGGACAGATTTCAGGCGGCGCTTGACGAGAAAGGCCGCGATTCGAGCCCAGGTATTCCGCTGTTTATTTTGGGACGCAGGCTTGGCGTTCATAGTATTCGCTTTTCCAACGGGAGCTTCATTCGCGCTCCTGTGGAGAACCCTCCTCCTGGGGGCGCTCGCGCTTCTTGACGCGGATCTTGCTGATTCTCTTGCCGGCGGTTTCTTCGATCACAAAGTTCAGATCGCCGTAGTCCAGCGACTCTTTGGGGCGGGGGAGATTGCCTGTAAGCGAGAAGATAAAACCGCCCAGGGTTTCGTAGTCTTCTTCTTCCGGAATCAGCTTTTCCCCCAGCAATTCGTTGACTTCATCGACGCTGATGCGTGCATCGGCGATTAATGTCCGGTCGTCCAGGCGAGTATAAAGCGGAATTTCACTGTCGTATTCGTCCTGAATTTCGCCGACGATTTCTTCCAGCACGTCTTCCAGCGTAACCAGGCCCGCGGTGCCGCCGTATTCGTCCACCACGATGGCCATGTGGAATTTTTCCACCTGAAATTGACGCAGTAGATCGTCAATTTTCTTGCCTTCGGGCACAAAGTGCGCAGGCCGGATCAGGCCGGCCAACTCGGCCTTGAATTCCCCGTTCTGCAGGTGCGGAAGCAGATCCTTCACATGGATAATGCCCGCAATGTTATCCAAATTGTCGTGATAGATCGGAAGGCGGGAATGTCCCTCCAATTTAATCACCCGCACAATCTCCTCCAGGGGCGCGGTGATGGGCAAACTGATGATGTCCACACGCGGCACCATGATCTCGCGAACGGAGGTCTCGGAAAACTCAAAGATGCCGCGGATCATCTCCTTCTCATCCTGCTCAAGTTCGCCGCGTTGCTCGGATACCTCCACCAGAGACTTGATTTCGTCCTCGGAAAGCTTGAGCCGGTGGCGCTCCACGCCCAAGGCGCGCGAAACACCCCCAGAGAGCAGGTTGAGAATGCTGGTCAGCGGCAGAAGAAAGCGGCGAATGATCTCAATGGGCAGCGCCGCCCAAAGGGCGTACGTGCGGGCGTGTTTCAGAGCCACGATTTTGGGGGTGATCTCTCCCAAGATCAGGATCAGGCCGGAGATGACCACAATTTCAATCGCCAGACCGACACTGGCGGGGAAATCCGCCGCCGCGCAAATGCGCAGCGTCAAAAAGGCGCCGATCACAGCCGCGGCCACGTTCACCAGGCCGTTGCCGGTCAGAATCGTGATCAGCAGCTCTTTGGGTCTTTCCAACAGGCGCACCACCCTCCGCGCCCGCAGATCCCTGGACTCTTTCAGCTCCGCTAAGACGCTCTGCGTCAGGGAGAAGAAAGCGGTTTCCGTGGAAGAGAAGAAGGCGGAAAACGCCAGCAAAATCCCTAACGTCAAGAGCAGGACACCTACGCCTATGCCATTATCCACAATGGAATTTATCCCTAAACCTCCCCCAAAATCATTATCCGGATGGATAACTTAGCCAGTCGGGTCCACAAGTTCGGACAATAAGCGTTCACCGTGCTGCAACATCCTCTTGCGCTGAGCGCCGGTGTGATCGCGCCATCCCCCCAGATGCAGGACACCGTGTATCAAGAGCCGCGATAATGCCTTCAACAAAGTTTCCCGGTCTGACGCTGCCTGACGGCGCGCCTCGTCCAAATTCAGATAAATCTCCGCGCGCTCGTCCCCGGGGAAAGCCATGACGTCCGTGATCGAATCATCGGAATAGAAGGCGCAATGCAGGCGTCGCAATTCCTCGTCGCCGGTGATGATGATGTCAAGATCGTAATCCCAGCCCTGAGTCTTTAGTACGCGAAGCGTCAGCGCCCGCAAGAATTTTTTATAGACTTGTCC
>Ga0315284_10001738_pt1 | contig 31083 bp, 30 predicted proteins | sample YL17G09_16_MG_FD_203696 | JGI IMG/M metagenome (GOLD analysis project Ga0315284, IMG submission 203696) | Sediment microbial communities from Yellowstone Lake, YNP, Wyoming, USA - YL17G09_16 | ecosystem: Environmental > Aquatic > Freshwater > Lake > Sediment | place: USA: Wyoming | collected...
CTGATCCTGACTGGCCATCGACATTTTTTTTTCATGTCGCATGAAAAGATAAAAAAAAATGAAAAGTTCCTAAATCGGGGGGGACCGACGCTATCGCTTTTCCGCTTTGCCAAACTTGAGTCCGCTCGACCAACGCCATAGAACCGACGATCTCGCGAGCGGCGATCGGCCTCCAACCTTGGTACGGTGAATAGTGTTTTTTTCGGTCGACTTCTTTTGTTAAAAGTGTTAGTTTTTCATAGTAGAATACTAAGATGCAAAGAAAATAGGGCGTTATTTTTTTTCAATTTTCACTGTGAATCGCACACTCGCGATTGTCACCGAGATCAGACACCGGAGGAGGAGGAGGAGGAAAAAAAAATAACCTACCTAGAATAAACAAAAAAATGACTTCCCTTTTCAGTAGTTTCAATTGGCGTGGCTCTCTCGCATGGCCGTCGATAAAAGAACAGCCAGTATTGAACGATTTGACACAGAAGTATCGCACACATGAGATATCGGACGCCAACGAATACACATCGAGACCGAGTCTGTTGTATTTCCTCGTCGAGAAGAAAGAGTGGGAGAAGTCACCGCGTTGGTACGATTCAAGCACGTCAGCGCACGAATTGTACAGTCATCCACCGAAGGCTCAGATTGCGACAGATTGTTTCTCGACTGAGATCGAGAGTGCGTTTGTTGACAAACGCGACTCGACACGCCTTGTTCGACACACGAAAATAGGCACCGATAACAACGTAATTAACATTGAAGAGAACGGCACAGCGATCATAAAGAATTCGACACACCTGCTCGTCGCCATCGCGCTGCACGACTACGAACTACTGTTTGCGAACTTTGGCGATGAGACGTACCGCGTCTCTGAGACGAGAGTGAGTTCGTTCTATATTCAGAAACGGGACGTAAAATCGATGCAGTTGATTATCAATCGACAAATTGATAAGCAGCATGATATCTGGATTGTCGTCGCGCCGTGTTTGCGCGCGAGCGGAGAGAAAAACCGCGATCCTCTGCCGTACGATTTCGTTGAACTGCCGGGCGTCGAAGAGTTTAAGAACATGCTTTTCCTCTCGGTCAACGAGAGTCCCGCCAAAAAAGAAAGACTGGCGAAGTTCTTTTAACCGGCACCGGCACCGGCTCAACAAAACAATGAACGCCTTTAACTTTGTGTCGAATTTATTCTCCTCGTGGTATGGTAGCGATGCAACCGTCACCGCAACCACAAATAAGAATCGAAAGCGTTCGAATGTGATGAAAGATAACAGTGACGACCACGACGACGACGACGAACCAGCGCCTCCGCCTCGCAAACCGCAAAAATCAGAAAAAATGAGTCGTAATCGGCAAATTGTCAATTCGCTTGTGGTTTTTCAAACTTCCCCCAACACAATCTGCGTGACTTGGCTGGGCACCGTGATTTTCAAAGAGGAAAAGTTTCCTCTCACTCGCGCGCGCGCTGACGAACTCATCGATGAAATCGATGACAAGCACAAGCGCGCCGAACTTGTGCATCGTCGGGGCATGTTCGAGCGAGATGCGAATGAGGCTGTTGCAAAGTACGAGGTCGTCAAAAAATTCAAACTTGCACTCGAAAACTTCGTCTCGGACGAGCGTCCCGCGAAGAAGTCGAAGAAGACCGACACCGCCAGCGCCACCATCTCGAAAGACGCCGCCGCCGCCACCACCACCACCACCGAGGAGAAACCAAAAGAACCGGAGAAGGAAATTGTCGTGCCCGTTGCAAAGACGCGCAGAATTCCACTCAAGAAGACAACGAAAAAGGCCGCGGCTGAGATTGCAGCAGCAGCGGCAGCGGCAGCAGCAGAGAAAGATGTCGCCGAAAAGGACGTCGGCACTTCGAAAAGCACGGACGATGACAACGACGCAACAGCCGCGCCTCCGCCGCCGCCACCCAGCAAAGCAGACGAGAACCCCGCAGAGTTGAAACACAAGAAACACGTCACAACGGAGGCGGCCATGGCGGCGTCGATGTGGACAGAATATTAATGAACAACCGAATCACGCAATTGAGTATTTATTTTCGAATTGTGTGAGAAACGCAAACGACGCAAATTCCAAGCAGAGAGAGACCAGTGTGACAAGCGCCACATGCCACGTGCTCACGTCGTGACTCGTCGAGTAGAGCGCGTAGATCAATTGCACGAACAACACACCCATGAACGCGAATATCGAGTAGTCCAGTTCGCGCTGCCGTGACTCTGGCTGATGCGACTCCGACTCGCCGATGTACATGCGAAGTTCTTGCTCGCGCACTTCGACAAAGTTGTACGCCACGAACATGCCCATCAGCAGCGTGAGCACGAAAAACACCACACTGATCTGCGAGCGCGCGGCATCCTCGGGCGAGCGCACGCAAACGTTCGCGCACGTGGGACATGGGCCGCAGAGTTTATTGACAAGAACGGGCACGACGGCGACGTCGACAGGACGCACGCTTGCGACAGCAACAGTCCCGACGAAAACCGGTTCGACGATTTGGAGTACGGCGAACATTATCATTGCCACTTTCACAATCCACGACGTGCGCAGCATCGGGTGGTTGACAGCCTCCTCCGACGGAATGTAGATGCCGGGTTGTCGTCGTGTTGTTCGCGCTATTCGAGATGTTACGCCACTGTCGTGTGCTGTGTGCGCGCGGCGTAGTTCCGTTTGCGTTTTTTTCAACTTTCTCTCCATCAGGTAGAATTTGTGATTGTCGCATGCGGTTTTCGTCAAATCCGCGATCATGGCCACTTTGCGTTCATTGTCCGCGTCTAACGTCAGCACTGCATCGATTTGACTGGTGTAGAGAAACGGCTCTTGGTGTGTGTCTTCGTCGTCGTCTTCGCCCGCCAGAACCGCCATTTTGCGTTCGACGTCGGTTTGTGGGCGCGTGGGCGTACCGCGTTTGGTGGTCATTTTTTCTTCCTCTTTTTAATCAAGGTGTGCCAAAGCAATGACGCGCTCTTCAGAGGTGGACGCCGCGTCGCTGGCCTTGCGAGTCAGATACGCGCTCGTCGCCGCCGCGGCCATCATCTCAGTGACGAGAATCTTGTCGTCGTCATCGGCAACGAGTTTCTGGCGCCGCTCACTTCGGCTCGTATAGAATTCGTCATAGGTCGCCTCAACACAACTCCTGCTGCACTGCTCCATGTTCAGCGGTATGTTGAGCGCGTTGATGAGTGCGACAGCGATGACGGGCACCACCGACACGGAGGTGTACACAGATGCGAGTTGCGCAAGCGCAAGCACCGTTGCGACGAGACAGAGAAATGTTGCAACGACATGCGCGAAATGCGCCAGTCGCGAGTTAAGAGAGACGGCGGTGGTGGCGGCGGCGGCGCGTGGCGAGTTGAAATCGAACGATCCCATGAGGCCGCGGAACAAACAGAAAGCGAAAAACGCGGCACAGCCGAACACGAACGCCGCCACCACCATCGGCAGCGCAACTTCGGCGCACGGCTCCATGTAGAGGCGGCCAAACAACTCGCTGCCGAGAACGGCCAAATACGTCAACCAGAGACAGAGAATCAGCATTGCGAGAACGGGAAAAAACGATTTTTTCGAACACATTGTTTGTCGGTGTTGCACGGGTGGATAAAGTATTTTCATTGATAACGCTCGCGACGACAACGCACTTTGCCAGCGAGTTGCTCGATGTGTACGGCGATCGACAGCGGCAACACAGGCAGCAATGCGTTGTAGACAACAATGCGATAGAGCGCCGCCGAGAGCCGCGAGGCACAGAATGGACAAGCATCACAGTGGTACTGCACGATCGACGCCCAGAGACGCCACGCGTTGAGCCAGCCCACCGTTTGACGCGTGTCGACGAACAACAGCAGCGCCAGCGTGAGCGCGACGGGATCGTAGAGATAGAAGCGCTCGCGCGCATGACTGTCGGCCGATATGTAGTCCTCGCGACCGGATGCAGTGAACAACGCAATGCGTCGGTCATCGCGCTTGCCACGCCAGTGACCTTCGCTCGAATTGACAGAGAATTCAAGCAAACACGGCAGCAATTTCTTCATATGCGCGTCGATTTGCATCGACGCAACCAGCGTTTTGGCTAGAAGCCGCGAGTGTCGCACTTCGTCGAACGAGTCGCACACCGAAAGAAGAGTCTGCCAACGCGCACGTGTTGCAGCGCCAAACGCACCGGCATTCACAACGCCTTGATTGTCGGCACCAGAACGTTGCTCGCAATCAGCGTGTCGTTTGGGCGCCGTCGTATGCTTGTGTGTCGCGTCGGAGCACAACACAACGCTGCCGTTGTGCGCGCATGTGCATGACCATGTTGAGTCGGTGGCGTTCGAGTCATCGAAGAAACGCACGTTGGGTGTGTGCGCCTCGTCGACAGAGAGTCGCGTCACCAGTTCGGCGTGCGAGTGCGCGTGACACGACGCCACCTTGTTGGCGCAACTCTGCCAAACCTCCCACGCCGTGTCGGAGAGAAGCGGGTAGTTGGAGATGACAGAGACACGCGCCTTCTCAAAGTGAATCATTTCATCGAATGTGTAGTGGTGATAGATCATCGCCGACGCGCGGCTCCAGAGCGCAGATGTTGGCGCGAGAAACTGCGCCGGTCGCTCGAGCATGCAAAGCGCCGACGTGTGTCCACTGTACGCGACGTTGTTGCACATGTGCGACGCAAAGTACGCCTTGCGATACGAATTGGAGCGCACGAATTTCTCGATTTTCTCGGCGAGCCACATTTCCGACACCTCGTTTCTGTACTTGTTGCCACTGCGCATCAGTTGATTGTAGACGCGGCGCCAGATGCCATTGCCCTCCGACATCGCGAAGCGCCAGTAGTGACTATCGGCGTCATCAGAACGACTGAAGACATGTTGATCGTAGATGCAGAATAGATGTCGTTGATGCAACTCCTCGTCTGTGTCGAGGCGTGCGAGTCTGTCGAACGTGCGGTCACCAATCGCCTTCAAGTTTATGCGCAACGATGGCCTCGGAATACTGCCACGATTCAGAGGCGTATTGTTGTCGATCATTTCCTTGGAGGTCTCTTGTGCCTCTCGAGCCATCGTCGTGGCGATCGACACGGCTGAAACGATCGGAGGTGAGAGAAACGAAGTGATCGACGCGTTGAATTCGTCGAACATGCCCGTGTCATCGTGAAACACAGGAAACAGCGCACTGTCGTCGTTGTTGATATACGAGCGGGTTGGTTGCGCCACCGGCACCAGAGTTTCGGACGATGGCTGAGATTTCTCTGCAGTTCGCGGAGACGTTGCAATCGTTGTCTGCGGTGCGGGAGGTTTCGTCTGCGCTGAAATGATATTCGAAATATCAGTGAGTTTTTGCATAACATCATCAGACGTCAGAGATGACACATGATCGACCGCTGGTGCAGTTGTTGGCATTGGTGGTGGTGGTGGTGGTTGTTGCAATTGCAGACGACGTGTTGCTTCATCGATCAATTCTCGTTTCTGCTGCATTGTTTCTTCAACATTATCGTCATCGTCATTGGCACGTGAATTTTTTGCAGACGCTGACTCCATGACGTGTGTGTGTGTGTGCTCGTGTCGGACGACGACGTGCAGTGTTTGCGTGCTCGCTGGCACGCCGACCCGAAGTTTCAACTCGTTGCCGCCATCACCGGTGTTTCGGCGTTTATCTGCGTGCGCATTGCTGTCGTCGGCTACGTCGTCAGTGATGACAACTTGCACGACGCGCTTGAGAGAGGCCAGCGATGTCTTGCGCGACGACGGAACTTTCGGCAACACAATTTTCTTCCTCGCGGGAAATGTGTTGCCGGACGTGACATGAGATGAAACTTCGGCGACAGCATCAAAGGACATTCTTTTTGTTTGCTGTTGCGGGGAGTGGCGCGCGTTCTTTTGACCGTGTAAAAACTTCTTATGTCTCTCTCTCTCTCTCTCTCTCTGTCACGTAATTTTAATGAATTGTTGTGTTCCGTTTTCGATTTGAAATATTTCGACGCGAGACAGCGGTTGATCGAAAAACTCTTCCTCACTGGCAAAGTCTGGATCGTCGCCGAGAAGTTTGCTTGTTGCGTTGTGGTTGTTGTCAAGATCAGCGAGAAGCAATTTCGATTGCTGCGGGTTGACGTAGAACTCAAAGTCCGAGACACGCCTACCGTTTCGTTCGAAGTACAAACAATACTCGCTGACGTCCGGTGCGACGCGTCGCAATCGTCGCCGCAAAACGTGCAGTTTGGTAGCGCGCGCCTCGAGGACGCAGTCGGCATTGGTTGGCACCTCTTCGATGATGCAGCCAGCGGGATTCCCATTGACAGAGAACCTCGACAAAATCTGAATGCCCTTGCCATCGGTGAATTTAATGCTCAGCCCCGTCGTCTCGGGATACGTTAATTTGTAGCGGACGGCGATTGGAACGCCGTCCATTTGCGCTCTTGCTATCATGTCGAGTAGCACACAAGAAGGGTGGCGCGCGCGGCTCAGCAACGTTTGCGCCCATCGAGGCGTTTTGTGTGTCGCTGACGCCCGTTCGTAGATCATAGTTTATTTCCTTTGTCAAAGTTTCACCAATTTGCTGAGAATTGCCGTGCGTGCCTCGTTGTACGCTTGTACGGTCATGATCATGAGTTCCCATTCCACTTGTTCGTTGGTGCCGCGACGCATTGCAGTGCTGAGGACGCGGCCTTCTGTGAACGCTTCGCGGAGCGCCGCGAGTAAGGCGTCAGCGTCGGCGCGATTCGGCGATGTGAACGCGATCTTGGTGACCGCGATGCCTCTTTGACGCGCATCGTTCAGACCACGTGACAAAGCGCGAACGGCGGAACGCATGTTGCACTTTCCATCGATGCGTAGCGTAAACATTTCGGTGTCGTTGACGGCCTTCCAGAACGCCAAGAAAACCACTGGTGTGCCATCGATGTTCGTCGACGATTTGGCATAGTTGAGATGCGTCGCTGCGGCTGCTTGCTTCAACTTCACTTCCCAATTACCACCGATGGGGTGCATTGCTTGCAATGAAATTGTGTCCTTGTCGTCGCCGAGGCCATGTTGAACTTCGGCAAAAAATTTTGTTGATGTATACGTCATTCTCTCTCTCGCGCGCGCACACGCGTTTTCCCTCTCTCGAGGATTATTCATTGGCGGTTGTTTTTAAACTCTCCGCTGTTGATGTCGTTGTCTTTTTCTCCGTTGTTGGGGTTTCGGCGCTGCGCACGAACGCACGACACCACGAAAGCATGCATCGTTCACAAAACAAAGACCTTGTTCGTGTGCCGTCTTCCGGCAGCGCTAACTTGAACATGTGATCGATGCAGAGAGTTTTATGACAATCGTCGCAGAACTCCTCACACTCGGAGCAGAAGGTACGCTCGCAACCTAAACACTCGCACACCGGTGAGCATTCTTCGCAACCTTGTTTGAGACAGTTGCTGCACGCAACCATCTCTGTGCACTCCTCGCACGAAACTATCCCACAGCAATCGAACGTTCGCACGTCGTCCTGTCGCACGCGACAGAAGTCGCATTCCCACTCCTCCAGCGTGCGCTTTTTCTTTTTGGGTTTTCTCTCCGTATTTGTTGTGGTCATCCTTTATTCGGTTTCGTTGGGCACAACGATCTCTTCGCTTTCCACCCATTGCTTGTCCGCTCCCATACGCCGCACGACAACCAGTTTGCCACGATTGCGCTCCGCGAACTGCTTTTGTTGTTTTGCAAACTCGGCCTCTTTGGCGTTGATTCTCAGCCGCTTGTCCTTCACCGTCAGCGAGAGATTCTCCATGAGTTTTGCGACGCACACTGGATCATGTGCGTCCTTGTCAAGCGAACGACACGTCGGCGTGCAGTAGTACGCCTGACAAACTTGACACTCGACCGGCGACGGACACACGCCACAGCGAGTGCACTTGATGGTACGAACGTACTCTGAGTACGCGCCCTCCTCGCGCATTGCGAATATCATGTGCACGTCGGAGAAGCGCCGGTCGCTGCCCGACGGATGATGGCGCAGAATGTAACTGTAGTTCTCGAACATGCGCCACGTATCGTTGTGAACCAGCGCGAGTTTCGCCTCGCCCTCCATGTTTGGCACGTGCATTGGATGATAGTCGCCAAGGTCGACCGTCGCAATGTCGATCATCTTTGCCGAGAAGAACACTGCGTACTCGCTGCCGAACATTTTAATCAACTCCTCGCTGGCGCTGCTGGCAGCGAGTTGCTCGGGTGTCGGCGTGGTACCGGGCGGGAGAAAGTCGGTCGAGCGTGTGAATTTCGTAAACGTTCCGATGAGGACATTGGGGACAGCGAACACGAAATTCTTCGGTGGCTCGAATTCGTCAATCTCGCGACGCACTCTTTCGTCGCGTTGCACCTCTGCGGGTGTGCGGGTTTCGACAACGGGAACCTCCGTCTTGTCAGTGGCGGTCACGGAGTCGGGGGCGTCGAGCGGCATTTGTTCCGCTAAATTACTTTCGCTCATTTATATCTGTTTTGCGGGCGCGCGTCACACATGCGAACAGAATAGAAATGAGCGAACATCGACCCACGCATGCATTGTTTGCCAAAACAACACAATCGCACATCGCCAGTGACGAACAACCGCACATATCGGATTTCCTCGCCAACATTGGTGGCAAAGAGCACAACGCGGCGAAATCTTTGCGACGCGTGAAGCGAATACCAACGTCGCATCACGCGACGACATGGTCGCTAATCTGTGGCTATATAATTACGGGACTTGTCCTTGTGTGGCTCGCGTGGTTACTCTGGAGAAGGTTCTCACCGGAGCGACGATTTGATTTCGAGAGAATATGCGTGCATCTCGACAGACACGCAGTTCGACCGCGTGTTCCGGCCATCGATAGCGCGCCCGGTGGCCACATGGAGCCATTTGCAGTTGGTTGGCTCGCGTTTGATCGGCGGAAAGGCGAGATCGAATGGGACATAGAAGACTCGCTCGGCGTCGAGCCGCACGACCTTGTGCTTCGCGGACCGCTCACCAACACGCACAACGACATCGCACCCGTTTTCTTTACTTTAGGGTTGCAAAGGAATGCAAGAATGCATTTGGCCGGTGTGGCTATGATGAACGTCGACAAAATCGACATCATAGAGGAGAATATTGAAAATTCAGAGAGAAGAAATGCTTACTACATTTCGATGACCGAGAAGTTGATCGATGGAACTGTGCGTGAATTGGTGCGCGGGCGCGTCTACAAAAAATGTGCATGGGGAGTGGAATAAAGAAAACTTTTTATTCCTCTTCCTTCTTCCATTGCGGATAGAGACGCGGTTTTTTTTTCTTGCTCCTCGCGAACGTCTGCCCATTCTTCGGGCAATTGCCGCGTTTTAGCAGTTGCGGAAGCCGATTGAATTGGAGTTCCAATTTTGTCGTTTCAATTTTTCCAGTTATCAACTTAAAAATATTGTCGGTCATAACATTTTATTGGGTAAGTTTTCATTGAGGAGCACCACTGTATTTCAAAAATATTGCAGACAGCGGCTCGGCAGAGGTTGGTGCGAATGTGTGAAAGGCCAACTGCGCCGGCACGCGATGCTGGATGTTGATGCAGTCCGCCATTTCGTCGAGCCACTTCTCGGTCGCCTTCTCGCGCGCCTCAATAAACGCTTTCTGCTCTTGCGGTGTCTCCTTTTCGACGTCTTTCGCGTTCACCATAGCGCACGCCGGATACGAGGACGAGATGGCATCGCATTTCATCGTGTCAATATGCTCGTGGCTATGCAGCATGCGTGGTGTTCTTGCTGCTGTGTGTTTCCAGAGAACAAAAGTGCTTTCGCTGTTATCTCTGTCTCTCGCATGTTCATGGTCGCTCATGTGTTAAAATTTGAGGTCGTGTGTGTGTTTTTTTTTCTGCTGCGCTCGATATATATGAGCGTGTAGATATCAATTGCACTAACAGAAAACACAAAACAATGACAGAACCAACTGCAATTTTACCTTCTTTTTCGGCGCCCGATTCGAAAAGACGACACAGAATATACTTGCCGAAAGTCGGTACCCGAAAGCCGGCTGAGAAAGTCGCGGCTGCGCCAACGCCGTTAATTCCTTCTCTGCCAACACCGGCAGCCGAGAAACGCATTGAACCAGATCGATTCAGCATCGACGAGGACAAGCAGCGTCTCGACGTGGCGCATCTTCTCGTTGTGAACATGCAGAACAATATTGAAGCCGACGATCTCGACTCGGTTGTCGTCAGCGACGCGAGCCAACCGCTGCACAAACGATTCAAGAAGCATATTGGCGTCGATCCGGGCTCGACTCTGCGCAAACTCGAAGCGACGGTTCTTGCGGAGAATCCCGACATGACGCTGCCGGCCGTGCACGCCAAGGCGAAAGCAGAACTCAAGGAGCAAGAGAAGGACAACAAGCATCTTCAGTGGCAAACCAACGCACCAGACACCGCCATTCTCTCGATGCTGCGCAACACCGACGATCCCGAATCCACGTTGCTCGTCGAGGAGTTCGAGGACAAGTACGCGACGCTCAATTCGACTACCACCGCCGATCGCGAGCAGCAAGAAAGCATCACGGCGCTTCGACGCAAAGCGAAAAAACGTTGTCGCGCCACCGCCGAGAAAGTGCAACGCGAAGCCATCGCAATTCTGCGCAACGAACCGGTGCCACCGCCCGCTGATGCTCTGCTCGCCGACGTCGATGCAGTGGCGCCGCTCGAATTCACCGTGACAAACCGCGCCAACGTCGCCGCGCCGCTCGTCACCGTTGCGGAGAAACTCGAAACGCCCAGCGGACTGACAGTGGAGAAGAACGTGCTCGGCGATGTCATTGATTCTGGCATCTACCGTCTCTCGCAATTCGGCGCGCACTACGCCGCGAGCAAGTCGCGCAGCGAGAGCGACGTGGCCAGCGACGCAACCAAGTGTCTCGCACGCTTCCACGCCAACACGGTGCACGCGTTTCTCAAGGTGCTCAACGTGGCACCCGCCGACGCGATGCTGACGGCGCAAGGCGAACGTCCGAGCGGCTCGGTGGCGGTTGATCTGCGCCGCATTCTCGAGGACAACAACTACGATCCGTCGGCGTTGTCGAACGAACGTCTCCTCAAATACCAAGCGCTCTGGCAGCAAACGCACACGTCCGAGACCGCCGACGTTGAGAGCGCGCTCGCGATTCGCGCGATCAACATCGATCGCGAGAAGGCCAGCGATGTGTTGCGCAAGATCGGCATGCCTGAGGACGAGGTGCGTTCGGCGATGCTGCACGGAAAGCGACCGGAGAGCGACGCGTTCATGCATGCCGTGATGACGAGCCTCGCCAACGAGCCGTTTCTGCGCGCCGAAGAGCAGGCGGAACTCGACACGTCGCTCGGCAAGCGCGTCGCCGACACACTGAAGCGTGCGAAGAAAGACGCTTCCAGCACTGCCGGTCGCCGAGGCCGTGAAGCGCTGGGCGTGACGACCGACGACAAATTCAAAGTACCCACGCCGAAAACACTCGGAGTGTCGATGGAAGTGGTTGGCCGCGCGTATTTGCAGTCGTTTATGCGCGCACCCGTGCTCGAGGGAGAACTCGAGTGCGCTATGGGTCGTCAGTGCATGTGTCTCAAGATGGCCGAATCGTTTCCGGCGGCCTCGGCACCCGAAGGCAAAGGCTGTGGTTTCGTTGGCATGCAATTCTTGCTGCCGTCGGAACTCAACACGTACAAGACGCACGGAAAACTGCCCGACATTCGCAAACTCTGTGTGATTTGCGACCGCGCGGCGACGACCGAGGCAATCTACATCAACGAGGCGCGTGGCACCGAACCGACGATGCCTTTGCACGGCTTCTGCGTGAAGAAAGACGAAGCCGACGGCTACCGTTCGAGTATGCTGCTGCAACCAAAGGCGTGCGGCACGCGCATCACGGGCGTCGTCGGGCCGACGGCGGCGTTCTGCGCGCCGAATCTCATCTACAGCAAGGTCGTCATTGACGGTCGGCTCGTCAATTGTATCATAGAGTCGGAGACGGATTTTCGGATGGGCTCCGTAAGCACTCAGCATATCTAGGCGCGCCGCACGCGTCGCCCTATTTGCCACTGTTGCCATCGACGACTGCTGCTGCCGCTGCCGTTGAGAACGATTCGTGGACCGCTTGCGGAGCCTCTTCATCCAAACCGTGTAAAATTCCTTTCGCTCAGATCGCTATGGAGCGCGTCTGCCTCGAGTGTGCGTCGCCGCTCAATCGTTGCGGCCACTGCTATTTTTCGTTGCGCCGCGACGATGTCTCGAAGAGCACTGCGTGGCGCATCACCGCGCATCCATGCACGTGTGGCCTCTGCGCCGAGCAAGTCGACGTGTCGCTCTCGGGGGGCGCTGATGGCGTCGTGACAGACCGCCGAGCGCGTCTCGCGCAACGCCACAACACCGAGCAACTCGATGCAATTCTCGGCGTCGACGAGCCGCTCGTTTTGCAGCGCGTTTTCGTCGAGAATCGTGTGCCCGTGCTCCTCTTGCGACGCATGCTGTTGCGCGACAAGAAGGCCAACTACGCACCCACAATGGTGACGATGCCGCTTGTGGGCTACCATCGCACAGATGTGCTGCCGTTTATTTTCTGCTCGTTCCGGCGAACGCTCGCGTTTATGCGCACCGAGCGCGGGCGCGATCTGTTTCAGCAACGCGTTCTCGAACGCTGTTCCGAATTGGAGGAGCGCTTTCAAATCGACGTTCCCGCGCAACTAATTCACGATGGTCGTTCATGTCTCATCGTGGCCGCGGCGCTGCTCCGTGTGGTGGTAGCGTACGACATGATTCACGAAGTGCGCACGAACACGCGGTACGCGTACACGCTCGACGCGCACGTGCAGTACTACGAGTACAATTTACAACTCTTCATCGACACGCATCTTGACTTGCTGCTCGCTGTCGATGTTGGTGGCACCTACGATGACGTTTCGCTGTGCGAACCGATGAGCGCGCGCACCGCCATGCCCGCCGAGGCGCTCTCAAGCAACGCGCCGGTGGCCGAGATTCTGCGACGCAGTGTGTTCGAGCGCGCCTATCCGCATCCGTTGCGCGCGCCAGCGGCCGGACAGTTGGCCGATATGACGAACGCAACGTTCGACGCCGACTTCTTCACGAAGACGTCGGACAACACGCTCTCGAAGGTCAGCGAACTGATTCACAACATCCAATCGAAAACGGCGAATCATCGATGCGCGGGACGCAATTTCTCCAAGATGCTCTGCGAGATGTGGGGCTACAATTCGCCGTCGCTGACGTTCGTGCAAAACATCCTCGAGGTGCATTCGTTGGGCAACTATCCGGGCGTGCTGTTCCGACCGGGCTTGCGAACGCGTCTCGCCGTGCGTCGCTCCTACTCGATGGACGAACTGCAGTCGGAACCGTGGTGCGCGTGGTGCCACTACAACGACATGGTACTCTGTCCGAATCCGGGCTGCGACAATTGCGCCAGCGCGAAACGCCCGAAACCGCACAAGAAACACATCTGTCCGATGTGCAACGAGTTCGCCAACATTCAGCCGAAATTGATTGCGGCGGTGCGCGAGTTCAGCGTCTACATGGTGCACAGCCACTTGATTATCGACTTCATAATGCGCATCGACGCCGAGTGGACAGCGTACACCAACGTGGTGGGCCTCGCCGCCAACGAGTCACGCTCGCATCTGCACCGCATGTACCGACAGCGTGTGGCGCATCACGCGCGCGATCTCGAGTTTGAACACATGTGCGCGATGCGCGACGTCGAGTTGGCGCACGCGTGCAACAAGTCGGTGCAACGACTGCGCAAGGACTACAAGTTCGCCGAACTCATGCACCGCATGTGCAAACACGCCCACACGAAGGAGGTCGTCTGCGAGACGTGGAGTGGTTTGCAGTCACCCGAAGACTTCCTCGAGGCGCCGTTGCATCGCGCTAACATGCCCTTCCTCGATCCACGTCTGCGGCGCATGAACGACTGCTTCGCACCGCTCGCACATCTCGGAAACCGCCGCTGGTGCGAGGTGTTCACGCTGGCACAAGTCGACGGCGTTGCGCAGACGATGCTGAACAAAGCCGGCGACATCGTTGTCTCGATGTTGCACCTCATTGGTGTGTCGCCGGCGTGTCTCACCGCCGTGCTCGAACTCTACGTCAACAGCGAGTTGCGCAACATGCCCGATAACTCGTTCAAGGCGGCGTGCATTCAACTGTACCTCATGTTTCCGGTCGATTTTCACATCATCCACTATCTGCTACGCCGAATTTGTCATCACGACAAGTTCCGCATAGCGCTGCTCGACGACAACACCGCTCGAGCGCAAGTTCGCGCGCTCCGCGCACGGCATAAAGTCGCCGACTGGGATGAACTGCCACCCGCTGTCGGGCGCCTCTACTTCTGCGACGGCGATTGGCGTGTGTACGCCGACGTTGTGGAGCCATTCACCGATGATCTCGTGCAGCACACAGTGGACAAATGCGACGGTGACGCAATCTACTGCACGCATGCGGCATTTGGAAGCGGCCCAAAGGGCGCTCTCTACTGTCACGAGAGCGGCAAACTGTTCTGCACGCGACCTTCGTCCTCGTCGATCGCGAAGAAATTCGAGCGCGACGGCATGATGGCGGAGAGCGAGTTTTTCGGCGACGCCGATGGCAAGGGCACTGACGTTGACAAACGCACTGCCAAGTCGATTCGCGTTGCGCAGCATGCTGTGCGGGCGTGTGCGCGGCCGCTCAAGTACGTCGATCTCATCGGGCGCATGGTTCGAATCGGTTCGCACATCTATGCGCGTTGCGTTACGTGTGCGGCGGTGTTCGCAGTGCAGAATAATAGCCTTGCGAACCGTGGCGGCTTCACGTGCGGCCGACACTTGCAGATCGCCGATGCGACATGCTACAGCGAGTTGCGCGAGTTCGTATCGCGGCACTCGCACGAGATCATGACTCGCACCAACGATGCGCTGGCCAACGGCTGCCAGGTGGTGCCGCTCATTGACCACTTTGTCACGCACGACAAGGGCGTTGAATCGACGCACGTGCGCATCAATCGCAAGGCACAGTTGCTGTGCGCGCCCGCAAACGTCAAATCGAAAAGCACGCCGCTCGACAAGTTGTTCTCCATCGGCACGCCGTGTTTCGCGGAGGAGAAGTTCAAATCCAACATCGAACTGCTCTCGTGGGCAGCGCAGTTGGGCGACCAGATCATGTCGACACGCGTGATTGCACGTCGCTTTGGTGTGCTGCCGACCGTGTCAATCGCCGCGGAAACTCTCAACGAGCGCCCGCTCGCCGAGCAGGTGGCTGATGTGCACTCTGAGAAAGCCGCCCTCGAGGAAAGACGTGTGCTGTACACCGCAGACGACTTCGTCGAGCAGCAGATGGCGCTCGACGCGCGCCTCAGCGAGGTAAACGAGCGCATTGCCGATGCCACTCGCATCGCCGAAGCGGCTGCAGCCGCCGTCGAAGCAGCCGAGTCCGCAGAGGATACGAGCGGTTTGTCACTCGCCGAGGCCGAACGAATGTCTGACGAGGCGATTGCATCGGGCGCATGCTTGCAGCGTCTCGCGATCACGTGTGCGTTCTGCTACAATCGCTGCGAACGACACGGCGCCTACACGCGCGTCAACGTGATCGACGTCGATGGACTGTTTGTGGAGCCACTCTGGCAGCGCAAAATCACCACACTTGGACGCCTCGACATCTGGTTGTGCAAGACGGACTTTGCGCGCGTCGAACACTTTCTCGGCTCGCATACGATCGTGATGGCCTCCGATCTCTGGGACGCGTTGGTCGAGATGAAGAAGCGCTCGTTCGCGAGACGTGTCGCGTTTCAACAGGGTGGAGGCAAGTGAGAATTGAAAAATAAAATCGATAAGAAAGTTTGCTCCCGTGTCACGCACCGGAAACAAAAAATTGAAAACATGTCTCACATTGACCCCGGTACGTGCGGTATATGCCTCGAAACTTTGAAAGTTTCCAACTCGCCGGCGACTCTCAACAATTGCTCTCACCAATTCTGCTTCGTCTGCATCCAAACTTGGAGTCACACTTCCAACACATGTCCAATGTGCAAGGCCGAGTTCAACGAGATCACTCGTCGCAAACTTTCGGCCAATAAGCGCAATCGCGATCATGGTGACGATGACAATGACAATGAGGTGATCAAGGTTCGTCGTGTGACGCAACGCGCCGAGTACGATGTCGACGAAATCAATCGACTTGGCTACGACGTTGACATCAGCGATGTTGCCGATGAATACGAGGACGATGGCTTTATTGTCGATGACGAGGACGAGATCGAGTACGACACCGATTTTGAGCAACACAATGACGTCGAAGAAGAAGCCGCGTTTTCTGATGACGACATCGATGCGAACAGCAAGCAAATTCGACCCGCTGCGAAAAAACGTCGCACCGCGCTCGATGACGATGACGATGACGATGACGATGACGATGAAATCGAGATTCTCAAGGTTGTTCGTGCGCCGCCGCCGGTGTCTGCGTCTTCAACTCGTTCTGTGAAAAAATATGACGACGACAACGGCGATTACTTGGAGATTCTCGGCGCAAGTTACCGCACGCGTTCTCCGCGCTCGTCTGCGATCACTGTGGGCTCGAAATGAAATAAACGAATGCAGAAAAAAAGCCACTTTATTTGTTGCGTATGCGAGCGTTTCCATCGGACTTTCTTTTCGACCGTCGATCGATGTGTTGTTGTAATGCACAACACCCAACCGAGGAGAATAATAATAATAAAAAATAATTGCAACATCTTCTATTTGGGTTCTTCGTCCCGCAGAAAAACGACAAACAACAATGACTTCTACTCTGACCCCTTTCTCACTGTCGGAAGTTTTCAATGATGGCCGGAAAACACCGAAAACATCGACGCCGCGCAAAACTCCTCCAGCCGCGCCGCGAAAACCCAAACGCGCAGCAATGAAACTTTCGAATCCACAAGTGGCACGTGGTTTGTTTGTTGCGTCGCTGAACGAAGCACTGACGCCGAAGAAGGTTGGCATGAAAAAGCGGCGCGCTCCGGCGGCACCGAAGAAGGCGCCGCGAGGCAAGCAGCGTTACGTGCATCTCGTCATGAAGGAAGCAACCAACGAGATTGTCGGCACATACGAAACCGAATTGGATGCCAACAAAGCCTACTGGCTTCAGGTGGCGATTGATGGTGCCGACTACAAAATTCTCAAGTTGCTCGTGCAGTGAAACGCGAATGCTCAAACGATGACCGCCAATGGCAATAAATTTCTGCTGCCGGAAGCGCCTTTCAAATTTCTCAAAATCAACGATCGCCAAATGGTCTACGAGGAGGACTTCCAGCGCAATAGATTCCAGATCGTACTGGTCGGCGACGCCGACGTAGGCAAATCAACCTACTTGAAACGTCTGAAGACCAACGAATTCGATCCCGAGCGCACCGTGACGACCGCGCTTGACATCGTGATGTTGTTTGTGAAATTAACAGAGACAAAGAGACGCGCGAAACTGGCGTTCTACGACGTTGTCGGTCAGGATATCAAACGCATCCACAGTCCGCAACCGTTGCTCACACATAGCGACGCCGCTGTGGCGTTCTTCGATGCAACGCGACCAGAGACATTCGAGTCTCTGCGCATGTGGAAGAAACGTCTCGACGTTGACATCGAGAGCGCGTACTATTTCGTTGTCGTTTGCAACAAGATCGATCTGCTGGCCGACGAAGGTGAATTGTTGATCGGCAAGATTGAGATGTGGCGCGAACAGGCGAAAAAAATGGGTGCGCGTCAGTTTATTCTCATTTCGGCCAAGGACGGCACGAATTGTTCGCAACTCTGCTACGAATTGATCACCGCTATTTTCAATGAGCGCGACCAACTCGACAAGAGCGACGCACTCACTCTCACGAGCAGCCCGAGAATGCTCTACCGAGACATGTATGTCTCGCACTTACCAATGCCGAAGAAATCGCGACGATGTTTGATGTTGTGAAGAAAGTAAACACGTTCATGTTTATTCATTCGTGTCAGACAGACACTTCCTTAGAAACTGCAGACTGTGGATTGTGTTTCAGATAAAGTTTCTTGAACGACTCCTTGTAGAAAATGGCCAAATCCTGCACTCCGGGCATGATAATTACGTTCGGAGGGAAGCGTTTTGTCGATGTGATAATCCAGTAGGGGGCGATCTTGGGAAATCGATGCGGATAATACCGACCTTGAATCAGTACACCGTCGCTGTCTTCTCGATTGAGTTTCACATACTTAACGAAATCCTCGGCGGCTTCTCGTTGATAAAAGATGGCTATCGTTCCATAGGACTCTCCATCTCCGCCGATGTCGTCGATGTGATAGCCGATGCGAAACTCTGGCACTTCTTGCTCTTTTTTCACGAAGAAATCGTGAAATCCCTGCGCAGCGCGTGACGCACGCTCGGCGGACTCGCTGCCGTGACCTGTGTTTGATTTGATCGCATCGAGCGCTTCACGTTGTGTACGGTTGAAGTTCGGGTTTTGATTGCGAGCCAACTGAATGTTTGATGCAAGAAAATCGTATGCCTGCATTAATCGAATTGCAGCCTCCTTCCAAGACTTGAGACGGCTCTGCATGTCTTGATAAAAGAATTCATCTCCGCCAGCCTCGATATCTTCGGCGCCTTCGAAAATACGTTCCTTGCGAGCATGGTTCTCGGCTGTGATATTACGGACTTGCTCGGCAATCTCTGTCAATTTTCGCAGCATCTCTTTGTCGCGGTCAGACGAGAAAGCAGAGTTGAGTGCTGGTATGAGACTTTGCAAACGCGATGAATTAACAACGCCTTCGTCTGTGCCTTCCAAGAGCGTGTCGAAATCGGCGTTTTGAAAATCCTCGTCGGTGACTTCGATGTCGGCTGGAAATCCCCACGGACTCTCCATGCGACGTCGTTTGACTTCCTCCTTGTTTTCTGATTCCTCTTCGCTGCCATAATCACTTCCATAATCATCTCGGTCTCGTTTGCCCCCCTCGTCGAGAAAGTTCGCGCGCATCTGCGCCGCTGGCGGTGCCGCCGCTGCCGCTGCAGCATAGAGAAGATCAATCTTGCGAAGAAGTTTACTCATACAATGATGAGAAGGTTATTTTTTTTAGAACCAAGATGCGCACGGATAAACGATCTAGAAATTAAAAATCGTTCTCTTCAGAGAGTAAAATTATTCCTCGTTTATTCGTTTGCTTGATATGGCAAGTGTATTTCAAATCCCTCGATCACTTGCGCAAACTGTGTAAACTTGCGTTTGACAGCGCGCCCAATTTTGCGATTCTGAGCGATCGACTCGGCGACAGACTGGAGTTTCTCGACCAGCAAATGGCTGCGTACGCTCTCGACCTTTGACAATAAAGTCTTCGATTGTTCTTCAAATTGAAGTTTAAAGTCGGAAATTATTTTTGGCTCCGACACGATAGAGTAGGAGATTGAATCATGAGAATCGCTGCTAATTGGTTCATGTGGCAGTCGCGCGCCTCTTTCTGCGTAGTAAAACTTTTCGAAGAGAAAAATTACATCCTCTGCGTAACAGAAGTAACAAATCTCATCGGGAACGCCAGCGAGACGTTCGCCATCAAAGGCAACCAGTTTTGTCGGCTCAGCAGCACACAACTTTGCGAGAATGGATTGGTCATCGGAAAGTTTTCTTACATAGCCATTAAAAAGAATGCGTCCGCCGAGCATCCAGAACACATCGTATATTCCGAAAACTTTCACACAGTGACACGAAATTTCTTCGCTCATATGATTTTTTTTGTATTTTTTCCCGCCCCTTCCTCCCTCTTTCCATATTTAAACAAGAGAGGATTTATTCTTCCACCCACCGAAAAAAAAAAAAGATAAAAGTTGACCAGATTTTTTTTTAAAAAAAATGCAAAACGTCTACGAAGTAGCATGTCAAGAAGTGCAGCGAAACCCGGCGCATGTTGTTTTCACTTACGATCCCGGATTCATGAATATATCGAGTCTTGATTGGCAAACAGCAGAGCAATTTCTCCAAGATGAAAGCAGCATCTCTTTGGAGAAACGTCGTCTGGTTTACGATAAAGTGAAAGACGGACGCAATGTATGTGTGATTCACGACAAAAAACGTTCCGGTGAGACCAGTGAGGCAACAATTTGCAGCAAGGAAAAATTCATCGCAAAGTGGTCGACACGTGCTGGATGAGTGAGAGAAACTTTGGCGTTCTTTTTGAGAATAAACGGAAGCAGACTTATTTCTTCGAAATGTAATATTGTTTATTTCTTCCGCCCACCGAACATGGGCAAAAAAATCACGAATCAAAATGGCTCGCGTTAAAGCACAAGCAAAAAAATTGGCCGCTGCCGAAGCGGTGCCGCGCGCGGTACTAGCAAAGAAAACTTCGGTGAAAGTTTCAGCAGAAGCAGCACCGGTGGGCGGCGGCATCAAACGCGCACACCGTTATCGACCGGGCACTGTGGCGTTGCGCGAAATTAGACGCTACCAGAAATCCACCGAGTTATTGATTCGCAAACTTCCTTTCCAGCGACTGGTGCGCGAAATCGCCGGCGATTTTCACGTGCCGGGCGCGCCAGACGGTGTGCGATTTCAAGCGTCGGCGCTCGGCGCACTTCAGGAGGCCGCCGAGGCGTACCTTGTTGGTCTCTTCGAAGACACGAATCTGTGCGCCATTCACGCGAAGCGCGTCACGATCATGGCCAAGGACATGCAGTTGGCACGACGCATCCGCGGAGAGCGCTGGCAATAAAAAGAGAAACGAAATGAGCACTTCGATCGCCAAAAGCGTCGCGCTCGACTTATGTCGCTTTCTCACAACCAACCTCGGCCAAACTTCACCGACGCTGCCCGCCATCCTCATCTACCTCCAGAAAGTTTCCGAAGGCGAGTTTGCGAAATACGTCTGCAACAACCGCGAGCGTGTGTGCAGCGCACTGCGCGCCGTCACCGAGTTGGAACTGCGCAACTACGATACCGACCTCATCTGGAACGAGGCACTGCTGTCGGGAAAACTTCGCCTCTGCCCGCAAATATACGAGATGCTCGAATTCTCGCTACCGCGCACAATGACGCCCGACAACGCCAATCGCTTTTGCGAGGTGCTCTCGGGGCTCCGGCCGGCGCTGCTGAGCGCGGACGACATTGTGTTTGCACACGAGTATTTCGTTGACGTCGACAGTCGACAAGCCGATGGCGCATTCTTCACCAACAAGGAGACGTCGACGCGCCTTTTGGCGCCGTTGTTTGTCGACGAGCAGCGCGCCAAGATGAAGTTGATGCGTGCCAACGCTGACGTCTCGGCGCTCGGCTCTCTGGCCGATTGGCTCGTGCACGTGAAGTTCCTCGATCCGGCGTGCGGCGCGGGCAACATGCTCATTGAGGCGAAACGCACGATTGCTTGTCTCGTGGCCGAGTGCGATTCGACGGTGCGCGTGCGTGCCGAGAATTTCCTCGGCATCGAACTGAACGCAGAGACCGCGGTGTGCGCCGAATTGGCGCTGTTGATGGTCGACATGGAGATTGGCGCGCAGCCGGTCGCGAAGCGCTGCATCGAGGTGGCGAACGCGCTCTCGTTCAAATGGTCGAAACTCACGGTCGCTGGTTTCGATTACATAATTGGCAATCCGCCGTTCCTCGGCGCTATGCGCATGGACGACGCAAAGCGCGTCGAGATGCGTGCGTGCTGGGGCGCGTTCTATCACCAGCACATGGACTACGTGAGTTGCTGGTTCAAGAAGGCGGCCGACTACATCGAGCGTTTCCCAAACACAAAATGCGCCTTCGTCGCCACCGACTCGATCACACAGGGCACACAATTGGTCGCCATCTGGGAAACACTGCTATCGGTTGTGCGACTGTCGTTTGCGTACGAATCGACGCGTTGGCATCCACGCATGATGGTGCACGTCGTCATCATTGGGCTCGACTCGCGTGCGAATCAGCGCTTCGCGCCGGCGCCGTTGTTTTTCAAGAAACGAACGGCGTCGACCGACGCCGCACATGCGCTCATTGAATGGGAATGCACGAAATTGAACAGCGAACTGGCACCTCATTTGCATCCGAATGTGCCGTTTGTCAACATTGGAAAGCGAACAACGAACATTAGCGCGCGTGCACCAGTTATGCATTCTGGATGCGTGCTTCACGATGCCTCTCTGCGCGTGTTCGCGACGGCCGAGGTCGTTAAAATGCTCGCCGAAATAGAAGCAGACTCTGGCGAATGCGTGAATGAGTTTTTTCATCCGTATATCAACGCCGCCGATGTTCTCGCAAACAACCAACTCTATTGTATCGATTTGAACGAGACACTTCCGGCGCGGCTGCGTGCATATGTCGACGACGTCGAACTCGACGTCCGCAGTGCGCTGCGCGAGAAAACTATTAACACGTGTTCGAATAAGTTGATTCGCCACCATGAGTTTATAATCGTGCCGAAGACAACTGGAAAGAACTATCGCATTCTGCCGGTTCTGAAAGTGAAAAGCGCCGACTACCCGGTGATGCGTTCTGCCTTTGCGTGCACGCCCGGTGTGGCGTACATCGAGTCGAACAGAGATTTCTTCTTCGGTGTTCTCCAGTCGTCAATGCATCGTGTGTGGGCCGAGTCACAGTGCGGCACGAATGGCGATAGCATGCGCTACAACATACAAGTGTACAAATCGTTTGTCTGGCCGGCGGTCGGCGAAGCGAGCGGAGAAGCGGCTCGCGTCATTTTGTGGGCAAAAGAAATCCTCAAATTTCGCGAGCAGTCAAACCTCTCAATGCACGATCTCTACTGCATTTGTGATGATTCCGAGAGCGTCACTGTCCCGCCACGGCTGTTAGTGTTGCACGAAGAATTGGATCGCGCCGTCGATGCGTGCTACGGAATTAGCGAGCCGTTCGCCTCCGACGACGCACGCTTCACGTTCCTCCTTGAATTGTATGCGAGAGAGACCACTGGCGAGACGAGTGTCCGAAAACGTCAGACAACTATCTCAGAAATGCTGACGAAGCGATCTCGCGCTGTCGAATGAACGCGATTTATTTCTTTCCCTTTCGTGCTTCACTGTAGCCGATTGCCAATGCTTGCGCCTTACTTTGCGCCTTTCGTTGCGCACCGTGTTTCGGTTTCCGACCAGAGTGCTGCTCGCCGTGATAGAACTTGCGCACTGCTTTGGCGACCACCTTTTCACTGGACTTTGATATTTTTCCTTTTAGACCACGTGCCATTTTTTTTCCCCGCCTTCTACCTACACACGTTTATCATTATTTTAAACCCAGCAACGTTGAATTTGCCCTCCCTACCACGCAAAACACAAGTGAGTGGTCTATTTACAACACAGTTAAGTGAAATTTTGAGCATGTACGAAACAGTTAATCTAACGCGGCGGCCAACAGAAATGGTGATGGGAAAAGTAAAAGGTGGCTACGCGTTGTACTCACATGAAGGACATCATCGTTTGAATAAGAAACCAAAATCAAAGGCGGCGATTCGAAAACAAGAGGCGGCTATTGAAATATCGAAAGCGCGACGAAGGGCGTCTGGCGGTGCCGGTGGAAAGAAGGGCGCGAAGAAGACTAAAATTTAGCACTTAAAAATTTACTCCGATTCATTCCCGCGGTAATTCACCACGCACTTCTTCGAGGTAGAGACCCATCACGTTGTCGCCAGAGAGAACGCCATTGTTAATGTAACCACCCCAGTGTTCTTGCGCGCCCGCGCGAGCAGCGGATCGTGCGAATTCAACCAATTTGGCGTTTCGTGTTGTCTTGAGACAGAAGGCGTGCGTTTTGTTGCCGGCGTACTTCTTGTGCAGCAATGTTTTCCAAACGGCTCTCTCGAGACGCGGTTCGAGGCGCTCGCGTTTGTAGTTCATAGATTTTGCAATGCCAAGGCGCTTGCCGTACTTCTCGTTTGAGGCCAACTTTGGAATAATGCCAACGTTGTTCTTGCGCGACCAGTAGTTCAACTTCTTCTCTGCCTGATCGTCCTTTGGAAAGAAAAGCGCAAACGCCTCCGTGGTGAACTGCGCCAACTCGCCAGCGTCGTGAAACTTGTCAAACACCTCCTTGGAAGTTGCCTTCAGCGCGTGCCACACGTGCTCGATCGAAGGAAAGCAGAAAGTTTCCTCGCCCAGCCACGCGAGCAGGCTCGGGTTGACCTCGAGCAACTCGGGTGTCACATCCAACTTTGAAAGTTTCACCTCGGCGGCGCTCAGATTGCTCAACATATGAAACGGCTCGCGTGCATTTGAATTGAAATAAACAGCGTCACGATAATCAGTGTCACTCATAGAAGAATTTTTTTCGCGGGGTTTTATTCGATTTCGCAAATTAAGTGCTCGGGTTTTCAATCAAGAGAACAGCAATCACGAGGCTGACCCACGAAAAACGAACTATATTGTGAAACCAACTGCATTGACACTGAGACATGAGGCCCGAGAAGTAGAAAATTAAATCTAAGCATTGCAATCCGGCGAGAATCACCGGGAGTGCCATATCTTTGACAATGTTTTTTGTGCGTATTAAGCGCACTTCTTGTATGAGGCGCTGTGTGAATGTTAATGACATAAAGATGAGAAGAATTGCAAAGATTTTTCCAGTGAAAGTCTTCCAACAATAAGCATCGATAAATTCGTGAATTAAAATTAAAACTGACGCCCAGAAACTGACAACCAACGCAAACCAAGAAAACGCAAGAAATCTCGGTAACCGCGCAGCGTTTGGATTTAGTATTAATCTTACGTTGGGAACAATAGGATCAGTGCGGGGTCTGAGTTTCCAATCGCCCGCAATTGTCTCATCGTCGTTATCCCAGACATCGTTGGGTTCCAACACTGTTAACGAATAGATTTTTCCGTCTTCCTTTAAGAATGTAACCGGGCATCTGCACAACGGACAATTTCGTTCTTTTTGCATGGCAACAGCCACGCATATAAAACAGAACTCATGCATTTGACAGTCAAGTGAGGTCGGTTTCACGAATGGACCAAAACAAATTGGACACTGATGCTCTTCAATGACTCGTGCAACATCAATAGCAATATCGCTCATATTTTTATTTGCTTTATCCCGCAAAACATACTGTTAAAAAATGATATGCCAAATTATCGAGAAGAAAACACTTACGATGCATGAAGTAGACACACATGTTAAGTTGGGCACTATTGACACGCAAGAGCCGGTTGCAATCGTCGCTACAAACGGCGACTGCATTGCCTACTACAACAAAAAGTCAATAAGCCGAAACTTTGATTTATCGCGCTTTCGACGCTTCACCGACGCCGACGGAGCGCCGCAGTATGATTCTGTGAAGTTTACGCTTTACGATCAACGTGATTTTGCGTTACGTCTCGGCGTCGACGAGTTACCCGAAGAATTTTTCGCCAACTTCAGAAAAGCCGTGCGTGTTATGACGATTGTGTGGGGTGCGAAAAGCAACAAGGTTCGCACCCTACTCGGAGATAACAGCGAGATTCGGCGTCTCTTGGATTTAGAGCGCCCCGGAAGGGGACGAATGATGCTCAGCAGTGTCGGTCGTGTCGAGTTTGTCTATGATCGCGCACGTGAGAAGCAGATAAAAATTTGGTTCGTGGCTGGTTTCAGTCACACGTTCGATATCAAATGGAGCAAGGAAGAAAACGTCTGGAATCCGCAAACGAAGAAATACGAAGTTGGCTGGCGCAACAACACGTTCGTCGTCGACACGGGCGCGCTCCTCACCGAGAAAGAGAAAGAATTGGTCGAGGCCTATCGAGAGAGATTTTCCGCGATCCGCTCCTTTGTTGTCTCTTATGCGTGTAATACGAGCCACAAAAACTCCATCTCATCGTACCTTGTTGGCAATATTCGCAGAGAGGTTTTGTACGAAGGCTGGACTTTCAGTCTTCTCCGTCGCTATCGTGTCATGAATGTTGACGTGGGTAGCAAATTTGTGCCGGGCACAACATACGAATGGTTTGCGTTCTGCGGGCCAAATAAGACGTACAAGCAACAAACGGACAAACTGGCGCTTCTCACCCACTTAGCCGACGTGCACACATTTTCAGAGTTCGCTGTCAACACTGGCATTGATCGCAAACAACTCGCACACTCGCTGCAAATGGATGGTCTGAGACAAATAGCGCGTCCTCTCAACGCGTCTTGGGTGGACTCACCAGTGAACCACTCGCGGCGTTACTTCCACGGAAACGTGGTCGCGCTCGTTGAGTTTGTGCTCGTGCTCTGCAGTTTGCAACTTCCCATCTACATCTACGAGGAACTCCTCATGTGGCTCAATAGGAGTGGCTATCGGAGCGACGCGATTTTCCTCTTTCATCGAACGCGCATCATTACCATTCAGTCGACTCTAGATTCGATTCGCCGAATCTGGCAGCAGCGAGAATCTGCGAAGAGAATTCTAAATGAAAAATAAAAAATTAAAATCAACTCGCTCGCTTCGCGTTTCCCCGGCCTCCCAACGCGCGCGCTGTGAATAATGATCTGTCAATTTATTGACTGTGCAAACTTTGATCTGGAAGAAGTTTCACGACGCGTACACGCGCACATCATCGACACCACTGTCAGACCGGCATTCGTGTTGTTCTCCGACAACTGGGTGAAATTCTACTTTCGAGACGCTTCCGTTGGTCCCGATCGTATTTTTGCTAACTCCAGCAGCGACGATCTCTACAGAGTGATAAAAACTTTCAAAGTTTCTCTGGCTGATCTGAGAAATTTCAGCGCGCTTGTTGGCGACGAAGTGTATTCCGATGTGTTCTTCGACGAAATCCGAAAGAAGACACACGGGTTCACGATTCAGCGAGATTTCGACAGCAACCAAGTGCGAGCACTGTTTGGCGCTGACAGCGAGATTCGTCGCCTATTATCAACGCAAAAATATGCAAAGCAGCGCTCGATTCATCACAAGGCGCATGTGTCTTTCTCGCACGGCGATGACGATCGTGTAAAAGAGATCAAGATTTGGCTGAACGCTGATTTTAAAGTTGTGTTTGCCGTGACGTGGTTTGACTGGAATCGAGACATGCAACGTAGCAAGATTGGCGCGTGCAATGACACTTTCAATGTGCACACGGGATGTTTTCACAAGCACAAGTTACTCGAATTGACCGAGCGTTATCGAAAATTCTACTCGACCAAACGCGAGTTCGTCGTGTCTTTCGAAATCAAACCCGATCGGAAATCTGTGATTAACTTTGTCTCTCGTATGCCTTCGAAGATTCTTTGCGCCGATTGGTCGATGTGTTTCAGACACGTGTGGCGAGTTACCGAACTCTCAACGACGCACCACTACGCGAATGTCGTTGACAAGAATCCATACAAAATTGGCACGTCCTACGAGTGGTACGTGTTCAGCGGACCGGAACGAACGTACGCACAGCAGAAGAAAAAATTGGAACTCTGCGAAATTCCGGTGATTTTCAATCTTGTTGAATTGCCTTTCAACTATGAGTTTTCTTCTTTGCCACGTATGATGGGTGGACCAACAAAACCGTTTGAGCATTTGGTCGACTGCGCACTATTACCGAACAACGAGCGCTACTTTTACGACTCGGTGCAAAATCTTGTTCAATTCGTCGTCGCGCTGCACACATTGCAATTGCCAGTCTACATCTACTATGAGATTCTCTTGTGGTTGAATGACACGGGACACCGCGAAGACGTGCGATTCTTGTTTCTGCGCACAGCAATCGACACAATTCAATCGACTCTAAACTCTATCAAGGGTGTACACGCAGCGCGAACTGGCCAGAAACGCGCCGTTGTTTGCGCCACGTCACTCCATCCAAGCGTACCTCACGTTGGCGCTGGCTCGAATGAACACTTTGGACGTCGATACAACGCGTGCGAAGTGTGTCCGTGTTCTCAATACGCGCAACCAGAGAAGCAGCACACGGGAAAATGCGACGTGTGTCTCCACGAATTCGTATTTCACGCCGCAGAGAAACAAAAATAAACACCTCGCGCGCACGTCGCGCCCAAAAAAAAAATCCTATTTACAAATGTCTTCGCTGAATGTTAAAGTCGAAAAGGCGCGCTGTGGCTGTGAGGCGAACGCCGAGCAAATCTGTAGTTTCTGTCTGAATCATCTCTGCGGCGGCGAGAAGAATTACTCTCTTTGTTACCACTGCCGAACAAACTTTGCCGTCATTGCGAGTTTGCCACGACGTGCCGACGGCGCCGTTCTCTGTCCAGTCCGTATGTCTCCGCTCACCCTGTGCAAATGTGGCAAAGTATTCAATCAGATGTGTTTAATGGAAGAAAAATTCAACCACAATCTGGCACACGAGATCATCAGTGACAATCCCGGCTTCGCAAGCCACAAAGCGCAGTGAAAAATGAAACTTAAAGAACATCTTCATTTCCCGCGCGAACTGCCGCAACGAGATTCTCAAGCACGCGCGCCGAAGGTTTCTCGTCGGAATAGAATATGTCGTACAGCATCGAGACGCAGTCGGCGAACGCCTTATCGATCGGTTCGGCGTTCTCGCGCGAAACTTCGGCGATCGTGTGCGCGACATGGCAAATGACGTCGGTGTCCCGAGGCGCTTTGCTCGCGTCAGACTCTTGATATTCGGCGTGATTGGCTATGAGGAACGGAATAAATACGTTGCTGGATATGCTGCCAAACTGCGGCAGTTTTACAATGAGATGTGTCGCGCTGAGCGCCATCGCCTTGTCGCGCTCCACCGTGGTCTCCATTTTGTCGTTGACGCGGAAGCCGAGTTCCGGGTGCACCGGTGGTTCGCCGGCAATCACAAACACAACGACGTGAGACTTGGCGACGTTTCGCATGCTGAGATAGTGTTGCGCCCATCTGTCGGCTTGGTTCACATCGCGCACAATGAAATGTGCATCGGGCGACTTCTTCAGCATGTCATCGATCTGCGGTTGGAGGAATCTCTCGCAGAACGAGACGCCGACAAAATCAGGACCGAGAATAAGCGCGACGTCACCGGTCGAATCGTTGTTCATTTTTTCATTCAAATTGGCGCAGCATGCGCGCGATCTCAAACAACGCGCCCTCGTTGGTGACGCGAAGCGTCGCCAGTTTAGCAACAACTTGTTGACGACGTTTGAAGTCCTTGGTGTCGCTTTGCTTGCGCACGACTTGTCGTTCAGGTGCCTCGGAGCACGGGTGAAAATAGGCATACACCGAGTGCTCCGCGTGGTGACAGAACGTGCAGCCATGCCAAATCTTGCCGCGCCGCGCGCAACTCGGGCACACCTCGCAGCAGTTGGCGAGATGGTAGATTTTGCCAATGACGCTCTCGGGAACGTCGGCAAAGTGCAGACCGTTGATGTTGTAGTGCGCAATCTTCTCGACCGTTGTGCGCTCACTGAGATACTCGACGTACGTGACCCATGGATCGCGGCCGTCGTTGTCGACATGAAAACGTGCGTCTGCTTTCAAACGCGTCGCAAGTTGTCGACCGAACGCCGTCTCAATCGATGTGCCCGTATCTCGTTCGAATTCCGCGCGCAGCGTCGAGAGACGCATCTCGGACGTGCCAGTGGCGCCAAAATTTCTCTTCGCGATATCTGCGAGCGGATTGAGCGGCAAATCGAATGCCTCGGCTGCGTTCAGATCTTTACACAATTGGCCCAGATCGGTCGGTCGATCGCATACGGTGGGCGTGCCGATCCAACGCAGAAACTTTTCGCGTTTCTTCGCATCATTGAAGCCACGTACGCGAAGGTCTTCGTCGGTGAACGTCAGAATCGAGTGCAAAGTTGCGCCGCTCTGAAATAGGTCGTACGCCATCCAGAGGAGCGCGTGCGTTTCGTGCCAGTTTACTAAAACACCGGACATCACGCGTGAAGTATGAGCGCGGAGACTGCAGTGAAAACTGGCGACGCGCCCGAAATAGAAGACGTCAATTTCCAGAAAATGATGCGCCGCTTGCGTTCTATAACGCGGAAGGGTGCCGAATTGGATCCCGAAGCGTTGCGAATTCTCGAACAACAAGAGGAGGCTGCCAAGTTGGCAAAAAAACGAAAACGCGGCGCTGCCGCCACGGCCGCTGCCACAAAGCAACGTGACGAGACGACCGGCGAAGGCGCCGATGCGCCATTTCTTATTCAGACAAAAAGCGCGCGCGCGTCCGCTGCCGCCTCCTCGCGCAAGGAGGCGAATACAAACAACAACAACGATGAAGACATACCAAACGACGCAGACAACGGCGAAGAGGACAACAGCGATTGTGACGACGATAAGTTTCTGCCTTCGTACATTCGCGAATGCCTCGACGAAGACGTTGGCGATTTGAAGCCCGAATCTTCGCCAGACACGCCGTCCCCACAGAAAACGCAACCATCAGTGAAACGTGCACGAAAAGCGGCCGTGCCTCCCGGCGGCGCAACCGACAACGCGGATGCTGCTTCCGCTGCATGCGAGTTGTTCGACAAAGATTACGAACCGATCATCTGGGTGCGCAATATCGTTGTAACGGGTTTCAGCCACACGAATGTAAACATTGAGTACCTCGTGCCGCGGCTGATGCCGTTTGGTGTCTATCAGAACAAACGCCGGTTCATCGCGATGACACGCCGCACATGCCGGCCCCGTTCGTCGACGCTGGCGTTTGGCAACGGTAAATTCGTCAACACGGGCGCGCAAACCGTCGAGGCAGGCAAGGCATCGATCGAGTCGTTCGTTGCCAAGATTGCCGACGTCGATGCGCAAGTGTCACCGGGTGTTTTCGTGAAGCCGTACGCCGACATGCGCATTCGCAACTTCAATGTGCACAACATGGTCGGCTCGACGTGCACGCCGTTTTCGATTGATTTACAAGCGTTCTCGCGCTACTCGTTCGTGCGCTACTTTGAGAAACTCTTCGTCGGTGCCATCGTGACAGTGAAGGGCATCTCGCAAGCCATCGAAGACAAAGATGTGAAGGCGCTCGTGTTCAGCAGCGGCAACGTCGTCATAACGGGCACGAAAACCACGGAGCACATTCGGCTTGTCAACGCGCTCCTCTATCCCTATTTGGCACGCTGCGCCGTGCAGAGCACGCTGCCCGCCGAGGCGCGCGTCACCAAGTCGCGCCAGCGGCGCTACAAGGCCGACAAACGCAAAGTCGACGCGCTGCCCGCCAATTCTGAGAGTATCATTCAACTCGACTCGCAGTCGCTCGTCGACGAGTATCACGCTGTCAATAACAATCGTGCGACAGCGCAGCAAGTGTTGGAACG
>Ga0315284_10001739_pt1 | contig 31082 bp, 27 predicted proteins | sample YL17G09_16_MG_FD_203696 | JGI IMG/M metagenome (GOLD analysis project Ga0315284, IMG submission 203696) | Sediment microbial communities from Yellowstone Lake, YNP, Wyoming, USA - YL17G09_16 | ecosystem: Environmental > Aquatic > Freshwater > Lake > Sediment | place: USA: Wyoming | collected...
CGGAAAGGAGCACGACACATGTGCACACTCGGTTGCCTCGTAGCGGCGGTGCTGATGCTGGGGAGTCCTGCGCCTGGCGCGTCGGGGGATGGCTCCGCCCGGACCGGCGGTAGCGCACCGACCGAGAGAATGGTTGTCGGCGATCTGCCGTGTCTGTACACTCAGTGGTGCGGAATCGGTGATCCGCGCGAGGTGTCGGATGCGCGGTGAGCATATCCGCGACCACACCATGACACCCACACCCTATCGCAGGAGTCACGTCATGTCGATGAAGAGCGTTGTCCTGGCAGTCGGAGTTGCCGCGAGTCTGGGGTTTGCGCAGGCGGACACCGCCGCGATAAGCGACAGCACTGCGGTGGATGCGAAGAAGCCCGCATGCGAGCTCGAGGAGAAGGAACTCATGGAGTTGGGTGGGGCGGTGCGTGTCGATCTCACTGTCGATCCCAGCAGCAAAGCCGCAGCCAGGCAGGCCAAGGTCAGCATCGGTGAGGTGAATCTATCTGCGTCCGTCAACATCGCTCCTCCCGTGCGCGCGGGTATTGCCATTTACGCGGCGGACAATCTGTCGGAACTCTCCATTGATGAGGCTCTGGTCGAGTGGAACCTGGACCCCAAGCCCATCACGCTCACATTCGGGCAGCAGTATCACAGCCACGGACTCCTGTCGACGCACCTGATCAGCGATCCTTTGATGCTGGACTTCGTGCAGTATGCGGCTCCAGGTATTGCAGCGTGCTTCTCTGCCGGCAGTTTCACGCCCGGCATCGCTGTGGCATTCACGCACACTTCGGCAGAGACCCACGATGAGTACCGGCTGCAGGCTGACTCGACTGTTGTCAAGACCGAGGTCGTTGATGCGGCGGAGACCAACTACTTCGCGGGAATCGCGCATCTCGATGTGTCGTTCATGGAGAATTCAACCGCCCGTCTCTCGTGCCGTTGGCTCGGACCCAACGTTGACGTGGCGCTGGGCACGGGATTGGTGCTGGGTCATGTGACTCTGGACGTCGAGGGCGCGATCGAGGCACTTGCCGACGACGATCTGCGTCAGTCCGGGTACTACCTGGGCGTTGCATGGGGCATCAACGACAATCTTGAGATTGCCGCGCGATACGATGGACTCTCGGAGGATTCGTTCAGAGACTTGACGCACCGGATCGGCCTCGGGGCCACCGTTGACATCAAGTGGGGGGTTTATGTGTCGGTCGAGGGATCGTACGCGTACGAGTCCATCACAAAGACCGGCACTCCGGAAATTGCCCTGGAGATGGGCTTGGAGCAGACGGTGAAACTGCCGGGGTTCCGGCGCAAGACGCTGACGACAGAGGGCGGACGGTGACGGTTGGCTGACCGTCGGTGCCCAGACGGCCGGCGTCATCGTGGACGAACACTGGAGGCGGCAGATGGACCGGGATACCACGAAACGCGCACTGGTGATCGACGACGAGGAGAGCATCCGCAATTACGTGCGGTACCTTCTCGAAGCCGCCGGCTACGAGGTCGCCGACGCCGACAACGGCACACGGGGCCTTCTCGCTGCGGTCGAAGCCCACTTTGACCTGATCGTCACCGACATCTCCATGCCGGGCCTGGACGGAGTTGAGCTGATCAGAGAGGTCCGTGCTCGCGGAATCCGGTCGCGCGTGATCGCCATGTCGGGTGCTGAGAAAGCAGACACGCTGCTGAGGATCGCCGGGAGTTTCGATGCCGATGCCATTGTGGAGAAGCCGTTTACGTGCGAGGATTTGTTGAGTGCGGTTGACGGTGGCGCGCGCGCGCGGCACAGCACGTATCAGGTACGGTAGAGGGGTCAGACGCAACCATGGACAACGACTTCAACAGTCTCATCGTCAACATCCAGGCGCTCGAACGGGCATCTGCGGGCATTTTTGGCCTGCCCGATGAGCAGTCCATTCTGGACAAACTGTCGAGCAGTCTCGACGGCTTCGAGGATCTTGCCGTCGTGTCGATGCTTCTCAACGAGGACGGCCTGAAGCTGCGCATGGCAGCGCACCAACTGCCCACCGATCAACTGGAGACGGCGGAAGCTGCCACAGGCGTGCGCGTGCACGGTATGGAGGTCGACGTGGCGAAGTCGGCGTTGATGACCCGTGTTGTCAGACAGAGAGAGACTGTGGTCTTCCGACTGACCGATCTGTTCACCGAGATCTATCCCAAGCCCGTGGCCTGGGTTCTGTCAAAGATTCCCGGCATGGGTCGCGATCGCATTATCGCGGTGCCCCTGTGTCGGGGTGAGCGGGCGGTTGGTCTGCTGAGTGTTCGCGCGCAGGAGCCGGTCGAGCAGTACATCCCATCTGTGGAGAATCTGGGCAGGCTTGTTACAGCAGCTTTCACGGTTGCCGCGGAGGGACGCAAACGCAGATTGACAGAAGCGATATTGATGCAGCGCGAGGCATCTCACCGGCGTCTCATCGAAAGCATCAGTGACGTGGTGTACGCGGTGGACGTCGACGGGAAGTTCATCTACCTGAGCCCGCAGGTGGAGCGCTACGGCTACATGGTGATGGACCTGATTTCGGAAGATATCCTTGACGTGGTGCACCCGCATGACCGTGGACGCGTTGCCCTTGCTCTGCAGAGGGCATTTGAGGAAGGTGAAGAGACGCCGATCGAATTTCGCCTTGCCAACACGTCGGGCGGTGAGACATGGCTGGAGGAGGTCGGGCGCGTTCAGAGGGACGATGCGGGCAAGGTGATAGGTATCAAGGGTGTGCTTCGTGACATTACCTCTCGCAAAGTCGCCGAAGAGGCGCTTCAGCGCGCGGCAAGCCTCTTTGCGGGCGTGCAGATCGGCATGTATGCGTTTCACCTGGAAGACGTGACCAGCCCCAAGTCATTGCGTCTGACCGCAGCGAACCCGGCCAGCGAGAGCCTCACCGGAGTCTCCGCCGACAGCGTGGTGGGGAAGCTGCTCGGCGATGCTTTCCCTGCGGTCGCCGCTACTTCTTTGCCTCAGAAGTGCGCAAACGTAGTGCTGACCGGCGAGTCCATCGAGATTGCCGATGTTCCGTACACTCGTCGTGGAGTCGAACAATCCGAGTGGTTCCACGTGCGCGCATTCCCTCTGCCGGGCAATTGCGTAGGCGTGGCATTTGAGAGCGTCACCGAACGCAAGCGCATGCAGGAGTCGCTTCGCCAGACCGCGCGCCACGCCGAGGAAATGGCCGACAAGGCCCAGGCCGCCAACGAGGCCAAGAGTTCCTTTGTCGCAAATGTCAGCCACGAGGTCAGAACTCCGCTCAACGGCGTGATCGGGATGATGGAACTGCTGCTTGACACCCCGCTCTCGCCTCAACAGCGGGAGTACGGCGAGATCGTCATGTCGTCGGCGCAGTCGCTGGTGACGCTCATCAACGACATACTTGACTTCTCCAAAATGGAGGCCGGCAAGCTTGAGTGCCAGATGGCGGAGTTCTGCATTCGCAGTGTTGTGGAAGATGTGGTAGATGTGTTCAGGAAGATCGCTGCAGACAAGCACATCGAGCTGGCTGCGGTGGTTGATCATCGGATCCCGTCAACCATCTGGGGCGACGGGGGGCGCATCCGCCAGATGCTGCTCAACCTGACGATCAACGCGCTCAAATTTACGCAGAAGGGCGAGGTCGCCGTCGAGGCGGCGTTGGAGCGGCTCGATGCCGAGGGAGTGGCCATCCGGTTCAGCGTGCAGGACACCGGCATCGGAATTCCTGCCGATCAACAGTCAAAGCTCTTCCAGTCGTTTCAGCAGCTCGACCCCTCGCCAACGCGTCGCTACGGCGGCACCGGGCTGGGCCTTGCCATCTGCAAACGCATTGTGGATGTGATGGGTGGACAGATCGGTGTGCAGAGCGAGGAAGGCGCGGGATCCACCTTCTGGTTCACGGTGAAATTTCGGGCGGCAGTACCGACGACGCGAGTCACGCAATCGGCCCGGAGAATCGTCGAGGTCATGCCATGCCTTGTGGTGGGCGCGTCGTCTGCGTGCCGGCGGAGCATTGGTGAATTGATCAGTGCGCGCGGCTGGCTGTGGAACGAGGCGGTTGGCACGACTCACGCTCTGGACATGATGGACGCGGCAACCATGCGCGGTGCTCCGTACACCGGGGTTTTCGTGCAGGATGGCGAGGCCGGAGAGGCAGAGGCGCTCTGCCGCACTATCCGAGAACGCGCCGATGGCGCCGGCACTGCCGTGGTGCTCCTGTGCGCGTTCGGTCACTCACCGCAGCAGGCCGGTTCGCTCCCAGTTCCGTACAGCGCGTGGCTGCCCCGACCCGTCCGCGCTGCGGTATTCGACGCGCGCATTGCCGAGATCTTCGGGGTTGCCGAGAGGGCAGAGCTGGCGGCAGCGCCTGCCGGTTCCCGGGTTTCTGCGCGAGGCGAAAGTCTGGACATACTGGTGGTTGAGGACAATGACGTTAACAAACGGGTTGCGGAAAGCATGCTGGGCAAGCTCGGTCATCGCGTGACCCTGGCAGGCGATGGACAGCGTGCTCTTGACGTGTTGAGGACACATCGCTTCGACCTGGTCTTCATGGATTTGCAGATGCCGGTGCTTGACGGATTGGAGACAGCGCAACGCATCAGGGCAGGCAGCGATTCGGTGCTGAATCCGCTTGTCCCCATCGTGGCCATGACTGCGTACGCCATGGAGAAGGACAAGGCCCGGTGCAAAGAGGTCGGGATGGACGGCTATGTGTCAAAGCCGCTCTCGACGCAGGCCCTGGTTGCGGCTATCGAGAGCGTCATCGGCGCCACCGCTGCTGCTGCTGCGCCCACGGTTGCGTCAGTCGTGCCCGAGAAACTTGCTGTCGTCGATCTCGACGGACTGCTGCATCGCCTCGACGGCGACAAGAACCTGCTGCGGGAGATTGTCCGCGTGTTCTGCCTGCAGGCGCCGCACCTGGTGGTTGAGATCAAGCGGCGCCTGACCGCAGGAGACACGGAGAACGCGGCCAAAGTTGCGCACAAGTTGCTGGGTGGCACGGTCAGCCTGGGAGCCGCAAGATTGGCAGGAGTGCTCCTCCCGATCGAGTCACATGTACCCGACGCCCTCGAACTTGTACCGGAAGTCGAGCGGCTGTGGCAGGAACTGTGTGCTGAGCTGAACCCCGAACCAACAACTGTTGATACTGCCGTGTCCAACACCCCCGCAAAAGGAATGGTGTATGAAGATTCTCATAGTCGAAGATGACTTCGCCAGCCGCAAGCTCATGCAGCACATCATGGCCGCGTACGGCGAGTGTGACGTTGCTGTTGATGGAAGAGAAGCCCTTCGCGCTGTCAAACTTGCCTGGAGCGAAAACGCCTTCTACGAGCTGATCTGTCTTGACATCATGCTTCCTGAAATGGACGGTCAGCAAGTCCTGAAGGAGGTTCGGCGCCTTGAGAAGGAACGCGGTGTGGCCGGCTCCGATGCGGTGAAGGTCATCATGACCACGGTTCTCAACGACAGCAAGAACGTTATGGAGGCATTCAGGTCGCAGTGTGAGGGCTACGTGCTCAAGCCGGTTACGCGCGAGAAGATCGAAGTGCAGCTCCGGTCGCTGAATATTGTCAAGTGACGGTTGCCCAGAGAGGAACGGCGACAATGCCCGATACAACGCGGCAACCAATGGCAGTGGTGGTCAACGACGACATTACGCAACTGTGCCTGCTCGCAGGCATTCTGGAGCGGCGCGGTATGCTGGTCAGGTCGTTCACCAACGCCCACGATGCCCTTGCCGGCATGGCAGAATTCGTGCCCGGCATTATCGTTACCGATATCCAGATGCCGGGTATGGACGGATGGCACTTCTGCCGGATGCTCCGCTCGCGTGAGTACGCCTCGCTGAACCGCGTACCCATACTGGCGGTATCGGCGGTGTTTGACGACGAAAGTGCAGACCGGCTGAGCCGGCAGATCGGCGCCGACGGGTTCGTGACACTTCCTGTAGATGCGGCCGGCCTCATGGAGAGGGTGGAGTCCCTTCTGTCCGGAGAACGTTCGTCGCGCAAGGCTGCGGTGGTGCTGGTCATCCGGGACGAAACGGAGGCGCGCGTGCTCTCCGAGGCGTTTTCGGCCGATGGTTTCACCGTGTTTGTTGCGCGGGGGTGTTCCGACGCGTCGGCAATCGTGCAGGCGCATGCCCCCGAAGTCATTGTTGCCGATCCCGGCGAGTCCGGCTGTCTTGACCAACAGCACATCGGTCGTATTCGTGAGCTGAATCCCCAGGCTGTGGTGCTCGTGATGGTTGACGGGAGCAACCCCCTGCTGGCGACCGAGGCGTTGCGCAGGGGCGCCGATGCGTGCATCTCACGGCCGTACGATCCGGCGTTTGTCGCGCTGCTGGCCGAGAAGCGCGTGCGCGAACGCGTGTTTGCTCATGGCGAAGAGTTGCTCAACAAGCGCGCCTGGGAGTTGGCCGAGAGTCGCGAGCGATACGAGCGCATGATGGCATCGATGATCGATCCGGTGTACATCAGCTCGGCCGAGTTTCGCATCGAGTATATGAATGCAGCCGCGCACAAGGCGTTTGGCGAGTGTGAGGTCCGGGCCCACTGCTACACCGCAGTCTTCGGCCTGCACAGCGTGTGCCCCTGGTGCCGGATGCTCGATGTGCAGGCAGGCAGTCTGGCACGGTTCAGCGTTGGCGCCGACACCATGCCGCGTTCTTTTCAGGCATCGGTGGCTCCACTTCGACATCCCGACGGATCGGTTTCGCACATGTGCATTCTGCGGGATACCACCGAAGAGCGGATGCTCACTGCCCGGCTGCAACAGACCGGGAAGCTTGACGCCGTGGGGCAGTTGGCGCGTGGTATTGCGCACGACTTCAACAACATGCTGGGCGCGATTCTTGGCTACGCCGACATCGTGCGTGAGACCAACTTGTTGTCGAACGGGAAGCCTGTTGACGAACAGCTCAACAAACGCATGCAGGCGATTGTGGCGGCCGGACACCGGGCGAGTGCACTGGTGGGCCAGCTCCTGGCGTTCTCCCGCCAGGGCAAGTACCGCAACGACCCGCTCAACATCGACGATTGTGTGCGAGCTGCCGTCTCTTTGCTCGAACGCAGCCTCGACAAGCGGGTCCGCATCGAAACGCAACTGCGAGCCGGCGACAACGTTGTGATGGGAGATGCCGGTCAGATTCAGTCGGCTCTTGTGGCGTTGGCCATCAACGCGCGCGATGCCATGTCATCGGGCGGCCTGCTTCGTCTGGAGAGTCGGGTAGAGAGTGTGGGCGCAGCACAGGCCGCAACCTGGGAGGTGACTCCTGGAGAGTACGTGGCGGTGCGGGTGATTGACTCAGGTGGGGGCATCGAACCGGCAATTCTCGGCAGGATCTTCGACCCATACTTCACAACCAAGGAAGCCGCCTCGTCGTCGGGACTGGGGCTTCCCAGCGCCTACGGCACCGTGATGGCGCACAACGGACATATCGAAGTGTCAAGCACCGTGGGGAAGGGCAGCGTCTTCACGCTGCATCTTCCGGTTGGTCGGCGGACGGGTACCGGCGAAGCCGCCACGGGGTCCGGTGCCGGCGATGACGTTCGCCACGCTCTTCTGGTCGACGATGAGGAGAGCGCACGGGAACTGGGTCGTGAGATGCTGCACCAGTTGGGCTACCGGGCGACGGTGCTGGCCACCGCGCGGGAAGGGCTTGAGTTCTATCGTGCGCACTGGCGGAATACCGATGTTGTGGTTCTGGACATGATACTGCCCGACCATACCGGGTTGGAGTGCTTCGACCGGATGTGCCAGATCAATCCGCGCGCACGGGGCATCATTGTCACGGGATACGGCCTTGACAGTTCGACACGCAATTCGTTGAACCCGGGAGTAGTTGCGGTGGTTCCCAAGCCCTTCACCACGGCCGATTTGTCGGAGGCGCTGCGACTGGCATTCGCTGAGTCCATCGGCGCCTCGTGCGCAACCGGCAGGGAGAACCCATGAGTACCGACTCCCGCACAATGAAATCCTCCGACTCCGGGCCTGTGTCTGGCGGACACAAGGGTGTGGTCCTTGTCATTGACGACGAGGAAGCAATCCGGGAGTTTCTGCGCTTTGTCCTGGAAAGAACGGGTTACATCGTGGTTGAGGCCGAGAACGGTGACAAGGGGTTGCGGCTCTGTTCTCACTTTCACATCGACATCATGATCACCGATCTGGTGATGCCCGGCAAGGAAGGGCTCGAAACGATCCGTACCATCAAGGAACGCCACGACGGTCTGAAGATAGTGGCCATGTCCGGGGCCGTCAACAGCGAGACGTACCTCAAGGTTGCCCAGGGCCTGGGTGCGCACCAGACTTTGCAGAAACCGTTCAGCAAGAACCAGCTCATTGCATGCATGGAACGATTGCCGACGTAGAGAAATCGCAGAGAGACATCACTCACACGCTCGCACCAGCAGAGGAGGCCTGCTCATGGGAATGGATGTATCGTATGTCAATCCGTTCATCACGTCCACGATCGACACGTTCAGGACTATGCTGAACGTGGTAGTCAAACCCGGAATCCCGCATGCCAAGACGGAACCGTACTCGGAGTACGACATTTCGGGTATCATCGGTCTCTCCGGCGATGCCAAGGGCTGCATCGCGATCAGTTTCCCCAAGCTCATGGCACTCAAGGTGGTCTCGGCAATGCTGGGAACACCCATCAAGGTTGTGGGCAACGATGTGACCGACGGCATCGGTGAGATTGCAAATATCATAGCAGGCAATGCCAAACAGCACCTCAACGGGCTCAATCTCATGATCTCTCTGCCCAACGTTGTGGTGGGCAAGGATCACATGCTGGTCTCCATGCGGGACATTCCTACGCTGGTGGTTCCGTTTCATTCTGAAATGGGCGACTTCAGCATGGAGGTCTCGCTTCTGACCGCGTGATGGACGTGACACGGATTGACTTGCACAACAGAGGGGCGGGATACAGGCTGACTCTCCATGAGTTGCACTTGGTTCAGCTTGCGACCACCAGGGACCGTTTTCGGAAAGGAGTCGATGGATGAGAATCCTTCTAGTTGACGATTCAACCACGATGCGCAGGATACAGAAGACGCAATTGAGCGGCTTGGGGATTACCGACGTTGTCGAGGCCGCCGACGGTGAGCAGGCACTCACCGCATTGGGTGAACACATGCCCGTCGACGTGATCATGCTCGATTGGAACATGCCGGTTATGGACGGGCTAACTTTCCTGATCAAGGCCAGGTCGATGGATCAGTACAAGGACGTGAAGATCATCATGTGTACCTCCGAGTCGGAGAAGAGTAAGGTGATGGACGCGCTGAAGGCCGGGGCAAACAATTACCTGGTCAAGCCGTTCACGCCCGATGCGCTCAAGGAAAAGCTGGGTCTCTGACGGCGGCGGGCAGGCGGTCGCGGGTTCGGACTGTACCTGAACTCATCAGGTGTTGCACATGAAATACACGGTTGGCGTATCGGACATGAAGGTCTGCAGTGTGGTGGGCGACGTGATCGTCACGCACGCCCTCGGCTCGTGCATCGGGGTTGCCGTGTACGACCCTGAAGCGCATGTGGGCGGCATACTCCACTACATGCTGCCGTTGTCCAAGGTCGATGCGGCAAAGGCGGACGCAAACCCATTCATGTTCGGCGATACCGGCATCCCACTGCTCTTCGAAGAGGCATACCGACAGGGCGCACACAAAGAGAATCTTCGCGTTGTCATGGCCGGAGGTGCGCAGGTCTTTGAGGATCAGGACTTCTTCGACATCGGCAATCGTAACACCATCATCGCACGCAAGCTCTTCTGGAAGAATCACGTCATGATCGCGGCGGAGCACGTTGGCGGGCACATTCCACGGACATTGTACCTGGAGCTGGGCTCGGGCAGAACCTGGTTCTCCAGCCACGGACAGGTTGTTGACCTATGATAGCTCTTCGTGACGTCGTTGCCCGAGTGGGAGAACTCTCCCCACTGCCACCCACCGTTGGCCGGCTGGCTCAGGTTGTTGCCGACAAGAGGAGCACGGTTGACGACGTGGTAGGTGCGGTCAGCTACGATCAGGCACTCACCGCCGAGGTCCTCCGCATGGCCAACTCGGTGGAATCGGCTTCTGCGCGCACAATTGCCACAGTGCGGGATGCCGTAATCCGGCTTGGAGGGGCGCGCATTCTCGAACGAGTGGTCGGTCGTCATGTGCACGGAGACATGAGCACGTCGATTACCGCCTACGGCTATTCCGAGGATGACCTCTTCCGACACAGCGTTGCGTCGGCTGTGGCCACCGAACTTCTGGGGAGCCACGCCAGGGTGCCGGCCGATGGACTGGCCTTCACCGCTGCTCTGCTGCACGATATCGGCAAGCTGCTTCTGGGACGCACGGCGCCGGCCGCCGATATGGAGGAGGTGTGGCGCACCATCCGTCAAGGCTCGTGCACGTGCGATGAGGCCGAAAGACGGGTTCTGGGATTCACTCACGCTGAGGTGGGTGCGGACGTGGCGTCTGCCTGGAAACTGCCGCAGCTCATTGTCGAGGCCATCCGGCTGCATCACGCGGTTGAGTCGGAGGGTAACTCCGTTGTTGACGCGGTGAGAGTCGCTAACCTTGTGGCTCGCTCCATCGGCGAGGGCATCGGCAACGAGGGCATGAGCATTGCGATGGATTCGCAGACTGCAGGTCGGCTCGGACTGACGCGGGAGGGCCTCGAACGGCTGTGCGCCGCAACCTCAAGGCGGCTGAAAGGCATACTTGCGCTCTACGAGATCAGTGGTTCGGAGAAACGGTAGCCCGGTTGGCAAGGAGTGTTCACATGGCGTACACCATTATGATCGTCGACGATTCCGACACCATCCGCGCTGTACTCAACCGTGCGCTGGGCATGACGAAATTGCCCATTGCGTCGATTGTGCAGGCCGCCAACGGCAAGCAAGCCCTTGCCAAGATGCGCGAATCATGGGTCGACATCGTGTTCAGCGATATCCACATGCCCGAGATGACCGGCATCGAGTTGATTGATGCGATGAAGGCCGATGCCGAGCTGCGCGATATTCCCATCGTGATCGTGTCAACCGAGGGCAGCGCCACCCGCATTGCCGAACTCACAGCAAAGGGCATCTCCGGGTATCTGCGCAAGCCGTTCACTCCCGAGGGCATTCGCGACCTCATTGTGCACACGCTGGGAGGCTGGGATGAGTGACGAACAGACGCTGTCGACCGCGCTTGCGACCATTCGACGCATTCTCGAAGAGGGCGTATTTATCTTCACCGATCACTTGGAGAAGGACGAACGGCCCGATGCCGACCAGTGGCGTGCGCGCGGTGTCGCATTGGACTTTGCCGGCCCGTGCACCGGGGCGCTGCGCATGTGGGCGGGCGAGGAGTTTCTCCGCTTTGCCGCCGCCAACATGCTGGGCGTCGATGAGGACTCTGCCGATGCTCAGGAGAAGGGCATGGACGCGCTCAAAGAAATCCTCAACATGATCGTGGGCAACTTCCTCACCGCATTGTACGGTGACAAGCCGGTTTTCGACCTTGGCCTGCCCCGGGAGATTGACGCGGCGGCGCTTCCGGCCGATTGCGCCGACGCGGGCGCGATCTGGCTTGGGGCTGAGGGAAACCCCGTGTTGCTTGTCGTCGAGGTGGGCCCCCGCCCATGATCAAGGTGCTTGTTGTTGACGATTCGGCCATTGTGCGGCAGATTCTCTCCAAAGAAATCTCCAAAGCAGCCGACATCGAAGTCGTGGCCACCGCGCCCGACCCCTTTGTTGCGCGCGACAAGATTCTGCGCTACCATCCCGACGTGATGACGCTTGACATCGAGATGCCGCGCATGGACGGCCTCACCTTCCTGCGCAAGATTATGGAACACTACCCGATTCCCACGATCATCGTGAGTTCGCTCACCCCCAAGGGCAGCGACATGGCAATGGAGGCGCTGCAGATCGGGGCTGTGGATGTGATCTCCAAGCCCGGGGCCGCGTACACAGTTGGAGATGTGTCGGCGATACTCATCGACCAGATCCGCGCCGCTTCTCTGGTGAGCTTCGAGAAGATGCAGCGATTGCGTTCGTCAATTGCCGCTGCCCCCGCCGTGCGACTCTCCTTGACAAGGACCACTAACAAGATCATTGCCATCGGCGCCTCCACCGGCGGAACCGTGGCCATCGAGCAGGTGTTGCGGATGGTACCTCAGAACAGCCCCGGCATGGTCATCGTGCAGCACATGCCCGAGAAGTTCACCAGGTCGTTTGCCGAACGTCTCAACCAGGTGTGTGAGATCGAGGTGCGTGAGGCTCAGACAAACGACACCATCGCGCCGGGCCTGGCGCTGGTGGCTCCGGGGAATTTCCACACGTTGGTGAGACGCAGCGGTGCACGGTATTATGTGGAGGTGAAGGAGGGACCGCAGGTGTTCCACCAACGTCCCAGTGTTGAGGTGATGTTCAACTCCGTTGCCAAGTATGTTGGCGCAAATGCTGTTGGAGTAATCCTCACCGGCATGGGTGCTGATGGCGCCTCCGGTCTTCTTGCCATGCGACAGGCCGGTGCACGCACGATCGCGCAGGATGAGAACAGCAGTGTTGTGTGGGGTATGCCCGGTGAGGCGGTGAACCAGGGGGCGGCAGAGCGGGTACTCCCGCTCTCAGACGTCGCCGCGGCAATGCTCGCATGCGCCCATTCTGAGTGACGCCCATCCCCCCGGTCCACCTCGCTACCCATTGACGGACAACACCTCTTCACACGGAGCTGTTCGCTCGTCGAAACCCTCACCGCATCAGGGGACCCCATGCCCGGTTTCCCGGCGGTCCCTCCGTTGGCTTGACCACATCCCGCCCGACATGGTAAGCTGAGTTTCGCATCAACGACCGCATGCAGGGGAGTGCCTGTGCGTCACTCCAGTCCAGTGCAGTGTTAAAACGAACGGGCACAGCACATGAAGGAAATCGACCTCTCATCCATCGGCGTCGGAATGGTCTCGGAGCACGCATGCTTCTCCGAAAAAGGGGAACTGCTCATCTCCAAGGGCGTTGTCGTCACACAACACCATCTCGCCGCACTGCAGCGACGCGGTATTGCCAAGGTGTATGCGTCCATCGAGTCTGACGACGAAGTTGAGCGCCTCCTATCCGCAGACATCCGGAGCATTAGTGACCTGGAGATCGACGAAGTTCCGGCCCCGTCACCGGGCGTTCCCGGATCGAAGAAACCGCCCGTCCCTGCTTCGGTCGCGGACTTGGAGTCCGGCTGGACCGATCGTCCCATGGCACTGGAGTTCGCCGAGTTCAAAGATATCAAGCGGGGCGAGGAGGGGCTTGCCCAGCTTGCCAGGAGCAAACCGGCAATCGAACTCGACGACAAGATTCGCAATCAGCAGACCGCCGATCGTCCGGTGGGAGTCCCGATCGAACGTCGCATGAGCCAGGTGAAGGTTGAGGAACGCACGCCGGAGTACAAGGAACACGTGGGCGTCTTATACTACGACGCTCTTCTTCAGGTCAAGGAGATGCTGGGAGCCATCGCCGACGGAGCGCGCATCGAGGGGACGCAGGTGTCGACCATTGTTGAGCGATTCGTGAGGATCTTCGTGACCGACAAGAACATCCTGCTCAACATCTCCGCCACCAAGCACAGCGATGACTACCTCTACCACCACTCACTCAATGTATGCCTTTTGTCAATAAATATCGCGGCCTCGATGGGTTACAGCGAGCGTCAGGTAGTAGAGATTGGCATGGGCGCACTGCTGCACGATGTGGGCATGCTCATGCTGCCCGATGGTCTCCGGTTCTACCAGGGCACGCTCACTCCCGAGTATCGCTCCGAGGTGAAGAAACACCCGACTCTGGGGCTGCACTTGATCGAACGATTGCTGCGCATGCCCGATTCCGTCAAGTACGTCACCTATCAGGTGCACGAACGCGACGACGGAACGGGATACCCCAAGGGACGCAAGGGTCGGCTCCTGCACCGCTACGCACGCATCGTCCAGGTGGCCGATGTGTTCGAGGCGCTATCGTCACCGCGCAGCTACCGCGCGGCGAGGATCCCGTACGAGTCAATGGCCGGCCTGGTCATGATGTCACGCAAGGGGCTGTTGGACCCGGAGACGGTGAAGGGCTTTCTTTCGTGCTCGTCGCTGTTTCCCGTGGGGAGTCTGGTCGAGCTCAGCGATCACCGGGTCGCCAAGGTGATCCAGTCGCACCGCACCTCGTTTGGGAAGCCGGTGGTGAGTGTGCTCACCGACTGGAAGGGCGACCTCCTCCCCAGAGACGGCATCTACCAACTGGACTTGTACGATGACAAGACCGCTCAGGTTGCCAGGGCGCTTCCCATGGATTACCTGAAGAACGTGGTACTCATGGACGGGTTCTGAGTCGGCCAGTCGGGATGGTTGCGGTGTCAAAGTGCACCGACGGTCACAGAAATCCGCAGGCTCTGCCCACACCACGATCGGGCGCCGCGTGGGACCGGCAGGCGCCGTCATCTATCCCCCGCATGGCTCAATGCTTCCGACAACGTACGACTGACCGTTGAACTCCACCGCCGCGCCGGGCTTAACCCCAAGAAGCGGCATGACGGCGGGCGTCTCGTAGGAGTACACGTTGCGGTCGGGCTCCGACTCCCATGGACCGAGGATGGTGACCGATAGCGAAGGCCCGCCTGAGTCGGACGGTTCGAGATGCACCCGCGTGCCGAGATTGACAATGCTCGCGTCAACCGTCGCCGGATCAAGCACGCGGGCAATGGTCAGCAGGTCGTGCAGCGTCTTGGCGCGCGACGAGAGCAATTCCTGGCGCGCGCGCGCCGCGTGGTACTCGAAGTTCTCGCGAAGGTCGCCGAATTCCTTTGCGCGCTGAATCTCCAGCGTGTTCTGCGGAATGTCTACGCGAACCAGTCTGTCGTATTCAGCGTTCTTCTGCGCAATCGACGCAGCGGTGGCGTAGAAATCGACAGTCTTCTTCTCGCCGGCCCCCGGGAAACTCGTCCTGACGAATCGGCGCAATTGATCTTTGCGGTAGTCCTCGATCCGCGAGTCGCGATCGAGCATCTTCAGCAGTTCTTCGGCGCGCGTACGGTCGATGGATTTGATGATGTGATCGACCGCGCCTCCGCCGTCAAAGAGCGCGCGCAGATCCGCGTGGAACGGTTTGAGTCGCTCGTTGTTGACCGCGTCGAAGATGGCGCAGAGCAGGTTCCAGTCGGCGCGTGCGAGAAGTTCCTCTCGCCGCATCATCTCCGTACATACCCACAGGAAGAGCCCCGGAGAGATCTCTGCGCCGGACAGGGCCTGCCCCACGAGACGGTCTGCAACCTGCGGCGCACCTGCGCGCAATGCATCGTACACAAATGCCAGTATCGCGAAGTCGCTCTCCGGTCGTACGATCCGCTCGAGGCACTCGATCCAGTCCTCGCGGTCGTCGCGCAGAATGGTCACGGCTCTTCGTCGGAGGTTGCGGTCGGAGACTGCTGCCACCATCGAGGGGGCATCGGCTCGCTGGAGAAGCGCGCGGAACGACGTGGATACGTGCTGCTGGTCGGCCGCCGGGTTCTTCTCCAGGAGCAGCAGTATTTCCAGTGCGAGATTGGGCTCGCCATCCTTGACCGCGTCGGCCTCTCCGATCAAGTCAACGGCCATTATCTGCGCCAGGGCAGGGGAGCGACCCGCCTGCGCCCGCATCATCTTGAGCTTCTCGCGCACAGGAGCTGCCCTGAACTGACTGGCCAGTGCCTTGTCGGCATCGGCCGCGCTCTCGCTCCAGCAGCAGGTTGGCCGGGCGCCGGCGCCAACGGTCAGACGCCGGTCTTCCCGCGCCCGCTTCCACCACCCGGCCCACTTTGCCTCCGACACGATCGGTCGAAGCATGTCCTTGACATCGGCAACCGCAATGTCGCCGTTGATGCACGAGAAGAAACGTCGCAGGACTTCGGCGGGCGAATCGGCGGCTTCGGCCTGAAGTGCGAGCGGGTTGTCAAGGACCTCCCGCATGAAGTGGCCGGGCCACAGCGGCGTGAGAAGGCGCCCTGCTTCGCCGATGCGCAGTGACACGAGTTCCTTGATCGGGCTTTCGACGGCAATGCGAACCGTGGACAGCGTGAGATTGACTTCCTTGATGCGGCCCACACCCTTGGTGGACATGTACACTGCCCGACCCACGTCGCTGCGAAGCCACGCTTCGAGCTGCTGGAATGCAGGCAGGGGCTCGGAGGCTGTGTCGGTGTTGAGGTGCTTGACAAAAAGGCCGAAGCTCGGACTGTCGGGGTATGCGGTGCGGAGTGCGCGCACGACAAAGTCTCTGGCCGGTCGGCACTCGGGCCAGAACATGAGTGTCATCAGCTCGATGTCCATCTCCAGTTGCGAGTCCTTGTGCTGGCGGCAGGCTTCGAGAAGAAACTGGCGGAGCGTGGATGCCCGGTCTGTCTCTTTGCGCTTCACCATTGCGCGAATGATCGGCATGAGTTCCACGATGTCCGTGTAGTCCTTTTCCAGACGTGTGAGGAAGAAGTCATCCAGATCGTCGAACCTCCCCGCGTCAAAGATCTCACGGGCTGTGGCGGAGAGACGTGCGGTCTCCACTGTGCGCGAGGGCTCGGCCGCGACTACGGGGGGCGTGGTCTTGATGGTGTATGCGGACATGGGTTCCTCATGCTGGACAGGGTGGGCCGGCGAACAGAGCGACTGTTGTAAAATACGACCCCGGGGCGCCGCTACACCGAACCAGTCGCACAGATCCGCGATCGTCATGCCGCGTGGAGTCGGACGTCTCGACGAAGCGTGCGTTGCGCGGTCGCGTTGTAGGAAGTGTCATTGCCGCCGGCGCTGCCCTCGGTGAGCGCAGGCCCCCCGGATCTATTTTTTGGGGCACCGGCGTGGCATTGGTGCGATCCTCTCCGTGCGCCCTTTGTCCGCCGAAACGCACGTCACACAATCCGGGAATATGCATGTCACCCAGTGGCGCCGAAAGCACTATCGCAGTATTGGACTTCGGCGGACAGTACGCTCACCTCATTGCCAACCGCGTGCGCAGGCTCGGAGTCTACTCGGAGATCCGCCACAACGACACGCCTGCTCAGGCGTTGCGCTCATACCAGGGCATCATTCTGTCGGGCGGACCCAGCAGCGTGCTTGATGATGGCAGCCCCGGTGTCGATCCTGCGATCTTCGATCTGCCGGTGCCCATTCTGGGCTTGTGCTACGGTCATCAACTCATGGCTCGAATGCTCGATGGCGTTGTCAAGAAGGGCACGGTTCGCGAGTACGGTCTGGCCCGTCTTGATATCACCAAACCCGACCCGATCTTCGCTACACTGGAGCCTCAGCAGCAGATTTGGATGAGCCACGGCGACTATGTGTCCAGACCACCTCAGGGCTTCGACGTGATCGGCGCAACCGACGATTGCGCTGTCGCCGCAATGGTCCACACGGGCCGGCGGCTCTACGGATTCCAATTCCATCCCGAAGTCAACGACACGCCTCGCGGCATGGATATTCTGAACAACTTCATTGACATATGCGGTTGTCGGCGATGGTGGAATACCGATCGCTTTGTCGACGAGATCAGCGCCGAAATCAAGCAGAAATGCGGCAATCGCAAGGTCTTCCTGCTGGTCTCCGGCGGCGTCGACTCCACGGTTGCCTTCGCGCTGCTCAACAAGGTACTTGGTCCCGATCGGGTGCAAGGCTTGCACATCGATAACGGGCTGATGCGCAAGAATGAGTCCGGCAACATCATGGAGTACCTCAAGGCGCATGGGTTCAACAACCTGGTGATAGACGATGCGTCCGACGACTTTCTGCGGGCATTGTCCGGGCTCTCCGATCCCGAGAAGAAACGGCAGATCATCGGCGACATGTTCCTCCAGATCAAGACTCGCGCGCAGAACGCTCTGGGTCTCAATGCCGACGAATGGCTCCTTGCGCAGGGAACAATATACCCCGACACTATCGAGAGCGCCGGCACGCGGCATGCCGACAAGATCAAGACCCATCACAATCGCGTTGACATCGTGCTTGAGCTGCTGGAGAAGGGGTTGCTCGTTGAGCCCCTTGCGCAGTTGTACAAAGACGAAGTTCGGCAGGTCGGGGAGCGCCTGGGCCTTCCGCATTCGCTGGTGTGGCGGCATCCCTTCCCCGGGCCCGGGTTGGGAGTGCGGGTGCTCTGCTCCGACGGCGTCTCCGAAATGGTGAATCCCGACGCGGTTGACGCAGTGGCACGGATGACTCGCTCATTCGGCTATCAGGGCCGCATTCTGCCGCTGCGGAGTGTGGGGGTGCAGGGCGACAGCCGCACCTACGCGCATCCGGCACTGGTTGACGGGGTGCGCGACTGGGCACAGCTCGAGGAGCTCTCGACAGCCCTCACCAACAAGGTAGCTGCCGTCAATCGGGTGGTGGTGGCGCTGCATCAGTCCAGCAGCGAGTACCGGCTTGTGCCCGCATACGTCACGCGCGACCGACTCGACAAGCTTCGCGAGGTCGACCACATTGTTACCGAAGCGCTGGTGCGGTCGGGGGAGTACGACGGCATCGCGCAGATGCCGGTGGTATTGCTTCCTATAGTCAATGAATCGGGCGGAGAGTGCGTGGTGCTGCGCCCGCTGGTGACGCACGACTTCATGACGGCCCGGTTCAAGCCTTTGCGCAACGAGACGCTCGACGCAATCGTCGCGCAGGCGCGCACGGTCAAGGGCATCGGCGACGTGTTCTTCGACGTGACCCACAAACCGCCCGGAACTATTGAGTGGGAATAGGCTTGCCGGAAAACAAAAGAAAGGCAAGCACCAAGAAAGGGCTGATTCCATAGGGAGTCGGCCCTTTTTTGTTTCTCCCTGAATTCTTTTTCCTTCCCTTTCTTTGTTACTTTGTGGTATCTTACTGTTACCCGGGCAGGGGTGGAGACACACAAGTAACAAGCGAGGTCACACAATGAGTGTCAAGCTCAGAGAGAAAACGCTCAAGGACGGCAGGCGCTCGCTCTATCTGGACATCTACTCCAATGGTCGGCGCGCCTATGAGTTTCTGGAGATCTATCTCACCAAGGACCGCGCCGCCAACAAGGAAGCCAAGGAGCTTGCCCAGAACATCCGCACCAAGCGGGAAACCGACATCCAGACACAAGGCTATGGGCTGGCACCGGCATTCAAGCGCAAGGCCAACTTCGTCGACTATTTCCAGAAGGTCTTCGAGGACAAGAAGAGGGATGAGGGTCTGCGCGGAGTGGACAACTACACCGGCACCAAGACCCACCTGATCGCATACACAAAGGGCCAGACCATGCAGATCGGCGCGATAGATGAGGCATGGCTCGAAGGTTTCAAGGCATATCTGTGCACCAAGGTGCAACCCAACACCGCCAACAACTACTATGCCCGGGTGAAGGCGGTACTCAATCGCGCCGTCAAGGAAGGCTTCATTCAGCGCAACCCGGGGCACAATGTGAAATACTACCCGACACCGGAAACCGAGCGCCACTTCCTCACCTCCGAAGAGGTCTCCAAACTCGCCGCAACGCCCTGCACCCATCCCGATGCGAAGCGCGCCTTCCTCTTCTGCTGCTACACCGGGATGCGCTTCTCCGATGTGAAGGCGTTGACATGGGGTGAGATCAAGGAAGGCCGCATTCACTTCCGACAGAAGAAGACCGGCGGACAGGAGTATCTCCCATTGGGTGAGGTGCCGCTCAAGATTCTCGCTCAGGGCAGGGCAGGAAAGGAATTGCCGCTTCCCGAGAAACCCGTCTTCAACATCCCCGACAAGGGACACATCAACGCGCCGATCAGGGCATGGGTGAAGGCGTCGGGCATCACCAAGAAGATCACCTTCCATTGCTCAAGACATACCTTCGCGACGTCCCTGTTGACCGCCGGGGCCGACCTATACACCACATCCAAGCTACTCGGGCACAAGAGCATTTCCACAACGGCGATATATGCGAAGATCGTGGATGAGAAGAAACAAGCGGCGGTGGATAGTCTGCCGGGAATTGAGGTGGCGGCATGAAGGAGAAGCCCGAGGGGAGATCGGTGGCGGATGATGACTTGAGTTATCTGAAGTTCACGCTTCCCCATGGAACGCCAAAGTGGATCGAGGATGAATTCAAGAAGTACGAAAGGCGAGTGCATGGCGCATTGATTGAGCAGTTTCCCGACGATATCGCAGGGATCTTCAAGAGCGGCGTAATGGAAGTGAGGAGGGGCTTCTTCAGCCCGAGCGCGGGGGATGATCCGGGAGGGAAGGACGGTCATTTCCTTGACAACAATCAGAACTACTTCTGGAACTACATGCCGGTATGTGAAGCCATCGAAGGTACACAGAGGCAGATTCTCTTTCTTGAGTGGGTGATAACTCAGGTACGGCGGGCGCTGAGGCCACTGCCGGAAGAGACGTTTGTTAATCGTCGAATGCACAAGAACGGGCCACTGACAAAAAACGATCAGGAGAGACTTGTCCTTCTTATGGAGAGATTCCAACAAGAAATTGACATTCGCACAAAGCAACTGGACTTGGAGAAGAAGTACGGGGCCGCCAATGGCGATGCAGATTCGGGAAAGACGCCTGCACCGAAGACGATGCCCATCGAGAAGATCATCTGGGAGCATGACGAGGAGGAACTTCTCGACCTGTTCAAGCAGCTTGCCAACCGGGGATACCTTGCCAAAAACCAAGCAGAGAAGATCAGCGCTCTCCTCGATGACCATTTTGAGAAGCCGGGCGGCAAACCATTCAAGGCCAAGCAACTCAACCAAGTCCGCCACGCCATGAAGAATCGGACAGGCGACAGACCCGCACCCCAAAAGGCGCAACCCATAGACACCATGCTCGACAATCTCGCCAAGAAGAAACCCACCGGCAAGTAGTTTGCCTCATCCGAGGCCACTTGATAGCGCTTGATAGTCAAGTCCTATCAATTGTAAAGCTTTCCTTTGATCGGTATTTTCTTTCCAATGGGGAAGAATCCACACCAATCAAAGGAGGCCGGAATGTCAACTTCTGCACTCACCGAGCGTCTCGACCGAATCGAGTCGGCGCTCACGTCCTGCGACAGGCCGCTCAACTTCACCGAGGCGGCGCATTTTCTCTCCTGTTCCCCGTCATGGCTCTACAAGCTCACGCACAAGCGGATGGTGCCGCACTCGAAGCCGGGCGGCAAGCGCCTCTTCTTCCGCCGCGCCGACCTTGAGGCGTTCCTTCTCTCCAACCGCGTCGCCACTGGTGCCGAGATCGACCAAGCAGCAACCGACCGCCTGGCCTGCGGTGGAAGGAAGGCCGCATGAGCTTGATCGACGCCTTCCTCGTCTTCGAGAAAGACCCTACCAAGAAGACCAAGCACACCTTGGTTGCCAAGTCCGGGAACTATGAGGCACTGGAGCACACCGGCAAGCGCTCTCCGGTGGCGGTACTCTACTTCACCGATCCCCCCGACTGCATCCGCACCAAGAGCGAGCGGAAGCCCTGCAAGGCTCTTGTGGGGCCGGGGTCGGTCTATGTGTCGGGTGTCTACCTGCCCGATCCTGAGCGCCCGGAGATCGGTTTCGGGGATGTGCGAGGCACCGAAGATGCACTGCTCATCCGCCGGGTAGGGGAGACCATCGAGATCGCAGTCGCCAAAGGGAAGCTCACGGTTGTGAATCAGCTTTGGGCACTGCTGGCCGACTCCGACGCCGATCTTCTGGCCGAGATCGAGGAGCACTGGCACAAGGCAAATGGTCTTGGTGATAAGGTGCCTGCGGTTTCACTTTCTGATACCACTCAACCCGGTGGGAACGGCCATGTATGATTCCCTGCGGCTCTGGCTTCCATCCACTGACACTACCGATACAGGGCAGGTATTCAGTGTGCTCAGTGACCCCAAGGAACGGGTGGACCCACACACCGGGGACTTGTGGCAGTGTGGGCGACTTGGGAATCTCAAGGTGCAGATCAATGGCGCGGGTGTGAAGATCGACGGCTCACTCTCTGCCTTCCATCTTGGCAGCAATGCAGAGACCCTCACCCGACGCACCACTCAAGAGGCAATCGAGCGCTTGAGTGATACTCTGCACCTGCCGGTGGGTGAGGCCAAGGTAGGGCGGCTGGACGTTGCCCAGAATCTCATCATGCGCGCGCCGGTGGGGGAGTATCTCGCCTGTCTGGAGTCGGCGCCGTACTGTAAGCGCAGTGATGTTGCTGATCGTGAGACAGTCTACTTCCAGAGCGCCCAGAAGTGCCTTGCCTTCTATGACAAGGCGCGCCAGTTGACGAGAGCCAAGGCCAAGGTGCCCGACGTCTTCACCGGGCGCAATGTCCTGCGATTCGAGGCCCGCTTCCTCAAGCGCATCGGTCGGCAATTCGACAAGAAGGAATTGAGAGCGGCTGAGCTGTATGTCGATTCCTTCTATGTTCAGGTCCACAAGCGGTATGGGCAGGAGTATTCCCTCATCCAGAAGGTCCGAAGAAAGGTGGCACTTCAGATGCAAGACGGCAGAAAGCTCATCGACTCCATAGCGGCATGGCACTTGCAGGAACCCGGGGAGCTTGATCGCGTTATTGACTTGGTGAGATCGTCAAAGGAGAAGGGCGACATCGACAAGGTGCAGTGTTGGCGACACATCCAGAAGCTCAAGGCGCTTGCCTGCGCCAAGGTCGGGGATGTGGATGACCGCATAGACGAGCTTGATTCCAAGGTTCGGGCCGCTGTCGCCTGTTGTCGATGAGGGGAATCGATCACTATTTAGGCATTTTCAGGAGGTCCACCCATGCGCCCGGTTGCCGAGAACGGTCTCATCCTGAACGGATACCAGTTGATTCCCGAGATCATGGCGAAGCGCGAGGACTCCCCGGGATTCGGTGGCACCATCACATGGAGCCGGAACGGGGAGCCACTGGCCGACATCGGGTATACTTTCTGGGGCTTGACCTTCACCCTCAACTACAACCGGCGCGGGGAGCCGGTGCCACCCTATCAAGTCCAGCTTCGCCCCATGCCGCAACCCAAGGGTGGGCTTCGATACTTGTTTGTGTGTCCATTGCAGGGGTGTGGAAGGCAAACCTTCAAGCTCTACCTGCCCAATGGGGCCAATCACTTCGGGTGCCGTCACTGCTACAACTTGACCTATCGAAGCTGCAATCAGAGCCACCACTATGAGCGCCTTCTCAGGTCCATGGCCACCCTCGCGCGGCGCTTCGGAAGCATTGAGGGAAACGGTACGCGCGCGGGTGTGCGCGAACCATAGCTTGTGAATCTCCATCGGATGAGCACTGCCCCTTGTCTTCACTGTTGACCACTACCCTAAATAGGTGTATATTATGAAAATGGAGTATCGCATATCCATCAAGCGCAAGATCGCCCGTCGGCTCGACAAGCTACCCGAGCCGGTGCGGAAGAAGGCGCTCATCTTGGTGGATGTCTTGCGGGATAGCGGACCGACCGGGCCGCACACATGGCAGAATTACAGCAAGCTCAGTGAGAACGAATACCATTGCCACTTGACACACCACTATGTGGCTTGTTGGCGGTATGAGAAGTCGACCATCATCATCGAGGTGTATTATGTCGGCAGTCGCGAAGACGCGCCCTATTAGGTTCTCATTCCGACCCGGCACTCCCCGCAACATCCTGCGGGAGGTCCGTAGCCGGTATGAAAATTTCCTTGTCGAAGACGGCGAGGAGCTGGTGGACGTCACCGAAACCGAATGGTATCGCCGCACCAAAGCGAGCATGACCCCTGCCGACTACCTGCGGCATCTTCGGGAAGCTCAAGGGCTGACCTTGCGGGAGCTTGGGGCGCGGCTGGAGGTGAGTGTCCAGTACCTCCATGACATGGAAGCCGGAACCCGGGGCATCGGCAAGGAGAAGGCCAAGCGGCTTGGGGAGTTGTTCAATATCTCCCCTGCGGTATTCATCTGAGGAGAAATTGTCCAGAATCTCACTTCTTGTTACCCACCCGTTACTCGCTCGATTTCTCTCTCAATGAAATCAACGCCTTGTAGCGACATGGTACAATAGAGTGGGAATAGTCGTATGCCGGCAATCGCGAAGGCGCGCCCTACTGTGTTCTCATTCCGACCCGGTACCCCCGCGCAATATCCTGCCCAATCGCGTTGACTTCGCGGCTGCGTGTTGGTATATTTTTGTGTCGTCTGTGCCATGAAGCCGCGTCCAGAAATCGACGGTCGAGAAGGGACCCATCCATGACAATCAAGAGAGTCCTCAGTATTGGGCATATCTCCGATGGTCTGCGGGGCGCCAAACTCACCGAACACCTTACCGGATCGCAACGTCTCTCTCTGATTGAGGACTTGCGGCGCGAAACCGCCGAGGCATTTCACCGTGCATACCCAAAAAGACTTCGAAGAGTTCTTGAAGTTGCTGAACTGACCAGAGTGAAGAAGTAGTGTCGCGCATTTCGACAAGTGTCTCGACGCCCGGCGCCTGCTTCCCCGACCCGGCCTCATCTCAGAACTCAGCCCCCAGACAGAAGTAGCTCATCGGATGCGCCAGGTAGGTGTGCCAGTCGGTGCGCCACGCTCTGTCGAACCGTGCCACGAAGATCCCCAGGTTTGCGCGAAGTCCGAAACCCACGCCCCCATAGATGTCGTGCGGCAGGGGAATGCCCCTGATTTGATTCTGCGGGCTCCACGCATTGCCGGCATCGGCGAACACCGCGCCGTTTATGTAGCGGATGGTGAACGGCGCCGGCCAGGCAACCGCGACCTCACGGATGAACGGGAAGCGGAACTCGGTATTGAGTACCGCAAACCTCGTTCCCTGTTTGTCAAAGTACTTCCAGCCCCTGAAGGGAACCACCACTTCCGAGTAGCTGTCGTGGTCGAGGTAGTCGATGTAGTTGTTCAAGTCGATGCCGCCGCTGGTGAACATGAGCCAGTTCTCGTCACCCCCCAGATAGTAGTGGCGCGGCGTATCGCCCGAGCCCAGCGGGACGGATCCGCCGAACGTCAAGCGGTTGGCCCACACGAAGCGCTTGCGGATATGGATGTACTTGCGGATATCAACCTCAAGTGAGGCAAACTGCTGATCGACCGTGGACAGAGGGGGAGACACCATCAGCGTCGCGTCGGCGCGTGTTCCGTTGAGCGGCCCGGTGATGCCCCAGGTGATGTTGTCGAAGACCAGCGACAACGAGGGCGTGAGGATGTCGAAGCGGCGCGTGCGAGGCAGCGGTTGCGGATCGATGGCGTCCGATTCGTCGGGCGATACATCAACCGGAACTCGCGTCACATTCGAGTAGTACACACCCAGGTCTGCGCGCAACCACTGTGAGAAGGGGTAGGTCACCTGACCCAGAGCGCCCAACCGGGTGTCGTGGTAGAGCGCCCTGGCCCAGGTGTAGTTGCGGTCAAAGAACCCGCCAATGCCGAAATCGGTGCGGTATTTGAGGCAGGCATAGTAGCCGAACAGGTGCGCGTAGTCCTTCGGGTTTCCCTGTATGTCGCCGGAAAGCGAGATGCGGTGGTCGCCCATGAGATCGCTGAGCACCACCACGCCCTGACCGCCGTATCCGTACTGCGGACTGGCAGCCAGACCCACGGCAATGACGTCGGGAGAGAATTTCGGCTTGTACGGCAGACGTGGTGACCGCGAGTAGTCAATCGGCGCGATGGTGTCCTTGACTGGTGCCTCAAGTTCGGGCGTCGACGAGGTGCTGCCGCCAACCACCTCAACCGAGTCAATGTCGGCGCCGGCCGGGGAAGCGCCCTCCACGTGCGCGCTATCGGCGCCGATGGTCTCGGCCGTGTCTGCGGTTGCGGAGGTGTCGGATCTTGACGAGTCGGATACCGGATGCGTCGATGAATCGGCAGTGACAGTGAGGGATGCGGTGTCGAGTCCGACGTCTGTCGAGTCGCGATGGGCTCTGCTGCGCCTGCGGTGCCTGGTCGTGCTGTCGTGGGGTGCTGCGGGCAGGAAGAACCGGCAGGTGCTGTCGCTCCACGACTGCACCCATCGGGTGGGTGTGAGCTCGGTGGTCTTGAGCTTGGCGCGTACGTCGTCAATCAGCCACACATCCCACCCCTGCTTCTGGAAGAGGCAGAACACCAGACTGCTGTCGTGCCACGACCAGTCGGGGTTTGAGCAGCCGCCGATGACGTCGGTGAGAGGGCGCGAGACACCAGTGTCGGTAAGCGAGGTCATGTAGAGGTTGTCGATGCCGTTCTTGTCGCACACGTACACTATGGACGTACCATCTCCGGAGAAGCAGGGCTGCTTCTCGTTGCAGGGGGTGCGAGTGAGGTACCCTACGCTATCGCGCGCGAGGTCAAGCACGCACAGGTCCATCGAGGGTGATGACCAGGGGCTCGTGCGCGTGACACCAGCAGCGGAGTCCTGCAAGGAGAACACGACGGTCTTGCCGTCGGGGGAGAATCGCGGATCAGCCTCGAATGCGATTGATTTGGTGCGTCGCTGCAGCGAGTCGTTCTCGATGTCGTACGTGTAAAGATCGGTCTGGTGGCCGTCGAGTCCGGCAAAGACGAGGTACCTTCCGTCGTGTGACCAATCGGGCGAGCTGATGGATTTCACAGTCGGTCTGACGACCCGCTCCACCCGCTTCGAGGCTACCCGCAATACCCGGATCTCATCGCGTCCGTTGGCCTTTGTGACAAATGCGAGCCGGTCACTCTCCGGCGACCAGCACATGCCGCTGCGAAAAGGGTGAAACGACTCGAAGTACCCGGCGTAGCCGATCTGAGGGATCTCGGCAAGCGTCTTGCCCGTTCGATCGCACACGATAATGCGGGTGTCATCTTTCTTGTCGCTGAAATAGGCAACCTTGCTTCCGTCGGGCGAAATTCGCGGCTGCAAATTGAAATGACTCCGCCATTTCTCGTGAAACGTGAGGGCCCCGGCAATGCGAGAAGGGTCCTCGCGACGGCCTATTTCGGGCCAGTAGATCCGCTTCAGCTCCCGAACCCACTCGGCGGCAAGGTCTTCCTGCGACTCGTCAAAGGTCTCCTCAAGGGCCCCACCGGGGCTCTTGGTGTCGCGGAAACCGCGGAGGAAGCGGTCGAAAGCCTTGTCTCCTCTGCCGGCCGCCAGGAAGTACAGAAACGACTGTCCCCCTTTGTAAACCATGTAGTCGGCATAGGGACCGTCGGGGAACGCGAGTTGACCGTACACCGCTCGGTCCATCAGGAACATGTCTGACTCGACGTCCCAGCCAACCGAGAGGTACTCGGCCAGTCCTTCGGCGAACCACAGGGGCAGTTGCAGGTTGGCTGAGCGCAGGAGAGATCCGCCGATCTGATCGTACAAGATGCCGAATTCGAACGCGTGCACCAGTTCATGGTGGAGCACGTGACGGTGTTCGGCCCAGGAGCCGGAGAACGGCACAACAACCCGGGTCTTGAGCATCTCGGTGAATCCACCAACCTGGTCGGCATCGAAGTTGTCGAGGATGACGTTGGTTTGCTCAAACTGGTTCGGGCTGCCAAACAGGAGCAGAGGCACCCTCTTGCGGTGGGTGAAGCCGAATTTCCGGCTCAGTGACCGGTAGTCGTCCTCGATCCAGGCGGCGCTTATGCTGGGAAGCTGCTCCTGCGACTGATGATAGAAGACTTGGACGTGGGGGGTCTCGATGTAGCGCCAGTCAAGATTCTGGTACTGAACTTTGTTCTGGCCGAAGCTCTGTGCGCCGATACTTATGGATGCAGCCAGACCGACTATTGCCGCAAGGAATACGCGCGAAGGTGTCACGGGGCGCTCTTTTCGTCGGGTGGTGTACGTTCTGTCCGATCGCGTCCTCGGCTACTACGAGACCGGACACGAGTTATTGCGGGATGCTCAGAAGCGGGAGTCCGCCAATCTCGTGCCCGCAGTGATGGACACCGTCTTGCCTGATGCTGCGGCCCCCGCGAGCCGGCAACCGGCGCAGCTCCGGCAAAATACAACGCGCAAGACCTGCCGAGACCCGACGAGTGGACGCCATGCGAGCGATTTCGCATGCCGGGCTTGATTTCCGATGTCCGAGGATAGTTATTTTATGCGAGGAAACGTTTGAGAACACCCGGGTTTCCGTCGAACCAGAGTGCCACTGAATCGCCGCAGCCGCAGCAAAGACCCGAACTTGACTCCACATCCTCGCCATTGTATATTGTTTCAAACTTGGGCCTTCATGACACCATTCCATAGTTTTAATTAAACCCTCAAGTAACTCCTATGAAGCAACCAAAAATCCTGCCGCTTTTGCCGTTGGTGATGGTGTGCGTCCTCGGAACCTCCTTTGCAGGTCGGAAGATCGTTGTCCCTCACGACTTCCCGACCATCTACGCGGCCGTCGGCGAGGCCGACGAAGGAGATACGGTCTATATCAAGAATGGCGTGTATCGCGAAAATATCGCTGTGCCCGACAACGTGGTGCTTCAGGGGCAAGACATGCTTCGGGCAGTCATCGACGGCAGCCGCAAGGGGCCGTGCGTGCTTGCCGGCGAGGGTTCAGTCATCACCAATCTCACCATACGCAACGGTACAACCGGCATCCTCTGCAAGCAAACCAGACCCGTCATCGAGAACTGTCTCATCATTGACAATAAGGGAACCGGCATCCACGCGCTCATCTCCTTGCCCGAAATCCGCAACAACGTAATCTACCGCAACGAGTGGACAGGGATTTTTCTGGAGTCGGTTCGCGGCACCCGCACATCCATCGACCACAACGTCATTCTCGAGAACGGATACAGCGGCATCTTCTGCGCCCATCGTACCGAAGTCCTCATCCGCAACAATGTCTTCGTCGAGAACAAGCAGTACGCTGTGTACGTCGGACCTCAGTCCGTCAAGACACGTATCATCTACAACAACGCGTATCTGAACCGTCAGGCCTACAACGCCGATGCGGTCATCAATTCGACAAACATCACCAAAGAGCCGTTGTTTACCTCTGCTGCGCACCCCGAGTACAACTATTTTGTGAAGCCTGTCTCTCCCTGCAAAGGTAGGGGCGAGAACGGCACCGATATTGGTCTGATCACCCGTCAGATGGTCGAGAACCTGGGTACCGATCAAGACGGCGACGGTATCCCCGACGATGTCGACCAGTGTCCCGATGTAGCTGAGGACAAAGACGGTTTTGAGGATGCCGACGGATGTCCCGACTACGACAACGACAAAGACGGCATCTACGACAATCAGGATCAGTGTCCCAATGAGGCCGAAGACCGCGATGGATTCCAGGATGAAGACGGATGTCCCGACAACGACAACGACAAGGATGGCATCGTCGATGCTTCAGATGCGTGTCCGAACCAGCCGGAAACCATCAACAAATTCAAAGATGAGGACGGCTGTCCCGACGAGCGGCCCGTCGAAATCAAACAAAAGTTCGTGCTCAAGGGCGTGACCTTCAAGACGGCAAGTGCTGAGCTGCTCGAGGAGTCCTACTACATCCTTGAGAATGTGTTCAACAGTCTCGAAGCGTACCCGGTGGTGAAGGTCGAGATCGCGGGTCACACCGACAACGAGGGTGGCGACGCGTACAACCAGGCGCTTTCACAAGACCGTGCGAAAACCGTGAGGGACTACTTGGTCATGCGCGGCATTTCGGCAGATCGCATTGTGGCCATGGGGTACGGACGCACGAGGCCTGTTGCCTCAAACGATACGCCTGAGGGGCGCGCTCAGAATCGACGTGTTGAAGTCATCCCAATCAAGTAAGAGGAAGGTTGGTGGAAGATGAGTACCCGCAAGCGTACACCTCAATCTCGTCTTGCATGGTTGTTGCTCTTTGCCGCGGTATCGCTGGCGGTTCTCCCCAGCACTGCGTCTGCGGCCGGCAAATACAGCGGCAGCGGAGGATACGACGCCCCATTCTTTCAGGCCGATTTCTATCAAGATCTCACCGACTGGTCATCCGCGCTGGTGAACCCGGCGCTTACGTATCGTCTGAACCAGGTGCATTTCGATGCCGGCGCGTATCTGTGGGCCAACGATGGAGGCAGGAGCTGGGGATTCTGGCAGCTCGCAGGATTCGTTCCTGTCCGGCGCAATTTGACATTCGGCATCTCGCTCATACAGGGGATTTCTCCTGACGTCCGCGTGCAGGTGATCGATCCTGCCACAATGACGATCGAAGATCCGGGAGCAAATCCATCGTATCTGCCGTACCATGACACCTGGATCATCGCGACGGGAGGCTTGCGGATTCTGCCTTGGCTCATGGCCGGCATAAATGTCAAGGAACGTCTCCAGAACCAGTTCGGCGAACTCAAGGCCGGGACGCCGGGCGCCGACTTGGGCATCTACCTGAATCCCCTCGACCACTACCGGTTTGGGGATCTCGGCCTCAGTGTCAACTTCGAGGACATCCTTCCATCGCAGACGGTCTGGGGCGATACGGTGTACCAGACGGTCTGGGGCGATACGGTGTACAGCGTGAAGAATGCCGTCACCACGCGTCTGCGTGTCGGCCTGCGCTACTCGCTGCTCAACGACAAGGTTGTTGTTGGGTTGGAGGGTGTTGTTGACAACTGGCTTTCAGATGCATATCAGGGGATCATGCAATTCGCGCAAGTTACCACCACCACCGACAGCGCGACAGGACTGACGACGCGCACCGTGATCGTCAGCACGGAGGGGGCCGGTGCCCTCAAGAAGGCCTTCCGCATGGGCGGAGCAATCAAGTGGCAGTTCATTCCCCAGGTGTGGCTCAAGGGCGGGTGGAACAACAACAACATTCCCTACCTTGGTGTCAACATCAACCTCATGGCCCCGTTGCCCGAGGTCATTAACTTCGCAAGTGTCGACGTGAATGTCGGCTACAGCTTCATCGAGTACATCTACGGACAACAGAAAGACGAACGCGGCATCACGCTCATGGGCAAGTTCTCCGCAGATGTCGGCCCCACCCGAGAGCAGCGGCTCTCCAAGCGCCTCTACGACCAGTTGATCCTGGCGCCCATGGACGCCTACAACGAGGCCATGCGCCTGTATGTGGCCAAGAAGTATTGGCTGGCGTCGTTTGCGTTTGGGAAGGTCATTACCCTCTTCCCCAACTTCCATCTCAACGACAAAGCAACGTATTACATGGGCGACTGCTACCGCAAGCTCTACACCAACGATGTGGCCCGCGAAACGTATCAGGAAGGTCTGGAGAAGTACACAACGTCGGATGTCCGACCCAAGTATCTGTACGGGTTGATG
>Ga0315284_10001741_pt1 | contig 31066 bp, 19 predicted proteins | sample YL17G09_16_MG_FD_203696 | JGI IMG/M metagenome (GOLD analysis project Ga0315284, IMG submission 203696) | Sediment microbial communities from Yellowstone Lake, YNP, Wyoming, USA - YL17G09_16 | ecosystem: Environmental > Aquatic > Freshwater > Lake > Sediment | place: USA: Wyoming | collected...
GGGAGCCTGACAGACGCCGCGATGGTGGAGCGCTCGCCGTTGCGCGTCATGACCAGCGTGTAATCCTGGTCCGGGAGGCCGTAGGACGGTACGAAGATGCCGACATCGGCCGAGGAGTTGCCCCAGTTGACCATGGCAACGGCCATCCGCTTCCCATCGGGGGACAGCCAAGCCGACGAGAGGACCTGTTGGTCAGTGTCCACCCCCCAGCCGGCGGCCTCGTGGCCCTCGCGCGGGTCCAGCCGATAGGGAACCTGCGCGTCTATGGCTAGCATCGCCGGCGGCGGGAGCATGGTGCCGAGCCACAGGTAGTCGCGGGCGTAGGTGGCCATGGCCATGGCCTCGCGGGCGTAGAGCGTCGATAGCCTTGAGTTGCCGGTGCTGGCCCCGGGGCTCTGGCCCGACGGGACCTCACCATTGACGTAGGCCCTTGCGATGGCCCTCGCGCTCGAGTTGTAGAGGGCGGGCATGTCGAGGCCGCTCATAGGCACGGTGGTCCCGTAGGCGGTGGTGTACTGATGATACACATAGGCGAACATCGGAGCGGTGCCGGCGTCCTTCCCGAAGACCTTCATGTCATCGAGGTAGGGGCCCCGGTCGGGGGCGTTGTCGCCGGCCTTGTAGGCCTGGACGAGGTCGAGTAATATCTCGCTCGGGCCCTCGATGGTGAGCATGAAGTCCGGGTTCACGGCCCGGCCGGCCTTGAGCGAATCGGCGAGGATGGCCCTGTGTCCCGCCGTGATCTGCGAGCTTGGGCCCTGGTAATGGATGTGGGCCTGGTTGTAGCACGGGGCCCAGGCGATGTCCTGGAGCTCCTGGATGTCCACCACATCGCCGGCCACACCGCCCGATATGGCTGTGTCCGTGTCGTGCCAGTAGTTCGTCGTCGGGTCCATGAGCGCCGCCGGCATGCCGAGGGCATCAGCCCGCGGGTCCATGGTCGGCCCGCCCGACAGGTTCATGACGGCATAGGCGCTGCCCTTGAGCTCGAACTCGGCCGTGTCGTCGTAGCCTCTTTGCGGGACCTGGAGCCTCCAGAGGTCCTCGGAGGTGGAGAACATGACATGGCCCCCGGCCACGAGGACCTCCTTGACCTCTGTCTTGACGGCGCCGTCGCCGTCCTTGGGGGGCAGGTAGTAGGGCCCGGTGTACGTGCCGTTTTGCTCCCAGCCTTGCACCTGGAGCGTGATGTTCGTTCCCGTCAGGGCCTTGTAGGTCGCCACGATATCGGACCATTGCTCGACGGGGACCTTGTCGTCCCCCGAATCGTTGCTGCGCTCGATCACGACGACCGGCGAGGGGGTCAGGGCCCAACCGGGCATGTCATTCCTGCCCGAGACGGGACCTTTATTGGTCCAGGGCTGGTTCAGGGCCCAGCCTTTGTAGAGGTCGGCTGCCGAGTACCAGTCGCCGTGGAAGATCGCCATGGCGGAATCGTATATGAGGTCCGCGTTCATGGCGGGCTCGAAGGGCCGCATGTGCGCAATCCCCGCCGCGACCTTGCCCGGGCCGCCCTGGTCCTCCATGAAGAGTTCCTTCACGTTCCCCTCCGGGTCCCGGGCCTCGAGATAAAGGCCCGCCGAGGCCGTGTCGTAGAATGCCATGAACTGCATGCTCAGCTCGCCCGGATATTGGAACCTGAACTTTTCATTGGACGGCGGTTGCGTCCATTTGTACGGGTCCGCATATGTGATGCCGTCGAACCTCGGCATCGCGAGGGTGTCTGGGAGGCCGTTGGTCCCGATGTCCTTCGTAAGGCCCAGGACCACGGGATAGCGGACCTCGACGATTGCGAGCGACGCGTTGCCGTTGTGGACCGAGATGCCCCAGTAGGACCTGGGGTCAGCGTCCCTGACCTCGACCCGGGCGGTCACGTCGATGCCGGCCACGGTCATGTTGGAGAAGGTCATGACGACCCAAGACCTGCCGTCCTGGATGCAGTCGTCGCAGCCGCTGTAGGAAAAGTTGTTGGCCTGCAGTCCGGTCAGGACGAGCTCGTTGTAGCCGATGATGGTCCAAAGAACGAGCTGGAACAGTACCGGCGGCTGGGCCCTGTCGGGCCTGAACTCGACGCCCTTGACAGGGTCCATGACGGACTCGAGGCCGCCCTTGGCGGTCTTATTGAACTTGAGCGAGATGAGGCCGTTCTCGAGATAGAGGTACTGCTGGTCCTCGTGGAAGGACCTTCCGACGGCGTTCGGCCTATCCACGGCGGGCCCTCCGCCAGGCCGCTGGGCCAGGCCAGGGAGGCCACTGATGACCAGGAGCAACACGATCGTGAAAGCCGCTGCGCGTCTCATAGGTACATCACCTTTGAATGGCCTGCCGTTACTCCTCCTCGCCAGCTGCCACAACGCCCTCGTCCTCATCATCTTTTAGCCTCTTGCCTTTTTCCGCAGGGCGCTTCTCCCTGCTTCTCGAGAGGTAGAAGGCTATGAACGCGATGATGAGCATGAGCAGCAGGCCCAGGGTCAGCAAGGCCCTGGCAAACGCGTTCTTGTCCTCGTGCTTGGTCTTGAGCACCACGACCTTCAGGTCCACGTTTTGCGTCGCGTTCTCGCCAACGATGGTCAGGGAGTAGGTGTAGTTCCCGGCCTTGGCGGTCAGTACCGGGCTGACGGAGAAGACGACATTCCTTCCGGTGTTACCATCGAGCTCGAAGGCCGTCGCGGACAGGTTCGCCCACGGTAGCTCGTAGGCATTGGATGCTATCGTGATATTGACCTTGACCCGCGTGTTCCCGAGGTTCTGCACCGTCAGCGTGAACGTGGCCGTCTCGTTCGTGTGGATGCTGGTTGTGAGATGGTCCACGAGCAGGCCCAATGTGTATACAGGCGTGACCGTCGTCTTGACCGAGGCCGAAGCCATGACCTTGTCGCAGGCCCCCGCCCCATGGAAGTTGACGGACATGACTGTCACGGTCAAGGTGTCGATGGTGTAGGCCAGGGTCTTTGGCGGGATGATCGTCTCAGCGATGAATGACGTGTTCGTGTGCGGGGCCAGCTCCTTTGTCTTGTTGGTGCTGAGCGCCAACGTCCAGCCCATACTCGAGACGACCCTGATGCAGTAGGAGTCCTTGGCGTTCCCTGTGTTGTTGACGGTGAAATTGTAAAGGGGCCTGTGACCGGGGCCCTCTCTCTTGTCGTCCGGCACGACCAGCTCGGCGGACGGAACGGCCTTTACCAGCGTCGTGAGGTTCACCGTGTCCGTGACGCTTGTGTTGCCCTGGGATGTGACGGTTACGACGATGGAGACATTGGAACCGGCCAGGGCGTCGGGCGGGGGTTTGATGGTCACGTTGGCGTAGTCGGACATCGAGGGCCCTACCGTTGCGAGAACATCCAGGTTCAAGGTCACAGTCCAGCCCTCTGGCGCCCTCGATGCCTTCAGATCGAAGGTGTCCGGGGAGTTGCCGAGGTTCGTCACGGTCAGCAGGCTCGTCCACGATGTCCTCGGGGCCGTGCTGCAGGACTGGGCCTTGCCGCCACCGGCCGTCATGTCCACGGCATATGCCGGGTCCACGAAGGTCACCAGCAGTATGCTGTCGGACCGGCTCTTGTTGCCCCTGGAGGTGGCCTTGAGCGTCAGCGTCGTGTTGGTGTCGGCCATGGCGTCGGCCGGGGACGTGACGGAGACGATGGTGATGGCCGTGTCCCTGGCCGCCACATCGAGCGTTTTGTTCTCGAGGGCCACCTTTGCGGCCCCGCTCACGATCGTGACGTTCAGGTCGAACTTGTCCATGGCGTTCCCCACGTTCGATATCTGCACCGGGAATTCCTTGGTCTCGCCGGGCCTGGCCCCGCCTGTGAGCCTGAGGCCGGTTATGTCCACGCCGTAATAGGCCAGGGTGGTGGTCGTGATGTTGAGGTAGTCCCGCCGGCTCATGTTCCCGAGGGAGATGGCCGTGAGCTCGACGGTGCCGTTCTCGCCCGCCAGGGCCATAAGGGCAACGGTCATGTTCACGATGGCGGTCCGCGTGGCCCCCGGGGCCATGTCGTTCCCGTCGAAGATGACGTCTATGGCCCAGCCCGATGGCAGGTCTGTTCTCGAAAGCAGGACGTCGTCCACCTGGTTCCCGGTGTTCTTGACCTGGACCTGGTAGCTTTTATTATGGTACGGGAGGGCCATGCCCACGATGTCGTTCCCGAGGATGTCGACGCCCAAGGTCGGTGGCTCGGGGACCGTAACGATGAAGGTCGCATTGAAGTCCACGGCAGAGAAGGAATCGTTCGCCAGGTCTATCTCAAGGTGCAGGATGGTCTTGTTGTCGAACCACTCGACTGCATGGATGACCTGCTCCATGGGCCCAGAGGAGCCCGTGACCTTGACGTCCGTGACGTTGTCGTAGGTCACGGGAAGGGTCACGGGGACATAGATTCTCGTCTTGCCGTAGTGGAACATGTCCCAGTAGGACGGGGTGTAGCCCGCGGGCTTCTTCGTAACGACGTCCACCCTAAGGTGCGTGCTGTCCACGGGCGTTATCTTCGTCGTGGTATAGCGGAGCTTGTCCGAGTGGTCGTTTTGGTACGGGTCGTAGAGCGGGTCTCCGAAGTAGACGCGGTTGGCCTTGCCGCCGAGCATGGCGTCGGCCGATGGCCAGTCGCCCAGCTGGAAGGTGCCCGAGGGCCCGATGTCCGGCAGGTTGGTGCTCTCGCCCTCGTGATAGATGGTGAGATTTGGCCTGTTGCCGAGGAACCCCATGACCACACCGTCCGCATTCCTCTTGGCCGTGTCGCCCAGGGGTTCGTTGTAGAGGAAGGCATTGTAGAGCTCCTCGTCCTTCTCGTTGGCCAGGTTGGCCCCGACGGGGGCGAAGTATCCGGTGATGTTGGTCTTCAACAGCTGGAGAGCGAAGCTGAAGTTGTCGCTCATGGTGTAGAAGCGCCGGACGCCGCCGGTGTCGCCGAAGGTGGCCTCGATGTCGCTTTCGATCATGACCGTCTTGGTCTCGCCGCTGTGGCAGGCCCCGTTGAAGGCCACGGCCGGCCACAGGTTGTACTTCGTGAGGTTATTGCTCGTGAGGCCCACGCGGGCGTGGGCCGGGTCCTCGACCTTGAGGGGGTCGTAGGGCCACGACGGCGGGTTGGGATTGATGTTCCCGCCCTCGAAGAGCCAGACCATGTGGGGGTCGCCGTTGTTGCCTATGTCGAGGACCTTGTTGTTAGGGAGGTAGTGGTCGTTCGCAAGGAAGTACTGCAGGCCGGCGCCCGTGTCGTTCTCTTCCATATAGATCATCGAGTACTTGTTGAGGTCCAGGTCGGCCGAGTAATCCGAGGACGTCGTGTAGACGGCATTGATGCTGGACGCCGAGAAACCGCTCCAGTTCAGCGGGAAGTCCTGGACCTTCTGGGTCTCGGCCTTTTTAATGTTGGCGACGAAGTTCATAGCGTCTTGGGCCGTGGCGCCGGTGATGAAGCCGTAGGAGAAGTCCGTGAAAGGGTCGTTGTCTACCTTGGTGCTCATCATGAAGAATGCCCTGGTGAAGTTTATGTCGAGCTCCGTGGGTTTCAATATGACAGCGGCGTACCTAGGTTGGCTGGACTGCAGGGCCGGCAGAAGCGCATCCAGGTGCTTGGGGTCGAAGTTGAGGACCTGGACACCAGCGCCGCCGCGAAGGCTCCGAAGGGCCGAGACGGCATTGTAGTACGGGTCGCCGCCGACCACGGTCGTGAGTATTATGTACTTGGGGTCCGTGGGCAATGCCCGCCCGGTGGCCCCGGGAGCGGACGCGTCATTGGCCGTAGCCGCGGACAATGGGAGCGCGCAGGTCACCATCATGATGGCGATGACCAGGGCCAAGGGGGCCCGTGCATCATGGTTGCCGGTTTCGGCCTTCGGCGTCATGTGTGTTGCATTGAACTTATATGTCATATCATTTACGGTTTGGTTCTAGATAATGAAAGAACACTATATTTGATAGATTGGGGCGCCACGGCCTTCAGGTATGGCTGGGGGAATTGAGACAGCATGGTGGCCCCGGGGTCGCGGTCACTTTTTCTTCTACCAAGGATATTTCGTTCGATGACCAGGCCAACAGGCTCATTCCTCTTCGTGGGATAGCCTCGGCAGCGGAGGCTTCGGTGGTGGTTGCGTCTCTTGGGGCGTCCACGCGAACCTCAGGGTGGCCCCGACAACGACCAGGACGGCGCCACACCAAAGCGCGTTGATGCCGGGCAGCGCCTTGATATTCACCTGGGCCCGGGCCCCCTCACCGGTCGGCAGGACCTTGTTGATGTCGTCGATCACGAAGTAGAGGTCCTTATCGACTAAACGGACGATGGATATGTCGGACCTGAGCTCCTTTCCGATGACGGTGATGCCGGGCCTGGCGACGCCCTGGACCGCGCCGTCCTTCCTTACCTCGATGACGACGGACACATGGTCCGCGGTGCTGTTCATGCCCACCAGGACAAGCTCGTAGCCCTCGAACTTGACGGCCACGTTCTGCGACATGTTGACGGTCTCGCCGTCGGCAAAGAAGGTGCTGCCCGAGTATCCGAGCAAAAGCAAGACGATGCCCAAATGTATCATGGTGGCGCCGGTGTCATGGAGCCGCTCCCTTCGGGTCCTGGCCTTGGGGGCGCGGATCAAATACTGGGCGGCACCCACGACGGCCACGGTCAGGAACGGGATGCTGAATGCCCCCAGGGGCTGGTCGGGATAAAGGAGCATGGCCACAAGGCCCGCGATAAGGCCGATGCCCAATATTGCGAAGGGGAATGCCGTGCTGGCGCCCCTCACGCCCAGTTGGTAGAGCGTCATGCCCGAGACCACGATCAGGGCCAGCGGTCCTAGCTTTAGCTCGAACTCTGCCGGGTCGAGGGCCCCGCCGAGCCTGAGTATGAGGATGAATATCGTCACCAATATCCCCATGAGGGTCAGGACGCTCCCGAACAGCATCGCGTTGCTGCGACGGAAAAGGAGACGGGCCGACATGACCCGCTTCTGCTTCGGTCTATCCTCGTAATAGAGCATGTATGCCCTGGCCACCATGAGCGGGCCCAGGATGCAGAGGACCACGGTGAGGCTGAAGATGCCCATGAGGAAGCCCGAGGAGTGGACAACCTTCCAGAAATCGCCGGAGGTGGCCGCGTAGGCGTGCAGCGAGGTCCACAATCCCGAGCGGGCCGCAAAGGTCGCGAACAGGATGATAGGCAGCAGAAAGAACGATGTGCCCGCGGCCAGCAGGAGGGAATCTTTCCTCTTGACGTACTGGACCTGGCCGTGCAGCACGACGGCGCCCATGAGCCACGGGAGCAAGGAGGATGTCTCGACAGGATCCCATCCCCAGTAGCCGCCCCAGCCCAATGTCTCGTAAGCCCACAGGCCGCCGATGGCCAGCGCGGCGGAGAATATTATGAAGAATGTCCTCGAGAAAGGAAGGCTGTAGGCGGCCCAGTGCCTGTTGCCCGTAAGAAGGAACGCCACCGACGACACGAAGGTGACTATCGCCAGGCCGTAGCCGATGAGGGCCAGCATCGGATGGATGGCCATGAGCGGATGCTGCAGGAGGACGTTCAGGCCGCTGCCCCCCGGGTTCTGGGCCAGTTCGGTGGCGCTGGTGGGCCTGAAGGGGTCCATGACCGCAAGGATCCCCAGGAACATGAGTACCATCAGGGCGCCTATCACGCCGGTAAGGTCCACGAGCCGTCGGCCCTCTTTGGACCCCGCGGCCTTTGTCCGCATGAACAGGAGCCTAGCAGCGAGGAGGCCCAGCTGCATTCCGAGGACCCACAGCAGGAAGGAGCCCTCCCCGCCGGCCCACAATGCAGAGACCTTGTATGCCGAGGCAAGGTCCTTTGAAGAATGGGCGAAGACGTACTCGAAGCTCATGTCCGATGTGACGAAATAATATGTCAGAAGGGCCCAGACGGCGACGGTCACCAGGAGCCCGGCGGCCATCAAGGCCGTCGCCAGTCTCCGGGAATAGACCTCGACGTCCTTCTGCTTGCGGGCCCGAAGGGCCAGCACGTGCCCAGGTATGGTCCCGGCGGTGAGCATCAGGGCCAGGTAGACGAGGGCGTCACCGAGTATCATGGTCTGCTCCTGCGGGGACCATGGGAACCGGGCCTTAATTCTTTTCTCGTTCAATCACCTCGAACGACGCGGTCATGCCCCGAACAGCTGGTCGAGCATCCTCTTTTGGGACTTCCGTATATGAGTCAGGAAGGTCGTGTGCTTCATACCAAGCATGCTAGACAGCTTCCTTGCGTCGGCCTTGCGTGGATGGTCGAAGAAGCCACGGTCGTAGGCGAACTTCAGGACCTTGAGCTGCTTGGCCGTCAGGGCCGTGAGCAGCCCGCGGTCCCTCGTGTGATAATCCGTGATGGCCACGATGTCCAGCTCGGTGCCCCAGCCCCTCATGAACTCGAGCAGGCGTTCCACCTCCTTGGGCGGGCCGATGAGGTCGAAGACGCCGTGATCCTTGTATAGCGTTATGGGGAAGTCCAAAAAGCACAGGTATTCCTTCGTGGTGTGCAAGAAGAGCTCCGTGTACATTTCGTTGTACTGCCCCTTCACGAATCCGAGGGTCCTGTCCCTGTTCGACGATATCACGGTCACGGCCTCGAAGCCCGGAAGCTCCTTGATCAGCGCCGAGACGGTTCCTTGAACATCCGCGATTCTCTTGTTCCAGACCACCTCGCAGAGCACGAGGAAGTCCTTGGGCGAGGTCGTGAACTGCTGCTGGACGATTATGTGGTCGATGTCCACGAAGACCTTGTCCAATAGGGGCCGGATGATCTCGTTGAGGTTGGTTTTCACTCGGAAACGTCGCAGGCCGAACATGAGGCTTCCATGGAAGTCTAAATATTTAACCCTTCCAAGGTCGTAATACTCAATCATGACGCTCGGATACATCGACCTGAAGGGGATAAGCCACCTGGACCTGCAGGCCCAAGGCGGCGGTGTCTACGACGACAGGATGTGGCGCGAAAGCTACTATTATGTCATGTCGGACCCGGTCTCGGGCATTTCATTGATAACCACCATGGGCTTCCGGCCCAACAAGCCCAGGAGCGAGGGGTTCGTCCTTGTCCTCAAGGATGGGCAGCCGGTCTATTTCGACCTCCTGGTGGCCTTCGGAAGGCCCGTGCAGGACAGGTTCGACTTCAGGCTCAAGGGGCTCGAATATGCCGTCGAGGGCGCGGGCTGGCGGCTGAGATACCGCTCCCGCAAGTGCACCGTGGATGTCCTGTTCACGCCGGTCAATAAGATATACCAGTACATCACCGACGACGCGCCAGGCGCTTTCGAAAGGATCGGCTCCCAGCACTACGAGCAGACAGGGTCCTACGAGGGGAGGATCATCCTCGACGGGGTCACATATTCAGTTGGCCCCTGCTTCGGGCACAGGGACCACTCCTGGGGCATCCGCGACTGGAGCTCGGTCAACAAGTACCGGCTCTTCTGCTGCGGCTTCTCGGACGAGCTCGCGTTCAATCTGTGGGAGGCCAAGGTCGACGGTAAGGACTTCATGAGGGGTTACGTCTTCGACGGCACAAGGAACGCGGCCATCGTCCAAAGCAATGTGAGGACGAGGTACCAGGACGATAGGAGGACCCCTGTGAGCGCGACCATCGAGTTGGAAGACGACGAGGGAAGGGAATACGAGGTCAAGTGCAAGGTCCTGGGCTGCGTCCAATTCCCTCCAAAGGAATGCATCCTGTACGAGACCGTGGCCGAGATGCGTTGTGGCGATAAAGTAAGCTGGGGCCTGCTGGAATACCTGTTCCATGAGACGAGGGCGGTCCCGAGGATGAAGGCCTACATGAAGGCCCTGGCGATGCTGTGAGGTGAATGATATGCTGGTCAAGGAAGGGGATAGGAGGACGGTGGGTTCCAAGGCCTTCGACCTTTATCGGTGCTCATTGCTGGGGGCGAGGGTCCCTGACTTCATTGTGATTCCCACAGGGCTTCACGCAAGGGAAGACGAAGAACAAGCCGTGGCCGCGCTCAGAGAAGAGCTCGCCCTGGCCCTGAAGGCCCTGGGGGGTCTTGTGTCCGTGAGGTCCTCGTCGGTGTACGAGGACCTCGAGGGCGGCTCGAACGCAGGCCAGTTCAAGACCGTTCTTGGCGTGGGAACCCTTGAGGAGCTGGAGACTGCCGTGTTGGCCGTCTGGAGGTCCTGCAAGGGCAAGCCGATGGCGGTCATTATACAGAGGATGCTGGCGCCGGACAGGGCCGGCGTTCTCTTCACCAGGAACCCGGTCTCGGGGGCCAACACGACGCTGATCGAGCACGTCAACGGCCTCGCAGAGGGCCTGGTCTCGGGGAGAAGGGAGCCCATTAGGGTCGAGGTCCCGAACGGCCCGGATGGGCTGGACGGGCATCCATTCAGGGAGCTGGTATTGACGGCCAGGAGGCTCGAGGAGGGGTTCGGCCGCCCGCTGGACATCGAGTGGGCCTTATGTGGAGATGTGTTGTTCATACTCCAGGCAAGGCCCATCACGAGCCTGCCGCCACCGAAGGCCGGGTCCTGCCCGTCCTACAGCCGGGTCCACGCCGAGGAGTTCTTCTCGGGCCAGGTCTCGCCCCTTTTCCATTCGGTCTTCAGCGACATCTTCGCCAGATACTACATGGGGGAGACCCTGGAGGCCCTCGGAATCGAGGTCGACCTCGACGGGCCCATCATGGTGAGGCACAAGAACCATCTTTACGTGAACACCGTGCTGACCCAGGCGCAGGTGAACAATCTCCCGAAAGGACTGGGAAGGAAAAGGATGATGGAGGTCCTCCCGCCAGACATCCGGGAGGAGGTCTCCAGGCGCAAGGGCAGGGCGAGCCCCGCGGGACTGTTGAAGGTCATCCGGTTCCTGCTGCTCAACCGCTGGTGCTGGATGACGCACCTGGACGAGCACTTCAAGAAGGTGGTCGTCCCCGGGATTACTAAAAACCTGGATGCCATCGGGGATCTCAGGACGATGGACGGCGAGGGCCTCAAGAAAGCCTACAAAGACCTCATGGGGATTACCGCGGACCATATCAGGGTCTCGAAATGGGGCCTGGTCCTTTACAGTATAACGTTGAGCGAGGTCATGGGGCGGTTCCTCGAGCGCAACGGCATAGGGAAGGACGGCCTCCCTGGGCTGATAACGGGCCTCGAGGACAACAAAACCCTGGCGGCCTCGAAGGAGCTCATGGGTCTGGCGGACGCAGTGAGAAAAAGGCCCGAGGCCATGACGGTCGTCTCGGCCGAGCAGCGGGACTTCGAGGGATACCGGAAGGAACTGGCAACGGTCCCGGGAGGGGACCTCATCATCGACCAGTTCGAGTCCATCCTTGTCAGGTACGGCCACCGCCGGCTGAGCCGGGACCTGATGCAGCCGTCCTGGAGGGACGAACCGATGATACCTTTCGGCATGGTCCGATCCTTGGTGCTGCACCGGCCCGACCGCCGGGAACCCGAGGCGCAGTCATCCGTTCAAAAGGATATCGCGGCAAGGCTCCCGCGCAGCAAAAGATGGGCCTTCAGGATACTGTCGCGGTACCTCCTCCGTTACGTGTCCTTCAGGGAGCTACAGAGGTTCTACCTTGACATGATCCTCTCCAGATTGCGGGAGCTGGCGCTGGAGATATCGAGGAGGATGGTCGCCGACGGTGTCCTGGAGAGTAAGGACGATGTATTCTTCCTAGACATGGACGATCTACTGAGCTACCTGTCAGGCGGACCGACGGATAAAATGGTAAAAAAGGCCCTGTTCCAGAGGTTGACCTTCTACGATCAGGCCGGGACCCCGGGCAGATACATGAGGGGCGGTGTCGACTTCGATGCCGTCGAGAAACGGGAAGAGGTCGATGTCTTGGGCCACGCTATCAGGGGGCAATGCGTATCGCCCGGCGTGTATACTGGAAGGGCGCGGGTCATAACGGACCTGGACCGCGATATCGAGATAACGAAAGGCGATATCATCGTCACACGGTGCCTGGACCCGGGCCAGACGCACTTCCTTATGATGGCCGGCGCCCTGATACTCGAGGTCGGCGGGATGCTGTCGCACGGGGCCATATTGGCCAGGGAGCTGGGGATCCCGACGGTGGCCCAGGTCAGGAACGCCACGGGCATCCTCAAGAACGGGCAACGCCTGGTCGTGAACGGGACCAAGGGCACGGTCGTCGTCGATGGTTGACGGGCCCCCCGAACGCGAAAGGTTCGTACCGAAATGGAACAGTTCGAGAAAGGTTTAATTCCCTCAATATCGATATCACGGATTGCTACGATATCGGGGGGAATGGAAGCTCATGGTCACCATATACGCGACGCTCGGCTACGTGCCCGAGAGCGTCCTGCCGTCCCTGAGGACCGCCGGGGTCGAGCGGCTGGTCGTCTTCGCGTCCGCCGCGGACCAGAAGGTGGAGGCCGCCGTCAGGAAGGTGAAGGCCCACTGCGAGAAGGCCGACATACCTTTCACGAGGGTGAGGATCGTCAAACCCTACGACCTAGAGTATGTCGCAGAGGTCATCAAGGAGGCCATGGACGAGCACAAGGACGAGGAGGCCATCTTCAACATCACCGGCGGGACCAAGGTCATGGCCGCGGCCGCGCTCATCGTGTGCTTCCTGAAGGGCGTCCCGACGGAATACGCCCAGGAGCGGACCATGGAGGTCATAAGGCTCCCGCTCATGAAGATCGATGTTCGGTCCCAGCTCACGCGGCGCGGCAAGGACATCGTGCAGTACCTGCTGGCCCAGAAGGACCATTGCGCACCGGCGGTGAAGGTGAGGAAGGCCCTCGGCATGGAGAAGTCGACATTTTCGGTCCATCTTTCCAGGCTGAGGGAGAAAGGCCTTGTGACCGTCGAGCGGGACCCGCGGTCCGCCCGGGGCCAGGTGGTCCGGGCCATGCCGACGCTGTCTTTGCTCATGATGGAGGACTAGGGGTCGGGCCCATGGTGAAGATCTCGAACATACTGGTCTCGACATACGGCCGGGCCATGAGGAAGCTGAACGTGGCCCGGAAGCATCTTCCCCACGACAGGCTCGTGCTGGTGTGCGATTCCGGCGACGAGGACCTGCCGACCATCAGGCAGAACGAGGAAGAGCGCGGCGGGGAGTTCGTGCACATCGAGGTGGACCCCTACGACTTCGAGGCCTGCCTGAACACTTGCTACAGGACCCTGGAAGGCCTCAAGCCGCTGACGCTGGCGGCGCCGCTCCCGGGAAGCCTCAAGGTGAGCATCTCGTGCGGCCCCAAGACGCTCGTCGGGGCCATGCTGTTCGCGGCCATGAACGCCGGCGTGGAGGTCTACCACTGCGATGTGGAAAGCGCCACGGGTAAGGAGCTCGTGATACGGTTACCAACAGTGAGGGAGTTCGAGCTCCGACGGAGGTTCAGCTGGGACGACTGGCAGATCATCCGGCATCTCGACGAGGCCAAGGAGGTCCGGGCCCTGGCCAAGAGAACGGGGTTCAAGGAGCCCAGGCTCGACAGGGCCCTCGGGAGGCTCGGCCATGAGGGCTTGCTCAAGCAAGTGACGAAGGGTGGCCGGACCTGGGTGGAGCCCACAGCCATCGGACGGTTCTATGCCGGGCTCGCGCCCGAGGTGAAAGAAAAGAAATCCGATGATGAATGACCAAAACCGTTTTAAATTAGGAGGGGTTTAGTACGGTCGTGCCCGACGAGAAGCAACCCCTGGAATGGGATGTGCCCGAGGCCCCGGACCCGGAGACGGACCCCGCGAAGCTGTGCGACGAGGCCGATGAGGACATGCGCATGGGGAGGTACGATGAGGCCCGCAGCAAGTTCATGAGGGCCGCGGCATTGGGCGGTCCGAACGCCGGCATCGCATGGAGGGGCGCGGCCAAGGCCCTGAAGGCACTGAACCGGTGGAACGACGCCCGCGAGTGCTATGACCGGGCCATCGAGGCGGAGCCCGACAATGCGTTGTATTGGTACGAGAAAGGTGCCTTGCTCGAGATGGGCATCGACGATAATGAGGCCTACAGATGCCTGGGAAAGGCCGTGGAGCTCGACCCGGCGATGGTCGAGGCCCACTACATGCGGGGCGTGGTGCTCTCGAAGCGGGGAAGGCATGAGGATGCCGTGGCCGAGTACAACGAGGTCATCAAGATGGACCCGACGCATGTACGGGCCCTGGAGGAGAAGGCCTTCGCGCTCGAGGACCTGGGGCTCGTGGAGGAGGCTCTCGCCACTTATGACAAGCTGATGGAGCTCGAGCCCACGGACCACATGCATCCCTTCTTCAAGGGAAGCCTGCTGACCGAGAGCGGCCGGCCCGACGAGGGGGTCAGGTTCCTCAAGAAGGCTGCCGAGCTGAACCCGAACTCCCCGAGGGCCTACATTAACCTGGGCCACGCCTACGATATCCTCGGGGATGTCGAGAGCGCCCTGTGGGCCTTCGACGAGGCCGTCAAGCGGGACCCCAAGAGCGCCGTGGCCAACTACGACAAGGGGACCATACTCAAGGACCTGAACAGGCTCGACGAGGCCCTGGAGTGCCTCGAGAAGGCCATCCAGATCGACCCCAACGACATGGACTACTACCAGAACAAGGGGGTCGTGCTCTACATGATGGAGCGCTACGAGGAGGCCAGCACATGCTTCAGGAAGGTCCTCGAGGTCAGGCCCGAGGACGAGCGGGCCAAGCGGGCGCTCGAGAACGCGGAGAAGAAGAAGGCCGGGGACGAGCCGGGGGACTACACGGGATTGTGAGGCCCATCAGTCCTCATGCCTCAGTACGGCGAAGTACGGTATGTATTCCTCGCCGGAATGGTCCGTTGTCAGGACGATGTTGGAATTGTTCGCGAGGAGCGATTTGATGAACCTTTTGAGTATCAGCATCGCACCGGCGGGGTCCAACCCACTGTCCTTGCAATAATCGAGGCCCAGTAGGTGTGCGACGATCAGCTCGTTGTTACCCTCGTTCAACCTTTTCTCGAGCTCCTCAAGTATCTTCATGTCCCTGTCCCAAACTTGCTCGGTCTTCACTGAAATCACAGTATCGGCGGTCGAGCAGTACTTGTAGGCCGAATGGAGACCCCCGATGTAGGTGCTTTTGCAATTCCATTTCTTGGGATAGGCCTTCAAGAGCCTTGACTTCTCGAAGAGGAGGCTCATCCCCTCGTCAGTGTTTTTGCATTGGGCCTTGAGCCTTAAAGGCTCGGCGCCTGTGAGCTGCTGCATTTCCTTTAAGGTGGAGTTATCGAGGACCAGGAAGACCAGCGGGGGTGGGAGTTCCAAGACCCGCTTCGGGATGTCCTCCTGTAGCTCGAACCGGGTGTCTTTGACCGTCTCTGGCTTAGACCTGTCCTTTGGTGGTCTCTTCCGGCTCTGTTCGATGATGCTCGAGGCGAGCTTTTCCGTCTTTCCTTCCTCGAGAAGGAGCCTGAGAGCGGCCGTCTCGTCCTCTTTTGTCATCGTATTGCCCTTACCCAGGAAATCACCGACCGCGCTTCTGACGCCTGGGCCTCCGGCCTTCTCGCGGAGGATGGCCTTTCGGGCTTTTTCGCCCCATTTACTGAGGAGCTTATCGAACACATCCTCGTCGGAATGCCCAACGTTCCACTTGAGGTCCCAATCCTTTACGACCTCTATTCCCTGGTCGATACGCTTGTCTAGTTCCAGCCCCTCGAGAGCCTTTAGGGTATCGATACCATCCTGGAGGGTGTCGTCATCGATCGGCAAGGATGGCGTGAGCCTCTTGTAATGCAAGGCATACGGCGCCCGGATTATAGGTACGGGGTCCAGGGAGTTGTCATCGACAGGGACCTTCCATTCCTTGAGCTCCTTGAAAAGGCAATAATGGTAGACGCTCCTTTCAAAGATCGTGCGGCCTCCCGCCTTGGGGAGACCGACATTCACATGGAAGCCCTTCAAGGACGAGAGCTTGATGCGGTAATCGAGACCGAGGTCATCGAGAGCGGCCTTCACGTTGGAATACTGCTCCGCAAGGGTCGTTTCATCGGCGTCCAGGTCAAGGACGATGGTGCTCAGGTCCCAGAGTAGATTATCCCTGCAGACGACGCGTTCGCAGGATTGGCAGTCAAAGAACCGTTCCCCGACCCGGCAGTAACTCTTCCGGATGTTAGCCCCGACGCTCGGGTTCACGAAGGACGGGGCGGTAAGGCACAGGTCGAAGGCGAGCCAGCTTGCCATGACCTTGATCAGGTCCTTTGGGGATCGTATTTGCGCGACGCATTCCCTTACGTAATCGATACCCTTTGCGGATCTTGCGTCGTCGCGCTTTAACTGGTACTTCTTGGAGACGATAAGCTGCTGGAAACCGACCATCTTGATGAGGTTCCCATCGACGAAGAAATATGGCGATATCTTGTCCAGGGTCTCCTCATAGTATCCTATCGCGGGCTGGACGTACTCCTCCATCACGATGTTGGTCGGTATTATCTTGACCTTGTCATCTTCCATCGACTTAAGAATATCTGCGATTCTATTTAAACGTGGCCTGGGCCCGTCGGGGACCATTCGATATCCGTTCGGATAATCTTTTATAGTACCGCTTGGATAACAAAAGACTGTGCCCCACGAAAGGGCACGGAACGATAAGGTCCAATAGGACAGGTGAGAGCCGATGATGAGAACGTGGCAAGTACCACGAGGTCGGAATTCCCATCCGACACCCAGGCAGGCCGGGGAGCGGTTCGTCCACTCCGGTATATGCCTAGATGTCGGGCAGATTAGCGGAGGGAACCCGGCATATAAATCATCGGCACCCACCCGTGAATTGACGGGTGCGAACGTCCCAGGGACGTAAAACCCAGTCCTTTGGCCTTGAAACGCCCGAAAGGGTCGTCTGGTTCCAGGTTTTTCGAGCGTCGGACCGTTGGATGGGCACGTCCAAGTTTGGCCCCATGCGGGCCGGCCTTGGCCGTGACCTTTCCTTCGTTCTGTCAGGCATATAGGACGCAGCGAGAGCCTTTGCTGGACGGGGCTGGGAACGCATCCACCGAACCCGGTGGGATCGGCGATGGGGAAAGGAAGGAGCGTGAAGGTGAGACGATAGAAGGGAACGCGTGAGAGAACGAGAAAAAGACATGGAGGTGAGACCAATGGTTGGCAGCAGAGGAAAGATGAGGATCCTGGCCATGATCCAGGACTACATGGTCATGTACGGTGCGTCCAGCGCTAGGGAGCTTGCTTCATACGTGAGCATGGTGGTCGCCAGGGGCGTCACCGTTGCTCAGGTGAGCAACTTCCTGGCCGCGGACCGCAGGTTCCGCAAGGCCAAGAGGATCCGCATCAAGAGCGGTGTCCGCGGCGGTGCCATCTGGCTCTGGGAGCTGAATTGAATGGGCCCCAGTGACGATGACCCGTCCACGATAACAGGGTCTCATCCCTGTCTGTTCTTATTTTTTATCGAATATTCTTTTCTGGATAAATCGTGAACTTGCCATTAGGGCCCTTCTTCCGCCAGCCCATCCTAAAATCGATGCGGTAATGCATAAAAAAAGGTTCACGACCGAGGAGACAAAAATTCGGTTCAACAGTGGCATCTCTTGATACGTTGAAAAGCACCTTCTCACTGAAGGGCGATCGAGATGGCCCGAAACGAATGACTCCTTCGATCACCCCGGTCGGGAAGGTCCCGCCCAATCCTTGCTGGGTTTCCCCTTGGGGGATGTCCTCTATATGTATCCCAAATCCTTGCTGGACCAGTGCCCGTGGCAAGAGGGAGTTATCGGAACCTGAATCAATAAGGAAATTGATGGGATAGGTGGTCCCCTTGATTTCGAGGAGGGCCGGAAGGAGCGGATATCTTCGCAGTCGACCATCCGATAATTTAATGGGCGCGAATGAAACCGCGTAAGATTTCATGATAGGTTCACACAACGAGCGGTTTGTCTGGGATTTGAACCAAGAGCGGTCTTTTTGGCAGGTCTATGGACTTGATCTTGGCCATAAGAGCGCCGAGATCGTGGTCGTGTGCCACGATGGCACGATCATATACGGCAATCCATTCCCCGAGGTATTTGGAAAGGTCCTGTGTGCATAACCATTCGTGGTCCCGATTAATATCATCCAATGATGAATTGACATTTCGATGTGACATGCAAAATACTATAACTGCTCTGGATAAATATAATTTACGGAGGTAAAAAGAATCGATGGGAAATCGAGTGCTATGACGCTCACTTGCCATAGCACTCCTTGAACCAGTCCTGCTCGCCCTCGGCCTGGCCGTTCTTGAGCATCCCGGTCCACTTCTCGTCGGTCAGCCTGTCGTTCAGGGGGTGCTTGAACTCGTAGTAGGAGAAGATGGGCCCCGTGACGTAGGCCGTCGTGCCGTCGGTCCTCTTGACCTTCACCACGAGGAAGTTGACGTAGCCGACACCTTCCTCGAGGACCTTGCCGCTGTTGCTGTCTGTGTGGACGTCCGCGATGATTGTGGTCTGCAGGCCGTCCGAGTGCGCCGAGCCAGTGAGCTTCTCGAAGACCTTGCCGATGCCCCGTAGGTAAGCGTAGTCCCCGTCGCCGAGCGCCTTTCCATCGAGTTCCTTGTTCGAGATATCCTTGAACCGCGTGAGAACATCGACGAAGTAATCGAGCTCGCTGGCCCTGACCGTGCTCAGCATACCGTTGGCTTGGAGGTCATTCTTGGTGGCCGTTGTGAGATTGATGAGCCTCGAATACAGCTCGGGCACGGGCTCCACATAGCCTTTCTCTGTGGGCGCCGGGGGCGCGGTTTCGTGGCCCGTGCTCGTGGCCTTCATGGTCTCGGACTGTTTGGCATACAGGATCGTGTCATGCCGAAGCTCCGACCATGAGGCCAGGTCCGTGTTGATCTTCACCTTCTGCCAGGCGGCATCCCTCATGAAATCGGGGTTCTTTGTGTCCTGGAAGTTGCCGGTCAACGACTTCAGGGAATAGAGCCAGCCCCAGTACATGTTCTGATTCCATTCGTCCACCGACTTGTTCATGAACTCGGTCTTGAGGTCCGAGAGCTTCTCGTCGTAATTGACATAATCGGTGTCACCTTCCGTCTCGAGGATATCGCCGGCCTTCTGCGAGCCCAGGATGTTCATCATGTCGAGGCCCCGCGGTACGGCCCGGATTCCCCCGGGGACGTCGGGGTCTGCGAAATAGGTGAAGGGCATGTCGTTGCCCGTCCTACCGCCGGTGTATCCCAATGTGCTATTGAACACGAGCTCCTGGAACATGTAGGAGTCCGGTATGAACCTCTGGCCCATGAACCTGAAGCCCAGGCCCCTGAAGGGCGCGATCTGTGGTGGCGGATAGGCCTTGATCTTGGTCTGGAAGGCGCCCATCTTCGCGGCATCGTTCAGGACCGAATAGTTCGCCGGGAACGAGCCCCATGCGCCGTCGGCCTCCTTCTGGTAGACCATTGGCGTGAGGTCCTCGGACTTGCCAACGAACCGCTCGGTTATGTTGTAGATGCGGTACCAGTTGCCCATGGCCGGTCCGTTGTGGTTAGCCGTCCTGAGACCGTCGGCGATGAGCACCGCGCTTTGGGTGGAGGGCACGGAATCTATTACGAAGTTCATCCTGCCGTAGTACATCAGGGCCTTGAAGTATTGCTTGAGGACCGCGCTCCTCGTGTAATGGCCCCGCGGGATGTACTGCGAGAAGTCCTCTTGGTATCCCTTGATGATGTTGCTGTTCGCGTCCCCCTGGTGGGCCTCGACCAGGGCGATCTCGGCGGAGACCATGCCCTCAACAAAGGCCGGGGTGGTCTGGTTCGGGTCAAGAAGGCGCAGGGTCAGCGAGAAATAGGCCACGTTCCTCATGGCGGCCTCCTTCACATCGCCCGAGCTCGCGTTGTACTGCGCCATGGACTTTTCCAGCATGGCCTTGGTCAGGTTGACGGCCGCGGGATACAGCTGCTCTTCCTCGACCTTTCTCAATGTGTCATCGAAGAAGATGTGGTATGTGTGAAGGACGGAATCCGATGTGACGAAGACGGGGACGTGCTCGTCGTTCATGTCCTTGTAGGCCTGCGTGAAGGTGTCGATATTCTTGCCCTGTTCGCTCATCACAACGAAGCCGTGGGCGTCGAGATAGGTCTGGGGGTTCCCACTTATATCACCGACATAGCCTTCGACATCCTTCAGGCCCTCGGGCCCACCTGTGGTCAGGCGGTACACGGCGTAGATGCCGATGCCTGCTAGAAGAACGCCAACCACAACGACGACCGCTATCAACTTGATACTCATTGCCATCTTGATCCGCTCCGGTCCCTCAATTGATTCTCACATCTCATTTATCATTTATAATATATAACAATTTTAGTATCGTTTGGAATATACCAAACGGGGCCATAGGTGCGGTGAATTCCGTATTTTTCTAGAACCGTCCTATATTGGATATATATCCTAGTTAGAACAGATTGTTATCTAGAGCACATCCACCCACCCAAGAACGAAAAGAGGCGAAAAAAATGACGACGATGATAGACGACGACGACGATAATGAGGACGATGGATGTGACGACCATCAGGACGCGGACATGGGCGCGGGCGTCATGAGGATCGGTCCCGGGAGGCCGAGGGTCTCCTTCGACCTGCGATGCCCGGTCTGCGGCGACAGGGCCAGGACCCCGGAGCTGGTATCCCCGGCCATAGACGATGACGGGAACCGATGCCCCTACGACAGGCCCGGGGCCCGCTGGATGGAATGGCACGAATGCGTTTGCTGCGGGGAGTGGTACTCCCTCCTCAACAGCAACAGCTAGTCGTCGTCTTCCTTCCCTTCGCGATAGCATTCCTTGCAGATGCCGATGGTGAGCCCGGTCTTGCGCTTTTCGAAAATCATGAAAAGCTCCTTTCGCTTGCCGCAGTACTTGCACTGGGTCGTGAGCAGCTCAGGATAGATCGGGTCACCTACCTTGACCTTGAGATTTTCAAGGGCCTTTGGGTTCTCCCGATCGCCCAGCCTGAGCATGTCCCCGCCGCAAAGCGGGCAGTCCAGCGTGCAGCATTTCTCGACATGGCCGCAGATTGCGCATTTCAGTACCATGGGTCTTCCTCGGGCTCCTATGCGTGAAATCAACGAGACGCGTGGGGACTGACTAGATTCATTTCTACCTAAAGAAAATATTCCCTTGAACGGTTCATACCTGAAATGAACGGTCCGTATTTTTCCAATGGGCCCAGGACCGTTCGAATCGTGTTCGATAAGAATTAATATATCAAATGAAATTGTACGTAACGTGCCCGGAGGCGGAGGCCATGTTGGTTAGGAAGGATATTGTTGGCGTGTGGTTCGCTATAGCGGTCTCGATACTCATGCTCGTGCCCATCGGGGCCCAGCCAGTCGTCGATACCCAGGTCCATGACGGGAACGACGGACAACCCGCCCCGCTCGCGGACTCGCGGGCCACCACCATCTACGGGACCCATCCGAGGCTGCTGCTTCGGGACAAGGACTGGGGCAATGGCCTAAGCGTGGCGAACATCAAGGCAAGGTGCCAGGTCGGTTCCCAGTGGTGGTCCCAGTGCCAGCGGGTCCTGAACGCCGGCACCGGCATAGCCCGCGAGATCCCGACATACGCCATGAAATACCTCCTCAACGACAACAGCGCTGACGCCGACCATGTGATCGCCTTGATACTGGCCGCTAACGTGAACAGCAACGACCTCGAGCTCCTGTCCGACGTCTCGCTCGGTTACGACTGGGTATACAATTACTCCGGTTTCTCGCCGGCACAAAAGGCCCAGGCGGCCTCGAGGATCGACCAGTTCGCCCAGAACATGAGATCCTACATTTTCGACCGGCACATATGGTCCAGGTTCATGGGATACACTGACTCCGTGGGCATAGCGGGCCTGGCCCTTTACGGCGACAGCCCTAACGCGTCCGCCTTCATAGATTTCGCCCTCGGGAACCTGACATACATGTTCCAGGCCTTCCAGTACATCAACGGCAGCTGGGCGGAGGGCTTCCGCTACCTCAACATAGAGCGCCTGCCCCAGTTCCTCGAGTTCCTCGAGTCCTACCGAACGGCCACGGTGCCGACGGCGGACTACTTCGCCGACATCCGCAACAACCAGGGCGACTGGCTCCGGAAGATGCTGGACTTCATGATATACAACACGATGCCCTACGGCGAGATCTCCCGCCAAGGCGACATCGGCCAAGGGACCCTGAAGGACAACTACCGGCGGAACATAGACCTCATCACATCGCGGGAGAACGATTCCGCAGGCGGCGGATACCTGCAGCTCCTCGAGGGGATCCCAGGGGCCCAGCCGACATACTATGTGGGCTACGCCTTCGTCTATATCCTGTGGTACGAGCCCAACGTGCCCACGGACGGCCTCGATAAACTTCCCAGGACCATGTGGTTTGGGCCCGGGAGCCTGGACTACGTGGTATTCAGGAACGGCTGGAAGACGAACTCCACGGTCATCACGTTCAGGTCCGGCGACGGCTTCACGGGCCACGAGCACCTGGACAACGGCGCGTTCACGATCACTAATGGGCACCCGCTGCTGATAGACAGCGGCATGTACGCCGCCTGGGGCACGGACCATCGCGAGAACTACTACACGAGGACCATAGCCCACAACGCCATCACGGTCTACGACTCGCTGGAGACCTTCGCGAGCCCGTACCTCGGCGGCAACCTCGCCAACGACGGGGGCCAGAGGGTGTGGTGGTACTACCAGGGGTCTAGCCAGCAAAACGACAAGACCCTCGCCGACTACATGGCCAGCAAGTACACGGGTACGCACTTTGAGACGGGGAACATCACGGCCTTCGAGTCGGGAGGGGACTTCGACTACGTGTACGGGGACTACTCCAACTCCTACAACGACAAGGTGTTCCGCGTGTCCTCTAGGGCCAAGGTCCAAACGGTGACCCGCGAGCTGGCATACTTCGGGTCCGATTGGCTCGTCGTCATGGACCATGTTTACACCCTGGACCCCTCCTTCGTCACGACCTACAACATCCACATGATAAACCAGCCCGCCGTCAACGGGAGCTTCATCTACAGCGACTCCACCGGCGGATCGTCCTACGACGGCGAGACCGTGACCATAGACAACGGCGGCGACCGGCTCTACTCCAGGACCGTCTTCCCCGAGGACCAGCTCATCACCAAGCGCGGCGGGACCGGCTACGAGTACATCGTCGACGGCATCAACAGGAACGGCGGGGCCGCCCCGGACCCGCTCGCCGGCAGCTGGCGCGTCGAGGTGCAGGATTTGGCCCAGAAGTCGGACCACAAGTTCCTCCACGTGATGAACATCCAGGAGGCCGGCAAGACCACCTCGACCATGCCGGCCGTTGACCGGATAACGGAGGATAACATCATAGGGGCCCACTTCGCCAACAAGGTCACGCTGTTCTCGGAGTCCCTGACGCGCTACGACCACGCGAGCATAAACATCACCGGGACCGGGAAGACGAACTTCTACGCCTACGACATGGTGCCGAACAAGGACTACCCGGTCCTGTGCATCGACAAGTCGACAGGCGTCTTCGAGGCCACCAAGGCCCGCTCGTCGAACAACGGGACCATGAAGTTCACCCTCAACCTCACGGGCAGCGACCTCGTGCTCATAGGGGCCAAGGCCCAAGGGGACCTGTCCATAACGGATTTGGCCACGAGCCCCATGGCCCCCAACGAGGGCGAGGCCATTGACTTCTCGGTGACATTGCACAACCCGACCATCGTGGGCTTCGACACCAACATTACCGGCGGCAGGGTGAAGTTCTACGAGGGGGACCCGGCCAAGAGCGGCGTGCTGCTGGGCAACGCGAGCATCAAGCTCGGCCCCAACTCCGTGCAGAAGGTCCACTTCAATACGACCCTTCCGTGGGCCTTGCAGACCAGGATGATCTACGCGCTGCTGAACATATCGGACGTGACCGCCTTCAACGACACGAACCTGGCGGACAACAAGATATTTTTGCCGGTCTACGTGAACGGAGTGCCGGTCCCCGTGATAAATGCCGTCGACTGGGCCTACATCGACACGCCCGTCAAGTTCAATGCCAGCAAATCCCACGACCCCGACGGGCCCATTCAGGACTATCGCTGGCAGTTCGGTGACGGCACCGTCGGGGCCGGCAAGGTATTGGACCACACCTATAACAGGTCCGGGCTGTTCGTGGTGACCCTGAAGGTCTGGGACCTGGGGAACGTCATGAACCAGACCTCGAAGAACATCACCATAACGGTCGTCCCGAAGAAGGCCCCGATCCCCGACTTCATGGTCAGGACCGACGACGGCACCGGGACCGGAAGCATACGGACCGTCTTCACCTTCAACTCCTCGACAAAGGACCCAGACCACATTACGCAAGGCTACCTGTGGGACTTCGGCGACAGCAAGAAGGGCGACGGGCCCTTCATCACGCACAGGTTCGACCATTACGGGACCTACAACGTCACGATGACCATCTTCTGGAACAATTCCCAGAACGCCTCGGCCATCAAGAGCGTGACCGTCTACGACCTTTCGCCAATCCCTGTGTTAGGCCTGTCGACCAACGAAACGGTCAAGAGGTTCGTGATAGACTTCGACTCGATCGACAGCTCGGACCCGGACGACGATTATTCAGCATTGAAGTTCCACTGGGACTTCGGCGACGGGGCCACGTCCGACAACGATTCGGTCCAGCACGCCTACACAAGCTCGAGGACGTACAATGTCTCATTGACGGCAACGGACCCCCGAGGCTCCCAGGGCAAGACCTCGGCCAACATCAAGATCACCAATCGGCTACCCAAGGCCATGGTCAAGGCCAGCAACACGACATTGGTATGGAACCAGACACTCCAGCTCGACAGCACCGGGAGCGCGGACCCCGACAGCGACGGGATCCAGTTCACATGGGACTTCGGGGACAACTCGAGCTTCGGCCACAACAGGACCGCCAGCCATGTCTACTCGAAGGAGGGATACTACACGGTCGTCCTGACCGTGACCGACACCGAGAACGGCCAAGGCAGGGACACACTGACCATACACCAGCTGCCAAAGCCAACGATACCGCCACCCCCGCCGCCGCCCAAGAAGAAGGACAACACGATGCTCTATGTCGGCATCGCGGCCGTGGTCGCCATTATCGTCGCATTGGTGGCGGCCATCCTGATCCTTGCCAAACGGAAAGGCAAGGACAAGGTCCCTGGAAGGACCGGGCTCGAGAGCGACATCGCGCCTGGCCATAGGCCATCGGCGGAGACGGCCCAGGAGGAGGTCCTGGCCCCGGAGGAGCCATCCGGGGAGGACATCCCGAGGGCCAAGGCCAAGGCGGTCGGCCCGGAGGAATCCGACGGCAAGGAGGGCCACGGATGAGCGGCAAGGAGCGGCGCAAGGCCGGGTGGGAGGCCACGCCCGCGGGCAAGGTCTTTCCGGCGGTGGAGGCCCTCTACAGGCCCGTGTGGTACATCCGGGACAGGCAGGGCGAGGAGGCCGTGGGGGACTTCCTCGACTGGTGGGGCAAGGAGCTGTCCGAGGAGCTTCGGGACATGGGCGTTAGGGACCACTTCGAGCTCGCCAACTGGTTCGCGGTCCGCGAAAGGCAGCTCTACGGGACCGATGTCGAGGCCGACGGGCAGGAGGCCACGTCGACGGTCACGGTGCGCCATTGCCCGAGGCTGGCCTGCGCCCTCCTATGGAAGGACAGCGCCCGGAGCAACTCTCCCGCCAGGGGCATCGCGAGGGAGGAGTACTGTAGGATATGCACGACGGTCTACCTGATGTCCCCGGCCCAGGGCCTCGGGTTCGAGCACCAATTCGAGTTCACCAAGACAGGCTGTGTCCACGCGTTCCATACGAGGATGAAGGGATGAGGCCGTCTCGATGGTGAGAATGGAGAAGGCCGCTTCGGGGATATTGCGTGACAAGTTGCAATGAGGCCGGAACCCTTTATTACATGGTCGGACAATTCCATTGACATGGCCCAGAAGCGGACTGGCGACCGTCGCGTCGCCATGGTCCTCATGGTCATAGCCATCGTATCCGCCTTCACCACCTCCGGCCTTGTGGTCGGTCGGGGCCAGATGCTGAAGGCCCAAGCAAAGGAGCGCGAGAAGGGGCCCGAGGCCCTGGCGTTCCATCTCGTGACAGTCGACGGGAAGCGGCTTAACAGCACGGACCTTCGGGGCCGGCCCGTCCTACTGGATCTCATGGCCACATGGTGCGTCGTGTGCCGCGACCAGATGCCCATGCTCAATGACACCTTCAACAAGCACAAGGACAAGATGGCATTCGTGAGCATAGACATGGACCAATACGAGACCGACGAACAACTGAGGGCGTTCCGGGATCAGTACAAGGCCCAGTGGCCTTTCGCCATGGACCGGACCGGCTCGGTCTTCGGGGCCTTCTATCCGGAGGGATACCCGACCCTGGTGCTACTCGACAGTGAAGGGAGGGTCGTTTACATGTTCGAGGGGGGCATCGGCCAGGCCGACTTGGACAGCGCCATCGGGCTCGTTCTATGAACGAGGCCCGCCGACCCATGGTACAAGCGTCCATTTCTGCTGATTTTCCGAGAATAAATCCCGTTTAATAGTTGTTACAATAAAGTATTTATAACCACGTGTAGGTTAAAGAGAAATCACTCACATAGGTGATATCGATGAAGAGGATTTGCGCGGTACTTGTAGTGCTGCTCTTTGGGGTCTCAGCCATGCTCCCGGCCATGGAGGCAGCCACCAACCCACCTCCGGTCGCCAACGCGGGACCGGACAAGCTGGCCGCTCCCGGGGACACCGTCTACTTCGATGGCTCCGATTCCTACGACCCGGACGGCCAGCCCATCAACTACAGCTGGGACTTCGATGACTCGGATGGCATCCAGATGGACGCCACGGGCGCCACGGTGAACCACGTCTATATGAACGAGGGCGTCTACACGGTAACGCTGACGGTGAGCGACGCCAACGCGTCCAGCGCCGACACCAGCAAGGTCACCATCTCCGCGGACCATGTGAACCAGGCCCCGACGGCCGTGATAGCGGAGCCGGCGGACTTCGCGCTCGTCAACAACACCGCCCCGGTCACCTTCTCGGGGAACGGCTCCTCGGACCCCGACGGGGACCTGCTCACCTACAAGTGGGACTTCGGCGACAACGTGAAGGCGGACGGGAAGAACGTCCAGCACAGGTACGCGAGCGCGGGCGTCTACACGGTCTCGCTTAACGTCAGTGACGGGCAGCTCTCCAACGCCGCCTCCATCACGCTCCTCGTTGAGGGCACTCCCGGGGGCCCACCGCCGGTGCCACCACCGCCGATCCCGCCAACCAGGCCCCAGGTGCAGGCCGGTGGACCATACATCGGGATGGCGCTGGACGCGACCCAGTTGGATAGTTCTGGTACCAAGCCCGGCGGCAACGGTAATGCTACCTATTGCTGGGATCTGGACGCAAGGAACGGCATCCAGGCCCAATATTGCTTCGACGAGCAGGCCGCATTGACCAATTACTGGGACGTGGCCTACGGTTTGGACCCGGCGGTCGCCTGGAAGATCCCCGGGAACTATACCATCACCCTTATAGTCAGGTCCGAGCGCCCACGACTTCAGACCCTCGGTGTGACCGAATATCTCTACGGCTACAACACCACGAACGCCGTTATCATGGCCCACAACACCGTCGGCGTCGACGCGGGCAGGGACCGGCAGATAAAGAACAACGAGAAGACCTCGCTGATGGGCAGGGTCTGGATCAAGGACGGAAAGTACAGGGACGAGCGGGTCGTGGAATGCGACTGGGACTTCAACAATGACGGCACGGTCGACTACAAGATCCAGTTCGATTCCACCGAGAACCTCAAGGACGCCAGCTGCCCGGCCATCCATACATACACCGTCAATGGCACGACCAAGAACGAAACGGTGTTCGTCACCAAGCTCACGGGCATCGCGGACGGCTTCGCGCACCTCTACCCGGCGTCCAACGACCAGGAGGTCGTGGTGAACTACACGGTGTCTGGCGACGACACGATCAATCTCACCATACCGGCCCCGCCGGACATTCCGCCCATCGTGACCTGCGGCCCCGACAAGACCGGTGACAACGCGGCCTTCGTCGGCGAGCAGACGGAGTTCACGGCGTCGGCCTCGGACCCGGACAATGACAAGATCCTCAGCTACGAGTGGGACTTCGACAGTTCCGGGACTATCGACTACACCAGTTCCTCCTCGGGCGCCGCCAGCTACACATACACGAGCGCAGGCGGCTACATGGCCGTACTGAACGTCACCGACGCCCGGAAGGCGACCACATTCTGCTACGTCAATGTGACCGTGCTCGAGAACAAGCCCCCCAGCGCGGTCATCTCGGCCCCCAGCACCGCCAAGGCCGGCGACCCAGTGCTGTTCGACGGTTCCGAGTCCAGCGATCCGGACGGCCCGAACGAGATAACCAGCTATTCGTGGGACTTCGATGCCAGCGACGGCATATCGGTGGACGCGGTCGGCAAGGAGGTCACGCACACCTACTCCAAGGGTGGCATGTACACGGCGACCCTCGTAGTGGAGGACAAGCATAGCGCGAAGAGCCAACCCGCAACAGCGGACATCACCATAGGCCAGACCTACGGCGTGACCTTCGAGAGCACCGGCTCCACGAGCGCGGACATAGAGCCCGGCAAGTCGCAGATGTTCACATTCAAGGTCACCAACACGGGCAACGGCGATGACTGCTTCGACCTCGAGAAGTCCGGCTCGAAGACCACCTGGGGCGACCTGAGCGCCAACCAGGTCTGCATGAAATCCGGCGAGGCCAAGTCCATCACATTGAGGGCCACGGTGCCATCCACGGCCGTGGCCGGGGACTCGGCGACCATCAAGGTCTCGGCCACCTCCAAGGGCTCGGCCGACGCCAAAGAAGAGGTCCAGGTCCGCATTACCGCCAAGCAGAGCTACGGGGTCGACCTGCACATGGAGGAAATCATGGCGAACGTCAACGCCGGGGACTCCAAGACCCTCTCGATAAGGGTCACCAACCTGGGCAACGGGAAGGACACGGTGAAGTTCACCACCGACGGGGCCGACAAGACCTGGATCAGCTTCAAGGTGGACTCGCTGAGCCTCGACGCCAAGGAGATCAAGGAGTCGACCATAACGATATCGGTCCCCGATAACGCCAAGAGCGGCGACCACGTGATCACCCTGACGACCTACAGCATGGGCGACAACACACAGAGGTCCTCGGTGGTGTTGACCATCACCGTCAAGGCGAAGAGCGTCCCCAAGTTCATCCCCGGCTTCGACCCGGCCATGGTGCTGCTGGCCCTGGCGCTGGCATTCGTGGTCGCGGGTGCATGGAAGGGGCGGAAGGAGCGGGCCTAGGAACCCTTTTTAATCACTAACCCTTTTTCCATTTCGATGCGGCATGAGGAGCGGACGCGAGGAAGGCCGGCGACCGTGGAGGTCATAAGCTTCCGCTCCGGCGGGACCTATCCGTACTACAAGACGACCGTGCTCCTCGTGTTCACATTCTCGCTGTGCCTCTTCCTGGTCCTGCTGGGCCTCGTGAGCGCTTTCGTCGTGGTCCTCGTGTTCATCGTGATGGGGGCCGTGACCGTGGTCTTCGGGCTGTCGCCGGCCCTGACCGAGCACCAGGTCGGCGGCAAGAACCTGGTCCTTCGGCACGGGTGGTATTTCAAAGCCAAGGTCCCGCTCGACAACATTAGGGACGTGGAGGAGACCGAGGAGGGCATCCCGGGCCACGGGATGAACGCGCTACTGGGGGGCAATAAGCTCTACCTGGTCAACTCGCGCGTGGGCCTCGTGAAGGTCAAGCTCTACGACCGGCATATGATGGGCGGGCTTTTGGGGCGGTTCATATCCGAGGTGGTGACCAACGTCGACGAGCCCACTGCCTTCCTGAGGCTGCTTCGGGAGAGGGCCGGCCTCAATGTAAAGCTGGAGGCGTCCATAATCAAGGGCGCGGAGCAGTGCCCGACCTGCGGCCAGGCCGTTCCCAAGGGCACGAAGGTTCCCGGGCGCGAAGGTCAACCGGCGAGGGCCGCCGCGCCCATGATCGAATGCATCTTCCTTGTCCACAACGACGGCCGGCTTATAACATCCTACAAGAGCGGCCGGGTCCAGACCAAGGAGGCCTTCAGCGTCATGGGGATGTTCACGGCTATCCAGGACTTCGTGAAGGACGCCTTCAAGAGGACCGAGGGGAACCTGAGGACCCTGGAGCACGGGAACCTGAAGGTCCTGCTCGAGCGGGGCAAGAACATCTACCTGGCTGTGGTCATCGAGGGCGGGGCGGACCCGCCGGAGCTGCGCAAGGCCATGCAGAAGTCCCTCAAGGAGGTCGAGGCCAAGTATGGCTACATCCTGGACGAGGCCTGGGACGGGGAGCTGACGCACCTCGATGAACTGAAGAAGATACTGGCGCAGATGCTCTGGACGTAAGTGACATCCTCCTCCGAATGAATTCGAAGGCTTCCAGAAACGGCGTTCCGTCTCGTATAGTTCCTGCTTCAACCACCCGATGCCCCATGAAGGAATTTAATCCCTCCTCGAGGTCTTATACGATGTCCACAGGCGTGAATTCGGGCTAGTCCGGCCCTATGCATGTTACTTCTGTTGAACTTCTATTTATAGCTACGTGGGTGGGTAGTGAAAGTATTCCGGGGGTGGTCTGTATCCCGCGACTGAAGGTCACGGGTTTTAGCCCACCCCCAGACTCCCAAATCTTATAACAAACACACAAAAATGCCCATTATTTATTGTCTAATTGGTTTAACCACGCTGTGAGCGAGAAATCCCACATGCTTTAGCGGTGGGATGAGAGCGAACCGTAAGAGGAAAAGAGTATATATGACAATCGCCCGTCTATCAATCATGCCTCGGGGATACGAACAATCGGAAACCTCCGTTCATTTCATGAATTATCATTTCGTATGGTGTCCGAAATATCGTAGAAAAATACTCGTAGGACCAATAAAGGACCGATTGTCTGTATTGATAGAACAGAAGGTATCCAACCTCAAAGGAAAAATAATTTCATTATCGATTGCAGACGACCATGTTCATTTATTTATTCAATCCGACCCCAGAATCGCGCCGAATAAAATAATCGGATTGATAAAAGGATATACCTCGCACATATTACGCGAAGAATTCCCATCATTGAAGAGTCGTTTGCCGACG
>Ga0315284_10001742_pt1 | contig 31057 bp, 30 predicted proteins | sample YL17G09_16_MG_FD_203696 | JGI IMG/M metagenome (GOLD analysis project Ga0315284, IMG submission 203696) | Sediment microbial communities from Yellowstone Lake, YNP, Wyoming, USA - YL17G09_16 | ecosystem: Environmental > Aquatic > Freshwater > Lake > Sediment | place: USA: Wyoming | collected...
CAACATCGTTGGAGTTCGGAGAGAGGGCTACTACTATGGCTGTGTCTGTAGCTAGTACAGTTGTACTAGCTGCCTTAACGGTAGCTGTGTTGGTTCCATCATTGATCTTGGTAGTTTGACTGCCAAGTGTGGTCTGATTAGCCGATGTAGCAGCACCAGATGGTAGTGGAAGTGCAGCCGCAGAGATCGCAACCGCTCCTTGGTCAGACGCGATGACAACAGGGACCGAGTTAGCCGAGGTCTTGGAACCCACGGTCGGGGCCGTTGAGCCCAACCAAGCTCCGACGTTCTCATCGAGCCTGCCACCGACAAGTGCCGCTGGGAGCTGACTCGTGGTCGCATCAACAATCAATGCGCCGGACGGGTTCACCTTCACATCGACGAAGGCGCCACCACCTGCGGTGGTCTTGCCCATGATAGCCGTCTTGCCGAGCGTTACGTCTGTTTCTCCCGATGGCACATCGGCAAGACGAGTCGTGCCATGTCTCGGGATGACCGGATGCAGGATGACCTGAAGCCTGAGTACGGTCTGGGTCACACCTCCGTTGGTCAGGACCACGCGGAAGTACCGAGCGCGCGGGCCTACGAGGTACGAGGCAGCCACGCTTGCGGATAGGGTGAAACTGAGCGTTTCGTCCCAGTTCGTGTTGTCCTGCGACCACTGGAGTTGCATCCCATCGGTCGCACTGACCTGATCTGTGAAAACCTGGATGCCGATTCCTGCGTAGTCCTTGACCTCTACACCGGTACCGGTGAACGTGGTGACATTCGCCAGTGGTGTCGTCGAGCTGTTACCAGCGTTGAGCACGCCAGTTCCGATCACCGGCTGAACCACCGCAGAGCCATCGACCTTCAGCGCCGTACCAACGACCGCAACCGTGCTGGTCCCGTCGTTGATCTTTGTCGTCTGGCTGCCCAGCGTGGTCTGGTTCGCTGCTGTAGCGGCACCCGTGGGCAACGGAGCTGATGCGAGCGAAACCGGCTGAGTCGTGGTTCCGGTCGGGTCGGTCCTGACCGGAGCTGCCCCAGTACCGAGTACCGAGGTGCCGTCCGTCATCTTGACCGGCCAGCCCCCCGAGAGAGCCGCTGCTGTCCCCTGGTCCACAGACGTGCCACCGCTGGCTCCGCCCTGGCCCAACGTGGCGTAGACCCCAGTGAAGCTCGGCGTGCCACCCGTCACTGTCCAAGAGACCTTGATGGCACCGCCCTTCACACCCGAGAGCGTGACCGTCTGGATACCGATGGCGCTGATGACCGTGCTGGAAGCGGTAGAACCGAAGACAGTCGTGTTGTCTCCAGGATCTATCTCTTGCAGCATGTACTGAAGCGTCGGAGTCGTGCCGGTAGGACTCACCGTCACGTCGATGATGAGCGTGACCGCTCCAGCACCGAAACCGGAGAACACAGCGGACCCGCTCGCCGTGAGCGTCGCGTTGTTCTGGGCCATCTGCGACCCAGGGTTGACGATGGTTGGAACTGGCTGTTCTGGGAACGTATTCATCAGTCCTTGCCTGTGATCGAAGCCGTGATGGTCCTGGCCGCACTCGACTGCAACCGGATGTACCTGGCACCAATGGTCAGGTTCAGCGCGAAGTCACCACCGCCTCCACCGACCACTACGGTCGCGGCCGTGTAGAAGTCCGTGTCGTTCTGCGAGACTTGAAGCGAGATCGTGGTGTTTCCGTTGCTGGTACCGAACGCACTGATGTGGGGGGTGTACTGGCAGTCGATAGAAGCGGAGTTTCCACCAGCTGCCACCGCCGCTGCGCTCCATGCGTTTGCGTGAGCCCCGACCACATTGACCGGCAGAGCGCCTTGGTCCGAGGCCAGGATGGTCGGTAACGAGTTCGCTGCCGTCTTCTGTCCAACGGTCGGAGCCGTAGATCCTAGCCAGGCCCCCACATTCGTATCGAGTCTCCCGCCTACCAGAGCAGCTGGGAGCTGGGGAGAGTCCACCGTGAGCGACGCACCGTTGTCATCGACCGACAGCAGACCCGTCGAATCACTTGCCACTGTGACCCGCAGCGCCGTCGCCTCCGTTCCACCGCCTGCCGTAGACAGCGGGGCCGGAACCGTCAGGACATCGACGTCACCGATGTTGTTGGTACCGGTCGGAAGCGCGGCACCAACCACAACATCTAGTCTCCCACCAGACAATGCAGCGGGAAGCTGCCCCGTCTTGGTGGCGTCGTAGAACGCAGCACCATCACTGAGACGATTCGAGAACGGAGCAGCAGCTGTGGTTCGATCTGAGGCACGCGTTGCCAACGTAGCTTCAGTTGCCGCTCCAGTAGGTAGCGGAAGTGAGGCAGCACTGATCGGCACCGCACTCTGGTCACTCGCGATAACGATGGGCGTGCTGGCCGCCATCGTCTTCTGCCCCAACGTGTTGATCCGACCCGTGAACGTGGCGTCGGCCAGACGAGTCGCAAGAGTCGCTTCTGTTGCAGCCCCGGCTGGGAGCGGTAGAGCCGCTGCACTGATAGGCTGTGTAACTGCCGAACCATCAACCTTAAGAGCGTTGGCAACCGTAACAGTAGCGTCATTTATGCCATCGGTGATCTTGGTCTTCTGAGTCCCGGACGTGAGCGTGGCGTCCAGAGCAAGAGCACCACTGGTGCCAATGTTGGCCGTGACCGTACCGGAGACAGGAACGGCCGACTGGTCAGATGCGATGACAATAGGCGTGCTCGCCACCATCGCCTTCTGCCCAAGCGTGTTGATCCTGGCCGTGAATGTCGCGTCAGCCAACCGAGTCGCAAGCGTTGCCTCAGTCGCCGCTCCAGCAGGCAGGGGCAACGACGCCGCACTCACCGGCTGTGTAACGGCACTTCCGTCTACCTTCAGGGCGTTCGCAAGCGTGACCGCGACGGTCGTTGTGCCGTCATTGATCTTGGTGGTCTGCGAACCAAGTGTCGTTTGATTGGCAGCGGTAGCGGCCCCAGACGGAAGCGGGAGCGATACTGCCGACACGGGCTGTGTCGTCGTGCCAGTGGGATCAGTACGTACTGGATCTGTCCCAGTACCGAGGACGCTCACCCCGTCCGTGATCTTGACGGGCCACCCACCCGCCAGAGCCCCAGCCGTGCCCTGGTTGGCCGTGACCGTCCCCATCGCGGTAGAAGCGGCGGCAGGCGAGATGGGCTGGTAGAACGTCTGGAGCCGGAACGAGGTCTGCGGCGTCCCTCCATTGACGTACCGAACACGAACAAACTGAGCTGGAGGCGCAAGACTCTGCGAGTTGGCCGTGCTGACACTCACGGCATAGCTGTTGGACTTGTCCCAGTTCGTCCCATCGACCGAGAACTCGACGAACAGAGTCCCGGCCTGATCGGTGAAGGCGAAGACGTTGACGGCCGCGTAGATCGAAACGTCCTCGGCTCGACCCGTGAACGTTCCGGCGGCACCAAGCGCAGTCGTGCTGCTGTTCGCAGCATCGACAAACGCATTTTGACTTACGGTCGCGACAGACATCGATCACCTCTGCGCGAACGACTGGAACATCTCGACGGCGGTGTTTCTCAACGCAAAGACCAACGCGACCTTGGTGTTGCCGTCGATGTACCCGAGCGAGCACATCTTACCTCCAATCACGGCAGCTCCTTGAGCAAACCGAAGGAACGCCCAGGGCTCCAGCACACGATTCTTCGCGTCGAACCGGTAGAAGTTCTGGGTACCGGACTGGTTGATGTAGGCGTAGTCGGAGAACGGGTCATTCGCACAGCAGGTGCCGGTCGTGAACGTAGGACCTGAACCACCGTACGGAATCGCACCGGTCCAGGCTCCAGTCGCGGCTCCTGCGATGTCGAACAGGTCCAGCGTCGAGACAGCTCCACCACGGAACGAAAAGATGAACGAGAACCTGGCGTTCTTGTCGGCGTCGAGCGGAGACTCGCAGGACAGGAAGCTGGAGCAGCCAGCCGCCATGACGGCGGGTCTCACCGCATAGGTCGCGGTGCTCCAGCTATCAGCGGCCTGGCCACCGGCAATCGCATCCTGGGCGTACGTGTGGGTGTTGGCGCTGGCGCTCGACCACATCAAGATCTCGTTCGAGAACTCGATCACGTACTGGGCCGTTGCACTCGGCGTCACGGTCCAGGCCGGTACGGTGTAGACCGGACTGGCTCCAGCGGTGTGGCTCGTGATCTTCCTGCGCTGTCCAGTGGCCGCTGGTGTCGTGGTGTCCTGAACGATTCGGATCTGGAAGTTGCGGTACTCGTTGACCAGCACGGCCGCATCACCGCTGGCAGCCTGCCCAGTCAGGGAGGTAGCACCCGAAGCTGTAGCTGTCAGAGCACGGCCCGCAATACCACCGGCTCCAGTCCCGAGCAGGAACCCCTCACCAGGCGCACTGGTATTCGGCACGTGCAACTCGTCCATCACGACGAAGCTGCAATCCGTGTTGATCGTGGCGGGCAAGTTCGTGATCGAAAGGTTGCCCGAGTATGCGTTGGACGCGATGTCGTACGCTTTGAACTGTCCGGCAGCAGCCACGCCAGCTCCCAGCAGGTAGACACGACCGGACAGAACCTCAAAGTTATCGCTGGTTGCGGGCGTGAAGCTGAGTGCGGAGGCGAGACGAACCGTCGTGTTACCACCGGACGGGTTCGTGTTGGCGATGATGAGCCGCTCCTCGGTCTTGCCCGCACTGGCACCTGTGGCGTTTCCGATCACTCGAATCAAGTAGCCGCGACCATCACCACGGTTCGCCAGCGTGTTCGGACCAAGCGTGCCGGGAAACGAAGCGGTGGGCACAACCAGAGTGGTTGAAGTACTGCCTGCTGCCAGAACACCACGAGGACCACGAGCCGGGGCCACGACGCTCCCAGCTCCAGCACCGAAGGTACCGGCCAGGGTCGGCGTCGTCAGAGCGGTCCAGCCGTCGTTCTTGGGGCTGTACTTGTTGAAGATGGCGTTCGACACGAGCTGGAAGACGGCCGGGATTCGGTCTTCGGAGCCACGCATGTCGCTACAGATCGAAATACCGGCGGCCGAAGCGTTCGGCGCCACAGCGGTGGGACGCCAGTCGGGGAGGTCGAGCAGGTCTTTGAAGTTCAGAATAGTCGGCATGGTCAGCTAATCCTTGAGCGAACGTTCTCGGCCCACATGGTTCGCTCGGTAGCGTAGAGCAACGTTGCTTTCGCGTCGAAACCGGCAAGCTGGTTCAGTGAGGTAACGGCAGCAACCGTTGTAACGGCAGCAACCGTTGTAACCGTCGTGACCGTCGTGACCGTCGTGACCGTCGTGACCGTGGCCAGGGTCTGGGCCGCGTTGATGTCGATGGCGGCTCGGAGCCTACCCGTCGAGGGGTCCACAGCCGTGCCAAGTGACCGTTGGAGCACACGGAAGTTCGCTCTCAGCGCCTCCGCCATGTCGTTGGTCTCGGTGACGAGCTCTCCTGCACTCGTTACAACAGCATCATTGGTACCGTCCGTGATCTTGGTCTTCTGTGCCCCGCTGGTCAGCGTGGCGTCTAGAGCAAGCCCGTTAGTCGTACCGATGTTAGCGGTGACGGTTCCTGAGACTGGTTGTGTTACTGCTGAACCATCGACCTTCAGAGCGTTGGCGCCAGTAACTGCAGCTGTATTCGTCCCATCGTTCAGCTTGGTCGTTTGAGACCCAAGTGTCGTCTGATTTGCTGCGGTGGCCGCACCACTGGGCAATGGCAGCGACGCCACCGATACCGCTACGGCCCCTTGGTCACTAGCGATAACAACCGGAACTGAATCTGCGCTGGTCTTAGACCCAACGGTCGGTGCTGTACTACCGAGCCAAGCCCCTACGTTCTCATCAAGTCTTCCACCCACAAGGGCAGCAGGCAACTGACCAGTCTTGGTCGCGTCATAGAAGGCCGCACCGTCACTCAACCGAGTGGCGTGGGGACTCGCTGCAGTAACGTGTTCCTGCGCGGCTCCAGTGGGTAGCGGAAGACTTGCCGCACTGATGGGCTGTGTTACCGCACTGCCGTCGACCTTGAGCGCACTAGCACCAGTGACTGTGGCGGTGTTGGTGCCATCATTTATCTTCGTGGTTTGGTTGCCAAGAGTAGTCTGGTTTGCAGCAGTGGCCGCTCCCGTTGGCAATGGAAGCGAAGCAACGCTGACCGGGACTGCCGATTGGTCTGATGCGATGACAATGGGGGCACTCGCCGCCATCACAGCTTGACCAAGCACACCCAGCCGAGCCGTAAGTGTGGCGTCTAGTGCAAGACCGCCAGGTGTCCCAATGTTGGCGGTGACGGTCCCAGATACCGGTTGTGTTACAGCAGACCCATCAACCTTCAAGGCTGATGCGCCCGTAACAGCCGCAGTATTAGTGCCGTCGTTTATCTTACTAGTCTGGCTGCCTAGTGTCGTTTGATTGAGAGCAGTAGCAGCACCCGTAGGTAAGGGCAGTGAGGCGGCACTGACCGGTTGGGTAACAGCACTACCATCAACCTTGACAGCGTTCGCTACAGTAACTGCGGCTACGGTAGTGCCATCAGTGATCTTGACTGGCCACGCACCAGAAGGAGCTGCAGCTACACCCTGGTCTACTGTGTTGCCTATAGACCCAGCACCACCCTGAGTCACAGTGGCATACACACCAGTAAAACTTGGTGTTACTCCACCCAGTACCCAGGAGACCTTAACCGTACCGCCCTTAACACCACTCAGCAGTACAGTCTCTATTCCGGTAGCTACTATAACGGTAGAAGAAGAGGATGAACCGAAAGTGGTGGTCTCATCTCCTGGGTCTACCTCCTGCACAGAGTACTGCAGCGTAGGACCGGTACCAGTTGGGGCTGCAGTAACGTTTATAACTAGCGTTACGAACCCAGAACCTAGACCCTGAAGTACTACCGACCCGCTGACCGTTAAGGTGTCGTTGTCCTGTACAACTTGCTCACCTGGGTCAAACAGGATTGGGAATGGCTGCCCTGGTACAACCACCATGTTACACGTCCCTCGTAGCTATCGCGCCGGTAACGTTGCTACCAGTGTACGAGTACGTTATTGTCATCTGGGCGATCACGGTAATACCATTTGCAGCGTAGACCCTACGAACTTCTGTGGTCACTTTGCTGCCGATGTAAGTATAGTCTATCACCCTGTAGTTAGTGGAGTCCGCCGTGCGAACCCACTTCTCTTGCGTAACCTTGCCGCTGACTCTAGTTATCGTGTAGGTAGTACCTACGTCATTTGGCTCGTTGTCTAGTAAGAAATCTTCAATAGAAACGACACCGGTTGTGACGGCATCTAATTTACCAGTGAATGGGTTAAAGACGTACTTAGTTGCCACGTCATGTCCTAACTACACCGGTCAAGTTACCCAAGGTGTAAGTCAGGGTGAGCGTAGCTACTGTTATTGTGAGCTTCTTGTATACGACAGTAGAGATGTTAGCGCCGGAGTAGCTCAGTACCAGCTCGTCATATTCAACTGGGACCAGGCTCGTGAAATCCTTGATAGGCCATGCAGCAGCGCCTGCAGGACCCTGCGTCGCAGTGACGGAGTCTACGGCTGCAGTTAGCTTTCTGCCTATGAGGATCTTAGCCACGTTACTTCCTAGCTTCTAGCGCCCAAATGCTAAGACCGAGTATACCAGCAGAGCTGGCCAAACCGAGGAAGATGCCAAAATCCCTGGTCTTGTACCAGTGGGGGTTCCGGAGCTCCTCCTCAGCCGACAGGCGAGCCTTCTCAGCTCGCTCTAGGCGTACCAGGAGGTCTTTCTCCACCGTAGCCGATCTAGTCTTCTCAATACCTAGTACTTTATCCTTGTAGATGGTCTCTACCGCACACACATGCTGGGCTTGCTCTACGTCAGCTTTAAGACGGTACTTATACTGTTGGAGCCAGAAGCCCCAGCGTAACGCAGTATCATTAGAGAACAGCTGCCCGTCTATAGGAGCTGGGTCACTCTTGCGGATGACCAAGATCTTGTCATCCCCAGGAGGGATAGTAGTGATAGGCGGAGTTTGAGCTGCCGCCTGAGTAGCTATCAGGAACGCCGCGAGTAACCCTCTCAGTTTCATTTCTCTACTCCTGGCAGTGGGAAGAACCTATCAATGGTTTTCTCTAGGCCCTTCTTACCAAGGACATAGGCTGGGTGAGCCCCAGGTACTGGGACTAGATTAGCTGCCACTGTACCAACGGGATCTTCTGCAAAGAGCTCTGTACCCTTACGAGCTATAGTCTGCCACTTACCCGCAGGTAGTTTGTGCAGCATCGGCTCAGCCCGCTGCATGATTGGGTTGGTGACATGTTGACTCCATTTGGCTTCAAGCATGTTTTGTAGTTCCCTCAGCTGCTGTGGAGAGCGACTACGCATGAAGAGCTGTGGGGTGGGGCTCTTGAAAACACTAGGAGCTAGTTGCTCTACTGGTGTTGCTGCTAAGCGAGCGAGCCTCTCAGCTACCGCCTCTTTGGCCATCTCCATGGCACCTAATGAAGCTACGATGGAGGCAAGCTTCTCTACAGGCTCTAATCCAAGCATGGCCTTCATCATGTTGGTTCTGATGGTAACCATGCCCTTGAGATATTTAGCTGGGATGTGGTCCGTGTAGGCTTTCTTAGCGGCGGCCTTACTGCCGAAGCCTAAGAAGACCTTGTACTCGTCGAAGCTACCATCATCCTTCTTCTGAATAGCCCAGTAGCTCTCCTGGTCGTTCTTATCGGGGCCGATGAACACATCTACCCCATCTCCATCTCCACCCTTGGTCTTGGGAATGAAGCCATAGTCAAACAGGTAGGTTCTAGCCCAGGGCTTACCTGTTTTGGACTTACCTGTTTGCACAAAACCCTTAGGGCGGTCTAACCGTATCTTCATCCCCTGGAAGTCTACTGTCTTCATAGCGGCTGTCTTAGAGTAGGAAGGACGGTAGACCCGCTGAAGATCGTCTACAGACGCTGCTGTTTTTTGTGGTGCTGCTGGTTGAATGGTAGGTTGACCATAGGACAAGGACCCCAGTGAGCCGTAGTTAGGAACTATTACTTCTCTACTGCCATACCTATCCTTACTAAACAGCACATGTTTTTTTGGCAGTGTGACCTCTACCGTAGCTGGCCCTCCCTGATAAGCATCTGTCTTAGGCCCCTCACCCCCTAGTGCATACCCAGACGCATGCCTACGCGCAAGAGCCGCTCCTTGTTCATCCTTGGGCACCTCGAAGGTGTACGTACTATATCGCTGGGCATGTGTCTGTCCAGGTATGAGGTACGGACCATGTTGTTCACCACCACGAGCACCACTGCTAATCATACGCTCAATGGAGTTGCTGCCGCCTCCGTGCACTACAGTTACTGGGTCCGTAGAGTGCTCGTAGTGAAACAGATCTGGTTGATGAACAATGTTACCTCGGCGATCAACGCGAGGTACGTTACCAGTAGCTTTCCACTCCTTATAGACCTTGAGTCTATTACTAAACGGTACTTCAACAGCTGAGTTTAGTAGGTTTCCTCTGGTAAGCTCTTTCAGAGCTTTTACGTTTCCTGAACTGACTGCCTTGCGAGTCTCATAAAGTATCCCAGGCGATCCATGGAGTCTGTTAGCTACCTCACCAAGTTCCGGTAGACTTAACTTTCTTCCAGCTGTCTTAACCCCATGGGTTGGAAGTAGCTCTTGAAACTGCTTGTTCAACCGCTCCTTATCAGCGCTGCGGTCAGCTAGATACTCATCTGCGCTCATACCAGGCTTCTTAAGGTGCAGGCGTTCAAGGAACCCACTGGTAGGGCGCTGAGCCAGATAGCGCTCGACATGAACGTTACGATCTTGTTCTGGTAAAGCATCGTGGCTTTGGTACCTGATACCGCGACCTTCTACCTGCTTGAGCTTCTCGGCGTTCCAATGAGGCTCCAGCATCTGAATTAGGCGTGTGCCTTTTAGGTCTAACCCCTCACCACCAGCAGAGCTTAGCAGCAATGCTTTGATCTTGTTCTCGTTGTAGTCACGAACAAGTTGATCCCTCTGGCTCTTGTTCATCTCACCAGTGAACTCACCAAACGGGATCTTGGCTGCTTCAAGACGATCTCGGTATGGCTTGATACCGGCAGCTAGGTAGTTCGAGTAAACTACAGCCTTAGCTTTGTCATTCTTCTTAAGTGCATCTTGCAGCCTACTAAATGCCAGATCAATCTTTGGCTCTTCAGCACTATCGGCACTAAATGGAGCAGTAGAGTTAGACACCTGTCTAACAGCATTGATAAAAGCATTAAGCTGCCCAGCCTCAGCTTTACTAGGAGGTAGACCTGCTCGAACCTTCTTCTGAATGCTGCTTGGTGCTGTCCCCGCAAGAGCATCGTACACACCGAGTTGTCGGCGTGTCATCGGCACCTTTACGTCTTCTCTCGTTACCGTAGGAAAGCCTTCTGCGCTACCAGCGTGGTAGTCCACCCATTTACCGTAGATGTCCTTGAGCTCATTAGCCTTAGATCTATTGAGCTCTTGGACTGTACCAGCTTGAACACCACGTAGCTTATTGATGAACCCTGGGCTCACCAGCCGGTCATGTATGTACCGCTGCTCAAACGTCGCTTGGTCAGACGGTAACACGTGGCTACCAGCTGCAATATTGACGAGGCCAGATAAGTCACCAGGACGGTTATAGAAAGGACTGCCAGTTAGCAGTAAACGTTTCTTCGCAGTATTCGAAGCTATAGCTTTCGACCCCTTACCACTAGTTTCTCTAAGCCTGTGAGCTTCGTCCACCACCATCAACGGGTTGTGCGGAATTGACCCACGACGTCCAGCCATCTGAATAGTCGATAGATCTACCTTCTTGCGTGGACCACTGAGATGTTTAGAACGCTCTTTCTCGTAATTGGCCTTAAGCGCCGCTGGTACCACCACGGTGGCTGGCATACCCAACGCGTCTTGAGCAGCGATGCTAGTCAGCGTCTTTCCAGACCCAAGGCCGTGAGCTACAACAAGACCGGGCTGGTCTTTACGCTGGATGCGGTCAACTACTCGTTGCTGATGAGGCAACAACTGCGTAGTTACATCACTGAGCTTTTCCAGTACTAAGTTTGTCAGGATCTTCATGCATATCCTTCTTCATCGCGTGGGACATGCCAGGACTTACCCTTTACGGATGTCTTTACCTACTGAAGCTAAGAAGGAGTTAACCTCTTCAGGCTTATCCTTGAGCTCCTCATACTTGTTCTCTTGCGCTTGCACAGCCTTGTGTACAGCGTCGGAATGAACACCGTCTACGAGAGTAATCTCCGCGTCCTTAGCCCGTGCGGCGTTGGCCAGGTCTAGAGATGCCTTGTCAGAGGCGGCCTGTATCCCCTTGGCGGCTCCTAAGAGCTCTGGGGCTACCACGTCTGGTGGTTTCTTGGCGCTCAGTCTCCCCAAGACCCAAAGCAAGACACCAACCGGAAGTATCAACCACTTCCAGTTGGCGCGTAGCCACACCCACGCTTTGATAGCCCAGACTGATAACGTCATGCAGCTGACTGCGGTGGTTCCGAGCCTCCGGCTGGTTCTGTGATACCGGCCTTAGCCATAAGTGCCTTCTTGACGCCCTTGTAGACGGTCCCTGAGAACCAACCTACTCCGCAGGCTAGGAGAGCCCTATCCTTCGTTGGCAGGTCACCAAAGAGGAAGATGCTAGGCCAGAAGGCAAAGCCAGCTCCTGCCAAAACCGGCAGGGCATATAGGACAACCTCGTTCCACCACATGGCTGTCTTGCTGCCGTACATGGCAGCATTGTCCATCTCAGAGGCCTTCTTCTTGAAGTCGGGACGCGCTGTCTCAACTACCCTACGGAAGATGTGCGTGATGGCGTAGATTGCCACAGCCAGCACTAGTGTGCCGGGGCGGAAGATCATTTCTATTAGCTCTTGCATGATTATTCAGTGCCAACCTATGTTATTACCACCACGATCTGACCATATCAGATCAACTATACCAGAGCTTACCCCTAACACGGCTAAGGGCATAGTTGTATGGTAGGTAAGTGCACCACCGCTTTGGTTCACTAAGAAATGCGCTAGGCTCGTAGAGTAGTTAATTAAGCGTATTCTAGTGCCTATAAGTGTCGCGTCGTTAAGCTTATACGAGTGAGTCCCCACAAGATTATTCCGCATAATGATAGTACTGGCGTCGCCTACACTATACGTATAGTCCGACTCAGGGGCATACTCTACAAGCTCCCTAACGTAACCACCATTAGCAAACTCAACTGCACCTCTAAGATAGGTATGCCCTAAATTGGTAGTGAAGTTGATCTCATTAAAATGAGCTTGAGCAAAGTTTAGGTAGGCCGTAAGAACATCACCAGAGTCCCTAAGTTCTACGGAACAATCGTGTACGTTAAGACTACCAATTATCTTTGGGTTTTCAAGTGTGGGCATATAACTTAGTCCTACGGGTAAACGGTCTTAGTAAAGTACAGCTTGCGAAGGCCACCAGTTACAGTCATGGCTTTTCCTACATACAGGTTTATATTACCAACTGTCTGCGATGGAATAGCATCGGTACCACTAAAGCTTGTGTTAGTTCCTGCCCACGTGAGTGTGTAAGGCCCACCAGCATTCTGCCGGATAAACAGGTCCAAAGTATCACCCTCTTTTAGATTGATGATGGTGAGCGTCGTATTCCCAGTCAAATTGAGGCCCCACCTAGACCCTATCTCCATGTCTATCGTCTTCGCCCCAGAGACGTTTACCGTAGCTTGCGGGATGGTAACATAGCCTGTAGCGTACACGCCACCAGCCGAGCCTAGATAGCCTTTAGGACTGTAAGATGGTGCAGCAAAGTCATCCGAATGACCACCCCACTGCAGGGCCCTAGACTCTCTATCGAGAAGATTGTCCCCATAAAAAGAGGAGGGAATTCCTGGTATCTCGTTAGCTGGATTGGTAGTCAACAATGGTGGCGCAGCTACCATAAAGTTGTCTAGCGCGACATACGGTGGTGTCCCAGCTGTAAGGCCTGTGAAAAAACCAGAACCACCTCCCTGCTGGAATAGCGTGGTTACCCAACGGACAGAGAATAGCGCCTGGTTAACTGAGAAGCTGGCGGGTGCACCACCGAGAGTCTTCAGCATCGCGCGCCTACCCGTTGGCAGCCCGTCGTCTATAGCAACGATGACATACGTGGCAACTGCAGCTCCAGTGTTGTCCAGCACCTCTAGCAGGTCGTACCCAATGGCTACTGACGACTTCGACCCATTATGAAAGTAACCACCGCTTGCCCCGAGCTCTACTACATCTGCGCCAGTAAACCCGGCACCAACAGTAGGATTACCTATAGCTGCTATACCTGTCCTGACGTAGGTCTTTGAGTTCGTAATTGGTGTAGCGGACGAGAAGTCATGTGGCCAGAGTGACAAGAAAGAAGAGGCCCCAAGGATGGCTCCATCGTCATGACTGTTGGCCCCTTTAACACTCCTCCTAGAGCCGTATGCAACGAAACCGGTAGCTGCAGCTATTGTATTACTAGGTACAGCTCCGGTGCCACGATTACCACCCATGGTGGCTTTCCAGTTGGCATTGATGGGATCTAGATAGCCTGTGGCCGAGGTATTCTTACTCTCTGGGGCAATTCCGTCCCTTATGATAACGGCTCCAGCACCTGGTGTGTCTAACTGAAGAGACACAGGCTCTAGCGTGCTGTGACGATAACGGCCATCCAACCCGGAGGCAGCCAGAGCAGCGACTGTCGTTGCCCAGTTAGCATCCCATGGTGCGGTAACAGTAGAGTGCAGCGTACGCAACATGCGCTGAGCATCAGCGTGTACACCAGTATCCCCCTTGATAATGTTACCGACTAGCCCACCCTTGTTGTTAAGGACCTGGTCAGCAACACTGGACTGCACACCTACGATGATATTGTAGGTACCAGGGGGTAACGTAACGTTAAGGTCAATGGACGGGTTTGTGTAGAACCCACTGAAGGTTGTACCTACTACGTTGTTAGAGGCTCCATCATGAATGAGTGTCACTACTACACGAGTACCTGCCGGGTACGCACCAGCTACCTCAACCTCGTTAAGCGTGAAGCCCAGTACGTGTACAAGGAGATCTCTATTAGGTTGGTTGCTTACCGTGCCGATACCACCTGTAAAGATAGAGCCAGTCAATGCCAATGTCGCTAGCCCAGGACCAGCAGGTACTGTTACCTGCAGTGTGGTCACACGAGGGAAGCTCTCATTGAGCTGGTCGTCCATGATCTCTTGCCCCTGAGCTAGGGCGTAGAAACCTCTGTTCGTATTAGACGCAGTAGCATCCTCACTGAAGGCGACCAAGTACGTACCCGCGTACAGACCAGAAGCTTTAAAGCCGGTATCTACCGGAGTTGGGGTAGTGCCAGTAGCGTTACCCACAGGGTCATTGATGAAGTCGTACCCAGGCAGAAACGGCCCAGGGGTGCCACGCAGGTAATAGGTAGATGGCGGAAGTGCTAACCGGTGGAATGTCATGTATTCCTCAGAACCTTATCGTCCAGTCAACCTCTAGAGAGAAGGCGCTGGTTTTAGAAAGGGAGTCAAACGTATCGTACGCTACTAGCGTGTTCTTGTAGAAGTTGGGCACAGAAGCGCTTGTGAGCAGCCCTATCTCAGAGAGAGGTACAGACAAAAACGGTGGATAGTTGAGCTCTATCTCAGAGAATACTCGTCTGAATGTTACCTGCGTGGGGACCGAGTGGTCAGCTGGAGCTTGTATCTGACCTAACCAGGTATCACCGGCAAGCCCCGGATAATTGGTAGAGCTGCCTGACAGTCGTACTGGGCGCTCTAGCGTGGTAACAGTGGGGTCAACATCCGTCTGTGTATTGGTACCTGCGTACGCAGGAGTGAGAGGAGCTACGTTGGCTGACCCAGGTTGTATGCCTACTGCTAGCTGCCTGGTACCACCGATACCAAGTCCCATGTACCTGATACGAGCGTCCTCCTCAAAGACCGGGGGGATGAACGTCTTGTACGAGATGAGCTTAGCCAGGTACTCCCGACCTAAGTTCAACCAGATGTTGTGGCCCTCTCTACGGTCCACAATCTTACCGCGCTCACGGGTAGTGAGCCGCAGGTTCTGCTTGACCTCTATAATCTCTGTAAAATGCATTAGAACGACACCGTCCAGGTTACCAGCAGAATGCTGCTGCCGTCAAAGAAGATTGTATCAAATGCATGATACGCGACCAATGTAGGAGGAGAAATAACGTAGGGGTCCCCAATGGGACTCGCTGTATCCAAGAATAACCCCACCTCAGACAACGGCGTCATAATGAACGGGCCGTAGTTAAAGTGTGGCGCTACGACAACTGTAGTTATGCGTAGTGAGCTACCTAGCCGTGTGTACGCTAAGAAACCAAAAGCATGGTCATACAGCCACCGATCTGCAGGAGCCCCTGGGTAAGCAAGAGTACCACCTGAGATACGAACTGGTCTTTCCAGCGTTTCTATCAGCGGGGTTAGTGGGTACTTATCGTTGTACTGCTTACCAGTAGTCCCGCGCGGGTCTGCACCGGCTGGATACGATGAACTTAAGGGAGGTACATCAACCTCTATAGCGTGCTGCTTGTACCCACCTATACCAAAGCCCACAGCAGCTAAGCGCTCTATCCTCTCTGGTACGTCAGGACCCATGGAGGCTAATGACATAATGTGCGCCAAGTACACATGGCCAGTCTCAGTCCATGTGTTATGCCCATGCCGTTCTTCTACAAGCTCTCCGTGCTTGTAGTGCAGAAGATGTACGTTGTCGTCTCTCACAGCGTCCTCTCAAGAGCGAGTATGATACCACCAACCGGGGTTATGTAGTCGAACGTGGGGGTTATGCCAGTGTCAGCTATCACCGCTATAAAAATGGCTGCCCACGCAGGACTAAATGGCCCACCGCTAGAAGGTCGTAGGTACACCTCTATGAGGTCGGCAGGCACTACTGGTACGGCTATAGTGAACTCACGCGTAGTATCTGGGAAGGTAGCTACGAAAGCTACGGGAGTCTGAGGTACAGTGTTTATGTGTACCACTAACTCATAGCCAGGTATAGGCCGAGCATCCGGTCCAAAGGTTGCTATAAAGTGTATCTTGGTGAGATTGCCGGTGTACCCAGATAGGTCAGACAGTATAAGTAGCCCAGGAGAGGCGGGTACTACAAAGGGGCCAATAAGCAAGTTCTGGTAGTCTGTCTGTAGGTTCTGGTCGTACGCCCATGGTGCATCGAATGGTAGAGGTATGAGCCCAGCTAGTGTTTCGATCTCTAGCGCAGTAGCTCCATCACCTGGGCATAGGTAGTTCTTGTCGAAACCCCAGGGAACGATCTCTGACAAAGGTCCTACCGGAGGAGGGCCCATACCATCAGAGTCAAACTGGTTCCAGTAGCCACCGCCACTAGCACGTGGGTCGTCGTAGCATGTAGACCCCAAACCGTCGAACATGGTGCACACGTTGTCTTCTAGACGTAGCGTGCCCTTGTAGTGGAGTACATCAGTGATGCTGACTTCGGTGTCCCCTACTTCTTTACGTACTAAGAAGAATGGGTAGGTATACGTCGGCTTAATCTTCAGTATGAAGTTTCTGACGAAGAGCAGCGTCGGTAGGCTGAAAGCAGCGCTATCAACGCGCACCAAGAACTTGAAGAACTTGTCTGTCTCGTAGAAGATGCCCTGCTGAAGCATCCCACCAAACCAACGTGGATCTTTGACGTAGTCGATAACATCCGCACCCTTTGTGAGTGGGGCGAACTTAACGACAGAGTCCCCCATCACGTAGGGCTTACCAGTAGCTGGGTTAGTTTCTACCGCCAGCTCCTTAGGGAAGTCATACGACCTTACGATCTGAAGATTGCTTCTGTCACTTACAAGGAACCGACCTGTAGTGACAGAGAAGTCAGTTCGTACCTCATTGATGACCCCGTCCTCTTCAGCGAATGGCAGACCCAACAAGATCTGAGTACCAACCCTGAGGTTGTGCAGCGTGGGCCCATTGAAGTACGCATACCAGAGACCTTGAACTATGGAGAGGTAGTCAGCGTTCTCATCAAGGGCAGAGAGATCGTCTAGCGTGAAGCCAGCTATCTTACCGAAGTTGGCCTCCATCAAAGGACGGTTGTCTAAGTGCGTGTACTCAGCCCAAAGACGGTTAGGCGGGTCTGCCGTCTCCCACACATCCGGGCCGCCGCTCAGACTCGTCACGAATCTGATGGAGTTCCTGCCGCGCTTCTGCTCTATGAAGTAGTCCAGATTCCTGCGCAGCACGGCCTGGTCATCAGTAATGACGATCCCCTCGTGCAGCGTGGGTACGTCTACTGTAAGAGCGTCTACTGGTATGTGCGTCCTACGAACTACCTTGGCGAGCGCTACAGTTACGTTGTTCTGTACTAGGTAGGCCCCTATCGTGTCCGGTACGAAGGGTAGATACCCAGGTAGAGCAGCGTTAGCACCCAGCGCTAGAGCTCCCACTATCAGCGAGATAGTGTTCCCATCGATATCAGTGCCTGTTACTTCGAAGTAGACGGAGTCATCTTTGGTAACTAGCCCGTTGTAGAAGTCCAGGAATTCTGATGTTACAGCACCGGAGATAGTCCAGTTGGCTGTAGCCACTAACGGTATCTGATCTTTCAGAATCACCCGTTGGTTTGGATACGGGTCTGAAGGGTGCGTTACTACCTTGGAGATACGGTACGCTTCGCCGTTTAGACAGAGGAAGTCGTCCTCCTGGATGTCTAGCGCAGAGAGCGTGCTCTCAACACGGTAACTGTTAGCGTTGATAGAAAGTCCACCAGTGCCGGATGGGTTGCTATTGGTGTCCCCAGCAGTGAACACCGGGATAGTAGAGTTAGCCCCAATAGTGAAGGGGAATGGACCACTGATACGTATCTGAGAGCTGGCTATCTCTATAACGTCTACCGTGAATAGCGGCGTTACCTGAGCAAGGGCATTTCGAATTACTAGAGCTATGTGCTCCGCAGGTACCGGATTAGCATGCGTGAACTGTATGACTACAGGGGCAAACAGAGGAGATGTGATCTCTAGAGAGGTACCTGCCACACCACCCGCACCAATGGTCGGGATGATGTCGGAAAGGACTCCAGACCACACGATACGTAGCGTGCTGAGCTCTGGAAGGGGCTCTGGTAGCAGCGTGTCGTAGTGCAGCCAGCGCCTAGCAAAGGTCCTCTGGATGTCACGTAGGCTCTTCGAATACTCCAGCTGCCACAGCGTGTAGAGCTCAGTGGTTGCTACCTGGGCTATGGCAGACCAGAAGGTGGATATCTTCTCGCCGTCCTCCACCAGCCCCCAGAAGTTAGACAGGTAGTTAAACCCAAACTTCAGGTCAGGAGTGCACCCTCTAGGCAAGTCTGACTCAAGTACATTGACCACTACCGTGTCAGGCAGTGAGTACAGACCACCGTCGAACACAGTCAGGTCGAACTTGTAGAACCCTGGCTTGTCCGGGTAGAACCCAGGAGCAACCGTGTTAGCACCACTGATACTGTTGTTGCGCAGCACCTTCCCGTTAACAGCTGACAAGAGCTCCGGTATCAGAGGGTTCTGTATCTGTACAAAGAACCCGTTACCGTCAGTACCAGTAGCTATGATCGTGTAGGCTATACCCAGGTACTGCAGCACATCACCAGGGATGATGGGCTCAGTAGCGTTGATGTCTCCTAGAACTACAGAGTAGAACTTAACTACAAATCCTGGGAACGCAGATGTGTAGGTAATACCGTCGTCAAACTCTATGCAGAAGTTGCTAGTAGTTGGAGCATCTATCAAGCGCCAGTCATAGAGTAGATTGGCACCCTCAGGGTCAAAGCTAGCACTACCATCTAGCAGTACGATGCTACACGTACGTATGGCCTGGTCTGAGCCACTAATAGCTACTGGAGGTAGATTCGCCACCAATAACTTGGTGGACATGCAGAACTCGTGGAATACGATGTTCTCAACTAGAGAGGAGCCTCGTACGCTGATGGTTGCTCCATCAGTTACTGGACCAGCAGAAACTGAAGCCGGTATCGCTGGGAGGATGGCTCGTAGCTGCGGCCCAGTGAACAGTAGATCTGACGTCCTAGTCACGTACAGGTACGTGGTGCCCGTCACGCCATCGACAGCTAGACCGAATGTGACCGTGTCACCTTCAAGTATGTAGGCTGAACTGCCCGGTATTAACTGAGTGGCGGTGTCTACCACTATCTCGTCAGGAGATGTGGATGTATCAAAGTGCACAGACCCGGTGTACAAAACACCGGCCTTAGAGATAAACAGACCAGCTACTGGTCCAGCTGCATCAGCACCACCTACGTACGCGTGGTGGTTAACGATATCTAAGAAATCGATTGGTAGGGCATTTAACGTAACTGTCCACTCAAGAGACCAGACGTTTGGTACCGCTACCGGGATAGTGATGTACGCGTTAGTTACGGAGAGAGAGCTGAGCGGCGGTACGGTTACCGGGATGGAATAGCCGGGAGGTACGTAGGGTGTTGTGATAACACCTGGGTACACCAACAGTGACGGCATGCTGGGTGGAGACGGCCCATCATCAGCAAAGGCCAAGATGTCACAGTCACTGGGGATAATGCCGTACGCACCACCCCAGGGAACGCCACCATACGCACCTCCGCCGAATGTCACTTGCTACACCAGTTCTGCATCTGTACTATTTCTTTAATGCCGTACACGGAACTAGACCCACTTATCGCTTGGAAAGCAATAGAAGGCTACGAGGACGTTCTTCAGGCAGAGGCTAAAGGGCTCGATGCTTTTTATAGGCAGTTTAGATGCCCACGCTGCAAGGGGGAACTGCAGAAGGAGTTCGACGGACGGCACGCCTTCTCCGATTCGAACACGGCTAACCCCAGAGCTCTCCTGCGTTGCCCTAACTGCCGATTTCTCACAGAGCCTCATACGAACCTCGTGTTAGAGAGCGGTAGCCCAGCCAAGATACCGCTAGAGGCGATACCCATCCTTAAGACGGAGTAGCTCACGCCTTCCTCGTTACTGTGAGCAGATCGGCGATGAACGTAGCTAGGCGAGTGGTGGTAAGTCTATCCTGCGACCTCTGAGCCTGCACTGTGCGGTCTATGTCGTACACGATAGCCAGCAGGTCTACTGGGTTCTGTATTGAACTAGCGCCCCTGTTAGAGACTATGCGCTCTATGTCGCTGACCTCTACGGCATCCTGAGGGAAGACCCCCTTGATGTAGGTCTCTATATCTGCCGTCACGATGTCAGTAGTAGAACCACCTACGTAGTTCAAATCGAACCTAACGTAGTGAGGTATCAGGTGTCTTGCTAGCGGACTCTCGTTAACAACCCGCTCGGTCTCAGCACCTATGAAGTTCTGGACATCAGCTATCAGCGTAGCACGCTCATAATTTATCTGAATGTTCTGCCCACTAATCTCCGTGGCATTCCTAGGACTGTCAGTAACACCCTGCTGCAGGATGCTGCGTGACAACCTTAGCTGAACATCTTCAGCTGTAGAGAACGTAAGGTTCTCGTTGGCTGTCACCAAGTAGTACCCATCAGACCGGTAGTTACTAGCTAGTAGCTGCTTAGCTGCGTCGATGTTCCAGGCATCTCCAGTACCCTCAGACACCAGTTCTACATCGAAGTAGTACAGACTAGCGTCAGTCTGGTTGCCAGCCATCGTTGTTGTGGAGATGCGCTGAACACCAGACCTACGTATCTCGTAGGTGTTACGATTTGACGCTCCCAGCAAGTTTAGAGGCTTGTCAACAAAGACGTAGGTGTTGAACACCTCTAGTATCGTGTACTCACCGGCATACGGAGAGTCATTGTTCCGTATGACTGAGAAGGTGGTCCCCAGTAGTAGTCCGTTAGAGGTACCTACCTTAATGACGATAGAAGCATCACCGGTGAACTCAAGTTGGTTAGCCACTGTTAACGCTACGTAGTTGCCACCCATAGACGCGTTAATCTGATCCACTACGCTAGACTGACTCACTGACCCAGGGGGGTTAGTAACGTTATCCTGTATAAATGTTAGTACCCTATCAGGTGCACCATTTAACGAGAAAATAAAGGTTGTATTAGCAAGGTTGAGTACAGGATCTGCGAGGACTGGTACTGTACCGATATCTGCTGGAAGTGGGCTAGGTACGTACTTGATTATGAGTAGATCGTTAGGCTTGATACCACTCCTTAAGAAGTCCTGAGAGTTAGAGGCAAACCCGTTAGTCGTAGGAGTGTTAGTTTCGCCGTCCTGTACCCCAGTGTTTGGCGCAGGTGGGATTCGTACGGTGTACTGCGTGGGGTCTGGTAGGAAGCGCAGTTGAGAGCCGTCGTCCTGTGTCAGCGTGAACCGAGAATCTCTGGTGAACTCTATGGTAGTTGGCTCTAGGAAGAAACAACGTGCTGAGCCAATAGACCTGCTACCCACAGCTACACGTTTATCCGCCTCTGGACTGAACCTAGCTGTTCTAAGTACGTCACCAGCATCATTGAGAGAGGCACACAGTAGCCCTGCGTACGCTGAGAATGCAGGTGTTGTTAGCGTTAGGTCACCGTAAAAGCCAACCTGTACACCGTCAAAAATAGCAGCTACGTCCAAGTCATCTTGGTTGATAGCCGGTGTAACTTCCAGCCAACCTCCCAGGAATGTGTTGACGTGAACTGACCTAATGTCTGCTGAAGTATGTTCCTCAACAGCCGTATCACCAAAAAAGGTAAAGGCAGCTGCTGCATCGCTAGTGAGACACACAGTAAAGTCTGTCACAGACCTTAGCCCAACCCTGTTACCCAATGAACTAGTGGTGACAACAGCTAGTGGTGTTGTTAGCTGCGCTATTAGCTGATTGTTTATGTCGGCTACTATGGCGGTGGCAGTTGTGGCCGCCGTAAATATTACTGTGTTGGTAGACACGATAACTCCGCCCTTGTTCACCTGCACTATGGTGAGCTGCTTACCTAACAGCGGAGTAAGCGGTTCTGGCAGGCTAACTATGCCCAAGGTAGCATCACGTGTCTCGATCTTGACGCCTCTACCTGGATTCTGAAAAGCCCTAGACTGTATATCGATGGGCTTAGCGTACGGGATGGTGGCCCCTATCGGCTGACTAGAGCCGTCTAGAAGGTCAATGCTAGTTATGCGCACTAGCGGCCTGCTAATACCACCGCCGGTGTTAGGCCTGAAGATGAGGTAGCTAACCCCAGCCTCCGTAGTAATCATGGCCCTATCCACTTGTATGGTGGTGGGAGTTAGTGGGTCTGCTACTAGAGAGTAGTCTCCAGCGTTGTTACCTGTAAGAACCCTAAGGATGTCCCCCTTAGAGACTCCCAGAGCTCCGAAGTCATCACCAGCGCTTGTGGTGAGGACATCGATACCCTGTACAGTCAGCAAGTCAGTAGCAGCTATGCGTGTCTCTTTGGGCTCTACTAAGTCCACGTTGATAACGTCGACCAAGCGCCAGCGGTAACCACCACTACCTAGAGTTGGGGTTACTGGGTCTATGTAGACCTTAACGTAGTTGAGCAGGGGCTGCTCAATCCGCACAACACGGTAGCTACCTGCGGAAGGTCCATCTACTATCTGTAGTGAGTAGTCCCCCTGTACAGCCTCCTCCAAGATCTTTGAGGTTGCGTCGCCGAACAGGTAGTCATTACCAGCGCCCTCTTTTAGGTCTTGGAGCTCTACGTACTGAATTAGCTCCGGTGGTACTCCACCAAGAGTTGGTAGATCAAGAGCAACTCCAGAAAGTGTAGGTATGTCATCTGTGACGTTGTCTATGGACAGAATACCCGTGTCAAACCCCTGACCCCGTACATAGATGTCCGTAGCTCCACCGATGTGCACCTCGCCACTAGGCACAGTAACGGTACCATGCGGGCCATCTGGGTAAAGGATGCCTCCTGGTATGCCAGAGAGCGTAAGCTCATTCCGACGCAGCATCCAGCTAATGCCTGTGAGCCCAACAGGCCCTAGGACACGCTCAGCTAAATCTATCGTGTCATTAGACACCACAGTGCTGACAGCGATGTCACGAGCTACCGGGGGAGCTCCGTTAAAAGCCTTGAATAGCGTGAGTACATAGCCGGTGGGCTTAGACCCGAAAGGTCCTATGTACGCCGTGAAGTCTACCTCAGTAGTCTGAAAGCGTGTGCTGAGAGCGCTAGTACTGTCAGCTATGACCGTTCCCAGTACACCGAAGGCTATGATGGGACCGAGTCCTCCGCCGGTGATGACATCTCTCTGCATCTCTGGGTCGTTGAACCCAACTACGTTGAGACGATGCACCTCTGCAAAGGACTTAGTGATCTTCGCCGAGATACCACGGAGCGTGACTAAGGACTTCTCGCTGAGCTCCTGCTCTAGCCGGTCCACATACTCTATAGCGTTCTCTTCAGGTGCACCCTCTGTGAACCTTCGAAGGTTACCTACACGTGAGGCTGATGGTATGTTGGCGATGCTGACGATAGAGTTGGCGTCTATGTTGTACGCATCACCGGCGGCTTCAGCTATGACGTTCACGTCAAAGTAGAAGAGACCATCAGAGGTAACGTTCAGAAGCATCTCTTCTGTGCGGATGCTTTGGATGCTAGTGGGGAAGAAGTGTAGGCCTTCCTTAGAAGTGAAGAAGTTAGCCGGGCTAACAGAGATACTCTGCGCCTGGGTAAACGCGACACGTACGGGCCCCTTAGCAAACTCTCCAGTGTTACGTGCGCTGAATAGGTTAGCCCCAAGAGCATCAGCCTCTTCCACCGTAAGGGTAGAGGGGTCCTGGAAGGACATGCCCTGCTTTACTCTAAAGATCTCCCGAACAATTGGGTCCCACAGTAGCGTGGTCGGTTTGTTCAGTAAGTCCGTGACTGCGTCACCCTCATTGTTCGCCAACTCAGGAAATGCCTGAGCAAGGCGCTCGTGCATAAACGTAGAGATGTCGACCGTAAAAGGGTCTGTGCCAAGCCGCCGGACAATGGGCTGTATGACCTGCACGTCGAAGGGGGAGCCTGACGTTAGATCTATAGACGCGTCATAGAGTGCGGCTCGCTGGCGAACAAATGCTTCTAAATCTCTGACGGCCATTCTAGAGCTCCAAGTTGGCTACAGCTGCTCGACCAGCTTGCGAGGTGATTTCCAACGATACTATCAGAGCACCCTCTGATTTGTTAAAGCCAGCACTAACGATTTTTGCTGCTAGCAACCGTTCATCTGTAGGTAGTGATGAATCCCTGCTCTGAATAGCCACTATCTGCCTAGCAGTGCTGTCTACAGATATGACAAAGCTACTCACTATCCCGCCACCCTCATCTAGCCCAAAGGTAGCGCCTAGGCTCTTAAGCCCACCACCACCTATCCTGGAATTGAAGATGTCTGTACCAGGAGCTGTAAAGAGTATCTTGAGGAAGAGCTGTACGAGCTTAAGTATCCCTCGAACCTTGCCAGGTACTTTCCCTATTCGAAACCGAAGGGTGCTGCTGTGAGATAACGAAAGCTTTCTGGACAATACGGACACAGAGAACAATGTATCTTTTACAGCTATGTCTGGCACCTGCGCTAAAAGACGCGTCTTGCTAAACACTACTATGTCCGGAGACACAATCTTGTTTATCAACACCTCATCGACTGAACGAAAGTCCTCACCTATAACCTCAATGGTTCTAGGTACTAGTCCAGGCACCACCCGTACGCTGTTTAGCTGGATGGCTTCCTGAGGGAACACAAGCTGGAAGTCTATGGCCACGTTCTGCAGTCTAACACTGAGCTAGAACTTCAGGCTAGAATAGAAGGAGCCCGCCTTTTTTAGGGGCGGGCTCCGGGGCAAGTACCGAGGGAAGGCAGCTGCTACTCCAAGGTGCCTTGACCTGGGGGAACAGTCAAGATCTTTAAACGACGCTTAGGCTTCTTGCTTACCCGCTCTCTCGAACTCCCCAGTGTTGCCGGGGGTTTAAGCCCCTGGTCCTCTAACAACTTTCTTGCTCGTTCCCTAGCTCGTCTGTCTGAGGCAGTGACGTTACCTACCTCACTAGCTAGAATGTGCACGGCTGCTAACAGTGCATCGAAGCTCTCCTCTATTGACTCCCTAGCCAGCTTCTCTTTGTTGTAGCTACGCTCAGCTACTATAAGAGCGGCATCAATAGACTGGAGCTTCTGCTCCATCTTTTTATGGTCAGCACGCAGCACAGACAGCATTTCTGCCTGAACGCGGTCTTTAGGTGCCGCAAAAATACCCGGTGTGTTGCCGGGGCCTGGAATATTAGATGGGTTTGAGCTGAATGGTTGGTTTGAGCCAACTCCCCCTTTTGAGTGTGCGACTACCGACATTATCGTCTCCTCCCTTTCCTAGGAAACTGTAGTTCTAGCTCACGTACGTTTTCTATCCTACGTTGGGCTCTAATGTCGGAAAGCTCCTGCGTTACTCTCAGTAATTCAGTGGCTAACCTTCTATTGTCCTCACGTAGAACAACGCACATCTCAGCCTCCATACTAGGGGGCATGCCAATTATCTCCTTGGCCTGCCCACTGTACTTGTCTGTTAGGTCACGAATTCGGAATGCTACCCCCGAGGGCGGCTGCTCCTCTTGCTTCAAGTGCCTCTCCTAATTTCCGTACCATGATGGGGTCTGGGAACCCGTCAGGATCTGGTACTCCATTAGTTTGCTCGAAAGACATAACGGCGTCTATTGTTTTCGAGTCGTAGACTCCAGATACACCTGCAGGACCTAGGTCGTACCCTAGGTTTATCAGAGCATCTTGTATCTCTGACGTGCTGTAGACGTACGGGATGTCGTTGGCTTTTTGCCAAGCTGCGAGCTCGGTGGCCAAGTCTGGCAGGTTTATCCCGTACTGCGGCTCCAGGACCTTCCTGATGGCGTTGTACCGAATGGGATAGATCGTGATCTGAGGCCCGAAGGTAAGCTGCTTCAGGACCCCAACCATCCAGTCCTGGGTCCAGGGGGTACCACTGTTATTCGCCCCTATTACGAAGTGCTTTGACGCCCAGGTAGGGTTGTTAGCCGCGAAGGAGAGGAAGGCAGCTTTCACTGCCCTAGCTATTGGCGTGGCAGGAGCAGCATCCAGTATCTTCTTCGACTCCGGCAGAATGAAGGAGTTCAGACGGGTAGCGGTGTAGTCCACCTGAATAGCCTGCGCCTCAGGGTCCTCCCAGATAGTAGCTACACAGGCTGCCCAGGACTTGGCATGAATCCTGGACTCGTCAGTCCACTCCCCCTTAAGCCCACTCCCCTTCCAGAACAGCTCCTTCTGCTCTGGTGTCGTGTCTACCTCACCCATTGCCGGGTGAAAGAACCGATAACGTCCTTTATCATTCTTCTTGAAAGTCACCCCGTCAGGCCACCGTGCCACATGCAGCTTGCCTGCATCGGCGACCTTCCCGATCATGTCACTGACTGAGTACTGCCCAGCCTCACACCACTGAATTAGCCCGGAGCTGAGGATACAGCGGTCGTACAGGTTCATCGCGTCAAACCGCCCACCTTCTGTGGCAGTAATAACGTTGATGATCAAGTCCTGCTCACGTGGCTGAGCTGGAAGATGGTACAGGCACTTGCCGTGGTAAAACGGACCCTCCCAACGAGAGTATTTACCCCAAGATATATCAGATGGTGTTGCCATGTAATTTCCTCATGTCTGCTAGTACTAATGCTACATACTATAGCACCCCCTACCCATCGATCTCCATGCTCCTTTTAATCGCGTTATCTAGAAACTGTAGTAGGACGTCGTGTGAAACCATATCGTTGAAATCAGAGACCACGTTAACAGCGTCTTGCTGTAACTCCTGCACTAGCAAGTCCAGAAATCTCAGGATACTGGGTGGTACTACTCCAACGACGTTAGATACTCTACCTATTGCCCCCTCGATACACCAGCAACAAGCTCTGGGGTCCTCAATACGCACCTGAAACCCCCTGATGTCCCTGGCCTGGGCCCAGCACGTCCACCTGGTTACGTCACTTAGTAGTGCTCTGGCCTTGACTAGTATCGTCGTTAGATCTTGACCTGTCGTTAGCACATCGCAATCTTCTAGAAAGCTGTCAGCGTCTAGCATTCCACCTACCTATACGGGTGATTGAAAATCTGGAGAGGGTACCGGAGGTACGCTCGGTAAAGCTGGTAGCTGAGGAACTTGCGGTATCTTAGACCCCACCTCAGCAATAGAATCGTTCAGTGCAGTAGTTAGCTTTGTTGGGTCAACACTATTAGTCAGTGCGGATATCTGCTGTGCTCCTGGTACCTGCGGTACAGACGGAATAGCAGGGGTACCAGGAATACTAGGAATACTAGGTGCACCCACACTAGTAGGCACACTACCAATACCGCCTATCCCAGGGCTGGTAGACCCATCAGGGTTAGTGTTGACGTCGTTACTGTTATCCCTATCTCTGAACGTTTCTGGCTTGGTACCCTTTAGCTGCTGGACGGCCTGCACCAAAGCGTTCTTAATGGCATCAACCTTGTCCAATAGGTTAGGCCGGAGCTTAGTACCAGCCCCACTGATCTTCTCTATCTGCAGCTCCATGGCGTCCTCAAAGGTGAACGCCGAAAAGCTCTGCACAGACTGTTGACCTACTACAGCTGCGTAGGCGTCATTTAACGCCTCTCGCTGCTTGTTGGCAGCATCTTGCGCTTGCTGGCTAGTGTTGCTGTTGCTAGTAGAGCCAGCCTGTGGATTAGGGATAATCGCCATAAGGTTACCTTAGCAAATTGGTTCGGTCTTCAGGGATAAAGATTAAGACTACCTACCTAGGTAGCCTTTACAAAGGAAGTCATGTCGTACGCACAAGCTGATGATACTAGCAACCTCAAGTCACCACCTGGGAAGGACGTTCCTTGGTTAATTGTCCACGCTAACAATAGGAAGTCTGTTGTACTGGCTCCTACCTGGTTTGCAGCCAGAGAGATAGGTATGCGCCATTTCAGCTGCGAGGCCCATGAGCTAACTGCTGACCCAGCACCCTCGCCACTCCTGCCATACATAATCGAGGAGAAGAAGATAAATGCCCTACGTGTCCCATGGAAGCTCTGCATAGAGGAGCGGTACACGGAGACTAAGCGACGGTATGAGCGTGAGAAGCGCGACCGTAGCAAGAAGGCGGCCAGTAACAAAAAGGGGCCTAGAACTCAAGAAGTTCAGAGCCGCAACCGAGGCAATGGATAAGTTGTACCCCAGTCACTTCGTGAGGAACTCATGAACTACAGCAAACAAGAACTAGATGACATAGTAGTTAGAATGCGTAATGTCGCCTCCGAGACCTACGCGTTGTTCTTCTCGGCGGGCATGGGCAGCAGTGCCCACGCGTTCCTGGAGTTCAACGGATTGATCTCCAAGTACGTCGACATCTGCCAGAACTGCGTCAAGGCAGGGATCGATTTCACCGCGCTGAACACCCACAGTGGCCAAGCCCTACCAGTCGCCACCCACGATATCGACTACCTGGTCGAGAAGCTCGACTGTATCTTCGGTCCGGCCATCAGAGCAAACCCACAGACGAGGGCAGCTTTTGCCAAGCTGCTAGATGGCTAGAATGAAGCACGGATGCACGGCTGATCCGCAGGCGAGCGCGCCGGTTAATTCTAGGCTGCCACCAGGGATGTTTTGGCCGCTCGGGGTCTACTACTCCGAAGACGGCGGCGAGTGGCTCGTGCGCGACTACGCCGGGCAGAGCGGGAGATTCTGCGTCCACGGGCCGTGGACGGCCGACACGCTGGCGTCGTTCAAGACCATGGCCGAGGCGTGTGCGTTCATCGTCGAACGCGCTGGCGCGGGCTCCTGGGAGTACAGAATCAAAACCGGATCGGAGACTCGCAGATGAAGCAGGGCACTCAGTCTATCTCTCCTGGTTCCGCGCTACCTCTTTCCGAGGCCGAGCGCGTTGCGATTCGGGAGATGGGCAGGATCACAATGGCGTGCGAGCGCGGCGAGTTGACGAAGGATGAAGCTCTGCGCCGCATCGCTGCGCTCGTGGCGGCGGACGACGAGCGGATAGCTCGCGAGAACAGGAGTCGAAAGTGAAGCAGGGTTGCCATGGAGGTATCGAATGTTGAACTCGGAACCGCGAAGCCGGAAGCCGGCGAATATTCAGCCGAAGGTGCCACCTTGCTGGAACTGCGGCGCCAAGGTCGCGCAGGATGAACACGCCACAATCTGGTACATCTGCAAGGGCTGTAGGACGTGCTCGCCCGCGGTGTTCGCTCAACGAACCAAGGCTCGCAGATGAAGCACGGATGCACCCCAAACATTTGGAGGCCCGAACACCTATGATTCTTCTAGTAGAGCTACACGACCGTCCCGGTTCCTTGTGCCGGTTTCTCGAAACCCTGACCCACGTAAACTTGGCTCGCATCGAGTCGCGGCCGGTAATCGGGCACCCCGGAACAGCATTTTTTCTGCTCGATGCAGAGACGGATTCCGTGGAGGTATTGAGTACCGCTGAATGGGCTGCGGAACAAATCCAGCGTCTCGATGCATGGCCCGATACATCGAGCGGCTGGGTCGTCCCGATGGCTCCACAGACTGAGGCTCGGCAATGAAGCAGCCGGAAACAGTAGACCGCAACGATCGGAGCATGTGAATGGCAAGCCCTCCACCAATGAAAGCCGCGATGTGGGAGCTTTGGCATGCGACAACAAATCTAGTTGGCGCCACGGTACTGATTGTCGGGGCGGTGGCCGGATTCATCTACTGCTGGCTTGCCATATCCGATTGGGTCGCGTGCGAAGGGAAGTGGGCGCGGTGTACGGAGTGCGGCCAGCGGACGAGAGCGAAAGAATAGGTGAGCGCCCCATGAAAGACCAACCCCGCCCCGTGAAGCAGCAGGTACCGGCTGTCCGCAACGACCACGACACGAAGGAGACAATCCGATGAACCAGAAAACGAAGAAGTGCCGCGAAGAACACCCGATCCTCTGCATCGACCCGGCGGGCGAGATTCCTCTTCGGTGCGGACTCCCGAAGGGCCACGGGGGGCTGCACGAGGACGAGCGAGAAACGGATGGCGCGAAGCCAGAGAAGACGGAGGAGGAACTCCACACGAAGGCCGACATCGCGAAGGAACTTGCGTTTCGAGACCAGCAGATTGCCCGGCTGCGGGCTTCTTTCGAGTGCTACAACGCGGAGTGGCACGCGGAGGCACTGCGAGATAATGACCGGCTGCGAGCCGAAGTGGAGAGGCTGCGGGAGGCGCTACACGAGTCCCATGTTCGATGTGTTCACCTCGACGAAGCCCTCGAAGCGACGAAGGAATCAAAATGACCGACCCCATCGAACTACGAGCGCTACTAGCCGAGGCTATTGAAAGAGACTACCTCGGCACTTGGGTGCCAGAAGAGTGGGAACGTCGTGCGTTGGAGACGTTAGAAAAAGTCGGGTGGCATTTGTCTAATTTACGCGAAACCGGAACCGTGGCGTTCGACATGGACGTGATGCTCCAGCTGATTCGCCTGAATCCGGACCAGTATGAACAGCTCATCATAGGTGAGTGGTTATTGGTTGTGCCCGATCTATTCCGTGACATGGCAGCAAAACAAGCACAGAAGCTCTTCGACGAGGAGTGGGTAGGGCGTCCGTTTGATGGTCATCAACGCAGACAATTCATCATGCAGCTGTCGCATATATGCGTTAACAAAGCGGAACAACTGAAGAAGAAATCATGACCGACGAATACAAAGTTCTAGACCACGGATACGTCAAGAAGATCACGGTGTGGGGGAGCGACCAGGAGATAGTTGAGGCCGCTAGGATGAGCACCGACAAGGGCTTCCTCGGGTGGGGACCATCCTGTTCAAAGTGTGGCATCCACATGGTGCAGGTGGGCCCTGGCCTCTTCAGCACCGCCGACTACGAGCGTGGTGACCAGAAGGGCTGTGAGCACGACGCCACTAAACCCGGCGATGAGAAGCTCCTCCGATACCTCTACGAGAAGAAACACTCGACCCCCTTCGAGATGGCCGGCATGACCATCGAGGTGCAGGCCCCCATCTTCGTGTTCCGGGAGTGGCACCGTCACCGCACCCAGAGCTACTCGGAGATGAGTGCTCGATACACTCCGCTGCCGGATCTGAACTACATCCCTTCGGTCGAGCGACTGCTGGTCAACTCCAAGACCAACAAGCAAGCGGGAACGATCAAGGGAGCTGAAGAACTGG